>OGXH01003025.1_pt1 | contig 11194 bp, 9 predicted proteins | sample 1576241 | NCBI WGS metagenome assembly OGXH01 (sample SAMEA3541529, study PRJEB24748) | human gut metagenome | biome: human gut; feature: human-associated habitat; material: faeces | place: China | collected 2012
GGGGAAAGGTGGTGCGTTAGCACCAAAAGGGGTGCATTTCCATCGCCCGCCAGGGCGGTTGTGTGGTTTTAACTATATATTCATCGCCCACAGGCGATACCACATCCCTCAGCGGCAGAGCCGCTGCCATTCCTGAGAACCTTCGGGGCGAAAGCCCCGTCCATCTTAAGAAACTTTCTTTCTCTTTCGAACCTATCAGGCAAAAAGAGGCACCGGCAGGCACACCGCCGATGCCTCTTTTTCATCTTCATCATCAGGATTTCACAAATTTTCTTCCTTCTCTCCAGGCCTTTCCGATGGCTTTCCCCGTTTCCAGATAGGTGCCGTTGACGCCGTCGAAGACGAGGGGGTGGAGTTTGGCGGGATCCGGTTTCCCATTGGTGAGAATGGATTCTTCTGCCAGGATGTGGACAATGTCTCCTACCACATGGAAGTCTTCGCCTTCGGGGATGAGTTTTTCCACTTTGCATTCAAAGGTAAGGGGATATTCTTCAATCACCGGTGCGTTCACATATTCGCTTTTCACCGTATGGAAGCCAACTTTGTCGATTTTCCCTTCCACCGTATTGCCGGAGACGGTGCCGAAGTAGTCGGACTCCGCCATGGTTAGTGCGGTGGACATGCTGACGGTGAAGGCGCCGGTTTCTTTGATGTTTTCCATGGTCTTGTGGCGATGGTCCAGCATGATGCCAATTTTATCCGTATCATAAATGCCTGCCCAGGCGGCGGTCATGGCGTCGGGGCGGCCTTCTTTGTCCCAGGTGGCGATGACGATGGCGGGCTGGGGATAAATCCAGGATGCCGGTTTGAATCCTTTCTTCATATGGGTTCCTCCTTATAGAATAGGGAAGCGCTGATTAAATCGTTATCGGATTTCATTCTTGTATTTTTATTCAATGCAAGGAATCAGTCGACGCGAATAGCGAGCTATTTAAGGAGACTGATGACGCAGCATTGGATAAAAATACATATGAAATTCGATTCTGCGAATGAATCAGTGCTTCCCTAAAAATAAAAATCTGTCCCTCTTCTTTATTTTACCATTTATGAAAAGAGAAACATGTAGAAGGGAATGAAGAAGATTCCCAGGAGTAGGGAAATGCAGTTGACGGTGGTGGAATACTTGGCGTCGGCGCCGACGGAGGCGGCCAGGATGGTCATGTTTGTCATGGCCGGCATGCCGGCCTGCAGGAGGAATACGTGGGCAGACATGGGGCTCACGGGAATAAAGGGAAGGAGCAGGTAGAGGCAGAGGGGCGAAAGGATGAATCGTCCTGCCATGGCGCCCACCAGGTCCCGGTCCCAGTGAATGGAGGAGAGAGGAATCCGGCTCATCTGGATGCCCACCACCATGAGGGCCATGGGGGTGGCCATATTCCCCACATACCGGCAGGCGGTCATGGCAAAAGCAGGAAGGGGAATGTCCAGAAGCACCAGCGCCACGCCGGCCAGGAAGCCCATGAGCGGCGGGGTACGGAGCTTCTTCAACATTTCCGGAAATGTGAATTTCCTTCCGCTTCCGGCGTCCTTCACAATAAGGTAGGCCCCAAGGCCCCAGAACATGGCGGTATTGGCGATGTAGTAGAGCATGGCGGAGGGCACGCTCTTTTCCCCGAAAAGGGCCACGTTCACAGGAAGGCCGATGAAAATGGCGTTGGCAATGCAGCAGGTGCAGGTAAAGACGCCCCGGTGCTTCGGTGAAATATGGAGAATCGCCGCCCATAGGCGCCCCGCCAGATAGGCCGCAAAAATGGAAGCAAAGGGAAGCAGCAGATCCGGTGCTGTCTCGATGAGCTGGTGATGGGTGAAATTGGATTTCAAAGAATAAATCATAAGAGGCGGCAGTGCCACGGTCATGGTGAGGCGGGTGAGGTCCTTTCCCGCCGTCTCCCAGAGCCATCCGCTCCTTGCCAGATAAAAGCCCAGTCCCGCAATGAGGACCACTTCAAATATGCCCGATAATCCCTGTAAAACAGCGTCCATACTCATTCCTTTCAGTCACATTATCATATCAATAAGGATAAAAGTTTTGCACTCACCTATCATCTATCGTCTATCTTCTATCCTTTACAGTATATCCTTTACTATCCTATAATAATAATATAGATTTCTGATTTAACTTATTTGTTTATTTTATAATTTTTATTCATTCTTTTTATATAGGGTGATGTCCATGAATATTGAATTCTACAAAAATTTTATTGCCATGGTGGAGGCCGGCGGCATGAACAAGGCGGCCCGGGAAATCCACGTGGCCCAGCCGGCGCTGACGCGGCAGCTGCAGGTGCTTGAAAAGGAATACGGTGCCGTGCTGGTGAAGCCGAGAAAGGGCCGGCACACCCTGGAGCTCACGGAGGCTGGATGGATTCTCTACCGCCAGGCCCGACAGATATGCGAAGCAGACAGCACCGCCCGGTCCGAAATCGCCACTTTGGAGGAAGGGCTCTCCGGCACCCTGCGCCTATCCCTGTCGCCTTCCCTCATGCCCATGGTCATTGAAAAGGGCATCGGTCCCTTTCATAAAAAATACAGGGACATGACCTTCCGCATCCGGGAATCCTACCAGGTGCCTCTGGCAGAAGAAGTGCGCCGGGGCATTTCTGAAATAGGCATCACCAACGCGCCCCTGCCGGATCCCTCCCTCTTCCATATCCTCCATGAAGAAACGGCATCCCTGGTGGCTGTCGGAGAAAGGGCGTCCCATTTCCTGCCGGAAAAGGAAATCCTTTCCGCCAAAGACCTGGAAAACGTCCCGCTGGCAGTGAGCCGCAGCACCGAGGACACGGTGAAACAATTCTTCCAGGAAGCGGACCTCCGCCCGCCCATCCTCTTTGCCGTAGACGCCCGTGCCTCCGCCCTCCAGCTGGCCAGCGAAGGCCTCTCCGCCGCCCTGGTCATGTGGGCTCCCTGGGAAAAGCCGGAAGAAAACATGGTCCTCCGTCCCCTGGACTGGCCGGCCTATCATCACACCATCACCTTCTTCTGCCTGAAAGGACACCGCCTGTCCAAGGGCATGGAGCGGTTTCTGGAGTGCCTGGTGAAGGAATTGGGATGAGGACACGCCTGCGGCGTGAGGGTTCAGAAGGTTCAAAGGGTTCAAAGGGTTCAAAGGGTTGTGGTATCGCCGCTTCGCGGCGATGAATATAAAGTCAGCGTTACGTTCTTGCCTTCCCGTCCAATCGTCATTTTGAGCCCGGGCGAAGAATCTTGGTACGCGATGCATATGAATCAATCGGCAGTAAATACCGGTCGGCGGGAGAGCTGCCGGCTCTGGAAGCGAAAGCAGTTAGCAATTAGCAGCCCGCTGAATTTGACATGATACCTTTTGGATTCATAAACAGGAATCGCATTACGATGAATCAGCTGCCTTCGGCAGCTCCCCCCTATCCCGCTTCGCAGGACTTCCCCCCTCCGGGTGGCAGAATAAACCGCTCTACACTTTCCTTCAGAATCATGCGGCTCCCTGCGAATCCAGTGACATGCTTTCCTTTAGGGGAAAGGTGGTGGCGCCAGCCAGCAAAGGGGGCGCAAGTGTCTGGCAGGAGGGTGCCTACGGCGGTCGGTGGACAGCGGACAACGGTAAGCCGACATTACCCCTATCCCCACCGTGATACAATAAGAGGTGAAGGGTAGTTAGATTCCTTTCAGAGAAGGGAGCAGAAATATGCGTATTATCGTTATTGGTGCCGGCCATTTGGGCTATATCGTTTCCAAGCTTTTATCCAATGAGGGCTACGACGTGGTGGTGGTGGATTCGGACGAGGAAAAGCTGGAGGCCATCCGGAATGACCTGGATGTGCTTACCATCCATGCCGACGGTACCAGTCCTTCCTTTATGCGGAGCCGGGATGCTTCGAAGAGCGACCTGCTGGTGGCGGTGACGGCCATGGATGAGGTGAATATTATCGCCTGCATGCTGGCGAAGAAGAACGGCATTCCCCATACCATCGCTCGCATCAGGGACCCGAAGTTCCTGTCGGAGCCGGTGGACTACATTAAGGAAAATTTCGACATCGACCTGGTGCTGAGTCCGGAGCTTATTACGGCCCGTGAAATCAGCCGGCTGGTGATGACTCCCTCCGCCATTAACGTGGAGGATTTTGCAAAAGGCCGGGTGCGTCTTCTGGAAATGAAACTCAGTCCCCGCTCTCCCTTTGCCCATAAGGAATTAAAGGACATCACCCTGCCGCCATCCGTTCTCATCGCCCTCATCCTCCGGGACCACCACATGATTATCCCCCACGGCAGTGACAGGCTGCTGCCGCTGGACAACGTGTATTTCCTTGGAAATCCGGAATCCCTTGCAGAAATTTCATCCCACGGCCATGCCAAGTACCAGCGCCGGACGAAGAAGGCCCTCATCATCGGCGCCGGCCGCACGGGGCAGGCCCTGGCGCCCATGCTGGAGAAGCAGGGGATTTCTGTGAAGGTCATCGACAATAATGAGGACCACTGCCAGCAGATGGCGGGAAAGCTGAAGAAAGGCATGGTCCTCTTAGGCGACGGCACGGACATGGACCTGCTTACCCAGGAAGGGGTATCGGAGGCGGACACGGTGATCTGCACCACCAAGGACGAAAGGCTGAACCTCATGATGGCCCTTCTGGCAAAACATCTGGGCGCCGGACAGACCATGGTGCGGGTGACCCGCACGGAATACATCGCCCTCATGCAGCAGGTGGGCATCGACATCGTCCTGTCCACCCGCCTTCTCGCGGCCGGTGAGGTGCTTGCCTTTGTGCGGAGCGGAAGCGTGGTTTCTGTTTCCCTGCTGGAAGGGGCCAGGGCGGAGGCTTTGGAAATCGTCATTCCCGAAGGTTCCAAGGCCGCCGGAAAGCCCCTCATGAAGGCGGGCCTCCCCAAGTCCTGCCTGGTAGGCGCCTATGTGCGAGACGGCAGGACTTATATTCCTGACGGCCACTCCGTCCTCTCCCCCGGTGACAGCGTCATTCTCATTGCAGAGGCGGACAGGGCGCAGGACGTGATTTCCTATTTCAAAGGCAGGGACTAGTATGAACATCCGCATCATCCAATCCATGCTCTCCCGCATCCTTCTGGGCGCCGGCGCCGTGCTCCTTCTTCCCCTGCTCCTTTCCCTCTATTACGGCGGGCCGGTGTTCTCCTTCCTCATCCCTGCCCTGCTGTCCCTTCTTCTTTACCTTCTTCTCCGCAGAAGAAATCTATCTCCCAATGTGAGTCTCACGCTCCGGGAGGGCACCGCCATCACCGCCCTTTCCTGGATTGCCGTGTCCCTGCTCTATGCCATTCCCTATATCTGTTCCGGCACCCTCTCCCCGCTGGACGGACTGGTGGAAAGCGTGTCCGGCCTCACCGGCACCGGGGCCACCGTCATCAATGACCTTTCGCCCCTGCCGCCGTCCATTCTTTTCTTCCGCGCCATGACCCACTGGCTGGGAGGTCTGGGCATCATCGTCATCTTCGTGGCCCTCTTCCCCCAGGCGGGACGGGGCACTACGAAAATGGTGAATGCCGAAAGCACAGGGCCCACCTCTTCCAAGCCCCTCCCCCGCATCAAAGAAACGGCACTGGCCCTTTTCTGCGTGTACTTTTGTTTCACCGCCGCTGCCACGGCGGCCTTAATGCTCTGGGGCATGGGTTTCTGGGAAGCATTGGACCATGCCTTCTCCACCATTGCCACCGGCGGTTTTTCCACCAGAAATGAAAGCATTGCCTACTATCACAGTTTCTCCCTGGAAATGATACTTACCTTCTTCATGGTCATTTCCAGCGCCAACTTCGGCCTCTACGTGGACGCTTGGAAACGGGGTCTCCATGTGCTCCTGCAGGATACGGAATTCAAAGTCTACCTCCTCATGGTGGCAGCGGCGGCCCTTCTCATCACCGCCTCCCTGGTGCTCCAGGGCCATATGTCCCTTCCGGAATCCCTCCGAGAAGCCCTCTTCCAGTCCGCCTCCCTGTCCTCCACCACCGGCTACGTATCCGCCGACTTTGACCAATGGCCTTCCTTTGCCAAATTTATCCTTCTCCTCATCATCATAGTCGGAGGCTGCGGCGGCTCCACCGCCGGCGGGCTGAAGGTGATACGTCTCATTCTTCTCTTCAAATGCTTCTCCGCCATTCTGAAGCTCCACATGCACCCAAGGGCAGTTTTCCACATGACCGTGGGAAAGGAAAAATTCTCCCGGAATACGGTACTCCAGGTGCTGGCCTTCTTCTTCATCTACATGGCCCTCTCCACCCTGTGGGCAGGGGCCATGATGTTTGACGGCCTTGCTTTCATGGACGCCCTGGGCGTGGCCTTCACCACCATGAGCAACGCCGGTCCCGCCTTCGGTGAATTCGGCGCCACCTGCACCTATGCGGCGCTGCCGGATTTCTCCAAGGTCATCGTCTGCCTTTCCATGCTCTTCGGAAGACTGGAATCCGTGACGCTCCTCTCCATCTTCATCCCCTCCTTCTGGAAAAAGAGCGGATGGTGAGGATGAGGTGTTAGACAATAGACGATAGAAATTAGAAGATAGACAGTCAGACTTCAGACGGTCAGACAATCAGACACCTGCGACCCCCTACTGTCATGTTGAGCGGGGCTGCACGGCGGTATTGGCGGTAAGTGTTTTATTTCCTATTGATACTCTGAGTCGAGAAATCTCCCGCCACCATGGGGAGTACCATTTCGGAGTGGGATTTCTCCACTCTGTGGAGACTCTGCATAGAGTCTCCAAGTCAGCCGAAGTTGGCCCTGCGTAGAATGATATTGGAGCAACATTGTCATTCTTACCCACGTACACCCTTTTGCCACTTCGTGGCACTTGGCCCCGGTGGGAAGCGTGTCACTTGATTCTCAGTCGCCTTTGGCTCCCTACGAATCAAGTTCCCTTGCCACCTCAAGGGGAAACGAGAAAATTAGAGGTGCCTTCCTGTTGTCGGCTGACCGACCCCGGATGACAGTAGGAGGCGGGGCTCTCCGCCCTCGGTCCCGGCCACAATCCCGGTCCCACTATTCAAAAAACTCCCATGACCGCCAAGTCATGGGAGTTTTTTTATTCCTTTACTTTTTTCTTCATTTCCACCGCCGATTCCAGGGCGCTCTGGGAGGAGTCGCTGCCGGAAATCATGAGGGCTATGTCTGCCAGATGTTCTTTTTCATTTAGAAGAACGGCTTTCGTGGCTGTCCTGCCGCGGGAAACGGTTTTCACGATTTTGTAGTGGCGGTCTGCGGCGCAGGCTGTCTGGGGCAGGTGGGTGATGCAGAGAACCTGGATGGCATGGGAGAGGAAGGCGATTTTCCTGGCCACCTGGAGGCCCACTTTTCCGCTGATGCCCACGTCGATTTCGTCGAAAATGAGTGTCTGCTGCCGAAGGAGCCGGGAAATGACCATTTCGATGGCCAGGGCGATACGGGAAATTTCGCCGCCGGAGGCGGTATCTTTCATGCTCCGAAGGGGTTCTCCCATGTTGGCGGAGAAGTAGAATTCCATTTCTTCCGCCCCGTTGGGAAGGGGCGTTTTGGCAGGAAGCAGGTGGAGCTTCATCCTTGCGTTTTCCATGCCCATATCTTTCAGGGAAGATACCACTTTTTCCAGAATGATTTCGGAGGATTTCATCCTTTCTTTATTCAGCACTTCCGCCTTTTTCATGAGAAGCACCGTGAGGTCTTCGTAGTTTTTCTGGAGAGCAGCGTTGTCGTAGATGATTTCTTTCAGGGAGTCGTATTCTTCCCTTGCCTTCTTTTCGTAGGCCAGAACATCGGATAGTTCAGGGCCGTATTTCCGCTTCAGCTCCATAATGACTTCGCTGCGATCCTGCAGGGTTTCCAATTCGTCTTCGGAGAAATCGGAGCTGGCAATGTAGTCTTCCATACTGCCGATGGCGTCTTCCAGGGAAAAGGAGGCGGAGCGGAGGGATTCCAGGATAGGATTCAGGGATTCATCGTACCGGGCGGCCTGGGAAATTTCCTTGTCCGCTTCGGCAATGGAGTCCTGGGGGCCGCCGTCGGCGGTAATGGTTTCCAGGGCGCTCCTGAGGGAGCGGAAAATGCGCTCATGGTTCTGGAGGACCTGGAGTTTCTTTTCCACTTCTTCGTCCTCCCCTTCCTGGAGGGAGGCAGAGGAAATCTGCTTCAGTTCCCATTCCAGAATGTCCAGGCGTCTTTCTCTTTCCTGTTTCCTTTCCCGATAGTCGTCCAGGGCGTCCTTCAGTTTCTTCCATTCCTTATAGGAGCTGCGGTAGGACTGATAGGCTTCCATCACCGCGGGAGTGCCGGAGTCCACCATCTTTTCGCAGAAGGGAATGGAAAGAAGCTCCATGTTGTCATTCTGTTCATGGAGCCGTATCAGTTTCTTTCCCAGCTTCTGCAGCTGCTTCACGGTGCAGAAACTGCCGTTAATGGTGCAGATTCCCCGGCCGGAACGGCTGAGTTTTCTGGAAATAATAATCTGTCCGCTGTCGGAATCAATGTCCTCTTCCTTCAGCTCGTCCACAATGGAGCTGTCGGCGTAGAAGACACCTTCCACCTTGAAGAAATCGGCGCCGGTGCGGATAAGGTCCGTGCTGGCCCGGCGGCCGGTAAGCATGGCCAGGGCGTCAATGAGGATGGATTTCCCCGCCCCCGTTTCACCGGTAAAGACGGTGACTCCCTGGTCGAAATCAATGACCGTGTCTTCAATGATGGCGAAATTGATGATATGAAGACTCTGCAGCATATCAGCCTCCGCCTCAGGACTTGAGCATGCCCTGGATATGGGACAGGAGCACCGGCACGTCTTCCGGCGTCTTCAGGATGATGAGCACCGTATCATCCCCTGCCAGGGTGCCGATGATGACATCGTTCTTGGAATGGTCGATGGCAAAAGCCACAGAGGACGCAGAGCCGGGGATGGTATGAAGTACCACCATATTCATGGCGGAATCAATCTTCACCACCGCTTCCTGGAAAAGGATGGCGGTGTGGCTCTTGGACATGACACTCTGCTTTTCATTGGAAAGGGCATAGCGGTAATGGCCGTTCTTATAGGGAATCTTGATGAGCATAAGGTCCTTGATATCACGGGATACGGTGGCCTGGGTCACGGCAATGCCTTCCTTCTTCAAAGCCTCCGCCAGTTCCTCCTGGGTTTCAATAACCTGGTTCTGTATGATTTCCTTGATTTTCATGATTCTGTATCTTTTCATAATAGGTCTCCTTCATCCCGTTCCTGCGGAAATGGAATTCTGCATAATTGGTTCATTTAAAATTGCATATTTTTTACAATTTTAAAGCATTTCAGCGGCTAGGTCAAATATTTTCTGCATAAAAATAAATTTAGCCAATATTTTACCTGTATATTTTACATTTCATCGGTTATTTATTCACATTATGAAACAGCAGCGGATGCATATTATAGATGCATATTGTAATTGTTGCAAATGAATTGCAGTAATTGTACTGCATGGCGGATAAAATTCTGTTATAATGAAACCGATATAAAAATCTTTGTTAAAGAAGGAACGCAATATGGATAACTATATAGGAAAACATCTGCTCATTGACTGCTACAACTGCGATATGGATTCCATCGAGTCATCTCAGACTGCCCTCCAGGCTCTCACCGACGCTGCTGAAAAAATCGGCATGGAAGTGAAGGATACTTTCTTCCATGAAAGCGATAACGAACTGACCGCCGCTGCCTACGGTCCCAAATCCCACATCTGCATCCACTGGTACCCGGATTTGTGCTATGCAGCCGTGGACATCTACAGCTTCGACATGGATCTGAAGCCTGCCCGCACCATGGCGGTGCTCCGGGCCTCCCTGCATCCTGAAAAAATCAGGGCCACCTCTGTAAAGCGGGGTAATATCAACCCGGACATGAAGCCAAATATCAAGTCCAAATCCACCACCCTCCACAAGTTCAAGAATACAAGGCAGCAGATGAAGACCGCCGGCCAGAAGGTGGCCAACTATATGCGCCACAAGAACGAAAAAAGAGATACCCTGGGGCCGGAGTAACAATGACGGGGCCTCTGGCCCTGAAGGTTCAAAGGGTTCAGACGGTTCATGGACACGCCCTTTGGGCGTGAAGGTTCAGAGGGTTCAAAGGGTTCAGAAGGTTCAGAGGTTGGTGGTATCGCCCTGCGGGCGATGAGTATATAGCCGCCTCTCGGCGGCAGCCGCTGCGTGCTGTCCTTCCTGCCCCACTCTTCATTCTCGCCGCAGGCTTGTCAAATCCCAACCATAAAAACCCCGGAAAATCATTCCGATTTTCCGGGGTTTTCTTATGCACATATGCTGTTATGCGCGAAGGGTAATATTTGCTTTTTCCAGTGCTTTGACGATTTTTTCAATCCACTGGTCCACTTCTTTATCGGTAAGGGTACGGTCTTCAGCGCGGAAAGTAAGGTTATAGGCCATGCTCTTGCAGCCTTCCTTGACCTGTTCGCCCTGGTAGAGGTCGAAGAGGCGGAGGGTTTCCAGGTGTCTGCCGCCGGCTTTGCGGATGATTTCTTCCACTTCGTCGTTGGTGAGTTCTTCAGGCACCAGGAGGGAGAGGTCCCTCTGGGAAGCCGGAAATTTCGGAATCTTGGTGTAGTCGATGGTTTCGTCCACCATGGTCATCAGGTGCGGAACAAAGATGACAAAGCCGTAGACTTCTTTCTTGATGCCCCATTTGTCCAGTACTGCCGGATGGAGCTGTCCGAAGGACATGAGGGTCTTTCCGTCTTTCACAAAGTCCGCGGAGATACCGGGATGGAAGACCGGATAGGTGGAACGGCGGATTTCATAGTCCCTGACTCCCAGGGCTTCCAGCACGTTTTCCATGATGGCTTTCACATCGAAGAAGTCGTATTTCCTGCCGTCATTAGGATAGCCTGCTTCGTCGGGGCTTCCATAGAGGAGGCCGGAGAAAAGTTCGTATTCATAGGGCAGTTCCTTCAGCGGCAGTTCTTTAGGCTGGTATACGTGGCCGGACTCGAAGATGGCTGCTTCTTCGTTCTTCTGGGAGATGTTGTAGGAAAGGGTATGCATGAGGCCGGGAAGAAGGGTGGTCCGCATATCCGGATATTCTTCGGAAATGGGGTTCATAATGGGAATGGCATTGTACACCTTGTGACCCCAGGGGAAGTTCAGTTTTTCCAGATCCTTCTTGTCCATGAAGCTGTAGTTTACCACTTCAGAGAGGCCGTCGGCCACCAGGCTGTCGGTGATGCGGAAAATAACATCCTGTTCCTTGGA
>OGXH01003030.1_pt1 | contig 11181 bp, 9 predicted proteins | sample 1576241 | NCBI WGS metagenome assembly OGXH01 (sample SAMEA3541529, study PRJEB24748) | human gut metagenome | biome: human gut; feature: human-associated habitat; material: faeces | place: China | collected 2012
CCCCTCCGACTCCCCCGTTATCGGGGGAGAGCAATTCCCAAGAGGAGGAGAATTTGAAATACTTCAGCCTTTCACTCGCCGTTAAATTATCATTTATCATTATTCATCATTAGTTTATATGAGCAATAACCTCCTTTCTCCAACAGACCATCTTCAGCGACAAGAACTGCTCCTGCGCATGGAATATGAATTCGAAAAGGAAGAATTCAAAAGACAGACTGAAACCATGGGCATCGCCCGCAAGGTGAAACGGGGACTCTGTTGGTATCCTGCCACTCCCGGACGAAGTTACTACAATTCGCTGAATCAATTAGTAATAGAAATTACACATACGGAAGATACTGATATAGAACATAATTTTGAATTCGGGCGTCCCGTCTGTTTTTTCCGTAAAGGATACGACGAAAAGATCACATATTTCAATTCTATTGGTACTATCAGCTATGCCAATGAAACACGTATGGTTGTTGCAATGCCCGGTGCAGGTGCTATACTGGAAGTACAATCTGCCGAAAACCTCGGAGTGCAGCTTTATTTTGATGAAACATCCTACCGCACTATGTTCGAAGCACTCTCCGATGTAATTCGCGCTAAGGGCAATCGATTGGCAGAATTAAGAGATATTATGTTGGGAACTTTAAAACCCGGATTCCGTGAACTCTACCCCGTCCGTTTCCCCTGGCTGAACTCTACACAGGAAAATGCAGTGAACAAAGTATTGAACTCCCGTGATGTTTCTATTGTACACGGGCCTCCGGGAACAGGAAAAACAACTACTCTCGTAGAAGCTATCTATGAAACATTGCACCGCGAACCTCAAGTGCTGGTTTGCGCCCAAAGTAATACTGCCGTCGACTGGATCTGTGAAAAGCTCGTAGATCGTGGTGTGAATGTCCTGCGCATTGGCAATCCCACCCGGGTAAACGACAAAATGCTTTCATTCACTTATGAGCGCCGCTTCGAAGGGCATCCGGCCTATTCTGAACTATGGAGTATCCGTAAAGCCATGCGTGAAATAGGTGGCAAGCATCGGGGCAGTTATGAAGAACGTGAAAGCGCCCGCAATCGTATGAGTCGCCTGCGTGATCGTGCCACACAATTGGAAATACAAATCAATGCCGATCTTTTTGACAATGCCCATGTCATAGCCTCCACCCTTGTCAGCAGCAATCACCGTATACTGAACGGGCGTCACTTCGGTACACTTTTTATTGATGAAGCTGCCCAAGCCCTGGAAGCCGCCTGTTGGATAGCTATTCGCAAAGCCGACCGTGTAGTACTGGCAGGCGATCATTGCCAGCTTCCGCCTACTATAAAATGTTACGAAGCTGCCCGTGGAGGCCTCGAATGTACATTGATGGAAAGAGTGGTTGCCAATAAACCCAGCACCGTCTCCCTATTAAAAGTACAATATCGTATGCACGAGGATATCATGAAATTTCCCTCTCAGTGGTTTTATAATGGAGAACTACAAGCGGCTCCTGAGATACGATACCGCGGTATTCTCGACTGGGACACTCCTATCAACTGGATAGATACTTCTGACATGGATTTTAAAGAAGAGTTTATAGGAGAAACATTCGGGCGTATCAATAAAGCAGAAGCAGATTTACTTCTTCAAGAATTAAAAGCTTATATTAACCGGATAGGTGGAAAACGCGTGTTAGAAGAGCGGATCGATTTCGGTATAATCTCCCCTTACAAAGCCCAGGTGCAATATCTTCGCAATAAGATTAAAGCAAGCGGCTCACTTAAGCCCTACCGGAGTCTACTCACCGTTAACACCGTAGACGGCTTCCAAGGACAGGAACGTGATGTCATTTTCATCAGCTTGGTCCGTGCCAATGAAGACGGACAGATAGGTTTCTTGAATGACTTGCGAAGAATGAACGTAGCCATCACCCGTGCCCGCATGAAGCTGGTGATATTGGGCGAAGCGGAAACAATGAAACGCCACAAGTTCTATAAGGAACTCATTGAATACATCCATACCATCACATAGACTCGCCGAAAGAAAAACTCATCGACTTATACTGAAATATCTTTTTCCCAGTTGAGATAATATATTTTCCCAGTTAGAGAAATATATTTTCTCAACTGGGTAAAAATAGGCTTGCTTTAAATTCAACTATAGAAATCGGAGAACTTAATATAAACACCGGATATTTCGGCTAATCCTTTTTTATCAATAATAGATTTATAAAGTCCCCGGTAACTTCATGCTTTGTTATAAAAAAAAGAGGAGCAACTTACGTTACTCCTCCCATTGTCTTCTTCCCGAACTTAAATCAGGATTACGGTTACAAATATACTACATTGAAACACCGAAATCAAGTATTCGGGCATTTTTATTCTTAATCCCCAAGAAGGATTAGTTATTTTCCGGACGCAACTGGCGAACCGTAACAGCTGTCTGCCACATTTCGCTTTCGCGCAACTGACGAAGTTCTTCGTTCAGTTTCTCACGATAATCAGGTTGAGAATTGCTATCGATAGAGATCTGAGCTTCATTACCAGACTTAACGCTTGCATACAATTTCTGTACTACCGGCTTAATAGCATCGTGGAACGGAGTCATCCAGTCCAGAGCACCGCGTTGTGCAGTAGTTGAACAGTTAGCATACATCCAGTCCATACCATTCTTTGCGAACAACGGCATCAATGACTGAGTCAATTCTTCTACAGTTTCATTGAATGCTTCTGACGGAGTATGACCGTTTTCACGCAATACTTCATACTGAGCCAACAGCAATCCCTGAATAGCTCCCATCAATGAACCACGCTCACCTGTCAGGTCAGAAGTAGCTTCACGTTGGAAAGTAGTTTCAAACAAATATCCTGAACCTATACCGATACCCAATGCAATGGTACGATCCATAGCTTTACCTGTAGCATCCTGATAGATAGCGTAAGAAGAGTTCAAACCACGACCTTCAAGGAACATAGTACGCAATGAAGTACCCGAACCTTTAGGAGCTACCATGATTACGTCAATATCTTTCTGAGGAACTACACCTGTACGGTCGCTCCAAGTGATAGCGAAACCATGAGAGAAGTAAAGAGCTTTTCCCGGAGTCAGGTAAGGTTTGATAGTAGGCCATACAGACATTACGGCTGCATCAGACAACAAGCACATAATGATAGTACCTTTCTCACAAGCCTCCTCAATGCCAAACAGTGTTTCACCCGGTACCCATCCGTCAGCTATTGCTTTCTCATAAGTCTTACCCGGACGCTGTCCAACGATTACGTTGAAACCGTTATCGCGCAGGTTGCATGCCTGTCCCGGTCCTTGTACACCATAACCGATCACTGCAATTGTTTCATCTTTCAAAACTTCACGTGCTTTTTCCAAAGGAAACTCTTCGCGGGTCATTACATTCTCAGTAACACCGCCAAAATTCAATTGTGCCATTTTCTTTTTTAGTTTTTTATTTGTGGCTTGCGCCAGCTAATGATTAATAAAATTATTTCTCTGTAAATATTACTTTTGAACGGCAAACCACCTCGCTGCCATTCTTTTTCACTTCAATATCGAAAGCTCCGTCACCCAATTCATCTTTATAGAGTGTAAGTTCATCACCGTAATAACTCTCAGCTACGTAAGCCATTTCAAAACGGCGGATACGCTTTTCCTTATACATCTCTATCGGAAACAAGTCCATGATATGTTCGATGTAGCGGATACTGTTCACGTGTCCGTTGATGTCGATATCACTGTATTTAGCTTTCAATGTAGCTACCGGTTCGGTAGAAGTCACTTTGATGCGTGAAGGTTTCTCGATAGGGCAAGGTTCATCGCACACATAATCTACAATGCTACCTCCGTGCAATGCCAGCAAATCGGCAGGCTTGCGGGTATTGAGGTTAATCATAGCCCACACAGAACGCGCATAACCAATCTTCTTTCCGTCTTTGTCCAACAAGGCAAAGTTACGATCTGTGAAAAGGCGGTATACATTCTCTACCCAAGTCCAGATGGTAAAGTCCTCATATTGATAAGGCATTTCATCCAGTTCGATGGCAAGGCGGGAGAGTACCCATGTGTAGTTGTCCTCATTCAGCGTGGCTATACCGAACCCACGGTCGCTGGCATGGAAACCGGCGCAATTCAGCAAATGGTTTCCCAACACGCCCATGGTAAGACGCCCGGTAAAGTCCACATGAAAAGGCTCCGCTACAAACTGATATTTTCCTATCTTACTACTATTCTCACTCATTGTTTTGCTCCTTTTCTTTTTTCAAGCGATATTTCGTTTCACGGTCGGCAAGGTATTCGTTCACACGCTCGAAGCAACTCGTGGTGATAGCCACACGCCCTGAACGAACAAACTGAAGTACACAATCAAGGGCACGCAACTCGTCATAAAGATTGGTGATTTCTTCACCCATACCATTCTTCTCTACGATAGCAAACACAGCATTCACCTCTACAATACGTGCATTATACTTACGGATCACTTTCGATACCTCCGGTTTTTCTTCCAGTATCGGGGTTGTTATCTTATACAATGCAATTTCGTGCTGATAGATCTCATCATCCGTGAAGTAGTGCGCTTGAAGCACATCTATCTTCTTGGTGATTTGCTTGGTCACTTTCTCAATGGTGTCTTTATCCGTCCATGCGGTAATAGTGTACTTATGTACACCCTTGATGGACGAAGCCGAAACATTCAGACTCTCGATATTGATCTGGCGACGGGTAAACACTGCGGTTACCTGGTTCAGCAAACCGGCGAAGTTCTCCGAATGAACGATTATCGTATATAATGTCTTATCCATACTAAATTAAGAATTAAGAACGAAGAATAAAATTAGCATTCCAACAACATCTGGTTTACCGAACCACCCGGAGGTGTCATCGGCAACACATTGCCTTCTTCCATAACGCAGGCTTCCAACAGGAACGGACCATCCGTAGCAAGCATTTCCTCTATTGCACCTTTCAGTTCTTCACGCGTCATTACACGACGTGAAGGAATGTCGTAGGCAGAAGCTATCTTCATATAATCCGGATTCAGCATCGGAGTGAACGAATAGCGACGATTGAAAAACATCGCTTGCCACTGGCGTACATTACCCAGGAAGTTATTATTCAGCAAGATCATCTTAACGGGAGCCTTCTGTTCCATAATGGTTCCCATCTCCTGAATGTTCATTTGCAGACCACCATCACCCATAAATACACATACAGTGCGGTCGGGACGTCCGAAAGTTGCACCGATTGCTGCGGGAAGTCCGAAGCCCATTGTACCCAATCCACCGGAAGTTACAATGCTGCGTTCCTTACTATACTTAAAGTAACGGGCAGACATCATCTGATTCTGACCAACATCAGTAACCAATACAGCTTCATGATTCGTTGCCTCACTTACGGCACGGATCACTTCTCCCATACTCAAAGATTTACTTGCCGGATGCAACTCAGGACGGATCACCTTTTCTTCCTCTACTTTCTCGTAAGGCAAGAAACTATCCAACCATTCTTGGTGAGTAGCAGGTTTCAGAAGTGCCGTAACGGCAGCAAGGGTTTCCTTGCAATCGCCCAATACGGCAATATCTGTCTTCACATTCTTGTCTATCTCAGCAGGATCTATATCGAAATGAATGATTTTCGCCTGTTTGGCATACGTATCCAACTTTCCGGTTACACGGTCGTCAAAGCGCATACCTACGGCGATAAGTACATCGCACTTATTCGTATTGATATTCGGTCCCAAGTTACCGTGCATCCCCAGCATACCTTTATTTAAAGGATGTGCAGTAGGCAAAGCAGAGAGTCCCAACAGTGTACAACCGGCAGGTATTCCGGCTTTTTCTATGAAAGCGCGTAGTTCCTGTTGTGCATCACCTAACTCAACACCCTGTCCTACCAATACCAATGGACGTTCAGCGCTATTGATCAGTTCAGCAGCCTGGTTCACAGCCTCTTCATCCATTTCGGGAACAGGCTGGTAACTACGGATGTAATCCAACTTGGCAGGAGCATATTCACTTTTCTCTACTTGTGCATTCTTGGCAAAGTCCAATACAACAGGACCGGGACGACCGCTTTTTGCAACATAGAAAGCGCGGGCTACAGCCCAAGGCACATCTTCAGCACTACGAATCTGATAGCTCCACTTCGTGATAGGCTGCGTAATACCTACCAGGTCAACTTCCTGAAAAGCATCCGTCCCAAGGAATCCCGTACCCACCTGACCGGCAATTACTACCAAAGGGGTACTGTCTATCATAGCATCTGCGATACCTGTTATCGTATTCGTCGCTCCGGGACCACTAGTCACCAGGCAGACACCTACTTCGCCTGATACGCGGGCAAAACCTTGCGCAGCATGAGTAGCACCCTGTTCGTGTCGAACCAAGATGTGATTCAATGTCTTCCGATGGTCGTATAAAGCATCAAATACCGGCATGATGGAGCCACCCGGATATCCGAAAATGGTCTTTACTCCCTGATGTTCCAAGGAACGCATCAATGCTTCAGCGCCTGTTATTATATCTTTCATTCTATTAATGGATAATGGAATTCTATTTCATTTGTCAATTCTCGGTTAATCAATCAGTCTCACTGCACCCTTATCGGCAGAACTTACCATACTGGCATACGCCTTCAAACTCTTTGAGACTTCGCGTTGACGGGTGACGGGAGTCATCGGGCGGACTGCCAGTTCCTCATCCGTCAGTTTGACGTTGATAGCACGTCCGGGAATATCAATCTCGATGATGTCACCATCCTGAATCTTACCGATATTGCCTCCGGCAGCTGCTTCGGGAGAAATATGTCCGATACTCAATCCTGACGTACCGCCACTGAAACGACCGTCCGTAATCAGTGCACATTCCTTGCCCAGATGACGCGATTTGATATAAGAAGTCGGATAGAGCATTTCCTGCATACCGGGACCGCCTTTCGGACCTTCGTGTGTAATGACCACAACATCACCGCTGACCACTTTCCCGGCAAGGATGCCATCGCAAGCAGCGTCTTGTGAATCGAACACTTTAGCAGGACCTGTAAATTTCCAGATACTTTCATCCACACCTGCCGTTTTCACTACACAGCCATCCTGAGCGATATTACCTTTCAGTACTGCCAGACCACCGTCTTTGCTATAAGCATGTTCCAAATCGCGAATGCAACCTCCGGCACGGTCAGTATCCAATTCTTTATAATAGACATCTTGCGAACCCAGTACCAGATTGAACTTTCCGGCAGCAGCGCTCTTATATTTCTTCACAGCTTCTTCGCAAACATTCGGGCTGGTAACAGCGTATTTGTCAATTACATCCGCCAGCGTCATACCGTCTACACGCTTTACGTTCGTATCGACTAATCCGCCTTTGGCAAGCTCGCTCATAATAGCGATGATGCCTCCGGCACGATTTACGTCTTGAATGTGATACTTCTGAGTATTCGGGGCAACCTTACACAGACAGGGAGTCTTACGTGACAACATGTCAATGTCATCCATACTGAAATCTACCTCTGCCTCGTGCGCTACAGCCAAGAGGTGAAGCACTGTGTTGGTTGAACCACCCATCGCAATATCCAGCGTCATGGCATTCAAGAAAGCCTGACGGGTAGCGATGCTACGGGGAAGCACACTGTCATCCCCATCTTTATAATATTTATAAGCATTTTCAACAATCAGTTTGGCAGCATCCTTGAACAGTTGCGTGCGATTGGCATGAGTAGCCACAATCGTACCATTACCCGGCAATGCCAGTCCGATGGCTTCGTTCAGACAGTTCATTGAGTTAGCGGTAAACATACCGGAACAACAACCACAAGAAGGACAAGCATGTTGTTCTATCTGAGCCACATCGGCATCACTTACACTTTCATCAGCCGACTTAATCATAGCATCGATCAAATCCAGATGCTGACCGTTCCATTCGCCGGCTTCCATCGGTCCGCCTGAAACGAATACAGTAGGGATATTAAGGCGCATTGCTGCCATCAACATACCCGGAGTAATCTTGTCGCAGTTACTGATACAAACCATCGCATCCGCTTTATGCGCATTCACCATATACTCTACGCTGTCGGCAATGATATCACGTGAAGGAAGCGAATAAAGCATTCCATCGTGTCCCATCGCAATACCATCATCAATGGCAATCGTGTTGAATTCGGCAGCAAAGCATCCCAGCTTCTCAATCTCAGCTTTCACCTGTTGTCCGATTTCGTGCAGATGCACATGTCCCGGGACAAACTGTGTAAATGAGTTGACAATTGCGATAATAGGTTTTCCTAATTGCTCTTTCTTCATGCCATTTGCCATCCACAACGCACGAGCCCCTGCCATGCGGCGGCCTTGCGTGCTGAACGAACTGCGTAATTGGTGTTTCATCTTCAAATCTCCTTTTAATTAAAAAGCCTTCCTCACATATGGTGAGAAAGGCTCCTAAATTGATATCTTAACGTACGAATACATACACAACCTTTCTCACGCTCTTGATTCCAGGACCACGACGCGAATAATATGCAGGACTGCCAGGTTAATAGATGTATGTAAGTTCATAACTTTATTTACTTTACTGTTTTCGTTAATCGTGCTGCAAAGGTAAGGGCTTTTTTATAAACTCCAAACAATTTGAAGAAAAAAATGAGATTATTATGATTAATCGTAAGAAAACCCCGCATTAAAATCTTATTTTATCACTTATTCAAGGCAAATCTGAGTAATTCGCTACCATGAACAGGAATTATTCAAGAGGGTTCGAAGCATTTAATAATCTGAAAATTACAAGAGCTTACTCATTCGCCAACTAAATTATTCGTATCTTTGTCCCTTCCAAAAAGAAAAAACAGGAATTACTAACTTAAAACAGTAGGAATATATCAATGGAAACAGTAGAAAACAAGTACATTACCGTAGCTTATAAATTATACGCTATAGAAGATGGTGAAAAAGATTTCACCGAAGAAGCCACCGCAGAACACCCTTTCCAATTCATTTCCGGTCTGGGTCTGACTTTAGAGTCTTTCGAAGATCAAGTGAAAGATCTGAAAGCAGGTGACAAGTTTGATTTCACAATCGCTTGCGCAGATGCTTACGGTGACTTCGACGAAGAACATGTAATCGACCTTCCGAAACAAATCTTTGAAGTAGATGGTAAGTTCGATAGCGAACGTATTGTAGCCGGTAACGTAGTACCTTTAATGACCTCTGAAGGTCAACGTATCAACGGAACCGTACAAGAAATTAAGGCAGACGTAGTGGTAATGGATATGAACCACCCCTTGGCAGGTTGCGACCTGAACTTTGTAGGTGAAGTAATAGAAAGCCGCCCGGCAACCAATGAAGAATTAGCTGAAATCGCTCGTATGATGAGCGGCGGTGGATGCAGTTGCGGTTGCGATAGCTGTGGTGACGGTTGCGGTGACGGATGCGGCGATCACGATCACCAGGGATGCGGATGCAATCATTAATATAGTGATTAACGGTAAGTGATTAGTGATTAGCATGCTGCGCTATTATGCTGCACAGTTTCCAATCACTAATCACTCACCACTAATCACTATTTCCCCGTCATTATCTCCAGCACCAATTTATCCGTCTCATTCATTCCTTTCGACCCTATCTTGGTCAGATTACGGATACTTTGATCCACGTCTTCATCAATAATACCTTCTACAGAAGTTACACAACGGTTTTCCATAGCCATGATGGCAGAAAGAACAGCGGTAGATACACCTGTTGTTACTTTCAACGCACAGCTGGGCTTCGCACCGTCACAAATCATACCCGTAAGGTTGGCTATCATATTCTGAACAGCATAAGCCACCTGATCGTAAGTTCCTCCCATCAACCAGGTAATACCACAACTGGAACCTGTAGCAGCAACCACACAGCCGCATAAATCATACAAACGTCCCAAAATTTGTTTAATATAGATTACTGTCAGATGACTCAACATCAGAGCACGTATCAGTTCTTCTTCTGATTTATCATTTTCTTCAGCGAAGACGAGTACAGGCAAAGTGGCAGATATACCTTGATTTCCACTACCGGAATTGCTCATTACCGGAATCATAGCCCCTGCCATACGAGCATCACAGGCACCTGATGTATAAGACAAGATATGTGAGAAGACACTATCTCCCATCACTTTATGTTCATAAGTGCCACGCAACATCTTACCCAGGCCATGGCCATAATTGCCTTCAAAAGAACGTTCGGCAGCCGCCTTATTCAAGCGGGCTGTTTCCAGAATAAAGCTGATCTCATCCAGTGGAGTATTCAGAGCAAAATCATAAACTTTACGTAAAGTCAGCTCCAGGCACTCTTCCTCTTTTTCACAGCTTGCCGTATGTTGTTTCTGAAATAGAACTTCTCCGTTACGTTCTATATATATAAAGGTGGTATGTCCTCCGGCAATCACAGCTGTTGCTTTATCATCTCCGACCTCACAGCATACTTCAATATATAATTTCTCTTCAATATTCTCTTTCAACGAAATATGAATGCGCTTTTCCTCAATGAAACGTTTCCCCTCTTCCACTACATCAGGCGTACTGTCTTTCAACACTTCCAACTGATATTCTGATTTTCCGATCAACGCCCCCAGCGCAATAGCAATGGGCAGGCCAATCATTCCGGTACCCGGAATGCCTACTCCCATAGCGTTTTTCAGAATATTAGCACTTAGCAACACATTTATTTTTTCCGGCTTTGTCCCCAGTGTTTCTGTTGCTTTAGCTACGCACAATGCCACAGCAATGGGCTCTGTACACCCAATAGCCGGCACCACTTCCTGATGTATCAGGTCGATTATCCGTTTTCTCTCCGTTTCCGTTATCATTATTTCACTGATTTTAATGGACACAAATTTAGAAAAAATGTTTTTAATACGTGCGCAAAGTCTTCTATTTCAAAAAAGAAACTTAACTTTGCGCCCGAGTTTTACATTATTAATAACCAAAAACTGAATTAAATGAAGATTAAAACGCTAACCTCGTGTTTCTTTTTGGCATTTGCCATATCTTCTTGTATACAAGACGAAGCGCTTAATGCAGAAGCGGATATCGAAACATGTTCTGTTCCGGGAGATGTACTAAACCGGGAACCGATCATTGGTAACGATGAAATCACCTTACCGTTAAAAAAAGGAGCAGACACAAGACAGGCTTGTGCGGCGGTGGGTCAGTGTGAGCTTATGTATCTTTACGAT
>OGXH01003038.1_pt1 | contig 11165 bp, 10 predicted proteins | sample 1576241 | NCBI WGS metagenome assembly OGXH01 (sample SAMEA3541529, study PRJEB24748) | human gut metagenome | biome: human gut; feature: human-associated habitat; material: faeces | place: China | collected 2012
AGTTTGAGGCCGTCATCAACACCATCCCCACCGGCATCATCGGCGGTATCAGCTTCGTGCTCTACGGCATGATCTCCGCCATCGGTGTCCGCAACGTGGTCGAGAACCGGGTGGACTTCACCAACAGCCGCAACCTCATCATCGCCGCTGTCATTCTGGTGTCTGCTCTGGGCTTCAACTCGGTGGGCGGCCTGACCTTCGCGGTCGCCGGTGTGTCCATCAACCTGTCCGGTCTGGCCATCGCTGCTATCGTGGGCATCCTGCTCAACGCCATCCTCCCCGGCAACGATTACGAGTTCGACTCTGCCGATGGTGCCGACGCTCCTTCCAGCGGCAATCTGCAGGTCTGACCTCGACAGGGAAGCCCCTTCTTCGGCAGAAGTGACAGCTTTTTGAAATGTTCTTTGGGTAATGTGCGAGACTTCAAAATAAATGAGAATAATTCTTAAAATAAGCCTTGACTAACTAGGAATTATTCGCTATAATAGAGTCAGAAACAAGGTCTGCTGTACCAGAGCAGACCCCTAAAAAAAGAACAAACCAAATGGAGGATAAATCTTATGAAGAAGTACGTTTGCACCGTCTGTGGCTACATCGCTGAAGGCACCATCCCCGAGCAGTGCCCCGTCTGCAAGGCTCCCGCTTCCGCATTCGTCGAGAAGACCGGCAACACCTACGTCACCGAGCACGTTGTGGGCATCGGCAAGGCTGAGGGCGTTCCTCAGGAGATCGTCGATGGTCTGCGCGCCAACTTCGAGGGCGAGTGCAGCGAGGTCGGCATGTACCTGGCAATGGCCCGCGTGGCCGAGCGTGAGGGCTACCCCGAGATCGCCGAGGCTTACAAGCGCTATGCCTACGAGGAGGCAGACCATGCTTCCCGTTTCGCCGAGCTGCTGGGCGAGGTCGTCACCGACAGCACCAAGAAGAACCTGATGATGCGTGCAGAGGCCGAGTGCGGCGCCTGCTCCGGCAAGATGGACCTGGCCAAGAAGGCTAAGGCTCTGAACCTCGACGCTATCCACGACACCGTTCACGAGATGGCAAAGGATGAGGCCCGTCATGGCCGCGGCTTCGAGGGCCTGCTGAAGCGCTACTTCAACACGGAAGTCTGAGCAAGGGTACTCCAGTCATTGTAATACGCCGCCCCGGCGTGCAGTTTGTAGCTGCTGCCGGGGCGGCTTTTTTGTGGTAAAGTATTTACAAAAGTTTTCGCAGCCGCTCCAGCTCTTCTACGGTATCTGCATCTTCCAGCTCTTCCTGCCGTGCCGCATATACCGCCCGCACAGACTCCGGATGCCGGCGGATGACCACGCCGCCGCCCTTGCCCTCGGGCAGGGAACACAGAGCGCCGAAATAACTGCTTCCGAACAGAACGGGACTTCCCAGCCGCTCCGTGCCGTCCTCGGCACGAAAGCCCAGCCGAAGGATGGCCCGATCTTTTTTGTCCAGCGCTGAGAAATCGCGCGCCATCGCCTCGAGGCTTTCTTTCCGCAAGAGCGGCTGATCCCCGGGCAGAAAGATGCATCCCGCAAGGCCGGGCAGCTCCGAAAGCAGCGCTTCGAGGCCGAGCCGCACCGTGTCGTTCCGGCCCGGCAGGCTGTGAAGGATGGTTTTCACGCCCGCCTTACAAGCGAGTTCAGCCACTTCCGGTGAGCGGGTCACCACCACCCGGGCCGCGAGGGCGGGCGTCTCTGCTGCGTCCAGCGCCCGGACGATGAGGGGCGCGCCGCCGAAGTCGGCCAGCAGCTTATTGGAGCCGAACCGCACCGCCCGCCCCGACGCCATGATGACGCAGCCCACCGCCGCGTTTTCTGTGTACTCCATCCCGCAGACCTCCCGAAATTTCCGTTGTTGTTCGTTGCCGAATTGATGCTTTCTGACGGTAGTATTATAGCGGATTTTATGATAAAATAAAAGAAAAAGGTCACAGGAAAAAGAGAGGATACTGCATATGATGACCATTCGGGAATACAAGCGGGCTGAAAGCCTCGAGGAGGCTTGGCAGCTCAACCAGAAACGCCCCAACCGTGTCCTCGGCGGCATGATATGGCTCAAGATGGAGAATATCAATGTCGGCACGGCCATCGACCTGTCGGGCCTCGGCCTCGACACCATCGAGGAGACGGACGAGGGCTTTTCCATCGGAGCGATGGTGACGCTGCGCCAGCTCGAGCTGCACCCCGGCCTCGCCGCCTATACGGACGGTGCCGTGCGGGAGTCGGTGCGCCACATCGTGGGCGTCCAGCTGCGCAACCTCGCCACCGTGGGCGGTAGCATTTACAGCCGCTTCGGTTTCTCCGACGTACTCACCATGTTCCTCGCGCTGAACGCTTCCGTAGAGCTTTATAAGGGCGGCGTCGTGCCGCTTGCTGAGTACGCCCAGCGCCCCTACGACCGGGACATCCTCGTGCGTGTCCTCGTGCCGAAGGAAAACGCCCGCTTTGTCTACCAGTCGGTGCGCAACAGCCAGACGGACTTCCCGGTGCTGACCTGCGCTGCCGCAAAATTGGCGGACGGCAGCATCCGCGCCGCCATCGGTGCGCGTCCGGGCAAGGCTGTGCTCTACACCGCAGCGCCTGAGGCAGGGGAGACCGCCGAGGAATTTGCTGCCCGCTTTGCCGCCGAGGTAAAGGCCGACATCAAGACCGAAAGCAATCTTCGCGGCGGTGCCGAATACCGCCGCCATCTGGCCGGCGTGCTGACGAAACGCGCCGTCTGTCGTCTGGAAGGCTGAGGAGGACACCATGCAGATAACACTTACATTGAACGATAAAAAGCTTACCGCCGACGTGGCCCCCGACACTCTGCTCATCGACTTCGTGCGCAGCCACGGCTGCCTGAGCGTCAAGCGGGGCTGTGAGACGTCCAACTGCGGCCTCTGCACGGTCTTTCTCGACGACAAGCCGGTGCTGTCCTGCTCCGTTCTCGCGGCCCGCGCGGATGGCCATAAAGTGACCACGCTGGAGGGTCTGCAGGACGAAGCCGCCGAGTTCGGGGCCTTCATCGCGGATCAGGGCGCAGAGCAGTGCGGCTTCTGCAACCCGGGCTTCATCATGAACGCCCTCGCCCTCTTCCGGGAAAAGGAGTACCCCACCGACGAGGAAATAAAAGAGTATCTTTCCGGCAATCTCTGCCGCTGCTCTGGTTATGAGGGGCAGCTGCGGGGCATCCGGAACTTCCTCGCGTGGAAAAAGGCAAAAAAGGAGGCGGCAGAATGAACACAGTCAACAAACCCTTCCGCAAGAAGGATGCCATGCAGCTGGTGACGGGTCAGCCCGTCTATATGGACGACCTCGTCCCCGCCGACTGCCTCATCGTGAAGCTCCTGCGCTCTCCCCACGCCAACGCCATCGTGAAGAGCATCAATACTGCTGTGGCGAAGAAGGTGCCGGGCATTGAGGCCATCTTCACCTGGGAGGACGTGCCGCAGGATGCCCGCCGCTACACCCAGGCGGGCCAGACTTACCCCGAGGCCAGCCCCTATGACCGCCTTCTCATCGACCGCCACGTTCGCTTTGTGGGCGACGTGGTGGCCATCGTGGCAGGCAAAGACGATGAATGCGTCGATAAGGCGCTGAAAATGATAAAGGTCGAGTATGAGGTACTGGAACCTGTGCTGGACTACCACACCGCAAAGGATAACCCCATCCTCGTCCACCCGGAAGACAACTGGGAGAGCCTCTGCCCTGTGGGGGGCGACAACAAGCGCAACCTCTGCGCCCACGACGAGTGCGGCAGCGGCGACATCGACGCCGTGCTGGCCGACTGCGATGTGGTCATCGACCATGTCTACCATACCAAAGCCTGCCAGCAGGCCATGATGGAGACCTTCCGCACCTATTGCAGCATCGACCTCTATGGCCGGCTGAACGTCCTGAGCTCGACTCAAATCGTCTTCCACGCCCGCCGCATCATTGCAAACGCGCTTCACATCCCGAAATCCATGGTGCGTGTGACGAAGCCCCGCATCGGCGGCGGCTTTGGCGCGAAGCAGACGGCTGTCTGCGAGGTCTACCCGGCCTTCGTGACCTGGAAGACCAAAAAGCCCTCGAAGCTCATCTTCACCCGGGAGGAGAGCCAGACCGCCTCCACCCCCCGCCATGAGATGGAGATCCATCTTCGCCTCGGCGCCAACAAGGATGGCCGCATCCGGGGCCTCGACCTCTACACCCTCTCCAACACCGGCGCTTATGGCGAGCACGGCCCCACGACGGTGGGACTTTCGGGACATAAATCCATCCCGCTCTATAGCAGCGCGGAGGCTTTCCGCTTTACCTATGATGTGGTCTATACCAACCATATGTCGGCGGGCGCATACCGCGGCTACGGCGCGACCCAGGGCTTGTTCGCGGTGGAATCCGCTGTCAACGAGCTGGCCGCGAAGCTCCATATAGACCCCTTCAAGATCCGAGAAATGAACATCGTCCACGAGGGGGACGTCATGCCCGCCTACTACGGCGCGGTGAACACCAGCTGCACCCTCGACCGGTGCCTTGCAAAGGTCCACGAGATGATAAACTGGGACGAAAAGTACCCCCGCCGCGACATGGGCAACGGGAAGATCCGTGCCGTCGGCATGGGCATGGCGATGCAGGGCTCCGGCATCTCGGGCATGGACGTGGGCAGCGCGACCCTGAAAGTCAACGACGAGGGTTTCTACACCCTGCTCATCGGTGCCGCTGATATGGGTACCGGCTGCGACACCACGCTGGCCCAAATTGCTGCCGAGGTGATGGAATGTGACCTCGACAATATCACGGTCTTCGGTGCGGACACTGACACCTCGCCCTACGACTCCGGCTCCTACGCGTCCAGCACCACCTACATCACCGGCAAAGCCGTCGAGAAGTGCGCGCTGAAGCTGCGGAGCCAGATCTGCAAGCTGGGCGCACAGCTGCTGGATTGCAGCGAAAATGACGTGGAATTTGACGGTAAAACGGTATTTACCTCGGCTGACCCGTCTAAATCTGTCTCGCTGGGTGATATTGCCACGGCCTCCATGTTCGGCCACGACATCCCGCTGGAAGTCACCGAGACCCATATGTCGCCCCTGTCGCCTCCGCCCTACATGGTGGGCGCGGCCGAGGTGGAAGTGGACACCGAGACCGGCGAAGTGAAGCTGCTGAAATTTGACGCCTGCGTGGACTGCGGCACCCCCATCAACCCGAACCTCACCCGGGTGCAGGCCGAGGGCGGCATTTTACAGGGCATCGGCATGACCCTCACCGAGAACATCACCTACGACCAGCGCGGCTGGCCCATGGAGAATTCGCTCATGCAGTATAAGATCCCCACCCGTGTGGACGTGGGCAAGATCCGGGTCGAGTTCGAGAACAGCTATGAGCCCAACGGCCCGTTTGGTGCGAAATCCATCGGCGAAGTGGTCATCAACACGCCGCTTCCCGCCATCTCGGACGCCATCTGCAACGCCATCGGTACCCGCTTCTACGAGCTGCCCATCACGCCCGAAAAAATCGCAATGGCAGTGGCCGAAAAAGAGGGCGCGGTCTGATGACCGGCCTCAAGGATCTGCCATTCCTCGGAGAAACGGGACACGTTATTTCTCTGGTGGGCGGCGGAGGGAAGACAACATTGCTCTATGCGCTGGCCCGCCATTATTCGGCGCAGGGGCAGCGGGTGCTCGTCTCCACCACGACCCACATCTGGCGTCCGGACGCAAACTACGCCCCCGATGAAGCGGCGCGGGACGCCCTCTGGCAGGCTGGTACTTACGCCGTGGCGGGGGTGCCTGCCGAAGGCGGGAAGCTGACCATGCCGCCCCATCTGGCCGACTGGATGGCCGAGGCCGACACTGTTTTGCTCGAGGCGGACGGCGCGAAGCACCATCCCTGCAAGGCCCCGGCCGCTCATGAGCCGGTGCTCGTGCGGTCAAGCGACATCGTGCTGGCAGCAGCCGGGCTGTCGGCGGTGGGGAAACCACTGCAAGACGTCTGCTTCCGCCTCGAAGCGGCCTGCACCTTGCTGGCCGTGCCGCCTGAGACGCCCCTGACGCCCGCTCTGCTGGCAAAACTGCTGGCAAGTGAAGCAGGTGGGAGAAAGTGCGTCGGCACGCGGAAATTCTACGCTATCCTCAACCAGGCCGACGACGAGGCCCGCCGTGCAGCAGGGGAACAGACACTTGCCATTTTGAAAGAAACTTACGATGTAACAGGATGTTTGACACACTTTGAGAAAGGAGAGAGAGCCTGATGGCAAAAGAGGACAAAATCGTCTTCTGCACGGGCGGCGGCTGTACCGCCAAGCTCGGCGCAGGAGTACTGAGCCATATTCTGGAAAAGCTGCCCCGGGGTGAGAAAGACCCCGACCTTCTCGTGGGCTACGACAGCCGGGACGATGCGGCTGTCTACCGCATCACCGACGACATCGCGCTGGTGCAGACGGTGGACTTCTTCCCGCCGATGGTGGACGACCCCTACACCTTCGGCCAGATCGCGGCGGCAAACGCCCTCAGCGACGTTTACGCTATGGGCGGCGAGGTGAAGACTGCACTGAACCTCGTCTGCTTCCCTGAGAGCATGGATCTGAACATCCTCGGTGAGATCTTACGCGGCGGCGCAGAAAAAGTGGCCGAGGCGGGGGGGATCCTCGCGGGAGGCCACTCCATCGCCGACACCGGCGTGAAGTACGGCCTGTCCGTCACCGGTCTCGTGGACCCCCGCCGCCTCACTGCCAATGATACGGGAAAGCCCGGCGACAAGCTCATCCTCACCAAGGCGCTGGGTGTGGGCCTCATCTGCACGGCCAACCGCGTGGGCGAAGCTGCCCCCGGTGCGATGGACGCCGCCGTGGCCTCCATGACGACTCTGAACAAGTCTGCCGCTGAGATAAGCCGAAGCTATGATGTTCACGCGGCCACGGATGTCACGGGATTCAGCTTCCTCGGCCACCTCCACGAGATGATGGGCGGGCGGCTGTCCTGTCGTATCGACGGCAGCGCTGTGCCGGTCCTGCCGGGTGCGTGGCAGGCCGCGGATGACTGCCTTTATACCGCCGCCGGTCAGCGCAACCGCAACCACACCGGGCCTTTCGTCCGGTTCGAAAATGTGCCGTTTGCCATGCAGGAAATTTTGTTCGACCCCCAGACCTCGGGCGGACTGCTGCTTGCCGTGGCTCCAAAAGAGGCTGAAAACCTCCGGGACGAGCTGCAAAAAGCCAGTCTCCCCGCACAAATCGTGGGAGAGATCACAGAGAAGCAGGACACCGAAATATTTGTGTCCTATTCTGAATAAAACATACGATAGAGAGGGAAAACTATGCTGAAAGTTGATGCCAGAGGGGACGCCTGCCCGCTGCCTGTAGTGAAGGCAAAGAAAGCGATTGCTGAACTAAATGGCGCAGGCGAAGTCGAAGTGCTGGTGGACAACGAGATCGCCGTCCAGAATCTCACCAAAATGGCCCAGCGGAAAGGCTACCGGTCTGCCGCCGAAAAGCTGGCCGAGCGGGAATACCGCGTCCTGTTCACCGTGGGTGAGCCTGCGGCAGAAGAAGAGGAAGCTCCGGTCTGCACCCCTGACGCCCGTACCGATACGGTGGTGGTCATCGCGTCCGACAAGATGGGCGAGGGTGCCGAGGAACTGGGCAAGACCCTGCTGAAGGCTTTCATCTTCTCGCTGACCCAGCAGGACAAGCTGCCCAAGACCATCCTCCTCTATAACGGCGGTGCGCACCTCACCTGCGAGGGTTCGCCCATGCTGGACGACCTCAAGGCGCTAGAGGCTGAGGGCGTTGAGATCCTCACCTGCGGCACCTGCCTGAACTTCTACGGCCTGACCGAGAAGCTGGCCGTGGGCGGCGTGACGAATATGTACGTTATCGCCGAGAAGATGCTGAACGCCGGGAACGTGGTCAAGCCGTGATCTACCTCGACAACGCCGCCACCACCCTGCAAAAGCCGTCCTGCGTGGGGCAGGCCATGCTGGATGCACTGGAACATGCGGGCAATCCGGGCCGCGGGGCGCATGAGCCGACCCTTCACGCGGCCCGGATCGTCTACCATGCCCGTGAGACACTTGCAACACTTCTCCATGCGGAAAGTCCGGACTGCATTGCTTTCACGGCCAACGTGACCCAGGCGCTCAACACGGCGCTCTGCGGCCTCGTCCGCCCCGGCGACCATGTTATCACGACGGTCTGCGAGCACAACTCGGTGCTGCGGCCGCTCTATCGCCTGCGGGAGCAGGGGGCAGAAGTGAGTTTTGTGGAGGTGGACGACACCGGGCGGCTGCGGTATGAGCAGTTCGAAAAATTTCTCCGCCCCAATACCCGTCTTGTCGTGGTGACGCATGCTTCCAACGTCACAGGCAATCTTACGGACCTTGCGTTCGTCTCCGCTTTTGCAAAAAAGCACGGTCTTACGCTGGTCGTGGACGCGGCCCAGACTGCGGGCGCACGGCCTGTCAACGTGCAGGCGCTGGGGGTGGATGTTCTCTGTTTCACCGGACACAAGGCGCTGCTGGGTCCGCAGGGGACCGGCGGGCTGTATGTCCGCCCCGGGCTGACCATGGCCCCTCTTGTGGTGGGTGGCAGCGGTATCCACAGTTTTGATGAAACACATCCCTCTCAGATGCCCACAGCGCTGGAAGCGGGGACGCTGAATGTTCCCGGCCTCGCGGGCCTCGGGGCAGGTGTGGAGTGGATACTTTCGCAGGGCGTCGAAGCTCTGCACGAAAAAGAAATGACTCTGACGCGTCTGTTTTATGAGAAGATCGTCCGTGCTCCCGGTGTGAAAATCTACGGCAGTTTCGACGAAACAGACCGCGCGCCCATCGTCTCCCTGAACTTCGGCGATGAGGACGCAGCCCGTGCCGCCGACATCCTCTGGGAGGACTACGGCATCTGTGTCCGGGCAGGCGCTCATTGTGCGCCCCTCATCCACAAAGCCTTCGGCACCGTGGAGCAGGGGATGGTGCGGTTCAGCTTCTCCCACCAGAACACAGAGGCCGAGGTGCTCAGAGCCGCCGAGGCGGTCTGTGAGCTGGCCGAGGAGGGCTGATATGCGCCGCAAAAGACAATACATCGTTCTTTCATTTGCTTCTACGGCCCGCGCGATGGGCTGGGAGAAAGAGTGCGCCGCCCGGGGTATCCCGGGGCGGCTCATCCCGCTGCCCAGTGAGATCACGGCGGGCTGCGGCCTCGGCTGGCGGATGCTGCCCGAAGACTGGCAGGCGTGGCAGTTTCAGTTGAACGATGCGGGCTACGATGCTGCCACACCGGTGGAGCAATAAACCATAATGGAGAAATTCTATGTCGATTCGTGAGTTTTTGGACGCTTTGCGCAGCACACAGGGGCAGTATACGCTGGCCTCCGTACTGGAAGGGCCGGAGAGTGGAGCGCGGCTTCTTCTTTGTGAAGGCGTACCCGTCTGGCCCGCAAGGCCGGAGGGTCTGCTGGCCCGGAATCTCCCGGCGCTGGCCGGGTGTGGTGCAAGCGGCATCCTGACTCTGGAAAATAAGCGGATCTTCGTCGAGAAATTCGGAGGCGCGCCCCGGCTCGTCATCTGCGGCGGAGGCCATGTGGCCGAGTCCGTCGTCCGGCTGGCTGTCATGCTGGGCCTGCCCGTCACCGGTCTCGAGGAGCGGCCGGATTACGCTGACGCCCTTCGCCGCGCCGGGGCAGAAAAGGTCCTCTGCGGCCCTTATGCCGAAAATCTCACCCAGGTGGAGGGCAGTGCGGAGACCTACTTTGTTGTCGCCACCCGCGCCCACTCCTTCGACGTGGAATGCCTTACCGAAATATACAAGAAACGATTTGCCTACGTTGGTATGCTGGGCAGCCGAAGCCGGTCGGCCCTTGTCCGCCGCCAGCTCATCGAGGCCGGAACTGCCCCGGAAAAGACCGAAGAACTTCACGCCCCCATCGGCCTCGCCATCAAGGCACAGACAGCGCAGGAAATCGCACTATCCATCCTCGCGGAGATCGTTGAGGTGAAAAATGGCCGTCAGCAGACGGAAGGCTTCCCGCCCGAGCTGCTGAATGCGCTGGATGCCTGCACGGGACAGGGAAAAGCTCCTGTCCTTGTGACCATCGTTTCCCGCCACGGTTCGACCCCCCGGGAGGTGGGCGCAAAGATGCTGGTGCTGCCGGACGGCAGATCCGTGGGCAGTGTGGGCGGCGGCATTATGGAATACCGTGTGCAGCAGCTTGCATCAAAAATGCAGGCAGGCGAGGCAGCACCCTGCCAGCTGGCAGAGTATTCAGCCAGCGCAAAAGAGGACGATGCGGCGCTGGCTGCCTGCGGCGGCTCGATGAACGTGTTCCTGCAGCTGCTCAAGGAGGAGGAAAACAATGAAGCGTGATGACGTCATCCTGGTGCGCGGCGGCGGCGACCTCGCCACCGGCACCATCCATCGGCTGTGGTCGGCGGGATTGAAAGTGCTCGTGCTCGAAGCCGAACACCCTGCCGCCATCCGCCGCCAAGTCTCGGTGAGTGAGGCCGTGTATGAGGGCGGGGCTGTCGTGGAGGGAATGCGCGCTGCCCTTGTAAAAACGCTGGATGAGGCCGTTGTGGTCTGGCAGCGCGGCGATGTGCCGGTGATGGTGGACCCAAAAGGGGAGCTCATCCCGCAGGTGCGGCCTGCCGCGCTCGTTGACGCCATCCTTGCAAAGAAAAATCTCGGAACGACGCGGGATATGGCTCCGCTGACCATCGCGCTCGGCCCGGGTTTTACCGCCGGTGTGGATGTCGATCTCGTGGTGGAGACCAAGCGCGGCCACCGTCTGGGCCGTATCATCCGGGAGGGTGCGGCCATCCCCAACACGGGCGTCCCCGGAGTCATCGGCGGCTATGGTGCTGAGCGTGTCATCCACGCAGAAAAGGCCGGTATCTTCCGGAATGTATGTGCCATCGGAGATATTGTGTCGGCGGGTGAAACGATCGCGGAAATCGAAACGCCGGACGGCATCCGCACTCCGGTGACGACCCGCATTGCGGGCATCCTGCGCGGCCTGCTGCGGGATGGCTACCCCGTCACGCCCGGCTTCAAGGTGGCTGACGTGGACCCCCGCCGGGAGGAACTGGAAAACTGCTTCCTCATCTCCGATAAGGCGCGCTGCATCGCGGGAAGTGTGCTGGAGCTGATCGCGGCAAATCTGTGGAAATAATAAAAAGGGAAGAGGCTGCCCAAGGCAGCCCCTTCCCTTTTTT
>OGXH01003042.1_pt1 | contig 11149 bp, 9 predicted proteins | sample 1576241 | NCBI WGS metagenome assembly OGXH01 (sample SAMEA3541529, study PRJEB24748) | human gut metagenome | biome: human gut; feature: human-associated habitat; material: faeces | place: China | collected 2012
TTAAATAAAAATACAAGAATGAAATCCGATAACGATTTAATCAGCGCTTCCCTAGCACTCAAATAAATTTGATTTCAAGCTCCTTCCCCAGACCATGGGCAATCTTGTTCAGAGTAGCAATCGAGGGTAATGACTGACCCTTTTCAATCCTGCTGATATTAGACTGACGGATACCGGTACGCTCTGCCAGCTCTGACTGCGTAAGATGCTGTTCATTCCGTGCTTTCAGCACCATCATCATCAGCCGGTACTCCAGCTCATGATCATCCCATTCCTTTTTGAAATCAGGATCCTTCATCTGCTCTTTCAGATATCTATCGAAATCATCCATTACACTCACCTCCTTACCTTCCAAAGCGCCTGAAATAATCCGCTCGGATATCTTTCGCCCGCTGCAGCTCTCGTCTCGGCGTTTTTTGTGTTTTCTTTATAAAGCCATGCGTCAGGACCGCTCGATTTCCAATAATGAAGAAATACATAACACGACTGATATTTGTGCCTGATTTCGCGCGAAGCTCAAAAATGCCATCCTCCAACGATTCTGACAACGGCATTCGAAGAGAAATACCCATATCCTGCAGGGCCTGAATCGAACGAAGCATTTTTTGCCGCATCTTAATGTCTAAGCCGTCTAAAAACTCCTTCACCGGAACCCGTCCGGTCTGGTCCTCGTAGAATTTAATTTCCATAAGAAATATTCCTTTCTTGATATATTATATATCAAGAAAGGAATATGAGCAAGATGAATAAAATTTACCAGAAAGCTTTAAAGGAGAAGGTATCGCCATGGGACAGCGCCTTTAGCGCTGAAGGTTCAGAAGATTGACCGGCCTTTTGACACGCCTGTCGGCGTGAGGGTTCAGAAGGTTCAGAAGGTTCAAAGGGTTCAAAGGGTTCAGAGGGTGTGGTATCACCGTTGGAGCTGCTTCGGGGCGATGAGTTTTATAATTCTGCTTCGCAGAATGGAAAACCAAACAACCGGGCTTCGCCCGATGGAAATGCACCCCTTTTGGTGCTGCGCACCACTTCCCCCGGAGGGGGAAGTCTGCTCTATGCTTAACATTAGTCTCATTCAGTGTGAGCAGCATTACGGTGAATTGGCCGCTAACCACGGTCAGCCAACTAAAAGGAAGGCCTCTTATTGGGCAGGCTAGAGGCCAACTTCGGCTGACTTGGAGGTCCTATGCAGGACCTCCACAGCCACCCCTATCCGGCTTCGCCGGACTTCCCCCTATTCAGGGGGCAGAATAAACCGCAGATAAGCAATCGGTTCATAAACATCTCAACGCATAGCGCCGCTAAAACTTCCCCCTCCGGGGGAAGTCCCGCAAAGCGGGAATAGGGGTGCATTTCTCTCGCGCCGTAGGCGCGGTTGGCTTGTTTTCCCTTCGCCCGTAAGGGCGGTTGTGAAGGTTTTATCATACTGGCGCCTTCTATAACTTAAAAGGCGCCTACCACCACCCTCTGAACCTTGTGAACCTTTTGAACCCTTTGAACCCTCACGCCCGCAAGGGCGTGTCAAAAAAAGCAGCGGCCTGGCCGCTGCTTTTTTCAGTCTTTCAATGTTCCAACGATTTCATTGATGTCTTTTACATTATTCTTATCGCACCATTCTTCCATTTCGTCCACGATGCGTTCCATGGCGGTGGGGTCGGCCAGGTTGGCGGTGCCTACCTGTACGGTATCCGCGCCGGCTATCATGAATTCGATGGCGTCTTCGCCGGTCATAATGCCGCCTAAGCCGCAGACGGGGATGTTGACGGCTTTGGCCACCTGCCATACCATGCGGAGGGCCACAGGTTTCACGGCGGGGCCGGAGAGGCCGCCGGTGATGTTGCCCAGGATGGGGCGGCGGGTGCGGGTGTCGATGGCGATGCCAAGGAGTGTATTGATGAGGGAGATGCTGTCAGCCCCTGCGTCTTCCACGGCTTTGGCGATGGAGACGATGTCGGTGACGTTGGGGGACAGCTTCACGATCACCGGCAGGGTGGTGACGTCTTTGACGGCTCTGGTGACGGCCGCTGCCTGCGCCGGGTCGGTGCCGAAGGCGGCGCCCCCTTCTTTGACGTTGGGGCAGGAAATGTTGACTTCCAGGGCGTCGATGCCGTCTACCGTGAGCATCCTGGCGCATTCGGCGTATTCTTCCACGCTTTTGCCCACCATGTTGGCGATGAAGCGGGTGGGAAGTTTTTTGACTTCCGGCAGGTAGTGCGCTTTGAAATAGGGAGCTCCCGGGTTTTCAAGGCCAATGCAGTTCAGCATGCCGGAAGTGGTTTCGGCCACCCGGACGCCTTCGTTTCCTTTCCATGGGGTCGGCGCCAGGCCTTTGCCGGAGAGGGCGCCGATTTTTTTCATGTCTATGTAGTCATTAAGTTCCAGGCCGTATCCTACGGTGCCGGAGGCGCCGATGACGGGGCTGGCCATGGGGATGCCCAGATAGTTTACCTTGAGGCTGCTCATAGGACCACCTCCTCTGCATTGAATACGGGGCCGTCGGCGCAGACTTTGTAGTGGCCTTTGCCGTCTTTCCTGTCGCATACGCAGCCAAGGCAGGTGCCGATGCCGCAGCCCATGCGGCGTTCCATGGAGACTTCACAGGGGACACCGGCATCCTTTGCCATTTGCGCGGCGGTTCTCATCATGATGCCGGGGCCGCAGACGCAGGCTTCGTCCACTTTTTCTTCCGCAAAAAGTTTGGGGAGGACAGAGACGGAGAAGCCTTTGATGCCGTAGGAGCCGTCGTCGGTGGTGACGATCATCTGCCGGACTTTCTTGGGGAAGAGGTCTTTCCAGAAGACTTCTTCCTTATTTCTGCCGCCGATGACCACGGTCATCTGGCCTTCTTTGGAAGCCCTTGCCATGAAGAGGATGGGGGCGATGCCTACGCCGCCGCCGATGCCTACGATGTGGTTTTTATCCATATCAAAGGAGGTGCCCAGGGGTCCCAGGCAGTCCAGGGTGTCCCCCACTTTGAGGTGGGACATGGCGTCGGTGCCTTTGCCAACGATACGGTAGATGATTTCCACGAGGCCCCTGCCGGCGTCGGTGCCGGCGATGGAAATGGGACGGCGCAGGATATAGCGGGGGTCATTGACTTTCACATGGACGAACTGGCCGGGCTTTGCTTCTTTGGCAATGCGGGGCAGTTCGATCTGCATGAGCCAGATGCCGGGGCCCACGTGATTGTGGACCCGGATGATTCCTTTTTCAACAAAACCTGACATTCTATTACTCCTTCACATAGTCCTGGATGGCTTCTACATGGTGTTCAGCGCCGCCGGTGGATGCCATGACGCGGAGCACTTCCTTGGCGGTGTCCAGGGAGGTAATGCAGGGGATGGCCAGTTCCACCGCAATGCGGCGCAGGTCATAGCCTTCCTGCTCGATCTGGCTGCCGTAGGAAATGGTATTCAGCACCATGTCCACTTTGCCGGATTTCAGATACTTTTCGCAGTTTTCGCCTTTTTCATGAATCTTCTTGATGATTTCCACAGGGATGCCAAGGCTCTGGAAATAGGCTCCAGTACCGGAGGTGCAGATGAGGTGGTAGCCCAGGTCTACGAAGCCCTTAGCCAGTTCCGCGGTTTCCGGTTTATCCCGGTCGCTCACGGTGATGAGGACGTTGGCGCCGGCAGGAACCATGAGGTTCGCTGCCACCACCGCCTTGTAGAGGGCTTCCTGGTAGGTGTGGCCGATACCCATGACTTCACCGGTGGATTTCATTTCCGGTCCCAGTTTGATTTCAACGAGGCCCAGCTTGGAGAAGGAGAATACCGGCGCTTTGATGGCTACGTAGTTCTTCGGCGGAACCAGGCCCAGGGGCAGTCCCAGGGTATGGAGCGGTTCGCCAAGGGCCACTCTGGTGGCGTATTCCACCATGTTAATGCCGGTAATCTTGCTCATGAAGGGCACGGTGCGGCTGGCGCGGGGGTTCACTTCGATGACGTAAACTTTGCCGCCTACCACGATGAACTGGATGTTCACAAGGCCTTTGACATTCATGGCACAGGCAATGTCCTTCGTGTACTTAGTCAATGTATCGATGACATCCTCTGACAGGTGCTGGGGCGGGTACACGGCAATGGAGTCGCCGGAGTGGACGCCGGAGCGTTCGATCTGTTCCATGATGCCCGGAATGCATACGTCCACGCCGTCGGAGATGGCATCGATTTCCACTTCCCGGCCCACCATGTACTGGTCGATGAGGACCGGATGTTCATGGGATGCCACCACCGCTTCTTTCAGGTACTGGCGCAGTTCCGCCTGGTCGTAGACGATCTGCATGGCCCGGCCGCCCAGGACGTAGCTGGGGCGTACGATGAGGGGATATTCCAGTTCTTCCGTCTTCTGCATGGCCTCTTCCACGCTTTCCACCAGGCAGCCCTTCGGACGGGGAATACCCAGCTGGCCGCAGAGGGTGTCGAACCGTTCTCTGTCTTCTGCCATATCGATGGATTCATTGGAGGAGCCGATGATGCGGATGCCTCTCTTGGCCATGGGGGTGGCCAGGTTGATGGCGGTCTGGCCGCCGAACTGGCAGATCACCCCTTCGGGCTTTTCCTTTTCAATGACTTCCATCACGTCCTGTTCCGTGAGCGGTTCAAAGTACAGGGAGTCGGAGGTGTCGAAGTCGGTGGACACGGTTTCCGGGTTGTTGTTGATGACGATGGATTTCTTTCCTGCCTTTTTCAATGCCCAGGAGGCATGAACGGAGCAGTAGTCGAATTCGATGCCCTGGCCGATGCGGATGGGGCCGGAGCCGAAGACCACCACGGACCCTTTGCCCTGGGGCTTCACTTCATCTTCTGCGCCGTAGGTGGAGTAGTAGTAAGGGGTGTGGGCTTCAAATTCAGCGGCGCAGGTATCTACCATTTTGAAATCGGGGTGGAAACTCATTTTCTTTTTGAAATTTTCCACGTCCTTCACGGTGACTTCTGCGAAATGGGCGATGGCTTCGTCGGGCATCTGGATGCGTTTGGCAGCCTTCAGGGTCTCTTCGGTGAGGCCTTCCTTCAGGAGGCGCCGTTCCATTTTAATAATGTTCTGGATCTTATAGATGAAGAAGAGGTCGATCCGGGTAATGCGGTTGATTTCTTCCGGTTCAATGCCGCGGCGGAGGGCCTCAGCCACCACGAAGATTCTTTCGTTGTCGATACGCTTCAGGAGGCAGCGGATATCGTAAAGGGACTGGCTGTCCAGTTTCTTCAAATGGAGGTATCCCTCTCCCACTTCCAGGGACCGAAGGGCCTTCAGCAGTGCCCCTTCCAGGGTGCGGTCCAGGGCCATCACTTCGCCGGTGGCCTTCATCTGGGTGCCGATTTCACGGTCCGCCAGGGTGAATTTTTCAAAGGGCCAGCGGGGGAATTTGCATACCACGTAGTCGATGGACGGTTCAAAGCAGGCCTTCGTGTTGCCTGTAATGGCGTTGGTGATTTCGTCCAGGTGCATGCCCAGGGCAATCTTCGCTGCCACTTTGGCGATAGGATAGCCCGTGGCTTTCGATGCCAGGGCGGAGGAACGGCTGACACGGGGGTTCACTTCGATGACATAATACTGGTTGGTCTTGGTGTCCAGGCCGTACTGCACGTTGCAGCCCCCTTCGATCTGGAGGTAGCGGATGATGTTGATGGATGCGGTGCGGAGCATCTGGTACTGGCCGTCGGTCAGGGTCTGGGTGGGGGCCACTACGATGGAGTCGCCGGTGTGAACGCCCACAGGGTCGATGTTTTCCATGGCGCAGACGATGATGCAGTTGTCCGCGCTGTCCCGCATGACTTCAAACTCCACTTCCTTCCAGCCTGCAATGGACCGTTCCACCAGAATCTGGTTGATAGGAGACAGCTTGATGCCGCGGTTGGCGATTTCTTCCATTTCATAGCGGTCATGGGCAATGCCGCCGCCGGTGCCGCCTAAGGTGTAGGCGGGACGGATGATGACGGGGTAGCCGATTTTATCGGCAAAGGCCACAGCCGGTTCCAGTTCTTCGAAAATGTCGGACTCCGGTACAGGCTGGTGGATTTCTTCCATGGCTTCCTTGAAAAGTTCCCGGTCCTCCGCATGTTTGATGGCATGGAGGGAAGAGCCCAGAAGTTTCACATGGTACTTTTCCAGCACCCCGGCATCGGAGAGCTGCACCGCCATATTGAGGCCCACCTGACCGCCAAGGGTGGCAAGGAGGGCGTCCGGCCGTTCTTTCTTAATGACTTCGGTAACGAAGGGCAGCGTAATCGGTTCGATGTACACCCGGTCCGCAATGTCCACGTCCGTCATAATGGTGGAGGGGTTGCTGTTTACCAGGACCACTTCCACCCCCTCTTCCCGAAGGGAGCGGCAGGCCTGGGTGCCGGCGTAGTCGAATTCCGCCGCCTGGCCGATGACGATGGGGCCGGAACCGATGACAAGAACTTTTTTGACATCCTTATTAATCATTTTTTAAATTCCTCCATGGCCTTGGTAAATTCAGCAAAGAGATAGAAATTATCCTTCGGTCCCGGAGATGCTTCCGGATGGTACTGTACTGCCTGGATGGGCAGGGTCTTGTGGCGGATGCCTTCGATGGTGCCGTCATTCACGCTGCGATGGGTCACTTCGATGCAGTCCGGCAGGCCTTCATCGGAAATGGCGTAGCCATGGTTCTGGCTGGTAATGTACACCCGGCCGGTGCGGAGATCCTTCACAGGATGGTTGGAGCCGCGGTGGCCAAAGGGCAGCTTGAAGGTGTGGCCGCCAAGGGCGGTGGCCAGCATCTGGATGCCCAGGCAGATGCCGAAAATAGGCCTTGTGCCGATGAGCTTCTTCACCGTATCCACCACATAGGGCACGTCCTTCGGGTCCCCCGGTCCGGGAGAGAGGAAAATGCCGTCGGGGTTGCCTGCCAGAAGTTCTTCCGCGCTGGTGTGGGCTGGGAATACGTGCACCGTGCAGTCATTGGCTGCCAGGCTTACAAGGATATTCTTCTTCAGGCCGCAGTCCAGGAGGGACACCTGGTATTTCCCATTTCCATAGGTATAGGGATAGGCCGTGGTGACCCGCTCCACCTGGTCCCGATGGAGGGGCTTTGCCAGCTGGGCCTGAATGAAATCTTCGCTTCTCTCGGCGCTCACGATGACTGCCTTCATGACGCCCTGGGTGCGGACCATGCGGGTCACCGCCCGGGTGTCCACATTGTAGAGGCAGGGCACATGGTATCTTTCGATGAAATCGGTAATCTTTTCCTTACATTCCCAGTTGCTGGGATGGTCGGCGATCTGGTCCAGCACATAGCCTGCAGCGGCGGGTTTCCTGTTCTGCATGAACAGGTCGTTGGCGCCGTAGTTGCCGATGAGGGGGTACGTGAGAGTCAGAATCTGCCCTTCATAGGAGGGGTCCGTAAAGCATTCCTGGTATCCCGTCATGCCGGTATTGAAAACCAGTTCTCCCAGGCCTTCCACAGTCCCCAGGAGGTCCCCTTCAAAGCGGGCGCCGTTTTCCAAAATCAAGAGGCCTTTCATTTGAGCACCTTTCCTTCTTTCATAACGATTTCTCCATCCACCACCGTCAGCACAGCCTTGCCTTTGAGGGTGATGTTTTCATAGGGCGTAAAGAGGGACTTGGTGTACAGGTCCTCCCCGTGCACCGTCCATTCCTTATCCGGGTCAAATACGGTAATATCTGCGGCTGCCCCTTCTTCCAGCACGCCCCCTTCTACGCCAAGGAGCTTGGCGGGGTTCACGCTCATGAGCTCCACGATGCGGTCCAGGGTAAAGCCCTTTTCATGGTAGAGCACAGTCAGCGTGGACGCCAGGGACGTTTCCAGCCCTGCAATGCCGTTGGGCGCGCAGTTGAAGGGCACATTCTTTTCTTCATTGCAGTGGGGCGCATGGTCCGTCATGATGGCATCAATGGTGCCGTCCTTCAGCCCTTCGATAAGAGCCTCCCGGTCCTCTTCGCTGCGGATAGGAGGAGCCATCTTAAAGGCGGTATCATAGTCCTTCAGCCATTCATCGGTGAAATAGAGGTGCTGCGCCGTCACTTCGGTGGAGCAGTTCACGCCCTTCTTCTTGGCTTCCCTGATAAGGTCCACCGCCTTTTTGCTGGACACATGGGCGATGTGGATATGGCAGCCCGTCAGTTCAGAGAGGAGCAGGTCCCTTGCCACGGCAATATTTTCCCCTGCCGCCGGACGTCCGGTGACGCCCATGGCATAGGAAACCTTGCCTTCATTCATGAAACCTGCGCCGCACATGGTCATGTCTTCGGCGTGGTCAATCACCATCTTATGGAGCATGTCCGCATACTCCATGGCCCGGCGCATGAAATTCGCACTTTCCACGTAGTGGCCGTCATCGGAGAAAGCCACGGCGCCGTCGGCCGCCATGTCCCCCATTTCAGAGAGCTGCTTTCCTTCCAGGTTTTTGGAAATGGAACCGATAACGCTGACCTTTACCACGCCCACGTCCTCTGCCCGCTTCAGCACATCCCGAAGCACCGCGGAATTATCGATGACCGGCTTCGTGTTGGCCATGGTGGCCACCCTTGTGATACCGCCGGCAGCGGCAGCCTCTGTGCCGGTGTGGATATCTTCCTTCGCTTCCTGCCCCGGTTCACGGAGGTGCACATGCATATCGATGAGACCCGGCGTTACCACAAGACCCGTGGCATCGAATACTTCCACGTCACTTCCCATGACGGGGATTTCCTTTCCTATTTCCACAATTTTTCCATTATCAACGAGGATATCTCCCACTTCATGCTGCTTCTTGGCGGGATTTACAATCGTTCCGTTTTTAATTAAGAGCATCAATGTCTTTACCCTCCGTCAGTGTCAAATATTCCAGAGCCATGCGCACAGCCACGCCGTTACGCACTTCCTCCTGAATCCAGGATTTCTCATCATAGGCCACATCGTAGCCGATTTCAATACCCCTGTTCATGGGACCGGGGTGAATCACCGCCACATCCGGTTTGCACAGGGCAAGACGCTTCTTATTGATACCAAAGAGACGGGCATACTCCCGGGTGGTGGGGATAAAGCCGGCAGCCGCCCTTTCCAGCTGGATGCGGAGAATATTGATGGCATCCGCCCCCTTAAGAGCCGTTTCCAAATCATCATCCACAATGCAGCCCATGGCCTCCAGTTCCTTCGGAACCAGCGTCCGCGGCCCCACCAGGTGCACCTCGGCCCCCAGCTTCGTAAAGCCCACGATATCGCTCCTGGCCACGCGGGAATGAAGGATATCGCCGATGATGACATATTTCATCCCTTTAATATTCTTCCCCGCCTCCTTCAGCGTAAAGAGCTCAAGGAGCGCCTGGCTCGGATGGGCATGGGCCCCATCGCCGGCATTCAGCACCACCGGCACCTTCACCTTCGGGCTCATCACTTTGGATGCAAAAAGAGCGGCACCCTCTGACGAATCACGAATAATCACTGCATCCACTCCCATTGCGGAAACGGTAAGCAATGTATCTCGCATGCTTTCACCTTTCGTCATCGAGCTGCCGCTCTTTGTAATGTTGATCACATCGGCTCCCAAATATTTACCGGCAAGCTCGAAAGAACTGCGTGTCCTGGTAGATGCTTCGGAAAACACTGTCACCATGGATTTCCCTTTGAGGAAATCTCTCTTCTTGTTGTCAGACAAAACAATCTTTTTCATCTGTGCTGCTACTTGAAGGATGCGTTCGATCTCCTCCGCTGAGAAATCAGCTAAGGCGAGAACGGAACGACCTTGTAGTGAAATCGCGCTCATGCCGGCCTCCTAATAAATAACATCAAAATAGTTATCTCTATAATCATATAGACATTGAATCGCTTTTTCAATAGGTGGAAAATTAAAATTTTATTATGGGCGGCCCTTTGGTGGCTGCCGATGCCCTTCTGTTCGCGGGTAATGCAAATCGAACCGCCGCCGATACCGACTTTTACAAAGTCCGCTCCGCATTCCGCAAGATAGCGGAAACCGTCGCCGTCAACAACGTTGCCCGCACCGACTTTGACGCTGTCACCGTATTTTTCGCGGATGAAGTCAATGGTCAGCTTCTGCCACTCGGTGTATCCCTCGGAGGAGTCTATGCAAAGTGCATCAACGCCTGCTTCAACAAGCGCGGGAACGCGCTCCGCATAGTCGCGGGTGTTAATGCCCGCGCCGACAAGGTAACGCTTGCTGCTGTCGATCGATTCGAGCGGATTAGCCTTGTGGTTGGAATAGTCTTTGCGGAAAACGAAAAACTTAAGATGCCCCCTGTCGTCCACAATGGGAAGGGAGTTGATTTTGTGATCCCAAATTATATCGTTTGCAATCTTAAGGGTAATATCCTCGGTTGCATAAACAAGGCGGCTGAGCGGAGTCATGAACTCGGAGACCTTCGTCTGGTGGTCATCGCGACTGGGGCGATAGTCACGGCTGGTGACGATGCCCAGGAGCTTGCCCTTGGGGGTGCCGTCGTCGGTGACCGGCATAGTGGAGTGACCGGTCTTCTCCTTGAGCTCAATGACCTGCTCCATGGTCATGTCGGGGGTCAGCGTGGAATCGGACTGAACGAAGCCGGCCTTGTGATCCTTGACGGCCTTGACCATAGCGGCCTCGGACTCGGCGCTCTGGGAACCGTAAATGAAGGACAGGCCACCCTCGGTAGCGAGCGCGACACCCATGTCGACGCCCGAGACGGATTGCATGATGGCGGAAACCATGGGGATGTTCAGGGTGATTGCCGGCTTCTCACCGCGCTTAAAGCGGGTTAGCGGCGTCTTGAGAGAGACGTTGTTGGGGATGCACTGCGAGGACGAGTAGCCAGGGACCAGCAGATACTCCGAAAACGTGTGGGACTCACCGGGAAAGAACGTAGCCATGTTTCTCCTTTTTCCATGCGACCGGTCGGCTGCAGGCCTCGTAGGACCCAGCCCAACCTTGGGCGCCCAATACTGGGGAAGTATCTTAACGCACTTTGACTGCTACAATGCATGATTTAAGAAGAGCACACGAGGGTTTGACGCACGCTTTGCGTTTGCCCAGCAAACGCTTTAGCGGGGAGACGTAAGGCACATGGAGTACAAGACGACGGCAAAGTTGGTCATTCAAGCGTGCGACAAAGATCTGCCGGGCGTGTTTGGTCACGGCTGCGTCTTGTTGCTGCAGGGGATTGCCCGCGAGCACTCGCTCAACCGCGC
>OGXH01003047.1_pt1 | contig 11136 bp, 10 predicted proteins | sample 1576241 | NCBI WGS metagenome assembly OGXH01 (sample SAMEA3541529, study PRJEB24748) | human gut metagenome | biome: human gut; feature: human-associated habitat; material: faeces | place: China | collected 2012
AGCTATGTTCCCACAGGTCTTGACGCAACAATCGACTACGGCAACCTTGACCTTAAGCTTTCTAACCCGACAGATTACCAGATGTTCCTTGAGTGTAAGGTTGTTGACAACACACTTTATGTTTCATTCTGGGGTTGGAAATCGGATTCATACGACCTTATTATGACTCGCAACAAGCTCACGAATAAGGGTAGTTCAAGCTACACGGTAAAGGCTTGGAGAGTTTATTACAAGGACGGCAAGGAGGTTGATTCCGAGTCACTCGGTTCATCAACTTATGATACCGAAAACGGATATGTTTTCATTGATGCCAACAATGATCCCCGTGCAAAATACGGTGATGATGTTGTAATCCCTGATGAAACAGTTCCGAAGAATGACGACAGCAGTTCAAGCTCATCAAGTTCACAGTCATCATACAGTGAACCGTCATATTCAAGCAGTTCTTCATCAAGTCATTCAAGCAACAGTTCATCATCAAGCTCATCAAGCTCATCGAGCCACAGTTCATCAAGCCAGTCAAGTTCGGAATCAAAAACCGAGCCACAGCCAAAACCCGATCCCGAACCGACGCCTACAGAACCTGAATCAGGCGAAGAATAATTAAGCAAAACAACTTCCGATAATAATAAAAAACTCCCTTTCGCAGATAATAAAAGCGGAAGGGAGTTTTTGTATGATAAAACGAACAGGTGCATATACAATTGCTTTTGAAAGTCTGCCTGTTATTGCAGGCTGGGGGGCGGTTGTCGGAAAAAAGGAAGCCGAAGGTCCCCTTAAAAACTATTTTGACAAAATTATTTACGACAGCTATGACGGCTGTGACACCTTTGAACAGGCGGAAAGTATGTTTCAGGGCGAAGCTCTTGAAAAAGCTCTGGAGCGTTCAAAAACACACGCAAACGAGGTTGACTGCGTTTTTGCAGGAGATTTGCTCAACCAATGCATCGGATCAAGCTTTGGACTTATGAAATTCGGAATCCCGTATCTTGGGCAGTACGGAGCGTGTTCAACAATGGCGCAAAGTCTTATTATGGCGGCATCTGCCGTTGAAAGCGGCGGTGCAAAAGTTTCCGCCTGCGTCACCTCGTCACACTTTGCGTCGGCGGAACGGCAGTACCGTTTTCCGCTTGAATACGGCGGAGTTCGCACTCCAACCGCACAATGGACGGTTACGGGTGCGGGAAGCTGTATTCTGAAAAGCCTTAAAAAAGGAATCTGCGTTGCAAGAGCGACAGTCGGCAGAATAGTTGACCTCGGTGTAAGCGACGCCAATAACATGGGGGCGGCAATGGCTCCGGCGGCAGCTCAGACCCTTGAATGTTATCTTGAGGATACCAAAACATCGCCCGAGGATTACGATATGATTATTACGGGTGATTTGGGCGAAGTCGGCAGTAAATCACTTTATGATTTGCTTGAGCGTGACGGAATCAATATAAGGAAACAACACAACGATTGCGGACTGATGATTTTTGAACGCTCCAATCAGGATGTTCATGCAGGCGGTTCGGGCTGCGGATGCGCCGCATCGGTTCTTTGTTCAAAAATTATGGATGATTTTCAAAACGGACTCGTTCAAAATATTCTGTTTATGGCAACGGGTGCGCTCATGAGTCCGACATCAAGCGGACAGGGGGCAAATATTCCGTCAATTGCACATTTGGTAAATCTGAAAATTAAGTAAAATTTTTGCAAAATATCTGTTCAAATGAATTTTAATGTGTTATAATGAACCTGTATGAGTGATGATAGAATGCCGAATCAGCCTGTTTTGCAAGCATATTTTGCGACAGACAGGATAAATATTACGAACAGGAGTTGTGTTTATGTTTGGCAGAATTCAAAACATTGACAACAGGGTACTTGACAACATATCCCGAATTCATAAGCCGGCACTAAACAAAATAATGATTACTGCATCTCGTGCAGGCAATGCAGGTATTGTATGGTGGGCAATCTGCCTGCCGTTTCTTATAAACTCCAACTGGAGGGCAACAGGTGCAAACTTTGTGTTCGGACTTGCGTGGGCTCACCTTATGGGAGAGATTATTATTAAGCATATAGTAAAGCGTGTGCGACCTTGCCACACCCTTGATGATGACGAACAGCTTATTGACAGACCGAGATTCTACTCGTTTCCGTCAGGTCACACGACGGCATCGTTTGCAATGGTCGGGGTTGCGCTTATGCGTTGCAAAGTCATAACCTTTATGCCGATTCTTATGCTTGCAATGTTGATTGCGTTTTCAAGAATTTATCTGCGTGTTCACTACCTTACGGATGTTATCGCCGGTATGATTTTAGGCTTAACCTGCGGAATCTGCTCTGTCCTTATTTTCAATACCGTAGTTCCGATGTGGTTTCCTATGGTATAACTTTTGGAAAAAATAATATGATAAATGAATTGCATCGGTCGCCCGAACAAGGCTCCGATGCATTTTTGTTTGTACGCATAACTTTTGAGTGACGAAAACACTATGTAATCTGTGGCAATAACATTATGTTATAAACATCCTTTGCTAATCAACACTCTTATCGGTTTATTTATTTTTCTGCAATTATCTATAACAAATTTAGTACCTCTGCTTTTTCCGTCCCAGAAAGCCAAAACAAAATCTGCATTGTCAATGATTTCAAGATTGCGTTTCAGCGGAGCATATCTTCCATGTATTTTATATTCAGGAAGAAATTCTGTGTATCTGATATTGTTTTTTACCGCAAATTCCTTTGCACATCTGTCAATTCCATTTGCACCTCCCGAAATGATTTCTGTTGTATCTTTCGGAATATATTTTTCAAGATCTCTGACTGTAAGCGTCCTTGAACCGATAACCGCAATTTTCATTAACAAAGCACTCCCTCTTTTTATGAACCCGTTATGGGTTCACTTTTACATTATAGCACAAGAAGGACTTATAATAAACCCATAATAGGTTCATTTGAGGTGCAATTTTATGAAAGGAAAGCCAAAACATTTGTCACTACGAATTGATGAAGATTTATTGCGTAAATTTGAGTATGTCGCAAAGTATGATGACAGGTCAATGAATTGGTATCTTCTTCATCTGATTAAAAATGAAATTGCGGATTTTGAAGAAAAACACGGTGAAATCCCCACCGCCTCCGATAGTAAAACAGAATAATCAAAATTAATTTAAGGTCGAAAAAGCAATTTTTCGGTCTTTTTGTTTGCCTACATATTTTTTGATGTAATAAATGTTATGTTTTAATTTGGTATGCACACGAACGGGAGAACAAGGTTCTCCCCTGCATTTAAACACAACTTCTATATATAAAAAAACAGTCGGGCGACAATGATTTGCATTTTGCAAACTGTCTGCCCGACCGCAATTTTCAATTTCCCATTTTCAACTTTCAATTTAAAAAAACTTCCGCTCGGGCATAATATGTTTTTAATATTACAAACTGTAACAGCAAAGCAGTCGGTTGGCAATATACCAACCGACTGACTTTTTAATTATTCATTTTTACTTTCTACCCGAGTAATTTATTACTCACGATTACTCATAAAGCGGATATTTTTTGCAGATTTCTTCAACACCTGCTCTAACCTTTTCCTTGCTGTTCTCATAGTCGTTAAGTACGAGGGTGATGTACTCGGCAATCTTGTCCATATCTTCCTCGTTAAGACCTCTTGTAGTAACAGCGGCAGTACCGATTCTTACACCGCTTGTTACGAACGGTGAACGGGGTTCGCCCGGGATTGTGTTTTTATTTACTGTGATGTAGCAATCGTCAAGACGAGCCTCAAGCTCCTTGCCGGTTACATCTGTATCACGGAGATCCATAAGAAGAACATGGTTGTCCGTACCGCCTGAAACAAGCTTGTTGCCTCTTTTGAGAAGTCCGTCTGCAAGAGCCTTACAGTTAGAAACAATCTTTTTGCCGTACTCCTTGAACTCAGGCTTTAATGCCTCGCCGAAGCAAACAGCCTTTGCGGCAATAACATGCATAAGAGGACCGCCCTGTGTACCGGGGAAGATAGCCTTGTCAATCTGCTTTGCAAATTCTTCACGGCAGAGGATAAGACCGCCACGAGGACCACGGAGAGTTTTGTGTGTTGTTGTTGTAACGAACTCACAATACGGAACAGGGTTCGGATGAACACCTGCGGCCACAAGACCTGCGATGTGAGCCATATCAACCATAAGATATGCGCCTACTGCGTCGGCAATCTCACGGAGCTTTGCAAAATCGATGATTCTTGGGTATGCAGACGCACCTGCAACAATCATCTTAGGCTTGCATTCCTTTGCAATTTCAAGAACCTTATCATAATCAATTCTGTGCGTTTCGGGATCAACACCGTATGGAACAAAATTGAAGTATTTACCTGAAATATTAACAGGTGAACCGTGTGTAAGGTGACCGCCTTCGTTAAGGTTCATACCCATTACCGTATCACCGGGATTAAGCATTGCAAAATATACCGCTGTGTTAGCCTGAGCGCCTGAGTGAGGCTGAACATTTGCGTGTTCGGCACCGAAAAGCTCACACGCACGCTGACGGGCAATTTCTTCAACTACATCAACGCACTGACAACCGCCGTAGTATCTCTTTCCCGGATAACCCTCGGCATATTTGTTTGTGAGCAAGCTGCCCATTGCAGCCATAACTGCCGGAGAAACGATGTTTTCACTTGCGATAAGTTCAAGGTTTCTGCGCTGTCTTTTAAGCTCGTCTGTCATTGCGTTACCGATTGCGGGATCGTACTCGTTGAGGTAATCAAGAGTAGCGATATTTGTTTTTTCACTCATTGTTATATTCCCCTTATATTTTTATTTTAGGATACTGTGTATCCTGTTTGAATTTATGTCATTGCAACGAAAGGGCTTTTTGCCTTAATTCGTACAAATCATCAAGCGTTTTAATTTTTCCTGCCTCATTTCTCAAGGCTGCCGCACCCTTCATGCCTTTGAAATAGCCGACTACAAGTTTTCTTGCCTGAAGCATTGCCATATGCTCGCCCTTATATTCAACCATTTTGCCGATATGTTCAATCATTACACCGAGCCTTTCTTCAAGGTCGGGAGTGTGAATTTTAACATTCGGGTTTTCAAGGTATGCGTTAATCTGCGAGAAAATCCACGGATTTCCGAGCGTTGCCCTACCGATCATAACAAGGTCACAGCCCGTGATGTCCATAACCTCCTTTGCCCTTTCGGCACTGTCAATGTCTCCGTTTGCGATTACGGGAACGCTGACGGATTCTCTTACAGCCTTTATGATATCGTAATCAACGGGAGGCTTGTAATATTGCTGTCTTGTTCTGCCGTGAACGGTGATTGCCGCCGCACCTGCCGATTCGCAGATTTTTGCAACTACAACGGCATTTACACTGTCATCATCCCAACCCTTGCGGATTTTTACGGTTACGGGTATGTCGGTAACGGCTGTCACAGCCTTGACAATTTCTCCGCAAAGCCGAGGATTTTTCATCAATGCACTTCCGCTGCCGTTTGAGCTTATCTTTGGAGCAGGGCATCCCATATTGATATCAATAATATCAGGTTTGTTTTCAAGTGCGTGCTTTGCGGCATCAGCCATACATTTCGGATCATCACCGAAAATCTGAATTCCGCAAGGACGCTCTAAGTCTGAAATTTCCATCAGTTCTTCGCTCTTTTTACTGTTGAAAGAAAGCGCCTTTGAACTGACCATTTCGCTTACGCAGTATGCCGCACCAAATCTTACGCAAAGCTCACGGTAAGCCCTGTCGCTTACCCCCGCCATGGGTGCGAGAACTGCGTGGGATTTCAGCGGAACACCGCCGATGTTAAGATTATCCATATTTTTACACATTTAATGCTGTTACCTTATTCTTTTTCTTGCACCGACTTTTGTGCTGATCATTACAACCGCAATTGCAACTACTCCAAGACCTACGCAAATCCACGAAACGATTCCCGCCGTGTAGCTTGTGGAATACTTTTTTTCGCTGACTGTTTTTGCAATTGTCGGAGCCTGAAATTCCGTTGAATCGGTCGCCTGAGTTTCAACATACTGATTCTGATACTGCGTTTCTTCCTGTTTCTGAGCTTCCGTTTCGGGCTGAACATACTCGGTTGTGGGTTCTTCCGTTTTGGGCTCAACATACTCGGTTGTAGGCGCTTCGGTGTAAACAGGCTCGGTATAAATCGGCTCTGTGTATTGCGGTTCGGTTTCATCGGGAACATACTCCGTCACTACGGGATCGGGCTGGGGATCGGGAGTTTGCGGATCGTCCTCTCCTACCGCAAAGACGGTTATTGAACAAACCGACAATGCAAGAACCGCAAGTACGGTCGGAAGTATTCTTTTCCTAAAAATTTTCTTAAAATCTGACTTCATATTTAATACCCCGTTCATTCTGCGTGGCACATATTTTCATATACATACTACGATTATAGCAAAAGCAGGCGTTCATTGCAAGATTTCAGACAACTTTTCTGCATACATTTAATGCCCAAACAACAAAAAATCGGAAAACCGATTGTAAAACCGATTTTCCGACTTGATTATTATGTCAGTTTTTTGAGCGTTTTTTAGCCTTTGGCATAACAAGATTGTAGCTTTCGTCAATCAGAGGAAAGATTTCTTCCCTGCTCACAGAGCCGTCAAGCAGAATACTTATCCACTTGTCCTTGTTCATATGATAGGCAGGCAGAAATCCGTTTTTCATTCTCAGCGAGCCGACAAGAATCGGGTCGCACTTGACATTCATCACATCGACAAAGCCATCGCCGTCAAGCCCTAAAATCTGCCTTTTGACACGCATAATTATTGCGTACCATTTGCCAGACATCGTATTCCGCAGAACCGCATTATCAGGACTGTTCTCCCACGGATATTCGGGTTCTGTTCCGTATGTGCTAAAGGCATATTTTAAAATTACATCTCTGTTAATGGAATTATCATTGTATGCCATTAAGCCTTAACTCCTGCTTTTTTCTTAACGAGTGAAATATATTCCTGCATTGTAATTTCATTTTTATCACAACAAAGGCATGTGTCAACCAAAAGGCGAAAATCATTCTCCGAAGCTGATGCCCATTTTTCTTGCTGTTTCAACAACCTCGCTGTCTTTCGGAACGCTCTTGAGCTTGCCTGCGATGTCCTCAAGCGGAACGGCAACTACCTTATTATTTACAAGGGCAACCATTTTGCCGTAGTCTTTATTGATAATAAGCTCTGCGGCTTTAACGCCAAAACGAGTTGAAATCACACGGTCATAGGCATCGGGACTGCCGCCTCTCTGGAAGTGACCCGGTACTGTAACCCTTGTTTCCTGACCTGTTGCCTCCTCAATATCATGGGCAATCTGATAGGAAATTGACGGATATTTCATCTCTGCAATAGCGGCTTTTCTCTGCTTTTTCGGCAAAGCTGCAATCTTTTTTGAAATTGCACCCTCGGCAACTGCAAGAATTGAGAAGTTCTTACCGCTTGCTGTTCTTGACTTGATTGTCTTGACAACGGAATCTATATCATACGGAATTTCGGGGATAAGGATAATGTCCGCACCGCCTGCAATACCTGCATAAAGTGTGAGCCAGCCAACCTTATGTCCCATAACCTCAATAATGAAAACTCTGCCGTGAGATGTTGCGGTTGAGTGGATACAGTCGATTACATTTGTTGCAATATCAACGGCACTCTGAAAACCGAATGTCTTGTCTGTACCCCAAAGGTCGTTGTCAATTGTCTTAGGAAGCGAAACCACATTGAGTCCCTCTTCACGAAGAAGATTTGCGGTTTTTTGAGTTCCGTTGCCGCCGAGTACAACAAGACAGTCAAGACCAAGCTTTTTGTAATTCTTCTTCATAGCCTCAACCTTGTCAACGCTGTTCTCGTCAACAACACGCATAAGCTTGAACGGCTGTCTTGATGTGCCGAGAATCGTACCGCCCATTGTGAGAATACCCGAAAAATTCTCGGGTTTCATCTTTCTTGATTCGCCGTAGATAAGACCTCTGTAGCCGTCAATAATGCCGATGATTTCAACATTATTGCCAAGCTGATTATAAAGTGTTTTTGCAACGGCACGAATCGTTGCGTTAAGTCCCTGACAATCACCGCCGCTTGTTAAAATGCCTACTCTTTTCATTGTTCGGAGTCCTCCTTTTTCACTTCAACGGGTACAATCGGAGTTCCGACAGTGCTCGCATATGTTTTTTTCATTGCCTGCTTTTGAGCCTTTAACGCAAGCTTTGAAAAGAATTTCTGACAATTTGTTTTGTGCTTTCCGCGCTTGTCAACAGACTTATATACACCTGTTGAAAGCTGTTGGCGTGCATTTACGGTATCCTTAAATGAAACCGTGATAACCTCCTGCACACGCTTTTTGATATCCTCGTCCTCAACAGGGAACACAAGCTCAACTCGTCTGTCGAGGTTTCTCGGCATCCAGTCGGCACTTCCCATATAATAAAGCGGATTTGAATTGTTTTCAAATATGAATATTCGGCTATGCTCCAAAAGCTGACCGACAATTGAAATTACCCTGATGTTCTCGCTGAATCCATGAACCCCCGGAACAAGACAGCAGATACCTCTTACTATGAGGTCAATTTTTACGCCTGCGTTTGACGCATCGTACAAAAGGCTGATGATTTCAGGATCAACAAGCGAGTTCACCTTTGCGGTAATTTTGGCCGGAAGTCCGAGCTTTGCGTTCTCGGTTTCCTGAATAATCATAGCCTCAAAGAACGGACGCATTCCGTGAGGTGCAACGATAAATTTGTTGTATTCAGGCGGAGTTGAGTAACCTGTCAATACATTAAAGAGTGATGATGCGTCAACACCGTATTCTTCACGACAGGTGAACATACCGATATCGGTATAGAATCTCGCCGTACTGTCGTTATAGTTACCCGTACCCATATGCAAATATCTTCTGATTCCGTCCTTGTCTTTTCTTACTACAAGACAGATTTTGCAGTGGGTTTTAAGTCCTGTAAGACCGTAAATTACATGACAGCCCGCCTTTTCAAGCTTTGTTGCCCACTGAATGTTGTTTTCCTCGTCAAATCTCGCCTTGAGTTCAACAAGAACAGTTACCTGCTTGCCGTTTTCAGCCGCCTTGATAAGAGCCGCAACAATCGGCGAATTTCCGCTGACACGGTACAAGGTTTGCTTGATGGCAAGAACATTCGGATCGGTTGCCGCCTTTTTGACAAAATCAACCACAACATCAAAGCTTTCATAAGGATGATGCACAAGTCTGTCCTTTTCACGGATAGCCTCAAAAATATCATCATAACCGCAGAATTCCGCAGGCGGATTTACGGGAACGATCGGTTCAAAGCACATATCCTCGCAGCCCTTAATGTGAGCAAATTTTGAAAGGAATGTAAGGTCAAGAGGACCTCTCTGAAAGTAGATTTCACGCTCCGTAACATCGAGAGCGTCAACAAGAAATTCACGAATTTCTCGGTTGCATTTCTTGCCGAATTCAAGACGGACAGGTTCTCCTCTCTTACGCTTTCTGATTGACTTTTTAATTTCAGCCATAAGATCCTCGGTATCCTCGTCAATGTCAAGGTCGGAATCTCGGGTGATTCTGAAAGGATCGTACTGCTTAATGTTGTAAAGCTCAAAAAGCTCGCCGAGGTGCATTGCAATTATTTTTTCAAGCAGAATAAACGCTCTGCCCTCGTGAGTCGGAAGCTCAAGAAATCTCGGAAGAATTGACGGAACCTGAACCAATGCGAAAAATTCTTCATTCTCGGCATTTGTAAGGCGAACCGCAATGTTAAGACTTTTGTTTGCAAGCATCGGGAACGGACGGCTTGTATCAACAGCCATAGGCGTCAATACGGTGAAAACTACTTTTTTAAAGTATTCCTCAACAAACGCTTTCTGGTCGCCGTCAAGCTCGTCAGCCTCTTTGAACACAATGCCTGCCGAACGAAGTGACGGAATTATTGAACGATTGTAACAGCTGTACTGCTTTTTGGCAAACTCGTGAATTTTTTCAACAAGTCCGTCCATAACCTCTGTAGGAGTCATTCCCGATGCGTCACGGCTTGTTCTGCCGTGATGAATCTGGTCAAGCACACCTGCAACACGAACCATAAAAAATTCGTCAAGGTTTGATGCCGTAATTGAAAGGAAGTTGCATCTTTCCATAATTGGATTGGTCTTTTTGAACGCCTCTTCAAGCACTCTTGCATTAAAGTCAACCCAGCTTAATTCTCTGTTAGTATAAGGCATCTTTTGCCATTTTGACATAAGCTTTGCTTTTTCGGATGCTTTTTTATTGTTGTTTTTTGAATTTGACATATAATTCACCACCATAAAAACTGATATATAACCCAATTTATATATCTGATTAAGTATAAAATACGAAACGGATTATTTCAAGCGAATTGCACTAAATTTTACCTTTGGCAACGCATTCTTTACATATATTTTACAATAGCATAAATAAAATTGATTTGCAATAGATTTGACAAAATTCGCAAAGATAAAACCAAAATTTTCTTTTTGCAAAATATTCAAAAAATTTCAAAAAATATTGTTTTAATCTCTGTATTATGTTATACTTGCGTTGATTGTTTTATTTACAGATTTTAAAAAATTCTAAAGGAAAATGAGAGGTAATTATCATGAGTAAAAAAAGGGGAAGCTTTTCCGGCGGACTCGGATTTGTATTTGCCGCTGCGGGAAGTGCAGTAGGCTTGGGAAATCTCTGGAGATTTCCGTATTATGCAGCTAAGTACGGCGGCGGAACATTTATCTTTATCTACATAATCCTTGCGCTTACATTCGGCTTTTCACTTTTGACTGCCGAAATCGCAATCGGCAGAAAAACGAAGCTAAGTCCGATTCTCGCCTACAAAAAGCTATGCAGCAAATTTTCGTTTTTAGGCTACCTTGCAACGCTTGTTCCTACAATCATTATTCCGTACTACTGCGTTATCGGCGGTTGGGTTACAAAATATATGTGCGTTTATGCACAGGGACTTGTTGCCCCTGCGGCACAGGACAACTTTTTCTCGGACTTTATTTCCGACCCGTTGTCACCCATTGTGTTTTTCTTAATATTTATGCTGTTGAGTGCAGTGGTAATTATGCTCGGAATAAACAAGGGCATTGAGCGACTGAGCAAATTTTTGATGCCTGTTCTGC
>OGXH01003048.1_pt1 | contig 11134 bp, 8 predicted proteins | sample 1576241 | NCBI WGS metagenome assembly OGXH01 (sample SAMEA3541529, study PRJEB24748) | human gut metagenome | biome: human gut; feature: human-associated habitat; material: faeces | place: China | collected 2012
ACTTGCCTTACTCATCTTGATATATGTTTTGCGATTATCCAGTAGCTCCTTAACACCTCTGTATATAGATTCTTTCTCAACTCCAACCAGCTTTAGTGTACCTGCCGCAACCCCTTCTGGTCTTTCAGTATTCTCTCTTAATACCAGAACAGGCTTACCAAGAGATGGGGCTTCTTCCTGCACGCCTCCACTGTCTGTCATTATCAGGAAGCATTGTTGTATATAATTATGAAAATGATATACATCCAACGGCTCTATCAGCCTGATTCTGTCATTATCCCTGAAATACTCATAAGCTATCTCCCTGACTCTGGGGTTCTTGTGTAACGGATATATAACCTTGACATCAGGATACTCATCCACAATGGCATTAACAGCCTCAAATATGTGTTTCATATTCTCACCAATATTCTCTCTTCTGTGCGAGGTAAGTAATATAAGTCTGCTGCCCTTTGCCCACTCAATATTGTCATCCGAAAAAGATTCATCCACTGTAGTCTTTAACGCATCTATTACTGTATTCCCGGTAACATATATGTGTGAATGATTCTTTCCTTCTTTGAGAAGATGCTCTTTTGCAGTTTCTGTAGGTGCAAAATAATAATTGCATATTAAATCTACAGCCTGTCTGTTAAATTCTTCCGGATATGGAGACTTCATATTGTATGTTCTTAGTCCTGCTTCAACATGACCTACAGGAATATTTCTGTAAAACGCCGCCAGAGCTGCTGCAAATGAAGTTGTTGTATCTCCATGTACAAGCATTACATCAGGTTTTTCCTTATCAATAACCTTATCGAGTCCTTGCAGCACTTTTGACGTAATGTCTGCAAGCGACTGTCCTTTCTGCATTATATTAAGATCATAATCTGCCGTTATCCCAAATAATCCATTCACCTGATCAAGCATTTCCCTATGTTGTCCTGTCAGACACACAACACACTTGACCTCTGGTCTGTTCTTCATCTCTAATATTAGCGGGCACATTTTAATAGCTTCTGGTCTCGTACCATATACGGCTAGTACTTTCATATATATTTCTCCATAAAAAAATTCCGTGTATTTACTCATACACGGAATTCACACATTCAGTAAATATTGCATCCTGACTTCCATGTCTATAGGATATACGTTTCTTCTACATATATCTTATATATCGGATGTCACCCGCCCAATATTAACCCATTATTCTATTTAATATGCCTATTTATTAATGCATTTTTAAAACTGTTCTCCAAGCATTTGCTTTAACTTCTGCGTAAACACATATGCACCAAGGTAATTGAGATGATCCTTGTCATAATAGTACTTCTTATCCTCTGTCATTTCATCTTCCAGATATGATGTGAATCTGAACGGATATCTGTTGCTCAAGTTCTCTATAACTCCCATAAACTGTTCTTTCCACTTAATATAATATGGTTCTCTCTTATCAAGAATCCCTTTATATATTGGAAGAAGTATTATATTTACTTTAATGTCAGGCCACTTACTATATATTAAAGCAAGCATATCATTCATAACAGACACATTTTCACTGATGGTTTCGGGATACTCATTGCGCACAGTGCTTGATGTTACCTCATACTCTTCAACAAGTCTGTCCGTAATCATCTCCATTCTCTGTTCGACCCTGTTAACGCCTCTGTAATCGGCATACCCATTCATATAATATGTGTCCGGGAACAAATCCTTCCACATCCCAAGCTTACTTATATCCAATCCTTTATATTTGCTATATAGAAGATAATTGCGGACTTCCTCGAGACTGTTTTTATATATTTTATTGCGTGTCATATTATGTTCATCAAGATTGTAACCGCCCCACATAAAATATCTGTATATATTCTTAGCAAGAGATGTATCAAAATTAAAATATTCATAATCATACATATCTATAATTATATGTTTGAGATCTTTTATCTTCTCCCAGTAATTATCTATGCAATACTCAAGAGTCTTATAATTATAATATATATCCTGTGATGAAACAGCTAGATTAGCATAATGCCCCTGTAATCTGTCTGCAAGTATTCCAACCTCCGCATGTGACAAACCAAGAATCAGTCCATCATATGAATGATGTAAAGGATTACTCATAACCAGATCTGCCCTCATGGCAGGCAGCATTGCTTTATGCCATAAAATATAATCAAATACTGTACAGCTGTCATTAGTAACAATTGTCTTAATCATAACTGTAATATCTGCCGATAACTTATCATCATCAAACATAACAACTATACTGTCATAATCATTGATACCCGAATCCATAAGCAGTTCTGGTCCAAATGTGCCATCCCAATAATAGACATCAACCATATGAGCAGTATCATCTAATGCCTGCAATGCATAATCCGTAAACAGCTTTTCTCCAATAACAAGTATATTCATTCCTACACCTCATAATTCATTATCATTACAGGCTTGTCTGCATTTCTGTACTCCTGAACCACTGAAGATATATCGCCATAATATGCATCACATGAATTAAGTATATCCTTGTCTCTGTCACTGCATATATGTCCGATTTCTTCAATTCTGTATTTATCCCTGATTGTATTTATCTGCTCACTAAGATTCCTGTTTATATCCTCCATAACAGTATCAACAAGGCTCTGAACACACCAGATAACCTCTATCTTATCTGAGTATTGTTTAAATACATCTAATACATTCTTTATCTTGCCCGCCGCTATCTCTGAATTCTGCATAAGTCCGCTTATTGAAGTATAGAACAAAATCTTTATTTTTCCATTGCCTTTAACAACATTATGTCCCTCATTCTTCATCCAATCCGGTTTAACATATATTTTATCTTTCCATATGTTTTCAGTTTCTTTCCCTGCGAATTCAGTCAGCTTCTTTATATACATATTACGCATATTCTCAGACTGTACGTATACCTCATCAGAATTTACTACACCAGGTACTGTGCAGAAACAGCCCATGTTCTTATACTCCCGTTCATTAGAAGAATTAAACTCTTCAAGTGTAAACGACTGTATATAGACAAGTTTGTTAGTACAACACTTTAACCTGTCTGAATAATATTTTTTTTCAATTCCTATTGCTTTATTTTCATTATCAAAAGGATTCTGTATATATATAATGTCTGGATGATGCAGAGCAATATCATATTGTGCTAAATCAATGGCACCAATATCTGTTGTAAAGTTCCCCAGTTCATTTACTTCTTTCTTTATGCTTCCATCATATTCTTTATAAAAATACGGAAGTACAGCAACATCCACTTCTGTGTCCTGTTCCTCTTTATATTTCTTCCATACATTCTCTATATACTTCCACTCAGAAGCCTTACTCACAAGAATAAGTACTTCTTTCTTTTCGATAATATCTTTTTCTAATATTCTTCTTACATTGTCATACTCAGCTTTTATATCGGCATTATTTCCCTGATACATCGTGTATATAACATCACAGAAATGTTCCAGGCATCTTACACTTTCAGTCCCTTCACCTTTTATCTTCTCGATAAGGTTTCCCATATCAATCACTTCCTGTTGTACATCAACAAGCTTCTCTTTTATGACTTCCGTGTCCTGTATATGTCCGATTTCTTCAATCTGTCTTTCAATATTATCAAGATAATCCTTCAGATACCTTCTATAACCTGACAGCTCTTCAGAATCAGCTTCCCTTACTGCCTTTTTCTCATCATATGTATACTCAGGCAGTTTAAAATCCATAAGTGCTTCAAGCTGTCTCTTCTGTGATTCATAGAACGGATAATCATGACCTCCTGCATTTCTGACAAGCTTCATATAATCACCATACCTCCGCTTTAACATGGCATCAAAGCCTGCTGGCACGGGTATAGTCGTATTTTCAAACGGAATCCTTACAAGCTTCTCGTAGAACTTCTTTGGAATTCTTAAATGTCTTCCATACAGGCTATGTGGCATCATCTGCGTCATTTCCATACATTTTTCATGTTCAAATGATGCAAATACACTCTCAGCCACATTATATAGCTGTATTCTTTCCTGCTCCTTATCTTCAATTGAGGTACAATTAACATGAAGCATATTATTAATTCTTCTCAACGCCTCTGTCTCCTGTGCTTTGTTAAGCCTTCCATCGCCAATCGCATCTGCCACCGTGATAACATACTCTGCTGTTTTTTCACATTTTTCCTGCAACATAGCATCATCTGAGACATTATCATGGACAAATATATCCAGTCCTGCTATATATGGAAATCCATGGAACCTTCTTAAATGTTCATCCTCAAAGCATATTCTGTTTTTGCACACCACCCTTGCAAGAAAATGATGAAAATCTTTCTGCGTGTTAAATGTAAATATCTGAAAACTTTCATTAAATTCTTTAGGCGCCACCTCACAGAATTTTCTATAGTCAGTTCTCATCATTCCAATATCCAGATCATCATCCCATGGAATAAATCCAGCATGGCGGACTGCTCCAAGAAGTGTTCCCCACTCTGCATAATATTTTATATTGTACTTACAGCATATGCGATCCACCTCGCATAATACATCCAGAGCCGTAGCCCATGCTCTCTTTATCATTGATGGAACATAGAATCCATCTCTTACTTCATCTTCAAAATAACTGTCTGGAAACTGCAGCATAATATCTCCATTCTTACCTGTTTTTCATGGCATCTTAAGTTTGTGCGTTATAAATATACATTTTCTATCATAACCGGCTTATTAGCATTTCTACACATCTGTGCCTCTGCTCCTGCCTCACCATAAAATGCATCGCACGCCTTTACAGCGTCCATTAACTCTCCATTGCCCAAGATATATTCATTGTACTTTCTTAAAGCGCACTGATAATCCATAAGAAGTTCTGAATTCTCCCCCTCCAGAACCTCTTCCATATTATTCTCAAACGCAAGTAGGCACACGATATCTTCTTTATATTGTTTAAACACATCCATTGTACGTCCGATTTTTTCAAACATTTCATGCTTATGTTCAAGCACACCATTAGTACTTATATAGTAAAGTATTATTTTCTTATAACTTCCATCGCTTCTGACTGCCTGATTTCTCCATTTTCCAGGTATCCTGTTATATCTTAACGGATTATTATTATCATTTACCAGATACTGCGCACCATTCGAGTTAAGCTGGTTCTCCCACAGATGCCTGCTTTCTTCTCCAAAAAATCCTGTGAGCTTTCTTATATACAGTTTCCTTATATTCTCTGACTGCAATATAACTTCATCAGCATATACCACTCCCGGCATTGTCACATACGAATTCATGCTGACATCTGCTCTCATATCCTGTGCATCAATCTCATCTGTCGTAAAATAAGGTATATATATAAGCTTATCTGTATGCATAAGCAGATTCCTGACATAATAACGTGGGTGTATAGTTGCTGCAACATTATATCCGTCATATGGATTCTGAATAATTATTTCATCCGGATCATCTTTCTCATAATTATATTCATCCTCTGACAGCACATTAATATAGTCCGGATACTCTGCGCTTGTACTGTATTGTTCAACAGTTCCATCATAATTCTTATAATAATATGGAACAGAAACAACCTTTACATCTACATCTTCCCTGTCCTTATACTCTCTCCACAGCCCATCCATTGCATCCCAATGCTCTGGCTTAAATGGCATGAACACAACATTTTTCTTTTTCTTTTTATTATCCAGCGCCTTTAACACTTTTCTCTTTCCGCGCAATATTGCAACGTGTTCCTTAAATGTTATAACATCTTCAAGCGTATCTTTAAATTCATTAAGACCTGACTCTGATTTTTCCCTGATAATATCTCTCTGTTTATCAAAGAATGGATAATCATGTGAATCCCATGTATGAACCAGTTTCATGTAATCCCCGTACTTTTGTTTAAGAATTGCATCATAACCAAATGGTACAGGAATTGTAATATTTTCAAAAGGAATCCTGACCGCTTTCTTATAATACGAATTACGGAATTTATAGGCTTTATTCTTCTGCCATATAGCCCTTATAGTCAGTTCCTCTGTTTCGTCTTCTGTATAAAGGCTACATAACTGGTCTACAAGTATATTTAATTGCTGTATTATATCTTTTTCCCTGTCAATTCTTACTCCGCATAACTGTTCTATACTTAAAAGATTACTATTCAGCTTTTCTAAGTCCTCTCCTTCAATAGCTTCATTCTCTGAATCTTTCATTCTCATAAACTTGGCTACTGTATTGACAATATCTATAACAGTACATAAATAATCGTCTTCTTCCCTGTCCGGTGCAATAAAATCCAGCGGAAATATGTCTATCCCCGCAACATATGGAAAGCCATGATATTTATCAAGGTATTTCGCACTGAAATCTATTGTTCTCCCACTAATAATTCTTGCCAGCAGATTATCATTATCCTTATCACTTTCTATATTATATATCTGATAACCTTCCGGCATAATATTCTTAACATTTTTAACAAATTTATTAAAATCAGGTCTTTTCATACATATATCCATATCATCATCCCATGGTATGAATCCATGATGTCTTACTGCTCCGAGAAGTGTTCCCCACTCTGCAAAATACTGGATTCCATTCTCTTTGCATGCTTTATCAACATCATTGAGTACCTCAAGCTGCGCTGCCCATGCATGCTTCATCTCTGCTGATACATAGAAACCATCTCTTATCTCATCTTCAAAAAAACTTTTATCAAATTCCATATATGTATGTTCCCCTGTCTGTAATTAATATCCTTGTCTGGTTGCAAAAAGAGCCGGTGCAAGCACCGGCTCTTCTGCTTATAGTAGTAGTTGTTATTAACCGAGAAGTGAAAGTACTCCCTGTGTTGACTGATTTGCCTGAGCAAGCATTGACTGTCCAGCCTGTGAAAGGATGTTGTTCTTGCTGTACTCAACCATCTCAGATGCCATATCTGTATCACGGATACGTGACTCAGCAGCCTGAGTATTCTCAGATGTTGTATCCAGGTTGTTGATTGTATGCTCAAGTCTGTTCTGAAGAGCACCTAACTTAGATCTCTCTGTAGAAACCTTAGTAATAGCAGCCTGAATGATAGACATTGAAGTACCAGCTGTTGCATTAGAGCTTACTGAAATCTTAGTAGCTGAAACTCCGAGGTTAGAAGCATTCATCTTACCGATTGAGATACCAATAACCTGACCAGAAAGTGAACCAACCTGAAGGCTCTTTCCTGAGAATGAACCATCTAACAGATTCATTGTGTTGAACTGTGTTGTAGAGTAGATTCTATCAAGCTCTGAAGTTAACTGTGTAATCTCAGACTGAATAGCTTCTCTATCAGATGTTGTGTTAGTATCGTTAGCAGCCTGTGTTGCTAACTCATTCATTCTCTGTAAGATAGAATGTGTCTCGTTAAGAGCACCTTCAGCTACCTGAATAAGTGAAATACCATCTTCTGCATTAGAAGAAGCCTTGTTAAGACCTCTGATCTGGCTTCTCATCTTCTCTGAGATTGAAAGACCAGCTGCATCATCACCAGCACGGTTAATCTTGTAACCTGATGATAACTTCTCTGTTGACTTCTGGAGTGCGCTAGAAACTGTACCCATCTGTCTGTTTGTGTTCATTGCTGATAAATTGTGTTGTACTACCATAATATTTTCCTCCTTGAAATTATATTATGATGCAGCGTCCCTGCTACATCTAGTTATGGTTTACAGGAAACTGTCTGTTTCCTTGTACTTTATATATCGGACCTTAGTACCAAAACTTTAGTCCGTAATATAACTTTTTTAAAAATTACTGCTTGGTATCCATAAACTGTGGTTCATTGCTCACCTTGCTCATATTCTGATAATATGACTTTGCCATAGATGCACTTCTCTTAGCTTCCTTATGCTCCTGGCGTTCTCTACGAAACATAGCCTCTACCTTGACTTTGTTGCGTGCTTCCTGAACCTCTATCTTAGCTCCAAGCTCTGTAACTTCTGTTATCAGTCTCTTCATGACCGATATCTCATTAGCATACATTTCTTTATTAGCATTAATTGCATCTCTGACCCTGTTAAACAGAGACTGAAATCCCTCATCTAATCTATCAAGCTCATCTATACAGTCACCCTTTGCTTTCATATTAGCATCAAATGCATTATCATCAAGCTCAGGTTTTGAAAGTATCTTATCCTGTTCTTCATTAAGAGCAATTATTCTTGTAAGAATATCTTTCTTCTTTTTAAGGCTGTCTATCATCATCTGAAGATAATTAGTAGTCATATATTAATCTCCTACTGGTTCATTCCCCTTGTACGGTTCATAACCTCTTTCCATGTGTCTCTCATGCCTCTTATTTCAACTAATGCCTGATTAAGTATCTCTGGATCTTTCTTAACATTAGCATTAACTAAAAGGGAGTATATGTAGTCATATATTTTCTCAAAATCTTCTGCAACAGGATATTTATGATTAAGTGTCACCTTAAACTCTGTAATTATATCTTCAGCCTTCTTAATATTAGTATGAGCCTTCTGTAAATCGCCCTTTTCTATAGCTATCAGGGCTATATTGCAAAACTTAATTGCCCCTTCATAAAGCATAAGTGTAAGTTCTGCAGGACTTGCTGTAAGAATCTTATTTCTGTTATATTCCTGTGCTATATTCTGATTAAATGCCATGTTTCCCTCATTTCCCATAAGCTTCCATGCTTATGCGGTTGTTAATATGTACTATTATCCAAAAAGTCCAGATAATGATGATGACTGCGCATTCATCTTGGCAAGCGCTGATTCCATTGCTGAGAACTTACTATAATAATAATCTTCCCATGTAGTAACCTTGTCTTCTGCCGCAGATATCTTAGTATTATACTCTGAATACTGCGTATTCATCTGCTTATCATTATATATAGTATAAGCACTGCTTGTTGATGATGCTGCCATCTTCTTTCCAAGATCAGTATACAATTGTGTAGATAACTGTGAAAAGAATGATATAACCGTATCAGGGTCATTAGATATCATCTCTCTTAACTTATCTGTATTAGCTGATGTCTTAGAATCATCCTTATCACCATCTATATGATATACACCTGTTTCGTTCTCTGGAGAATTAAAATATCCAAGTGTAGCTATTCCAAAACTAGAAAGTGAATAGGACTTATCTCCCACCTTGAATGATTTTGCCATATCATTCTTCATAGTATCAAGAACACTTCCAAGTGTTGAGTCTTTTCTAAGAAGTGAATCCTTAATCTTTTCTTCCCACTTCTTAACCTCATCATCAGACATTGCATCTTTCTCATCACTTGTAAGAGGCTCATATCCCTTAGAACTTGCCGCATTGTAGGCAACATCTACAGACTTGACAAGTTCATTATAATCCTTAAAGAAACCCTTAATCATATCATATATGCCATCTACATCCGTGTTGGTTGTAATAGTTACTTCATCATTACCAGTAACTTCCATTGCCTCGATTGTAAGACCATTGATTGAGTAGTTATTAGAGTTGTTAGTAAATGTCGCCCCATTAAGCTCAATCTCTGAATCCTGTCCTGTTATTCTGACAGCACCTGAAGATGACGCACTACCAGCAACATTTGATGCCATTGCAATCTTAGAATCAAGCAGTGCCTTAGCTTTAGCCTGTCTGTCAGCATTAGTATCGCTTACTTCCTGTAACACCTTCTCGTTAGTCTCATCTGCCACAGCTTTTCCATCATCGCCGATTGTTACATAATCCTTAGTATCCTCAATAACCTTGGAATTATCATCATACACTTTAATCAGTGATTCATTAGACGCTTTTTTCTTTACCGCTGCCTCATATTCATCCTTGACACCATCTTTTTCCATAGCCTCTGTGTCATATTCGTACACAACTTTGCCATCAGAATCTTTAACTGTATTGCCCTCTGAATCCACCTTTTCCTTCTTATACTTATCATAAGCATTAAGAATATCTGGTGTCTCTGTCTTAAGCTTTGCCATATATTCATCTAATGTCAATGAATGATCCCAAGTATCATCTGCTGCCAGTGCATCAAGCTTATCCTTGGCTGCATTATACTTATCCTTGAAACGGACGGCGGACTCAGCGTGCTTTTGAAAGGACCGTTTCAAACCCCGACCAACGAAGGACTGAAGCTTGAATCCGAAAAAGCCATGCCCGCATTGCTGCTTATCTGCGACGGACAGGTTCATCCGGAGGCGGTTCAGGCGGCAGGGTTGGACGAAAAAGGATTTTATGCATTGCTGAACAGGTTCGGGATCGACCGGGCCGAGGACTGCCTTTTTATGTCCGTTGATTCAGGCGGAATTGTTCATGTTCAGCAAAAGCAAAAAAACTGCGCAAAGGTTCGCGCACGCTTTACGAATCTGCACGAAAAAAAATGATGCCGTCTTTTGTCCGCACAAAATGCACGGAAAAACAAAATGCATTGTCCGTCACGGAGGAACCGTATGATGAATCAGGAAAAAAAGAACAGAGAAGCGCTTAAAAATCTTGAGCCGAACGCAATGAAAAAAGAAGCAAACGCAAATATACGCAATCAGTCCGCGGTTTCTGTTGCGGCACTGGCTTTCGGAATGCTTCTGCTCGTTTTTGTCTTTATTTTTTCTAACATTTATATAAAAAAACTTGAGCGAAAAATCCTTCCGATGATTGACGCCGGCTGTCATGCTGCCGAAACGGAGGACTTTTCCGCCGCTCATTCTGCCGGAGAGAGCATTTATCAGCTTCTTATGGATTCGGAACCGACGCTGAAACTGCTGTTCAGTCACCGTGATATTCTTGAAATTCAGCTTTATGCCGCCGCAATTGCCGACCTCGGTGCGGACGGCGAACGGGATGAATACATCGAAAACTTTTCCGCAATCAAGAGATGGTTCTCGTTTTTTACGGAAACAAACGACCTTTCCCTGGAAGGCATTTTTTAAGCCGAATCGGCGCCTGTTCCGTACATTGAAATGCGCTCGCAGGATGCAATTATGCCGCAGTACTGTTCGTGTTTTGCCTTATTTCATGCTCAACAGGTATCTGTCTGAAAATATATTTTTAATCTCGGGGCTTGTTTCAAATTTTTTTGCAGGAATTTTCCGTTTCATGTCGTAATGTATAAATGTAAAGGGGAGAAGAGGGTTCGATTTCGGCCGCCTTTCCGCTTTTGAAACTGTATCGGCGAGGACATA
>OGXH01003051.1_pt1 | contig 11127 bp, 9 predicted proteins | sample 1576241 | NCBI WGS metagenome assembly OGXH01 (sample SAMEA3541529, study PRJEB24748) | human gut metagenome | biome: human gut; feature: human-associated habitat; material: faeces | place: China | collected 2012
AGATACCAGAGGCTCACGCTCCCGGCAGGAACGTATAAAGGCCAGGAGGAGCCTGTGAGGACCTTTGGCTTTCCGGTGTTTTTATGCGCCGGTGCGGAGATGGAGGAAGGGCTGGCCTATGAGATCGTCAGGGCCATGGATGAAAATATAGGAAAAGCGGGAGATCCGCGCCTGGCGGCCATGGAGGATAAGTCCTTTCTGTGCCAGGACGGGTCTGTGCTCCTTCACGAAGGGGCCAGACGGTATTATCAGGAAAAGGGATATATAGATTAAACAGCTAAAAATAGCGGCGGCTTTACGCGAGGAGGGTTATATTATGTTATATAAGCAGCTCATTGAACTTTTTGATATCTTAGACAGCGCTTCGGCGTCCGGAGCACAGGTGGTGGAATATCTCCGCTCCATCGTTCCGGACTGCCAGGTGGAGACTTACCCGCTGGAGGGACCCAAGGGCCACACAGATATGGTACGGATCCTGATCCCCGGAAAGAACGGAAAGAGCAAAGGCGGCTCTGCAAAGACCATGGGTATCTTAGGCCGTCTGGGCGGCCTGGGAGCAAGACCGGAGCAGCTGGGCTTCGTTTCCGACGGCGACGGCGCTTTAACGGCTCTGGCAGTGGCTGCAAAGCTTCTGGATATGCAGAAAAAGGGCGATTTCTTAGAGGGAGACGTATTTATCTCTACCCATGTATGTCCCGACGCGCCCACCACGCCCCATGAGCCGGTTCCGTTCATGAACTCTCCGGTGGAGACCTGGCAGGAAAAGGCGAAAATAACGCCAAAATATAAGAAAAATGATGTATCTGCATTGTTTTTGAGAGAACGGACAAAAACGTCGGATCGCATCAGAATGCGTTAGAAAATGTCGGGCCGCCCGCCACAGCCTGAGAAGGCCGAAGCGGGTGGTTCGTTTTTATCTTTTGTATCCTTGTGCTTGACAATGCACGCACGGCTGTCTATAATAAAGATAAGGAAAGGCGCTGGCTGCACAGTGGTCAGCTCCCTCTCTCAGTGTCACATTTTGAGAAACATGACCGCCGGAGTTTGGAAGACTATAGGGGCGGTCATTTCTTTTTGTGATTTTTCCTTTGTACGCTTGTGCTTGACAATCCGCGCACGGCTGCCTATAATAAAGATAAGGAAAGGCGCTGACCGTGCAAACGGCTAGCTCCTCACCAGTCAAGCATTACAAAAGTAATGACCGCCACCGGATTGGGAGTCTTGGGCGGTCATTTCTTTTTGTGCTTTTTCCTTTTGCTGCCATAAGAATCATCCTTTTTCCGGTCGTCCATCAGATGTACAACACTTACGAGAAGTGCCAACAGTGCGATGATCGTCTGGAAAAGCAATAGAATTTCCGATGTAGTCATAAGGCATCCCTCCCTTCGCCGTGAGCGTCGGGAGCGGAACTCCAAAAAGTTGCCCTCCCGCGCTTGCTTTGCTCCGAAGAGCAAGACAGCGAGACCGGTGAGGAGCAATAGCCGCCTGCGTTTGGTTGGACAGCGCCTTTCTGCTAAGAGGATACCATAAAAACCGACAAAAAGCAACGCCGCACGATGCATATCCGCGCGGCGCTGGAAGCAGAATTTGAAAAGCAGTATGAGTACAGAAAAGCTCCGGGAATCAACAGATCCCCGGAGCTTTTGTATTATTTTTAAGGAAAATTACTGCTCGTTCTTGATTTTGGAAGCCGGCATCTTCTTCATGGCGGCGGAGTCCAGAGCGTGGGGCAGCTGGGCGCCATAGGACTGAAGGCTGTCCTGCAGCTCGCCGCTCTTCATGTCGGAGAGGGCCTGTGCGCGGAGGCTGTCCAGCGTGTCAGCGTCCAGCGGGTCGAGACGGACGAGCATCATCAGCGCATAGCTGGAATACTGCACGGCGGCGGCCTCGCCGGGCTTGAGGGCGCGGACAGCGTCGGCGGTGCCTTCCTCGGAGAAGGTGGAATCGATGTTGTCAGAACCCAGCAGGGCAGTGGAGAGGGAAGAAGCGTCGGAAGAGGGCTCGCCATCCAGCACCGCGTAGATGTCGGGCAGGGCAGCGGCGACGGCGGCGCTGAAAGCGGAGGTCTGGGCGCTGGCTCCATCGGGGGTGGCAGCGTTGCAGCTCTCGGCGGCGGTCTGAGCCAGCTCGAGCATCTGGGTGCTCTGGTCGTCATCAGCAAAAGCGAAGGTGCTGGTGTTGTAGAGCGGCACGACCACATAGCGGATGTAGACCATCTCGTCCTCGAGGTGGCTGGTCAGCTCTGCGTCGGAGACGGGGGTCTCGCCGTCGATGCCGTAGCACATCTCGAGCAGGTCGTTGCTCTTGATGAGGATGCGCTCAAACCGCTTGAGGGTGTCGAGGCCGATGCCGTTGGCCTTGTAGAGGTCGCCGTTCTGCTCCATCAGCTGGGAGGCGTAGCTGTCGGCCTGGGTCTCCTCGTCGGGGGTCAGCACGCCGCCCAGCTCATCGAAACGGGTCTCGATGGCGGCGTAGGACTCGAGGTTTTCCAGTGTCTTCTGGGCCACATAGTCGCTGACCACGGCGGTCTCGCCGGTGGCGTCATCGACGGTGATGGTGGCCTTGAGGAAGCTGGACACCTTGGTGGCGTCCTGGTCGTCGGAAGCGAGGTCGGCGGCGGTCTGGTAGGCATCGAACTGGGCCAGCAGATAGAGGCCGGAAGAGATGTCCACGTTACCGATGGTGCCTACGGAATCCGGGGTGGAGAGGCTGCAGCCCACGAGGCCGACGGCCAGAGCGAGGGCGCAGATGAGCGCGATGAGTTTCTTCTTCATAAGTGTACTCCTAGTGAAATTTATTTTTTGCCGGTGTTTTCTTCCGGCGGGGCAGCAAGGATGTCGGCCATCGCCTTGAGGATGCTTTGCAGCAGTTCCAGCGGCTTTTCGTCGGGTTGGAGAGTCACCGAGAGGTAGGGTTTGGTGCCGGCTCCTGCCGTCACCCGGCCATTGAAAGCGATGAGCAGGCCGCGTATCATGGCCACGTCCAGCGTCTCCACCTGTAACAGCAGGGTATCCTTCTTCTGGGTGACTTCGTAGACGCCCACGGCGGCGGCCTGGACCCGCACCAGCGAGACGTTCACGAGGTCGCTGACAGAGGGCGGCGGGTCGCCGTAGCGGTCGATGAGTTCGTCCAGCACATCGGCGGCGTCCTCGGGGGTCTGGATGGCGGCGATGCGCTTGTAGGCCTCGATGCGGCCCGGGCCGTCGGCGATATACTTCTCCGGGATGAAGGCGTCCACCCGCAGGTCCACGAGGCATTCGCTCTTGTCCCGCTGGATGGGTTCGCCCTTGGCCCGGGCAATGGCCTGACCCAGCATCTTGACATAGAGGTCATAGCCCACGGCCTCCATGTGGCCGTGCTGGCTGTGGCCCAGCAGACTGCCCGCGCCGCGAATTTGTAAGTCGCGCATGGCGATGCGGAAGCCGGAGCCGAAGGCTGTGAACTCCCGGATGGCGGAAAGCCGCTTCTGGGCGATGTCGGTGAGGGTCTTGTCCCGCCGGAAGGTGAAGTAGGCGTAGGCTTTCCGGCCCGAGCGGCCCACGCGGCCCCGAATCTGGTACAGCTGGGCCAGACCCATCCGGTCGGCGTCCTCGATGATGAGGGTGTTGCAGTTACGCACATCAATGCCCGTCTCGATGAGGGTGGTGCAGACGAGGATGTCGATCTCGCCGTTCAGCAGATGCTGCCAGACGGGGTTCAGCTCTTCCTCGGTCATCTTGCCGTGGGCGATGCCCACCCGCGCCCCGGGTACCATCTGGCTGACGTGGGCGGCGCAGGACTCGATGTTGTCCACCCGGTTGTGCAGGTAGTAGACCTGACCGCCCCGGGCCAGCTCCTTCTTCATGGCTTCGGCGAGGATGACGTCATTGTATTCCAACACGAATGTCTCCACCGGCTGGCGCTCGATGGGCGGCTGCTCGATGGTGGAGAGGTCGCGGATGCCGCTCATGGCCATGTTCAGGGTGCGGGGGATGGGGGTGGCCGAGAGGGTCAGCATGTCCACGCCGATGAAGTTCTCTTTCAGCTTCTCCTTGTGCTTGACGCCGAAACGCTGCTCCTCGTCGATGATGACAAGGCCCAGGTCGTGGAACCGGACGTCCTTGGAGAGGAGGCGGTGGGTGCCGATGACGATGTCCACGCTGCCGGCCTGCAGGCCCCGCAGGGTCTCTTTCTGCTGCTTGGCGGTGCGGAAGCGGGAGAGCAGCCCGACCTTCACCGGGAACGCCTCCATGCGGGAGATGATGCTGTTGTAGTGCTGCCACGCCAGCAGGGTGGTGGGGGCCAGAATGGCGCACTGCTTGCCGCCCATGACGCATCCATAATTCCGCTTTTAATGCTGTCTCCGATTGGTGATGCTGCTACTACAATGATCATGATGACGATTGCTGCTACTACGATTACTCCATATTCTTCCATAAATGCTTTCATACTTTTCTACTCCTTTTGATTCTTTTTCATGATTTTGTTTACTTTTTACCGGATTTTTATAGAATTTCAGCCTTTTTCATCTTTTTCTCTTCTCATCAGACTTCCTCCTTTCTTTTTCTGCACATATATTGCCGATTTTATATTGTTGTATTATTTAAACTTTGAAAGTTTAAATCGATAATTATTTTCTGCATTCCGGAAATCTGTAAGATCGTAAGATAAAAATAGAAATGATTTTCTCAGACAGGAATATCAGAACTGAGCCTGTATCTTCTACAGACTATTGCCATATATGATTCATTATAAAACACTTAAAATAACTGAAATCTGTTAGAAATTAACACTTGATTTCTTGACTGGATCTCATTACGATCCATGGAACTTATAACCTCTGCCGGAAGAACTTCCGTCGATTAAGTTATGTATGAATTATACGTCTTGCTGGGCGCTACCCTGAATCTGGTAGACCCCCGGTACAGCGCCGAAGGCATCCGGGAGTACATCGAGGAGGTGGAGTCCCGCCTGCTGATCTGCCTGAACGTGGTGTACCCCCGCTGCCATCAGGCCGCAAAGCGCACCAGCGTGGAGCGGGTGGTGGTGCTCAGCCCCGCCGACAGTCTGCCGCTGGCCAAAGCCGTGGGCTACAAGCTGACAGAGCCGGATAAAAACCGCTACGCCTCCAACGTACTGCGCTGGAAGGCTTTTATCGCCGCAGGCAAAGGGCACAGCCCCGCCGCCGTGCCCTACGACCCCCAGCACACCTGCGTGGTGGTGCACACCGGCGGCACCACCGGCTCGCCCAAGGGCGTTATGCTGACCGACTACTGCTTCAACGCCCTTGCACAAGAGTTTGCCGCCCAGAGCCGTCTGTTCCACCGCGGGCAGAAGCTGCTGAACGTCATGCCGCCCTTCATCGCCTACGGTTACAGCTGCGGCATCCACATGCCGCTGGTCATGGGGCTGCATATCATCATCATCCCCAATCTGGACCCGGAAAAGCTGGGCGCACTGGTGTGGAAGTACAAGCCCGCGCACATGTTCGGCGTGCCCACCCACTACCAGCAGCTTGCCGCCGACCCGCTGCTGAAAAACAAAGACCTCTCCTTCATCCGCAACTACGCCGCCGGAGGCGATTCCCTCTCGCTGGGCGCGGAGCAGACGGTGAACCGGTTCCTCAAAGCCCACGGGGTGGAGTTCCCGCTGGCAAAGGGCTACGGCATGACCGAGGTATCCTCGGCTGCCACCATCGCCGCCGGCAACGTGACAAAGCCCGGCAGCGTGGGCATCCCCATGGTCAACACGGTGGTCTCCATCTTCGAGCCGGGCACCGAGACCGAGCTGCCCATCGGTCAGCGCGGCGAGATCTGCATCTGCACCCCCACCGCCATGAAGGGCTACTACAACAAGCCCGAGGAGACCGCCTACCTGCTGCGCCGCCACGCGGACGGCCAGCTGTGGGCGCACACCGGCGATATCGGCTATATGGACGAGGACGGCTTTGTGTATCTGGACGCCCGCATCAAGCGCATCATCATCCGGCACGACGGCTTCAAGGTGTTCCCCTCCATGATCGAAAACGTCATCAGCCGCCACCCCGCCGTGCACCAGTGCTGCGTGGTGGGCTACGCCGATACCGACCACACCCAGGGACGTCTGCCCTTCGTCTTTGTGGTGCTGGAGCCTGCCGCCACCGGCAAAAAGCGCCAGATCCTGCGGGAGCTGCGCCAGCTGTGCCTGGAGGAGCTGCCGGAGTATGTGCAGCCCGCCGCCTCGGCCTATAAGATCATCCCCGAAATGCCCCTGACCCCCGCCGGTAAGGCTGACTACCGTAAGCTGGAAGAAGAGGTGGGGTGAACACTCCCGTGAAAATTCGTTTGGAGCGCTCCGCAGAGCGCGACAAACGCAAAATAAAAATAATCTTTCCGCTGAATATGCGCAAAGCGAGCGCGGCGCGCATTCCAAATCGTCCCACTGCCCTTGAGAAAGAAGGAATCATCCATGAAACATCCCCGTTTTACCGCATGGCTGTGCAGCGCCGCTGCGCTGGTGCTGCTGGCTGTGCCTGCCTTTGCCCAGCAGCCCGACGCCCTGCCGCCGGAACAGACCGCCCCCGCCGCGCAGGAGCAGACCGCCGAGGCAGCTGCCCCGGACGCGGAAGCCCCCACTGCGGAAGCCCCCGCCGCCGATCCTCAGCGCACCTATGTGGCGCTGGGCGACAGCATCGTTTCCGGCGTGGGTCTGCCGGATTTCAAGTACACCGCAGCCGCCATCGGCATAGACGCGGCCCCAAACTTTGAGGGCTACCCGGAGCAGTGCTATGTTTCGCTGGTGGGCAAAGGCCTTGGGCTGGACCGTCAGCACGCCATCAACCTTGGCCTGCCCGGGCTGACCACCGGCGACCTTGCGGATATGCTGCACACCGGCGCAATGCCCCAGATGAACCAGCAGGCGGGCACCTACTACGTCTACCCCCAGATGCTGGACTACCTCAAGCGCGCGGATGTCATCAGCGTGCAGATCGGCTCCAACGATGCGCTGGTGCCCGCCCTTGTGGCGCTGGGCAACGCCACCAACTGGAAGAGCGAGCAGCTGGTAGCCACCATGGTCAGCGGCGTGCTGCGCGAGCCCAGCTTTGAGAACCTGCAGCGGCTGAACAGCGACCTTTCCCGCCTGCGGCTGACAAAGGAAGAAAAACAGGCCACCACCCAGCTGCTGCTGGGCGGCGGTACGGATGCCATCTGCGAGCAGGCGTATCAGGAAGCCGCCGTGCATATGCCGCAGGTCGTAGCGGAGCTGCGGGCGCTGAACCCTGACGCGCAGATCATCCTTTTGGGCTACACGAACCCTGTGCCCCTGCTGCCGGAGTGGACACAGCTGTTCCGGCGGCTGAATGCCCTTGGCAAGAGCCTTGCCGCCCAGAACGAGAATGTGACCTATGTGCCCATCCCCTTTGCCATGACCGCCGCCGATGCCCACCCCACCGTGAGCGGGCATAAGTACATCGCCAACCGCATCCTGCGGGCGATCAAAAAATAAACACAACGCACCATGCCGGGCAGCCTGCAAGCTGTCCGGCATTTGCATTTTCACGGGGAGGGGCCCCCCTTCAGGCGCTCCCGCGCCAGCTCCCCCAAGGGGGAGCCTTTGGGTGCTGCCGGAAACTTTGCCGCCGCTGAAGCCTTCACCCGCCGGGGGAAGGTGGCGCGCAGCGCCGGATGGGGGCAGCACCCATTAGCCCTGCTGCGCCCTCTCAGTCAAGCCCTGTCGGGTTTGCCAGCTCTCCCAAAGGGAGAGCCAAGAGCACTGCCGGAAACTTTATCGCTACCGCTAAAAGCCGTCCCCTTGAGGGCCGACTTCCCCGGCCGGGGGAAGATGTCGCGCAGCGACAAAAGGGGGAGTGTGGCATCGCCGCAGGCGATGACGGAAGGGGTAATCATCAGCAGCGCCGCTTTCTGCGAAAGCGCGGCACTGCGGGGAAAGCTTCTGCCTGGCGCAAGCGGGCGGAACCCTCTGGGAGGGAGCAGGCAAAGCCGTCAGGCTTTGACGGAGGGAGTCTCCTCCTCTTCCACCATCCGCTCATAGTCGGCGGTAAAAAGGCGCTGGGGCAAAGCGCTGGTCATGGCAAGGGCGGCGTTCCACTGCTCCTCGTCCGTCAGCTCCCCGCTCACCGGTGGAAAGTGCGCCAGAATGGCGTCCAGCTCCTGCTGCACCCGCTTTGCCACCCAGATGCCGCGGTCGGTCAGGTAAATTTTACCGTAGTACTCCTTTACGATCATGCCCTGCTCCATGAGCAGGTTCAAAATGCGCACCACCGAGGGCTTTGTCACCCCCAGCTTTTCCGCAATGCTGCGGGAGCTGATGTCCAGATGGGTGCGGCTTACCTCGTAGATGGCCAGCAGATAGCGCAGATGCGCTGCGGTCAGCTGCATACCGGTCACTCTCCTTTTTACGCGCCGGGGTCTGCCCGGTGTTATCATAAGCTAACTTTGTTTTGCTTAAAAAAGAGCGCGAGCCGAGAGTTTCAGCCCGCGCTCCTTGCGGTTCAATGCTTATTCAATGCTCAGTGGCAGCCCTTGCAGTGGCTGCAATCGCCGCCGCAGCTGCAGCCGCCGCCGTGCTTGTGGGTGTGCCATACGACCCAGCCCAGCGCGCCGAACACCAGCGCTGCCACGATGATGGTGGGCAGATTAAAGTTTGTTGCAATAAATTCCGTCATACAGCATACACCCTTCCGTTTCTATCAGATACGGGAAGTATCCAGCTTTACTTCGTTGTTGTTTGCGTACTTGTTGGGGCGCACCAGCAGGTAGATAAACGCTGCCAGCACCACAACAGCCACCACGGTGAACAGGCCGAAGTGCACCTCGCCGGTGATAAGGCCGCCCAGCTGATACACCACCAGCGCTGCGCAGTAGGCCAGTGCGCACATATAGCCGATGGCAAAGGCCGTCCACTTGCCGTTGTTCATCTCGCGCTTGATGGCACCCATTGCGGCAAAGCAGGGGGCACACAGCAGGTTGAAGATCATGAAAGCGTAAGCGGACAGGGCGGTGTAGTCCTGTGCGACCGCTGCCCAGATCTCGTCGCCGTTCTCGGAAAGCTCGCCGCCGAAGTGGTACAGCACACCGAAGGTGCCAACCACGTTCTCCTTGGCGATCAGGCCGGTAACGCTTGCCACAGTGGCCTTCCAGTTGCCGAAGCCCAGAGGTGCGAAGATCCATGCGACCTTGGTAGCGATAGCAGCCAGCACGGAGTTGTCCTGATCCTCGACCATACCGAAGGCACCGTTCTCGAAGCCGAAGCCCTGCATAAACCACAGCACAACGGTAGCGAGCAAAATCACAGAGCCTGCGCGCTTGATGAAGGACCAGCCGCGCTCCCAAGTTGCCCGCAGCACGTTGCCCCATGCGGGCACATGGTAGGCGGGCAGCTCCATCACGAAGGGAGCGGGATCACCTGCGAAGAGCTTGGTCTTTTTCAGCATGATGCCGGAGCAGATGATGGCTGCCATGCCGATGAAGTATGCAGACACTGCCACCAGCGAAGAACCGCCGAACAGTGCACCGGCGATCAGGCCGATGATGGGCATCTTTGCGCCGCAGGGGATGAAGCAGGTGGTCATGATGGTCATGCGGCGGTCACGCTCGTTTTCGATGGTACGGCTTGCCATAACGCCCGGCACGCCGCAGCCGGTGCCCACCAGCACCGGGATAAAGCTCTTGCCGGAAAGGCCGAACTTGCGGAAGATACGGTCCATGATAAAGGCCACGCGGGACATATAGCCCACGTCCTCCAGAATGGACAGCAGGAAGAACAGCACCAGCATCTGGGGCACAAAGCCCAGCACCGCGCCTACGCCGGCCACGATGCCGTCCATGATCAGGCCGTACAGCCAGCCTGCCACGCCGATGCCCTCGAGGAAGCCGCCCAGCGCGTTGGGGACGATCTCACCGAACAGGACGTCGTTGGTCCAGTCGGTCGCAAAGGTACCAACAGTCGAAACGGAAATGTAGTAGACCAAGAACATGACCACCGCGAAGATAGGAAGCGCAAGGAAGCGATTCGTGACCACGCGATCGATCTTGTCGGAAGTGGTGAGGCCATCTTCGTTGCCGAGCGTGCGGACGCTGTGCATGATCGAAGAGATCCAGGTATAGCGTTCGTTGGTGATGACGCTTTCCGTATCGTCATCGAAGTGCTTTTCGATACGCGCGATGATATCTGAAACATCGGGCGGATTCTTCAAGCTCTCACGGATCTTCTCATCGTTCTCGAGCAGTTTGATCGCATAGAAACGCTGAAGATGCTCAGGGACTTGATCGATCGCGCCTTCTTCTTCGCGCTTAAGATCCTTGAGCGAATACTCCAAGCTGCCCTCGAAACGCTCGATGATCTCGGTAAGAGCATCTTCGACCTCACGGCTATACGCCATAGCTTCGATGCCTACCGTGGAAGGAATGGTCTTCAGGCAATTGACCACCTGATCGATTCCCTCGTTCTTGAGCGCCGAGATCTCAACGATAGGGCAGCTGAGCTTCTCTTCAAGCGCGGTGATATTGATCTGATCGCCGCGTTTGCGCACCACATCCATCATGTTGACCGCAACAACCACAGGGATGCCCATTTCGAGCAGCTGAGTGGACAGATAGAGATTGCGTTCAAGGTTGGTGCCATCGACGATGTTTAAGATGGCATCAGGGTGCTCCTTGATCAGGAAATCACGTGCGATAACCTCTTCAAGGGTGTAGGGGGAAAGTGAATAGATGCCGGGCAAGTCGGTGATCTCGATCGACTTGTCCGCTTTGAGCTTACCGCTCTTCTTCTCAACCGTAACGCCGGGCCAGTTGCCAACGTATTGGTTGGCGCCAGTGAGGGCGTTGAACAGTGTCGTCTTCCCGCAGTTCGGGTTTCCGACAAGTGCTACTCTCATGCGTTGAACTCCTTTATTGTTTACTGTAGCTAACTTATGTTTCAAAAATAAGGCGCACCTGCGCCACTGAAGAGCCACTGCGCTCACATGAGCCCAATAGACTACTGAACATAATGAGAGGCTTTAAGAAACCTCGACCATTTGAGCATTATCCTTGCGCAACGAGAGCTCGTAGCCGCGGATGGTGACCTCGACCGGATCGCCCAAGGGAGCAACCTTGCGAATGTACACAGGAATTCCTTTGGTGATTCCCATATCCATAATCCGAC
>OGXH01003059.1_pt1 | contig 11092 bp, 8 predicted proteins | sample 1576241 | NCBI WGS metagenome assembly OGXH01 (sample SAMEA3541529, study PRJEB24748) | human gut metagenome | biome: human gut; feature: human-associated habitat; material: faeces | place: China | collected 2012
GGCCGAAACCTTGCACTGATAGAACAGACCGAAATCGGAGTAGAAAATACGTCCTACTGCCATGATAAACATCATGATGATAACGGTCTTCATCAGAGGCAGAGTGATGTAGCGGATCTGCTGCCAGATCGTAGCGCCGTCGATACCGGCTGCTTCATAATAGGTTTTATCAATACCGGTAATCGTTGCCAGATAAACAACCATTCCGTAGCCAAGACCCTTCCACAGGTTCATAAATACCAGGAACGGAGGCCACATAGCCGGCTTCATATACCACTGCTGGCGGTCCATTCCCCAGGACTCCAGCATACCGTTGATCAGACCCTTGTCATAAGACAGGAATGCCCAAACCAGTGCGCTTACAACGACCCAGGACAGGAAGTAAGGCATGAACATCGCAGTCTGATACGCTTTTGCAAGCTTCTTGCTGTGGAGCTGTCCAACTGCGATTGCTGCAGCAACCGGTGCCACAATGCCAAGGATAATGAAAATGACATTATATCCCAGCGTATTACGCAGGATCAGCCAGATATCCTTTGAGGAAAACAGGAATTTAAAGTTGTTAAATCCCACCCATTCACTTTTAATAAAGCTTGTTAAAAATCCACCGTATACCTTGTAGTTCTTAAATGCGATGATAATACCGAACATCGGCAAAAAGCAGAACAGCAAATACCAGATGGTAGTCGGCAGTGCCAATAACGACAGCTCTGTGTCGTCTTTACCCCAGATGCGTTTCTTGCCTCTGCGGCCAGTCTTTTCGTTACTCATTTTCCGTTTTCCTCCTTCTTCGCAGATTCCTCACGTAAATTCCTTTACTCGGAAACTATATGCTTATTATAACTTAGTCAATTTGACTTCACAACCTAAAATTTATTATATACTAGTATAAAAAGGCCAGTTCAGGTGTACAATTTTATCTTTTGTTTTTGTGCATTTTTTACACAGTTTTTCACCAGATTTCGGCACATCGCTTTTTTAAGAATGTAAAAGCTGTATAAGGACAAGTTGCATGCACCTAACGTTTTGAATATAATTTTTGCTTTTTTCATATTCTCAACTCTTTTTTCCTATATATAATAGGCTCTCCGGATTTTATGCCGAGAGAGCCTATCATGCTGTGCATTATCACTTTTATACAATCTGATGCTGTTTATTTGGCAAAAAACTCATCAATCTGTCTCTGTGCTTCTTCGATGACTTTATCCAGACCCGCTGCCTTCAGTTCTTCGATGCAGGCAGGAACTGCAGTCTCCGGATCCGACGCACCGGTCAGCATATCATTTTTGTATTTATCCCATACCATATTGCAGTTTGCAACTTCATTCTGGATATCCGTGATATCCAGTGCAAATCCAAGGCAGGTAGAGGAAACAGCGGTTTCATTCTGTTTCTTAACCTGTTCCCAGGCATCCGGATCGCCGTCCGTTTGCGTAGACAGAATGAAGAACGTACCCTGTGTATAAGAAGGCCAGTTCCAGTCGTCACGCAGTTTCTGTACGGTACCATCCTCAGAATATTCCATGTAATTGCCTTCTGTACCATATGCACACATATCACGGAACTTGGAATCTGTATTCATCAGCTCCAGAACTTTCAGCGCTTCTGCTTTATATTTGGAGTTTGCAGAAATCGCATTCATGGAGCCCTGGATGGTGCCGGTCGCATACATCGGCCCGAATACCTGCGTCAGATCATATTTGTCAATTCCGTTATTGAATGCCCATGTGGTAGCTGCTGCAGGCCAGCCCTGTGCAGAGCCGAAAATAGACTGCTTGCCGCCATCTGTTACAACGTTTGCATCCGGATTGATGATGCCATCCTGATACCATTTATGCAGCCAGTTCAGTTTTTCCTTCACATCATCCTGCTCCAGAAGACTAACTACTTTACGTTCTTCATCTTCGTACCAGACACCGATTGCAGAAACACCGCCTGCCAGATCATCATAACCATTGAAGAAGCCGTTAAAAGTAGAGCCCTGTGCCAGCTTCATCGGATATACAGATTTGCCTTCCCCTTCTTTGATCGTCTGCAGCGCATCATTTAAAGTAGCAAAATCCTTAATGCCCTCCACATCAATATTATATTTCTGTACATATGTATCATCCAGCATCCAGAACTGTGTCATGGAAGAATCTTTATAAGTAGGAACTGCATATACATTATTATGAATTTTAACACCGTCCCAAAGCTCCTGGGGGATGAAACCATACAGATCCGGAGTTTCAGACTGAACTAAATCTGTAATATTTTCCAGCGCATTCAGATTTACAAATTTGCTGTAGTTTGTGTTGTTTACAAACATCAGATCGAAATACTCACCGGTATTTACGATATTGTTCATCTTGGTATCATAATCCGCCCATCCGGCAATCTTGACATCAATTCTTACACCGATCTTCTCTTCGGCATAATCACTAATTTCAGAAATTGCCTGATCGAAATCATCTGCAGGTGTGCCGCCTACAGTCCACCAGATCAGAGTAGGGACTTCCCCGTTATCCGTTTTTGCGGTCTCCTGTACAGCAGCAGTTTCGCTTGTTTCTGCAAGGGCCTCCGTATCTGCAGAAGCGTTGTCTGTTACTGCCGCAGGTGCAGAGTTTCCACAGCCTGCAAGCATTCCTGCCGTCATAGCTAAAACAAGTCCAGTCGTCAGCATTCTGTTTCCCGTTTTCCTTTTCATATCTTTCCTCCTTCTTTAAAAGCAGCTTCCCCGCTTTCTTTTTATAATTATAAGGAAGTCTTATGATTCTTTCTATCATTTAACGGTTTGTCTTTTTTCTCTTTTTGCACTTTTCGGAAGTACACAGGCTGCTTTCTTATCCATCTGAATCCATGTTTCTTTAAATCGGGTGTTATCCTTCCCACTACCTGGGCATGTTCAGGACTTTCACCTGCGAGAGCGCGCCCATGGCGCGCAAACGAAAAGACCCCCCGGGAAACCCGGAGGGTCTTTTTATGATGACAGAATCATTATTCAGCAAAGAAAGCATCCAGCTGCTTCTGAGCCTCATCGATAACAGTCTGCAGACCAGCTGCATTCAGTTCATCAATGATGGTAGGAACAGTTGTCTCAGGATCAATCGCACCTGTTAACAGGTCGTTATTGTATTTCTCCCAAGCAGTATTTACATTTGCGATTTCGTTCTGAACCGGTTCGGGATCGAATACGAAGCCCAGGCATGTAGAAGAGGTTGCAGCTTCATTCTGCTCTTTTACCTGCTTCCAAGCATCCGGATCGCCATCAGACTGTGTAGCCAGGATGAAGAAGGTACCCTGTGTATAAGTAGGCCATACCCAGTCATCACGAAGCTTTGTAACAGTGCCATCCTCTTCATACTGCATGAAGTTGCCTTCGGTACCGAATGCACACATATTACGGAACTTCGCATCGGTGTTCATCAGCTGCAGAACCTTCAGTGCTTCTGCCTTGTAATTGGAGTTAGCAGAAACTGCATTCATGGAACCCTGGATTGTCTCGGTAGTATACAGAGGTCCGAATACCTTTGTTACATCATACTTCTCAATACCCTGACCAAATGCCCAGGACTCTGCTGCTGCAGGCCAGCCCTGACCTGTGCTGAAGATAGCGCCCTTGCCGGCATCTGTTACAACGTTAGCATCGGGATTGATGATGCCATCTACATACCATTTATGCAGGTAGTTCAGGTTTTCTTTTACATCGTCCTGCTCCAGCAGGTTTACAACCTTACGGCTCTCATCGTCATACTTAACGCCCATGACAGCAACGCCTGCTGTCAGTCCGTCATAGCCGTTGAAGAAACCATTAAAGGTAGCTCCCTGAGACAGATGGATCGGATATACAGACTTGCCTTCACCCTCTTTGATGGTGTGGATGATGGGATCCAGAGTCGCAAAGTCCTTAATGCTTTCCATGTCAATGTCGTACTTCTGTACAATAGAGTCATCCAGCATCCAGAACTGAGTCAGAGAAGAATCCTTGTAGGTAGGAACTGCGTATACCTTCTCTTTGATGGTAGCGCCTCTCCACAGGTCTTCGGGAATGAAATCATACAGCTCAGGTGTCTCAGACTGTACCAGCTCTGTAATATCAGCAAGTGCGTTCAGGTTAACGAACTTGGTGTAGTTTGTATTGTTTACAAACATCAGGTCGAAATACTCACCGGTGTTAACGATGTTGTTCATCTTGGTTGCCCAGTCAGCCCAGCTTGCGATCTTAACATCGATTCTTACGCCGATCTTCTCTTCTGTATAGTCGCTGATCTCTGCGATGGTCTTATCGAAATCATCGGGAGGTGTTCCGCCGATGCTCCACCAGATCAGAGTAGGCACTTCACCATTGTCTGCCTTCGCGGTATCGGTGGAAGTTTTGTCATCCGTAGCTTCTGTAACGGTTGTGTCAGCAGCACCCTTGTCTGTTGTTGTGGATGCTGTGTTTCCGCAGCCTGCCAGCATACCAGCTGTCATAGCAGAAACGAGACCCAGCGCAAGAAGCTTGTTTACGTTCTTCTTTTTCATACGTTCCTCCTTTTGTGCACTTTTGCACTTTTGATTCCCTCTCAGGAATATTTTTGAACAATTTGAATCGTTTTGGGCCGATTCAATCGTTCCGTCCGTCATTCGGTATACATTCTTATGTTCCGAACTGATGTATTTATTATATATTAGCAAATCTGTCCGCACAACCTAAAATATGTTATATACCAGTATAAAAATATTATCTTCAATATACAAAAGTGGCGCTTAATTTTGTGCATTTTGTATGTCTCCCTGTTTTTTGTTCTGCTGCTTCACTGTGGTTACGCATAAAAAAGGGTGATTTTTGAAATACGCCATCTCACTTTTTTAGGATAGACACCACACTTTTATAAAGCTTATACTGTGCATAAAGGCAACGGTCTTGTCCGCCCTTCGGCAGAATCCTGACATGCTCTGCCTCAATATTGCCATCCGGAGGAGGTTATCTTATATTATGGCAAAGGATAATATTTTGCTGATCACAACGGATCAGCAGCGTTTTGACACTCTGAACGCATGGGGGAATCAGAGTATCTTTACACCACATCTGAACTATATGGCGGCAATGGGCATCAGCTACAAAAACTGCTATGCCAGCTGCCCGATCTGCGTTCCGTCCCGTACAACCATCATGACCGGACGCCAGGGCTACGAAAGCGGTGTGGTTTCCAATGCAACCCATGAGACCTTTATGCGTGCCTGCACCGAGGAACGCTCTACCCTTCCAGCCGTTTTGACAGACGCTGGCTATCAGACCTGTGCAAAGGGTAAAATGCACTTTGAGCCCGCCCGCGCCCACTATGGTTTCGAGCATATGAAGCTGCCCCTTGACTACATGCGCGAATATGATAAGAAGCAGGTTCTTGCACATCCCAAGGCCCACGGTGTCGGCGAGTGTGAGGTAGAGCCTGTAATCTCCACGGTAGAGGTCAAGGACAGCATTACCAGCTGGATCGCGGAGGAAGCGATTGATTTTCTGGAGACCCGTGATACGACGCGTCCGTTCTTTTTATGGACAAGCTTTACCAAGCCCCATCCGCCCTTTGATCCCTGTCGTGACTTCTGGGAGCTGTATGACAACATCCCGATGCCGGACGCGGTTACAGGCGACTGGTCCAGAACCGTTGAAGAGACCCCTCAGGGCTTCCTTGCAGGCGCTTATGAAAACACGAACCTGCATCTGTTTGGTAAAGAGCAGCGCGCTGCTTCCAAACGCGCCTACTATGCCTGCATCACACAGGTCGACTATGCACTGGGACGTATCTTTGGCTGTCTGAGAGAAAATGACCTGTTCAAAAACACCTGGGTCATCTTCACTGCAGACCACGGCGAGATGCTGGGAGACCACCATATGTCCCAGAAAAATCTGTTCTTTGAAGGCAGCGCCCATGTACCGCTTCTGATCATGCCACCCCAGGGACGCAGCCTTCCTCAGAACATCAGCGTAGAGGCCCCGACTGACCTTGTAGATATCTATCCTACGATCCTTGCAATGGCAGGGCTTTCTTCCCCTGTTTCTGTCAGCGGCAAAAACCTGCTTGAGCCAGTTCCCATGGATCGTATGTTCTTTGGAAACTCTTTAAACAAGAATTTCTGTGTCATGGAGGAAAAGGTGAAGCTGGTTTACTCTGCAGTCGGCGATCACGTTCTGCTCTTCGACTTAAACACCGATCCGATGGAGCAGCACAACCTCGCAGAGGATCCTGCCTGGCAGGAGCGCAAGGCAAAGCTCTGGAAGCTTCTGCTGGAGCATACCGCACAGTATACGCCTGAGGCGCTGGACGAAAAGGGTCAGTTCCTTACCTACGAAGCCCCCCGCTTTCCCGGCGATGTGCCCGGACGGTGGTTTGGCTTCCATTATCATGATTATTCCGTGGATACGTTCCACTAAGGACAACGTATAAGACTCAAAAACCGGGCAGAAAAAATCTGCCCGGTTTTTGAGTCTCAGTGCTGTCAGATGAAGGATTTATCTTTTGCCCTTTTATCCATTCACCAACGAATTTTTCAGACATCCTATCATCGGAGCCCCTGTCCGGAGTCTCCCCTGTTCCACAAATCCTTCTTCTCGCCCTTCCAGGGCCTCGATCATCCAGCCCCTCATTTTCTGAACCCTTTCCTGATATTCAGCATCACAAACTGCATTGTGCTGTTCTCTGGGATCCTTTGACAAATCAAAATACTGCTCTTCTCCGCTTTGGGAATACCAGATAAATTTATCCTGCTCCGTAACAATATAATGATTGGATTCCTCTCCATACAAATGTTCCCCATGCAGCCACGGGCGAATGCGTTCCTCCGTTTTTTTCACCATAGGAAGAAGACTTTTCCCATCTACTTCCTCCGGTACCGGTGCATGAGCCAGATCCAGAAAGGTAGGCATAAGATCTCTCAGCTCTACAACATTATGGCAAACCTGTCCCTCTTTTCCCCCAAGCAATGGCTTCGGTCCTGAAATAATCAGCGGAATATGGCAGCTTCCCTCATAGGGACGACATTTTCGAAACATATAGTGATCGCCTAATTCTTCTCCGTGATCAGAGGTAAAAACAATCACCGTATTGTCCATAACCCCGGATTCTGTCAGACTCTGAAGCAGCCTTCCTATCTGATGATCCACATGAGTGATACAGGCATAATATCCAATCTGCGCCTCCCGCATCAGCTCTAGATCAACCGGCCCTGTGGAAGAATCAAAAATCCTGCCGGACCGCTCCAGTTCCCCGGGGTTCTCCCAGTCTCCCAGTGCGGGTGTCCTTAGCTTTTTGTTCCGATACAGATCAAAATAACACTGTGGCGCATCCAACGGCGGATGCGGACGCACATACGACACCATCAGGAAAAAGGGCTTTTCCCTGTCCCGGCGGCGCAAAAAATCAATTGCCCGGGTCGTAACCCAGTTTGTCGGATGGAGAGATTCTTCATAAATCCACGGTCTGGAAACCCACGAATTGCATTCCAGACCGGTATCCGTAACATCTGTCTCAATTCCTTTTTCCTTTTTCAGCCAGTAAAAATAATCATCTGCGATCTTCTGAGCTTCATAATAGGGAACCGTCTCCCTCCTATACGCCCCCAAATAACCATCATGCAGCTCTATATTATGAAATCCCATCAGATTGCGCAGCGGGTGCACGTGCATTTTTCCTACACACTGCGTATAATATCCGGCTTTTGCCAGCTCTCCGGCCATGGTATGGGGATATCGAAACGTTACCCGATCCTGATACCCAACCCGGCCGTGTTTTTCCTGCGAAAGCCCTGTATGGAGAGCCGCTCTCGCAGCAATACAGCTTGGGCAGGCCGAATATGCTCTGTCAAACAGCGTTCCCCGTGCTGCCAGCGTATCCAGAAACGGAGTTTTCACATCCGGATGCCCTGCTATTCCCATACAATCTCCACGCATCTGATCCGTCATAATAAAAACAATATTTGGTTGCTTCTGTTCCATAACCTCCCCCATGTCTCCGGCTATTTACACGCCCCGTATATCTTACCGTGCCACGCGGATATCGCAGTAATCCAGAACCAGCTCACAGAACATGGCGTTTGCCCAGGAGAACCACTCTCTGGTGTAGTTTGCAGGATCATTGACGTCAAAGCCCTCGTGCATCATGTGCTTGCCGGCATCGGTATTTTTCATGGTGTTCAGGATCGCCAGCTTTTCTTCCTTTGTCTTGCTGGTCAGACCCTGGATCGCCAGAGCAATATGCCAGATATAGCCAGGCTTGGTGTGCTGGCTGCCTACACCCTTTGCACAGCTGCCTTCATAATAATAAGGATTTGCACAGCTGAGCACAAAATTACGGGTGTTTTCCACAACCTGACGGTCATCCGCCTCGTAGCCAAGGTAATCCATAGCCAGCAGGCTGGGTACATTTGCATCATCCATCAGCATATACTGACCGTAGCCGTCTACTTCGTATGCATAAACCCTGCCATAGTAATAGTTATCTACAATCGCCATGCTTTCGATGGCATCGTGGATCTCTTTTTTCAGGGAAGCTGCTTCTGCTGCCAGAACCTCATCCTTTAATACTTCGTGTGCAATGGTTTCCATATAGCCCAGAACAACTGTTGCAAACATATTGGACGGGATCAGATAGCCGTAGATGCAGGCATCATCGCTGGGACGGAAGCCCGACCAGGTCAGACCTACGCCGGATTTTACCAGAGCGCCCTTGCCTTCTCTGGACAGGGTATCTGTAAAGTAGCAGCCCTTACGCTGGAAGGAATAAGGGGATTTCTCCTCGTGATACTGTTCGGTTTTCCATACGTTCAGGATGGTGTGCAGGCCTTTTACGAAATTGTCATCAAAATGGTCTGTACGTCCGGTGTTTTTCCAGAGCAGATATGCGAACTGAACGGGATAGCACAGAGAGTCGATCTCATATTTGCGTTCCCAGAGCCAATCGCTCATTTCTGTCTCATCGTGATCCCAGCAGTTGCCGTTTTCTTCCTGGTTGAAGGCATTTGCATAGGGATCATGGTTTACAAAGAAAAACTGTCTTCTGGACAGACCAGCCAGCAGGTCGGAAATCTCCTGATCCTCTGCTGCAGCTACCAGATAGGGGCGCACCTGTGCAACGGAATCCCGCAGCCACATCGCCGGGATATCACCGGTGATAACATGGGTTGTGCCGTCCTCCATCTTTTTCACAGTTGTATCCAGGGTGTTGGAAAAACAGTTGATAAACAGTTCTACCATTGCAGGGTCCTCTGCAAAGGTCTCTTCCACCTTGTGAATCAGTTTCTGCAGGGATACCGGTAAATTCTCTTTCATTGGTATGTACTCCTCTCTTCTTATCTTCTTAGATACTTCTATAGTGCTGGGTTTTTCCCAGTCTGTCAAGATATAAAAAACTCATATCCTATCTCCTTTTTCTTAACCCTGCAGCACTTGCCCTGTTTTCAAAACCATGTTAAAATCAATCCATTACGATTCACAGGATAGGTTCCATTACAGCAGGAGCAAAACGAGACAAGGATTTTTATTATGAAGCAACAGCAGGACAAATACGATATTTTAAAAACCTATTATGGATATGATACATTCCGTGACGGACAGGAGGAGCTGATCGACTGTCTGTTAAACGGGCAGGATGTCTGCGGCATTATGCCCACCGGCGCCGGGAAATCCGTCTGCTATCAGGTTCCCGCCCTGCTGCTGCCTCATGTTACCCTCGTGGTCTCCCCCTTGATTTCCCTGATGAAGGACCAGGTCCGTGCCCTGAATCAGATGGGGGTCCACGCAGCCTATTTAAACAGCTCTCTTTCCTGGAATCAATATAAAAAGGCACTCGCTTATGCCAAAGAAGGCCGTTATAAGATCATCTACGTCGCGCCGGAACGGCTGCTGACGGAAGATTTTCTGGATTTTGCAGCCTCCACACCGATTTCACTGCTGGCAGTTGATGAAGCCCACTGTGTATCCCAGTGGGGACAGGATTTCCGCCCCAGCTATTTAAAAATCCCGGAATTTGTCCGCACGCTGCCCATCCGTCCCGTCATCGGCGCTTTTACCGCGACGGCAACCAGGGAAGTTCGCGAAGACATCATCCGGATGCTGGAGCTGTCCGATCCCCATGTCGCCGTGACCGGTTTTGACCGAAAAAATCTCTATTTCGAGGTTCGCCACGATAAGGACAAGTACCGTAGCATCCGCGATTATCTGCTCGCCCATCCCAACGCGCCATTTCTGAAACCTAGGGAAATAGCTCACACCACCTACCTTTACCATCTCCATGCTGAGATACAGAAAGCCCGCAGGTCTTTGCGTGACCTGCGGGCTTCTTGGATATGCAATGTGTTGCCCCCGCTTGATGGCGGATATGCAGCTTCTACGATATACAGCCCATGTTGTGGGTTTGAAAATACCATATGTATGAGGCTTCGAGGTGGAGTTGAATAGGTGTGTGATCACATCGACCTGCAGCTATTCACCACAATAGTATTTGACCCGGAGGTCAACTGCTTCATTGGTAACCTGTGGCTGCATATGTGACTGAACATCCAGCGCCATATATGCTGGTGAGGTACGGTCATAGGGCGTCCATACTGGTAGCGTACCTCCGTTCGGATCACCATTTTTGATAAAATTAGCCCAGTAATTGCTGACAGCTTTTGCCAACTGATAATCATTTCCGTCAAAAGGACGCCAGCAGTGGTCTAAGGTACGGAACACATACCAATGTTCCGATGCGTGGAATGCGCCGGCATCGTCGCCAGGCAATTCCCGTTCCAGACGATAGAAGTAGACCGGGTTTCTGCCATGGAGACTTTGCATCCGGCAGAATGCAGCGCAATAAGCTAACATGTCCTCGGTAAATCCATGATTGAGTTGAAAATCGTAAATTTCTTCGTCTGTTGAATATTTTACGACCCTTTGATATGCTTCGGAATAGTGGCCATAAGCATGTTCCAGCTTATGGGCAATTTCTTCGCTGGTGGCATGGAAGCGGTTTCGCATGGACCATGCCTCTTTGTTGGTACATCCTACCATGTAGCAGATATCATGAAGATGGCCGTTTTGGAGGGAATCTCTGACCCCTTCAGGCAGAATAACCCCGTCTATGCAAGGCTGGATAAA
>OGXH01003060.1_pt1 | contig 11089 bp, 10 predicted proteins | sample 1576241 | NCBI WGS metagenome assembly OGXH01 (sample SAMEA3541529, study PRJEB24748) | human gut metagenome | biome: human gut; feature: human-associated habitat; material: faeces | place: China | collected 2012
AAGACAAAGGTTATGGTTCAAAATTATTATCTTTTATTAAGGAATATTCTAAAGATAAAATCTGTTGTTCCTTCAATGGAAATTTATCATACGAAAAGGCAGAAATGCCGCACCCGGGCACGCCGCTCACATTCTTATTCGAGCGCGAGCCGGGAACCGGAAGAGATTCTTTTAAGGTAAACTCGCCGCTGCTTTTATTCCAGGAGGCAGAGAATGTTTCCTGGCTGAGCAGCCGGAAGCTGGAAGCGCAGGCGGCAAAGAAAAATTGTGAGCTTGACGAGGCAGTCGAAGCCGCGATCACTCAGGACGTGATGCGCGCAGTCAACCGCCTGCATCCGGATTTTGAGACTATTTTGGCAGAAAAACCGCAGAAAACGAAGAAAAGAGTCCATGTTCTGGCGATCGGCGATGTCGGAAGTACGCTGTTGACCGGGCTTCATCTTCTAGGCGGCGACTGCATCAGTTCGATCGGCATCTGTGATATTTCCGATAAAGTGACCGCACGCTGGGAATTTGAGGAAAACCAGATTGCCTACCCGTGGGCGTATGACGCGCTGCCGGAGGTCGATGTGGTAAAACCGGAAGACCTCTTCAAGTGCGATGTATTTGTATTTGTCGCTTCTAAGGGAATCCCGCCGGTTGGTTCTGGCGTCAAGGATGTGCGGATGTACCAGTTTGAAAATAACTCCAAGATCGTTGCGCAGTATGCAAGACAGGCGAGAGCCGAGCATTTCAAGGGCTTATTTGCCGTTGTCTCCGATCCGGTTGACCCGCTGGCAAAGACGGCATGGCTGGAGAGCAACAAGGACGAAAACGGCATCCTTGATTTAAAGGGACTCCGCCCGGAACAGGTACAGGGCTTCGGACTCGGCGTTATGAATGCGCGCGCGGCTTATTACGCGAAGCGCGACGGGCGGTTTTCACAGTTTTTGACTGAGGGGCGTTCCTTCGGACCGCATGGACAGGATCTCGTCATCGCAGATTCCATTGAGAATTACAACGACGAGCTTTCAAAAGAACTGACCCAGCTGACGGTAACGGCAAACCTGCATATGCGTGCGATCGGTTTCAAGCCGTTTATCGCACCGGCATATTCCTCCGGCGCGATCTCCCTGATTCTGATGATGCGCGGCGAATGGCACTGCGGTTCCGTATTCATGGGCGGCATCTTCATGGGCGTGAAAAACCGTTATACTGAATACGGTCTGGAAACAGAAATCCTGCCACTGCCGGATGCGCTGTATGAGCGGATTGTGACGGCGGAGGAAAATCTGAAAAAGATTGCCGCAGTGAAGGGAGAGACATTCGAATGTCCCATCGCCGCAGGCACGTTCATGGACATGATGTACATGCCGGACGCCCTTCGCGCTGCCATAGAGATTATGGAGGCTGACCCGGAGAAGCTCGTTCACCGCAATGCTTTCAACATAGCGTCGATGAGTTTCGACCCGGAAATGATATACAACAGCATCAAGGAGGCTGTGCCCGACTTCAAGATGGTGTACAAGGTGGACCCTCTGCGGCAGGCCATAGCCGAGTCATGGCCCAACTCTCTCGACGATTCGTGCGCACGGGAGGAATGGGGTTGGAAGCCTGATTACGACATGAAGACAATGACAAAGGACATGATTGAGAAACTGAGGATAAAACTCGGCAAGTAAAGATTATACATATTATATATATAAAACGGATGTGCCCTTCAAGCGGAGCACATCCGTTTCAGTTTTCCGGGAACGTTATCAGACCGCCGGAAATATCTTTTGACACGCAACAGGCGTAAGGATACCGACAGAGGAAGCCCGATGAAGTCCGGCATGATTGGCTTTCCTGCTGACAGCCGGTTCCTCGTCAGGCATCACGCTACGCCCCTGCGTCACTTCTTTACAATGGCTGTCTCAATGTCAGAATAAGCCACCGAGGCACGTATGGTGCCGAGTGCGTAAGCCGCAACATCGTAAGGCTGGTAAATGAACGTGACACTGTCCTTGCCCAAAACGAAATTGTCGGGCACGTAAGGCTCTCCCAGAGCGAATACGCCTTGGTCCTTCAGACCGTCCAGACCGTCTGTCTTATATTGTGCCGAGAGGCTTTTGATTATTCCTTCTGTCACCACGCTGTCAGCGTCTGCGGCAAAGAAGTCAGCCTTCCCTATCTTCGCGCCGGTGGCGGTGTCGAAGTTCATCGCCTTGACAAGGTTCATGCCGTGCGCTCCTCCGGTGAACGAATAGATGTCAGACAGATATGTTATCACGCCCGGACGACCTTCGGCGGCTGACGTTTTCACAATATACTCATAGTTGAGCGACGCTCCGCTCAAGCCCTCATTCACCATCTTGCCGCACTCCTCGCGGTAACCGGCGATGTATGAGGCGACAAACCGGTCCACAGCCTGCCTCATCGTGATGCCCGAGTCAGGCTTTTCCGCAGCCTTCCACATATCTGTAAATATGCCGGAATTCATTATCGAGTCGTTCACGGCATCCGCATTTGCTCCTACGGCATAAAGAATGTTCATTTTAATTTCGCACCTCACGGAGTCGTTATCACCGTTGAGCATAGCCACAGTATCGACTACGATACTGTCGAAAACAAGACTGTCTGCATCGGAAGAGCCTTTGCTCTGACCGCCGCATGAGCTGAGCGCCGCAATGATGAAGGCAGACAGCACAGCAAACGGGAACATAATCTTTTTCATAATGATGGAGTTTAAGAGTTTGAATTATAAAAATTGAATTGTAAAATAATTGTATCAACGCAAGTACACCAGCTTTTCAGTCTCTCCGGAATAGGTGTTTATCCTTATCCTCACGGCATCGGCACCGATGTCGGCAGTCCTTATGCTAAGATATTTGCGCACCGAATAATATTCCGGAACACCGCCCTGGTCGTGCATGAACCGCAATACCGCACACCTGCCTCCGTCGGGCAAGTCCTCGGTCCGCTCTCCGACGACACCTACGGTCTGCACTCCTCCGTTGTCATCTGACGTCCCCGACTTCAGCACCACGCACATGTTAAGATACTTGCCTCCTGCCGACAGCCACGCGCTCTCGAAGGTCACGGGGTCGGCGGGCACATTGCCAGTCTGCCGCAAGGGCACTATGTTCAGCACAGGCACCCTCACCACCGACAGAGCCTTGGCGCATGCCTCACCCGAAGCGTTGTAAGTCAGGTTGTAATACATCAGCGCCCTGTAAACCGAATCGGGCACCGTTATCCACGACAGTGTGAAAGGCGGGTTTGTGACGAGTTTCTGTCCGTCGTCCGTCACGACATAGTCCACCGTCTCTCCGGCATCCGAATGCATCTCCACGAAGTCGGCACGCATGTACGAATACTTGCCGTCACCGCTCTCATACCCGTCGGCTGAGCATCCGGCGAGCACTGCCAGAACCGCCAGCACGCCTGCTATATGAATGAAGCGCGTCTTACACATCATCCCCCATCACACTGAAACGGTTGCGCGCCGGATTGGCATACATCGTGAGCATGCGCTCGCGCAGGAATGAGTAGTCAGGTTTCTCCAGCTCAATCCTTGCAAGCTGTGTGTCGATATATTTCTCAAAGGCAGCCTTCTCGGCTCCGGTATAATGCGCGGAGAGAGTGTCTGAGCCTTCGAGCATGTCGAGTGCGATGTAGTTGTTGGGATAAAGCCGGTAGCCGGAGAATATGTCGCGGTCGATATGTTCAGCCACCGCATGGTAGAAGTCGCCTTTCGGCATGTCTTCGTCGAGGGTCATGAGCCATCCGTCCATGCATGGCGCGCAGTGGTAGTGTATGCGTCCCTTGTAGCCCATGATGCCGGTCTGCATGCTCACGATGTCGTCCTGCGCCGACTTCTTCCATCCCTCCACGTCGCGTTTGAGCTGGAACTCCCTCGCCTTGAGGAAGTCGCACGGGTCGAACTCATACGATATAGACAGCGGGACGATGTGCAACGCCGCGATGCGGTCTCTCACCGTGCCTTCCCCTCCCATAGCCATCATCTTCAGTATTGCCTCCTGCGTGCGGTCGTCGGAGTCCTTGGCGCGTCCCTCGCGCTGCGCTATCCACACACATTCCTTCTTCTCCGCTATGACAAGATGCATGTAGTCGGACAGCCGTTTGCTTGCCGTGAGCATCTGTCTCATAGACAACGTCCGCTCGACAATGAACGACTTGTTTATCCTCACGATGTCTTTCACCCACGGCAGAGACAGAAGATTGTCGCCGATGGCTATCTCGCACGTCGTGGAGAAATGCGAGTCGAGCAGCATCATGTTGAGCAACGCCGAGTCGAGCACTATGTCGCGGTGGTTGCTCACAAACGTGTAGTTGCGGCTGTTGTCTATCGCCGAGCAGTCGATGTCGCATCCCCGGCTCGCCTTGGCGAGCAGTCCGGAGAGGAACGGATAGCAGAACGTGCGCTGGAAGTCGATGTTCGTGCGGCACGCACGCATTCTCTCAGCCAACGTCTCAAACGGGATGTCGGGGAAGATGGCGGCAGCCACCGCCCTGAACTGGCTGTTGGCGACAAGGCGCTCATACACTTCCGGAAGCTCTTCCGGCTCGAACGGCCTTATCGCATCATACTGTCTTAATAACTCGATGTTCATAATCACTTAATTATCAGGTAGGTAATAAAGTGGAGCCACGCTCAGGCGCCGGTTCAGAACTGGTTCTCCACTATGTCTGTCAGCACGTCCTTGATGTCGAGTCCGGCGGCACGCACCTGCTGGGGGATGAAGCTTGTGGCGGTCATACCCGGTGTGGTGTTCACCTCGAGCATGTTTATCTTGTCGTTGCCGTGTTCGTCTTTCGTTATGATATAGTCCACACGTATTATTCCGTTGCAGCGGAGTATGTCGTAGATACGCGATGTCTCCTCAGCCACTCGCGCCGCCGTGTCGGGCGATATGCGCGCCGGAGTGATTTCCTGGACCTCTCCGTTGTACTTGGCATTGTAGTCGAAGAACTCGTTGGCGGTGACAACCTCCGTGGCAGGGAACACCACCGACTTGTCCTTTGTCTTGTAACAGCCTATCGATATCTCCGTTCCGTCGAGGAAACTCTCTATCATCACCTCGTTGCTCTCCATGAAAGCGACGCGCAGGGCGGGCGCGAGCTGGTCGGCGTTCTTCACCTTCGACACGCCGAAACTGCTTCCGTCGGCGGCGGGCTTTACGAAGCACGGCATACCGATGATGCGTTCTATCTCCTCCTCGCTGTACTTGTTCTCCTCCCCGCGGCGCAGCAGCAGACTGCGTGCCACGTTTATTCCATAGCCGCTGAGGTAGCGGTTGAGCACATACTTGTCGAACGTCATTGCCTCGACGAGCACTCCGCTCGTGCTGTAAGGCACGCCTATAAGCTCGAAGTAGCCCTGCATGAGTCCGTTCTCTCCCGGTGTTCCGTGTATGGTTATGTAGGCATAGTCGAACACCACAGCCTTTCCGTCCTTGACGAAGGAGAAGTCGTTGCGGTCGACGGGAGCGGTTGTGCCGTCCTCGAAGTTCACGTGCCAGTTCTGTCCCTCCACGTCAACGATGTACACGTTGTACCGTTCCTTGTCGAAGAACGAATAGAGTCCGTTCGCCGAATTCATCGACACGTCGTGCTCCGACGAGTCGCCGCCACACACGATGGCTATGTTTCTCTTTATATTTTCCATTTTTTCAAAACGTTGCTTACTGATTCTCAAATGTGTTGTTGTTTGTCCCGGATATGTATACGCGCCACTTTTCTATCAGCGCGGCAAGGTCGGCGGGTGGCGGGGAGTCGAAGTCCATCTGCCTGCCTGTGAGCGGATGGCGGAAGCCGAGGGTGCGGGCGTGCAGTGCCTGACGGTCGCAGAGCTTGAAGCAGTTGGTGATGAACGCCTTGTAAGAGGAGCTTCTGTTGCCCCGCAATATCTCGCATCCGCCGTAACGCTCGTCTCCGAAGAGCGGATGACCTATGTGCCGCATGTGCGCCCTTATCTGATGTGTGCGTCCGGTCTCAAGGATACACTCCACAAGAGTGACATAGCCGAACCGTTCCATCACTCTGTAGTGGGTCACGGCAGGCTTGCCGTCCGACCCGTCTTCGAATACGAACATCTTCTGCCGGTCGCGGGGGCTGCGGCCGATGTTGCCCGTGATGGTCCCCTCGTCCTCGTCGAAATTGCCCCACACCAGAGCCACGTAGCTGCGGTGGGTCGTCTTGTTGAAGAACTGCGCTCCGAGCGACGTCTTCGCAGCCGGAGTCTTTGCCACGACGAGCAGTCCGCTCGTGTCCTTGTCTATCCTGTGGACCAGTCCCACCTCCGGGTCGTTGGGGTCGAAAGAGCCGACGTCCTTCATGTGCCATGCCACGGCGTTGATCAGCGTGCCGTGGAAGTTGCCCACACCCGGGTGCACCACCAGTCCGGCGGGCTTGTTGACAACCATCAGCTCGCTGTCTTCGTAAACTATGTCGAGCGGTATGTCCTCCGCCTCTATCGTGGAGTCGAAACGCGGACGGTCAAGCATCAGCGTCACCACATCGCCCGGGCGCACCTTGTAGTTGCTCTTCACGGGGCGGTCGTTTACGTGTACGAACCCGGCGTCCGCAGCCTTCTGTATGCGGTTGCGGCTGGAGTGCTGGAGTTTCTCGCACATGTACTTGTCCACGCGCAGAGCCTCCTGCCCCTTGTCCACCACGAAGCGGAAATGCTCGTAGAGCTGTTGCGCCTCCTCGTCAAGTTCCTCTATGTCCTCTATGTTGTCTGCCATGAATTGTCAGTATTTTGTTTTCACACCTATTTATATATATGACCGGCTCATTCACCAGCCTGTCCGTCATCAGGCAACGGGGCTGTCACGACCTGGAAATCGTCCACGTCGCCCTCGTCCACAGGCTCGAACGCGTCGACATCAACATACTCTATGCTGTCCGACTCGTCGCGCATGCCGCTTCCTGCCTGCACCGTCACGACGTCGTCCACCGATATCCTGTCGCCTGCCACCACCTGCCTGCCGCGCACGGTCACACCGTAGACCCAGTCGCGCTCGCCCGGCACATACTCAGGCTTGCCCACCTTGAATCCCATGGCGGACAGTTTAGCCATAGCCTCGCGCAGCGAACTGTTGTCGATAATGTCAGGCAGGGCTATCATGGGCGAATGTGCCGCGTTGATGATTACCGTCACCACACGTCCGCTCTTCACCTTCTCGCCAGGCGCGGGCGTCTGTTCGAGGATGCAGTCGGGCGACAGCGTCTTCACGTAACCCGTATCGCTCACCACGACATCGAGCCCCAGACCCTGCAATATGTGCTGAGCGTCCCTGAACGACTTCTGCCGCAGGTCGGGCACCACTATCGCCTCACCGTGATGGGTGTACACTCCGAGCCAATATTTCAGTCCGAACACCGCCAGCAGCACCACAAAAGCCATTGCCGCCAGATTGCCCCATAGATACCAGCTTTTGAACTTTTTGAAGAAATCCGTAGGTTTCATCTCACATCATTTTGTACATAGGATATGCGCCCAATGGAAAAGCGGACATATCATTTGCTTTCCCGGCGCAGCCTGTTTTGTGCAAAGACAGTGCCAGCGAGCGCAATGAGAACTTGCTCTCAGATTGCCGAGCGCAGCCTGTCTTATGCAAAGACAGTGCAAGGTGAGTGCAGCAACAAGGAGGGAAAACGAAGTTTTACCAGACTTGGTGGTGCCGAACCGATGCCTGTCTTATGCAAAGACAGTGCCAGCGAGCGCAATGAGAGCTTGCTCTTAAATTGCCGAGCGCAGCCTGTCTTATGCAAAGATAACACTAACTACTCAATGAACAAAATAAAAGCACAGATAAAGTGTAAAAAAACACCGCCGCATCAACTACCCGGCAGTCACCCTCCGCTCACGTTGTACGGTCACGCCCCGACCGCACGGGGCACGCACCACCCGTGCCTCACGCCCCATACGTCCACGCCATCCGTCCCGACACGCATTCTCCGTACAGAAAACCCGGAAGCGGAGACGCGCTGTTTTCTTGACTTTTTCTTTACAAAACAAAATCGCGAAACAGACATCCGGACAACACAAAAACGTACTTTCCGAACACCGCTCACGCCCCTCCGCCACGCCTCTACCCCTCTCCCGATACCCCAAAAAGGCTTTTCCGGCTCACCGCAAAGCCCGTTTCATGACGCGGAACGCACCGTATCACAGCACGAAAGAGCCTCTTTGGCAATGCCGAAAAGCCCGTCCGGCAACGCAGAACAGCACATTCCGCACTGCCAAAACCACCATAAAGGAAGCAAGACCCTGAATATCAACGACTTGTAAAAACCTCCGAAAAACCGCGTTTTTCGCATCAAAAGAAAGTCACGGAGCAAACAGCTCATTCTCGCGGACATAAGACAGAAAACCCGGGCATGCCGCGCCACGCCCAAACCGCGCAAAAACGGCTCATCACACCGCACCGTCCCGGCATTCCCAAAAAGCGTCCAGATGTGCCCGACACTCATCATACGTCATAAAAAAACAGCAAGGAGCAGGTACTTCTCCCTGCTCCTTGCTGCTCACAATAATCCCGTCACCGACGGAACTCCGGCTTATTTGCCGTGGTGCTCGTCTGATACAGTCAGCTTTTTGCGGCCGTGAGCACGACGTGAAGCCAATACACGGCGACCGTTCTTTGTCGACATTCTCTCACGGAAACCATGCTTGTTCACTCTCCTTCTGTTGTGAGGCTGAAACGTTCTTTTCATTTTCTGTCTATAATTTTATTTGTTATTATTCACGCTTTGGGCTGCAAAATTACTCAATTCTTTTCAAACAGCCAAGAAGAATGCGATTTTTAGAAGATTTATTTAGGTTTTTTTCTAAAATAAACGTAACTTTGCAGCGAATTAAGGAAGAACAAACGAACAATTCAAATTTAGACAGACACATATGATCAATTCACAGGACATTAAGAACGGAACCTGCATCCGCATGGACGGCAAGCTGTTCTTCGTCATCGAATTCCTGCACGTGAAGCCCGGAAAGGGAAACACCTTCATGCGCGTGAAACTGAAGAACGTTGTCGACGGACGTGTGCTTGAGCGCCGGTTCGACATCAGTGAGAAACTTGAAGACGTACGCGTGGAGCGTCGTCCATACCAGTATCTTTACAAAGAGGGCGACGACTACATCTTCATGAATCAGGAGACATACGACCAGATTCCTATCGCACACGACCTCATAACAGGCGTCGACTACATGAAAGAGGGCGACGTGATAGAGGTTGTGTCAGATGCGTCAAACGAGACTGTGCTCTTCGGCGAGATGCCGGTAAAGACAAACCTCCGCATAACACACTCTGAGCCGGGCATAAAGGGCGACACCGCAACCAACGCCACAAAGCCCGCGACGCTCGAGACAGGCGTTGAGGTGCGCGTACCGCTGTTCATCAACGAGGGCGACCTCATTCAGGTAGACACCCGCGACGGCAGTTACCTGCAGCGCGTGAAGGAATAAAAGGAACACAACTCACTTATAAGGGAAAAGGTAAAAACCGGACACGCAACGCTGCATGTCGCTTTTTACCTTTTTCCGTTTTCATAAGCAGATGTTCAAAATCAAACGATATTATAATATTACTCATATGTTATATATATCTTTGTAACCATCCTGTGCGCTTTTCATGGCTTCACACCAAAGTCTCATAACTCTTCAGACCTTTAAATGCAGCCTTGGACAGCACACAATATGATGGCAATCAATTCAGAACATCTGCTTGACAGAATACGCCGGAAACGCATTCCGGCACTACAACCGGAAAATATTGGCGACTATGAAATACAGCTTCATCATTCCAGTATACAACCGTCCCGACGAGGTGGACGAACTGCTGCAGAGCATGACACGCCAGACGCTCTCCGCATTTGAGGTGATTGTCGTGGAGGACGGTTCCGTGCGCGACTGCAAAGAGGTGTGCGCAAGATACGCCGGAAAGCTCGACCTGCACTACTACATGAAGGAGAACTCCGGTCCGGGACAGAGCCGCAACTATGGAGCGGAGCGCGCGCGGGGAGAGTATCTCATCATACTCGACAGCGACGTGGTGCTTCCCGACGGATATCTCAGGCATGTCGACGACGAGCTGCGGCGTATGCCGGCAGACGCCTTCGGCGGACCTGACCGCGCCCACTCCTCGTTCACGCCCACACAGAAGGCGATATCTTTCTCCATGACTTCCTTCCTCACCACGGGAGGCATACGCGGCGGAAAGAAGAAGATGGACAAGTTCTATCCCCGCTCGTTCAACATGGGCATACGGCGCGACGTGTACATGAGACTCGGAGGATTCTCACGCATGCGCTTCGGCGAGGACATCGACTTCAGCATACGCATATTCAAGAACGGATATGCGTGCCGCCTGTTCCCGGAAGCGTGGGTGTGGCACAAGCGGCGCACCGACTTCCGCAAGTTCTACAGGCAGGTGTACAACTCCGGCATTGCCCGCATAAATCTCTACAAGAAATATCCTGAATCGCTGAAGGCTGTACACATGCTCCCCGCAGTGTTCACCGTGGGCGTGTTCATGGCACTGGCTATGATGGCGGCAGGCACGTGCATGAGCCTCATGTCGGCTGACCCGGTTGTCAGGGCGGGCGGCAAGCTGCTGTGCCACATAGGAAGGCTGCCTCTCCTGCTGTTTGCCGCAGCCGTGTTTCTCGACTCCATTGTCAGCCGCAACACCGTCATCGTGGCTCTGCTGAGCGTTCCGGCGGCTTTCATCCAGCTCATGGGCTACGGCGCGGGATTCCTCAACGCATGGTGGAAACGGTGCGTCAGGGGATGTGACGAGTTCTCCGCTTTCGACAAGACATTCTACAAATGACAGACAAACTCAACATAAACCAATGGGCGGAGGACGACCGTCCGCGTGAGAAATTCATGCGCAACGGAGCCAAAAGCCTGTCAAACGCAGAGCTGCTCGCCATACTCATCGGCTCAGGCTCGACCGACGAGAGTGCCGTGGAACTGATGAAGCGCATACTCGGAGACTGCAACAACAACCTGAACACTCTGGGAAAGAAAACCATACACGACCTTACGGCATACAAGGGCATGGGACCTGCCAAGGCGGTCACGGTGCTCGCGGCG
>OGXH01003061.1_pt1 | contig 11087 bp, 12 predicted proteins | sample 1576241 | NCBI WGS metagenome assembly OGXH01 (sample SAMEA3541529, study PRJEB24748) | human gut metagenome | biome: human gut; feature: human-associated habitat; material: faeces | place: China | collected 2012
CAGGTACGATCAAAGCCGGTGCGATTACAGCTGAAAAGATAGCAACCGGGTCGATCACGGCAGATAAGCTTAAAGTAGATGATCTGTCAGCAGTCAGTGCTAAGATTGGCGGCATGACATTAACTTCTTCCTCTATTTATAGCGGAACAAGCAGTATGACATCTGCCAAGTCCGGAATCTTTATCTCTAAGGATGGTATCCGTCAGTATACATTCGGATCATATATTAATCTGAAAAGCGGAACAATTCTTTGCTCCGATGGAAAAAATCAGGTAAATATTGCATCCGGAGCAATTAACATTACAAGTGAAAAAACTGCATGGACAGGCGTGTCGGTTCAATCAGGTGATTATAGCCTTGGGTTGCGTGCAAGCTATATCGATATTGGAATGGGAAGTGCAAGAAGACTGGTTTATGGTTATCCGGGAACGAATGAAGATCTTGGACTTTTTCTTGTGAATAGCAAGAATACGATTACAGGAAAACTTTATATGCCATCCGGGACAACGACATCAACTTTGGATGTGTCGAAAGTATTAGCAACCAACGCAACAATATCAAGCCAATGCAAAGTCGGGAATATGATCTTTACCGAGTCGGATTCTTTAGGTCATGTAACAATTGGTTCGTTTGGTTATCCGCATCTTTTATATCATCAATATTCTAATAGTCTCGAATTGCTTCCATCCGGTACAGGCATGGGAAATGTCGGTACATTGAATAATCAGTTTGGTTCTATGTATGCGGTTAATCTTTTTCAGGGTGGCTCAGGTGTTGCCAATTCATCCGATCGCCGTAAGAAAAAGGACATTGAACCGATCAGCGATACATTTGCCGAGAAGCTGATCAATGGTTTAGAGCCATCTTCTTATAAGTATTTGGACGGAACATCTGACCGGACACATTATGGTGCGATTGCCCAGGATGTGGAAGATCTTATTGTGTCAATGGGAATGACAACACAGGATTTTGGGGGAATTGTAAAAGAGTACCCTTATCAGGAAATGCAGGATAGTGATGGTATGTATTATAGAGAGCGTGATGAGACATCTGAGCCGGATTATTACCTGCGTTACGATGAATTTATCATGCCATTGGTATGTTATTGCCAGAAGCTTCAAAAGCGGATCTGTGCATTGGAAAAGAAAACAGAAGATATGTAAAAGGAGGTTATCTGCTATGAATAACGAATTGAAGAAAAAAACAAAGAAAGAAATGAACGAAAATATCGTAGAAATAGATGAGCCCATAAGGAATGCTCTGATACGTCCATGGTCTCTGATACGTTGCATTATATCGCCCAAGAGCTTCGTATCAAAAAAGTGTAGTGGCAATCTCATTAATTTTATCAGAAAATCAGAGATCAGAGTTATAGAGATACGCGCATTGACATGGAGCAATATCCAACTACGAATAAACTCTACAGAGAGTTGAGAGATAAAAAGAACCATTTGTGCTATTAAAATTAAGGTTATAAAGCCTAAATTTCCATCACGAATCCCCACATCTACTAAGGACTGAGTCAGAAAGGGAAAAATAAGTTGCAATAATGAACCTGTCAGCATTCCTAATACTAACTGCAATAACTGTTTCTTATAGGGAGTAAGATATTTTATAAAGAAAATCAATTTGTGCCCTTCTTCAACTTCAGATTCATCCTCAAACTCATAAAACCGTGTTCCCGGCTCTAAAGCTAATACAATTCCAAGTTCTCTTGATTCTGATTTTACAGACAGCCAACATTGTTTAATTTCCTTTTCTGAATAAACAAGCAAGCTATTAGCAGGATCTGCTATTTGAAAATAATATCTACCTCTTCGCTTCTTTACGTCATAACAAACTACAAAATGGTTTTGATTCCAATATAAAATACAAGGAAAGGGAACATCTTTTTCCAATTGTTCCAATGTAATACGCAGACCGGTTGTTCGGAATCCAATGGATTCAGCTGCATCACTAAGTCCCATTAATGAAACACCTTCTCTTGAAATATAAGAATGTTCACGAAGAGTCTGTAATGAATAGTTTTTCCCATAAAACTTTGCAATCATGCGTAAGCACGCAGGACCACAATCCATTTTGTCTAACTGTTTATAATGAGGAAAAGAACTCATTCTATTCATTCTGAACTTATACGACTTACATCAATAGAAAAGACATTCTCAGGTTCAATTCTATGCTCTAGGAAGCCAGAAAATGAAAGCTGTTGACGCCCTCCTACGACATAAAGCTTTCCGTCAACATAAAACAATCCAGAACTCTCCAAACCGTCCGTAAAATAATAAGCACTTACAGTATTCATTCTGATATTATAAATCTGCAAAGTTGTGCTTTCATATATATAAATCAGATTTCCGTTGGATGCAATTCCCGGACAACAGACCCCTTCCTTCAAATTACATAAGTCATTCCAGCCACCTGTCTCCAAATCATAACTTCTAACCTTCCACATTGAAGCCGTGTATTGACCACCAAAAAAATAAGCAACATGTCCCACCAAAACACATTTCATAAAATCCCTTCTTTCTTTTGGAATAGCGATTCCGGCATCATACCAAACGCCGGTTTGAAGATCGAGCATATGCACTTTATCAGAGTACACGTTCTTTTTTATAGTACCACCCATCATATACAGACAATTATTATAAATGAATGTAGCCGGATCTACCGTCTGATGAGGATTCGTCCAATCTACATACAGGGTATCTCTATCCAAATCATAAATTTCAATCTGAGGTGCTGTATATTCCAATCTACGATTAGTGGATAAATACTTTCCTCCCACTATGAATACCCTTCCTTTATAATAATGTGCTCTATGCCCATTACGTCGGGCAAACTTTTGCAGACTTTCTGTCCAAATATCTGTAGCAATGTCATAAACATACATTTTATCAGAAAAAGTACCACCGGTTGCCAAAGTCTTTTCATCTCCTGATATGATATATATCTTACCATTTTGAAAGAAGGAGCCGGAAGAAACAACAGCTACCGGCAAATCTTTCAAAGGTTCATAACTAAGGAAGATACGTCCTCGTTCTCCCTTCACACTCACTTCCGGCAATTGCTGAGAATAAGTAAACATTATTACGCGATAGCTCGAATATCTCAAATCCTTAAGGGTTAGTTTAAGAGAAAGATACCCCACATACGAGAAAATAATCGTATCATTTCCTGCTATATTCTCTATATCTGCAATATTGAAATGTCCGTTTTCATCAGTCACACCTATTCCTACAGAATCTTTTTGCAGATATATATTTACTCCGGATAATGGACTATTGTCTTTTCCGTCTATAACATACCCCTGCGATTGAGATTTCATAGATAGGGAACAAGTTATTATAAGGAACAAAAATATGATTATTTTCACAGTATGAATATTAAATATTTAACATTAAAAGGGAGAAAGCTTAGGCCTCTTTCTCCCAAGAATCAAGCAATTAAGTAGGATCCATTCTGCGACAATCATCATCATCCAGATGGCGGCAATCTATTATTTCAAAGTCGCATTCAGGATAATCCGCATCACAACGAGTCACACACTCATTTGGGCAACCCATACTCAAACAAGTATATCTCGGACAACCTTTACTTGGACAAGATGCACCAGCTCTAATAGACTTTAGTTCATCAGACTGCAATCGTTGCAGCCTTTCATCCAAATTCATTTCTTCACTAAACTCTGTCTGAGTAGAATTTAGTGAAATCATTTCTACACTCTTCTTCATAAAATCTTTTTTAGTAAAACCTCAGATATTTCTTAAAAATCTCATTTACTCGTTCATATGTTTCTAAATTATATGGCATGCATTCTTTTAAGCTTTTGTACAAAGTATCATCATCCCTTTCTATTATCCAATATGGATTACGTCCTTCCTGCTTTTGCACTATTCTATCAGCATGGAACTTTAAATAGAATATACAAATCATTTTATCTATTACAGCGTACGTTTCCCTCTTTATATCTATAAGCGAAGACGGCTTTACTTGCAACAGATTCGCGATACTTGTCTTCAACTCGTCAATAAGAATATACTTTAATATTCTTCGCCTCTCAACTATATCTTTAACAAAATATTTCAAATCTGTAATAAGGTCCTTTTCATCATGTATGCTACATACATCTGAGATAAATGAAATTGGCATATTATTATAGTTCAGCAAATATTTTCGTTCTTTCCGAAGCAGCATATCTTTACTAAAACTAAATATACTGACTTTAATCCCTTTATAAAAAAAAGATACTAAAAAACTTTTCCGACAATCTTCTCGTTGGAATAAAACATCAACATCGCTATCAGCCCTATATGTTCCAGCCGCAACAGAACCACCGACTCCAATAGAAGCATCCGGGTATGCTTTATGCAAATAATCCACGACCTCACTCAATACTACTTTCTGCATTATCCTACCTCCATTAACATTATAGGTCTTGCATATTTTTCCATATATATATTCCGCATATCATTAAACAGGATTTTGCATCGCTGTAATTTCTCGATAGAGAAATCCGTCGATAACGTTTCTCTTAACTCTAAAACATAAGACTTCAATAATACATTGTCAGCACTCAATGCACACAATGAAATTATCTCTGCTTCTATTGTTCCTAAATAAAAATTCATTTCTGCATTTTCCAAGCTTTCAAGCAGATTAAAAATGCCTGAAACTATTGAGAAATATTCTATTGGAACAAAGTGTTCAAATCGGTATTCCTCACTTTCCAACAGATGTTTTATCATTATTGCATCATCAGCTTTCATCAATCCCTTTTTTTATTTTTTTATTATATAATTGTCGTATGCCATACCCAAATAAACGAGGATAATCATTGCATTCACCAGACTTTACTTTACCAGTTACCCGATATGCGTTGGCTAAGCAACCACCACCGCAGAAAAACACATATTTGCAATTAACGCACTTTTGCTCACTGACTCTTGAATTAAACCACCTATCAGCTGCCCCGTTCTCTAAAACAAAATCAGGCATGTAACGACCCACTCTTTGTTCTTTTTGCCCCACAACATCCCAACACGAATAAATATCACCAAGTGGATCAAATATGATATTACTAGTCTGAGCTCCGCAAAAACAGCTTCTATGACGGACATGCTTTCCTAAAAGTAATCTATTTAGCACAGATTGCACTTCAAAATCTTGGCACATAAAATGACCTTCACTTTTTTCACTTAAATCTTTTTCACAGAATGTGCGATAAAACTCACTTTGAGTAAACATCTCTTTAGATATATTTTCTTTTGTACTATTTATTGGAACATCTTTACGCAAAAGAGCACAATAAGGTTTAAAGTTCTTATACTGGAACCAATCTTTCTCTTTAAAATATGACAACAATTCATCAATACGCTCCATAGAGTAAGGATCCGTATTAATACGAATTGATATGGGAATCCCAATTTTTAGTAAACTATCTACATTCGATGCTATTTTAGCAAATGAATCCTTATTCTTATAATGAGGTTTCCTCTTATTGTGTATATCCTCTACTCCATCTATTGTTATTTGAAAAGAGAATATTTTAGAGTTCTCTTTTAAAAAATCCAAGTAATTATCTAAATCATATCCGTTTGATGTTACAGAAAACATATATCCCAAATCTTTGCCCTTTTGTACAATATACTCAAGGACTTCATAGTTTTCTGCCAGAAAGGGTTCACCACCATACAAATGGATACTCCTTTTTCCTGTCCTATCTTTGTCTTTGTCTTTAATAATTTCATAGGCCTTATCCACTTGTTCCTTGGTTATTCTACACTTGGGCAGGCAAGCACATCCATTTAAAACGGGATCCTCATAACAATAAATGCATCTTAGATTACAGTCATACGAAATTATAAAATGAAAACCGAAATTCTTCAGACGAACTTCATCATATATCTTATTCAAAAGTCGTTTTACCAATTCAGTTTCATCTTCTTTCGATAAAGATGTCATATATCCCCGCTTAACAAGCTTTTCTTTTGTTTCGTTAGAAATGTCCCAATATTCACCTTGATTCTTAAGATACTGATATACATTCTGATTCACAATATCAAAAGCATGAGTATAACTATTTAATAAGGCGTAGCGTCCTGCCTCATTATCCACTTTTACTATTATGTTATATGATGAAGTTCTCATAGTTTCTACTTCTTACAATTCAAAATAGCCAAAGGTATAAGCCCCATTTTCTCCCTTTACCTCAAGCAAACAACGTCCTGATAATCTTTTTGAAAGAGAAATACTTTCAAAAAGATTAGATTCAATATTCTCAGATGAAGAATAAATAGTCATCTCATTCTGAGAGATAATAATTTCTATATTACCTATAGCCTGATAGAACTCTAATTCAATAGTTTGTTTATTACTTAAAAAAGCAGAAATAAGAATTGGCACGAAAATAGAACGTTGTTCTTGATCAGAACCTTTAGGTTTTTGAAAAGGTACATCATTATAGGATAACATGATTTTCGTTCCACTAGTGAAATCATCAGAATCAGCCCTAATTACGCCTATTGATAATAGGCAGAACCAGCTCACAAGGCAAAATACAAATTTCGTTTTCATGTATTAGTGTTTTTAGTGTTTTCAAAAATAGCGCAAATACCCTAAACACACAAATTTACAACAGGACACTTTTTTTCGTCATTATCAACTAATAATAAGGAACTTATAGAAGCCACTAAGCTTTTAGCAGGACATTTTACGAGGATAGTAAGCCAAAAAAACATCCAAATTCACCTTGTTATCTAAGCCAAGTTTATTTTTTAGCCGTTGTTTGCGCTTCCTAACAGCCTCCAATTCACTATCAAAGAGAATCACTAACTCCTCCGAAGAAAAGCCTAATTTAATGAAAGCTGCCAATAACAAATTGCTCTCTTTCAACCTGTACTCTGTACATAAACGAGTCACAAAGTTATCAAAAAGAAAATCCACATAACCTAAAAATTCCCGCCTTTCTATTGCGGTCATATTCTCAACGATCAATAACCCTTCCTTTAATTGTCTCAGTACATTTAACCCGTCAGCATAAGAATTTTCTAAGTTACCCCGATTCTTCTCCATTAAAATTCGTATTTCCTGCTCTAACCTCACAATTTGTTCTTTAGAAGCTTCTACTACCGATACTTCTTTTTGCTTCAATTCTTCTACTTGGCAAATATACTGGCTTATTAATTGCTCATTGGTACTAATAATCTCCCTACTTCGTTTTGCAAATTCCTGCAAACTTTCTCGATAATCTCGCTCATTACGCTTCACCATCTTTTTGCAAAAAAACAGCCCCAAAAGAAATAAAAAAAATAAAAGAACAATACCTCCTAACAGTTGTATCAAGTTATCTTGCTGAAGTATATCTTTCTCTTTTTGCTGTTTCTCTATCTCGTTCTTCTTCTGTACCTTCAAAACTTTATTTCGTATAGCTTCATTCTGAGCTATTTGTAATAAGGAATCCGACATCTCTTTATAATAAAGAGATTTTCCATACTCTACTTTTTTCTTTTCTAATAGATAAAAATAATTATAAGCACCCGACAAGACAAAAATATCATTTGAGGACAAAATATACTTAAAACATTCTTCTGCTTTATCGAATAGACTAAGTTTCATATAAGCATCTCCTAACGACATATAATAATAAGGAATAGAATCAACAACTTTCTCGCACCTGATAGCCACTAAGAAATAGCTTACAGCATTTAAATAATTCCCGTTACTACTCTCTGCAACTCCTTTAATATGCATCAGTGAAGGAAAAACAGATGAAGTGCTATCACCATTTAATAGAGAGAATCCAGCTTCTACATACCTATTTACACTATCCATATTTTGCCTAACCGCATAAATCCAGGCTATATTCCGATAAGCATAGATAATGCCTAATGTATTATCCGCCTTTTTGTTATAAAAAATAGACTTTTGATAGTTATCCAATGCCATATCATATCTTTCTTGATCATCATTTATTCGTCCGACATATTCTTGTATCCAAGCCTGTAATTTATATTCTTTTGCACCTTCCAACCTTTCTTGTGCATCCAAATAGGCTTGCATGGCCTTTTCATAATCTCCTTGTAAAGCAGTTACTTTACCATAATAGAATAAAGCCTTACCCCCTCTTACCTTATCATCACTATCCTGATAATAATCTACCGCCAGCTTTATTAAAGAATCAGATTGTAAACTATCCAAATAGTTTTTATCGCGTGCCTGAGTCAACAGTAAAGCATAATCAGCACATTCCTTTCCTTGAAGTTTTTCCGGTTGTGATATTTGATTTAAAAGCAATAATGCACTATCAGGACATGTTTCCATATACTTCTCTACCCTATCAAAAATTTCAGATGCATCTTTGGGAGTACAAGAGAAAAGCAAGCCATAAATAAACAAGTTCCAAGCTAATAGCAGTTTTCTCATATTTTCTACTTATTGATATTTGTTCTTCATATCTTATCAGCAAAAAGACTATTTATTCATAGCATTCAGAACAGAGTTCTCATTCCTGACAACCAAAGATACGAATATTGTAGTTTAATAACATACAAACATAAGGGAAAAAGCGCTCAATCATATAAAATAATTACCATCATTTCAAAAACGAAATATTATCCATTCCAAGGCTACACCCTTTCCAGAAAAGGGCTATACCTTTTATCGGAAAGGGTGTAGCCATTCCGACCAAAGGGTGTAGCCCTAAGAAAAAGGCTTTGTAGCTATCTGTACATAGGATAGTAATTACACATTTGTCCAACGATGAGTGCATTCATCAGATACAAAACTCCTAAAATATTACCTAATATAGGGTTTATTCATTACATTTGTACCATTCTTAAAACTTTATCCTTATGGCACACCACTTGAATACCAACAAACAATTTATGGTAGGCAACGGCATCCTGGCCTTTGCAGTTATTTTCGTTGTCGTCATCTTCATTTACATGAGCCTGCGCCTGCAGAAGCAGAAAGATGAAGACCGGAACTTTATCGAAACGTACACCATCACCCTGGAAAAAGGATTTATAGGAGATTCCCTGTCACTAATGATTAATGACAGCGTGCTGGTGAATAAGAAAATAACCGAAGAACCATTCAGTATGGATGTGAAACGTTTTGCCGAACAGAGCGCATTGTTGATTGTGGATAAAGCAACGGATCAGCTATCCCTGTTTGAACTGAGTGAGAAAGGTGGTAACTACCGGTTTGAAAAAGAGAATGGGGAAGTAAAACAGTTGGCGCAAAAATAATTCACCACAGAGTAGCACAGAGTCTCACAGAGTTTAATCTATTGAAATAAAACTCTGTGAGACTCTGTGCTACTCTGTGGTGAGAACTTATTTCACCTGAAAATAGAACTTATGCTTCAGTGATTTTCCCGGCATCTTAAATGTCAGTTCCACAAAGTTCTCTTCATCTTCCAGACAGTCTTCGCTATTATAAGTTATCAGAATGTCTTCGCCACATGGCACAGCTTTCAGTTGGGAAGCGCAGTTAGAAGTAAGTTTCGGCATAGCAGCCGTAGTTATCTTCTTTCCTTTTATAAATAAGGAGACTATATAAGCATCCTTGCCGTCCGACTTTCCTTCGGCAGTGATAAAGGTTGGCAACTTCCGATAGTTCTGAACGACACCTTCCGCCCATTCACGGCGTGTCTTATCGAAGAAGTATTCTACGGCGGGACGCATTTTTGTGATGCACTGGTCTATTTCTTCCACAGAAGAGATATCAGAAATATGCTCTTCCATCTTCTTTATCAAGTCCTCCATCGCACGGTCCTGCTCTTCAAACTGACGGACCAACGCTTTATGTTCGCTTTCAGGGAAGGGGTAGCGTATCGCATAAGCGTACGTTATCTTACCGGACTTCTTATCACGGCGTTTCTCCCAGTACGAACCATCAACTTTAGAAAGTGAGATTCCCTTGATAAAAGGCAAAGAAGCTGCACGGGTAGAACCTTCGGCCATATACTGATCGACAAACTCCGTGATACGGTCACCGTTACCGGAAGTCTGTTTCACTGTATGCGAATCCGAGAACTCGACATTCTGTGCCACAGCTTGAATAATCTGTCTCTTCACGCTTTCCAGGCATTGCTGACGCGCCTCTTCCATCGAACCAGTCTCAGCAGAAGCCACGATATAGCCGGACTCCGCAGACTCATACCAGACGGGAGCTTTCTTATCACTCTTCTCAACGACTTTATATGCCTGGGCAAACAATGAAACTGTTCCCATGCAGAAAAGCAAGGCAACCGTAATTCCTATTCTTTTCATCTTCATAAGCGGTTTTCCTTTCTTTATTTCCAATCAACGGGCAGATTATGGATAATCACTTTACAGTTATCCACCGTCATTTCTACATACGAAAGTGTAGCACAAGGAGTACTGACACCTTTGATTTCGAACACCTTACCTATTCTGACACCTTTCGGCATCTTGTTTCCATAAGTCCAGGAAGTACAGCCATTCGTCTCTATCTGAGAGAAATTAGTAAAGGTCGCACCATCCGGATCAATCGCCGAAGTCATACGAATAGTCGCACTGTTATTCGTCACACCTGTATTGGTGAAGCGGGCATAGACACGAATACTTTCAGCCGTTTCATTGCCTTCACAAGACACCAGTTCGAAAGAAAGGTCATTGCAGGAAACCGAAATCTTACATTCGGGCAAAGGAGACTTCTCAGGCTGCACGACAACCGGTTCAGGAGACGTCACAGGCTCTGCGACAGGAGTAGGTTGCACTTCCGGAGCAGGTTCCGGGGAAGCCGGTTCTTCGGGAGCCGGTTCAGGAGTAACAGGTGATTCTTGCGGCTCCCGCTTCCCTATCTTTTGCAATATACCCAACACTTCATCGTAGCAAGGTACCGTTTCGGGAACTATAGACAAATAATCCGCAGCTTCATTCAAGAGCCCGGCATCTATCAGCACCTCCGCTTTTTTAATGATGACAGGACAATTCTGCTGGTAGAAATCAGCAATACGCTTACGTGTAGTGCGGATGAAACGTACAAAAGCCGGATCGGTAACCTTGCAAATCAAGAAATCTTACAGCGTGAATTAGAATTATGGGAACAAGAGAAAAGCA
>OGXH01003064.1_pt1 | contig 11081 bp, 8 predicted proteins | sample 1576241 | NCBI WGS metagenome assembly OGXH01 (sample SAMEA3541529, study PRJEB24748) | human gut metagenome | biome: human gut; feature: human-associated habitat; material: faeces | place: China | collected 2012
AACGATAAATAATGTCCTTCGGCACATCCGAGAGAAAACAGAACAATCTTTTGGCTGCGGGGAGTGATTCCCCGCAGTTTTTTTTGTATTTAATTTGTCCTTAATTTGGATTTCATTTGGACAGGCGGGCATCCATTTTTTGGTAAGATAAACACATCAAAGTGAGGAGGTGCTGGGCATGTTTGGTATAAATCCTTATGCTCCGTATGGCATTCCCCCTGGAACTATGGGACCTGCTACGGGCCAAATGAATCCACAATATCAAAATAATTATATCTCCCCCCAGAACGCCCAGAAAAGTGGTCCGGACTGGGTAACTGTCCCTACTGTAGGAGACATCCGTAATGTCGGTGTCCAGGCAGGGACTAAGGCATGGATTATGGCTCAAAACGATGCTGTCTTTGCTGTTCGCACGGCAGATCAGATGGGTGTCACGACTACTGAGTATTACCGCTTTGAGCGATATGACCCGGAAGAAGCGGCAAATGCTAAGGCGTCGGAAGAGTATGTCACGCGCACTGAATGGAACAAACTCATAGAGAGCTTAGGAGGTATTTTAGAGGAATGAATCCTATCTTTGGGAAACCAGCGGGAGGCTCCGGGGACATTGCCCTGTTTTTTGTTTCAGAAGCTTCAGCCTCTCCGCAAAAGCCCGTCAATAGGGCGAAGCGGCTGAAGGATTGCCTTTGGAAATTCCTTCAGCCCGATTATGGAAGCTTCAGTTTTTGGCTGTTCGGGATGTGTTTGTGGAAGTTCATTTTCTCTGGTGCTTTTATGCCTGTTGGAAATGATGTTACTATTAGGAAGAGTTTGCTTTGACTGCCGTAACAGCTTTATTGCTTCACCTTAGTGAAGCAGCCGTTTTATACAGGTGACAATGGATCTTCACCAAAGTGGAATGGCGTGTTCACCTAAGTGATGGACAGAAAATACAAACTTATCCTGATGAAAAAGAATATGTTTCCGGTTGTGTCAGTTTGCTCATTTAGGGGTGCGATACGGTGACAAGTGCCTGGATATAGGACTTTTGAAGCATTGGGGAACCAATCTGTGCGGAGTATGCATACCCCAAGAGGGTGCGGCTGAAGGATTTTTCTTCGGGCTGAAGCATTTTCAGGTGTAATCCTTCAGCCGGAATGCCCACCGGCAAAGGGTTTGCGGAGAGGCTGAAGCTTTTGAAGGAATTTTCCTGTCCTTTTTCTTTGTATCACGAATTTGCTGAATACTCCTGGTTTTCCGTAATGCGCTGGTTTGGGCTAATACTTTGCACCCTTTCGGGTATATTATGCAAAAGAAGCTAATAAATTATACCCATTAGGGTGTAATTATCGCTGGTTTTGCTATATTGGTACCCTAAAGGGTGTAATTATGAATAATTCATTGTCATTGTTTGTTAAGGAAATGCGCAAGCGGTTCGGACTTACGCAAGTAGATTTGGCAGCTAAGGCGGGAGTGGGGCTTCGCTTTGTGCGCGAGTTGGAACAAGGAAAGCAAACTTTGCGAATAGACAAGGTAAACCAGGTGCTTGCCCTCTTCGGGTATGAAGTGGGAGCAGTGCCTGCAGGAAAGGAGCATAGCGTATGAGAAGGGGTAAAATATACCTGAATGATATCTATGCGGGGACGCTGACGGAAGACGAAAATGGTTTCACCTTTGTCTATGATGCCGGGTTCTTGCGTTCCGGCAAGGCGGAAGCCGTCAGTCTGACACTGCCACTGACGGACAAACCCTATCACGACACCGTCTTGTTCCCGTTCTTTGACGGCCTGATACCCGAAGGATGGTTGCTGAACATTGCCGAAAACAGTTGGAAGATAAATCGGCGCGACCGTATGTCGCTGTTGCTGGCCTGTTGCAAGGATTGTATCGGGGCAATAAGTGTAGTAGAGGATGAACCTGATAAACCGGAAACATGATGGAAAGGTGTTTGTATTGTTATAAGGAACTGAAGGAAGGTCAGGTGGACTATCATCCGGCTTGTGCCCGGAAACTTTTCGGTACTCGTCAGGCGCCTCAGTTGCCTTACGTACGGAGTGAAATAGGCGAACTGGCCAAGCAGGTAGTGAGGGCACAGACTACGCTGACAGGTGTGCAGGCCAAATTGTCGCTCGATGTGAATCCCGGCGGAAAGAACGAGCCGGACCGTTTTACTATTGTGGGCTTGTGGGGAAAGTTTATTTTAAAGCCCCAGACTGATTTTTACCGGGCATTACCTGAACTGGAGGATTTGACCATGCACATGGCGGAAGCAGCCAAAATAGCGGTGGTTCCCCATGGGCTGGTGCGTTTTGCTGATGGCGAATTGGGGTACATCACCCGGCGCATAGACCGTCGCCCGGATGGTGGAAAGATTGCCATGGAGGACATGTGCCAGTTGACGGAACGTCTCACCGAATACAAATATAAGGGCTCGTATGAGCAGATAGCCAAGACTATCAAGAAGTATTCTGCAGTGCCGCAGCTTGATCTGGTGAATTTTTGGGAAGTGGTGGTGTTCTCGTGGATTGTGGGAAACTCGGATATGCACTTGAAGAACTTTTCATTGTATGATACGGGGATGGGCTATAGTCTGACGCCTGCATACCATTTGCTGTCCACGGTTATTGTCATGCCCGAGGATACGGAGGAATTGGCATTGACTCTTAATGGGAAAAAAAGGAAAATATGGAGAAGCGATTTCGAGAAGTCGATAATCGCATCGGGGGTCAGTGGCAAGGTAATAGAGAACATCGCCCGGAAATTCCGGCGTTCCATCATTAAATGGATGGAACTGATAGATGTTTCCTTCCTGCCCGAAGACATGAAGAAACCCTATAAAAGACTGGTGCTGCAACGTTTGCTTTGGCTGCGCTGAAAGATCTTTCCTTTTCTGTTTTAGTTATTTTAATTAAAACGTATGCAGTCTTTAAACATCTATTTCGTTTCTTTGTTAAAGAAGACTTAGTACGAACTAAAAGATTGTAGATATGAAAATTCGTTATTTATCTTTGATAGTGTTACTGGTAATGAGCGTATTTGCTCCTATGCAGGCACAAACCTATGACAATTTGTGGAAAGAACTGGAAGTATTGGAACGAAAGGATCTGCCCAAGTCGGTTATTTCCGAAGCAATGAAAATCTACGATAAAGCAAAAGCGGAACAGAATGTACCGCAAATGATGAAAGCCTATCTCACTGCCATGCAGTACCGTTCCCTTTTAACTCCCGATAGCTTGAAGGTAGATATGAATGGTTTGGAACAATGGGCTTCCCAAACCGGCAGTATGGAAGACAAAGCTATATTGTATTCCATTCTGGGTGAAATGACCATGCCTGCCGACGTAAAAAAAGGATTGGGTTATTTGCAGGCCTCTCTCAAGGATAAAGACCGGTTATTACTTATCCCGGTCGAGAAATTGAGACCTATGGTGAGAGTGGGAGAGGCTAGTAAACGGTATTTTCGTGATAATCTGTACAACCTGCTGGCACGTCGTGCCATACAAATCATGCAGCAGTACAGGTGGCAGGCGGCTGCTAAAGCAAATCAGACAAACAGTCTGCCTGCGGATATGACGGATATGGATCAGTTTGTTACTTATCAGTTTGTTCCCGTCTCTGATTGTGACCTGACGGCAGCTGTCATGCAGACTTATCAGTCCTTGCTGAAAGCATACGATACGGAAACGGAGCGTGAGGGTTGGTTGCTGACCGGGATAGACGCATTGAATTACCTGTACCGCAATTTTTCCGGAAACTTCTCGAATGACGTATGCCAACAGGAACTCCGGAAGTGGATTCATACTTATCCGGCTGTGAAAACAGTCCCTGAAGCTTATCTGGCTTTGGCACAATTCCTACAGTATCAAAATAATCAGGTAGAGCGCTTGCGGATAGTTCGTGAAGGAATAGCCGGATACCCCCGTTACGAAGGTATCAACCAACTGAAGAATATAGAAAAGGAAATTCTGAATGCAAGCCTTTCACTGGAAATAGCTACGGCCTATCCGGGTGAACAGCAGTCGGTGAAAGTAAATTATAAAAACCTTACCGGCATCACCTTGCAGTTATATAAGGTGAATTTACCCGTTACCTCTGCCGTATTGCAGAACAGAACCACCCATTTTGAAAGTAAATATGCCCGTTTGCAACGCGAGGAGCATTTTTCTTTGAAACCTACTACAGATTATTTGAATGTCGATACCACCCTGACCATACAGGCTCCTCAAGCGGGAATTTATTTCTTAAAGGCAGTGCCCGATGGGAAGAAGGGCGTTTCGGACGGAACATTAATGAATGTCACCGCTTTAAAGACCATTTATCGTCCTCTGCCGGATGGTACGTTGGAACTGGTGGTGGTAGATGCAGTGAGCGGACAGTCTGTTTCTGAGGCGGAAGTAACCATTTATACGGAGAAGGGGGGAGGTTATTCTCCCCAACAGACCTACCAGGCGGATAAACAGGGTACTTTGAAACTGGATTTCCTGAATAGTAACAAATACTGGTATAATGCACATACGGCGGCTGATAATGCGATGCCCATCTTGAATCTTTGGAAAAACGATTATTACTATAAAGAGAGCAAGAGGAAAGAAGTTTTGCAATTATTTACCGACCGCTCCATTTACCGTCCCGGTCAAACCGTATATGTATCCGGCTTGGCTTATGAAATGGAAAAGGATTCTACGCGTGTGCTTGCGGATAAAAAATATACGGTATCCCTATATGATGCGAATAATAATGAAACAGGAAAAGTGGAAGTACGGACGAATGGTTTTGGCTCGTTCAGCGGACAGTTTGTTTTGCCCTCTCCTTGCCTGACCGGTTATTTTAGCTTGCGTGCGGCCGATACTTCTGTCAGTTTTAAGGTAGAAGAATATAAACGTCCCACCTTTGATGTCACGTTTGAGCCCGTGAAAGTGGAGTATCAAGTGGGTGACTCTATAGAAGTGGTGGGTATGGCAAAGACTTTTGCCGGTGCGCCTGTGCAGAATGCCAGGGTACACTATAATATATCTCGTTCCTATGCCTGGGTCTGGCGGTTTATGGGCAGAGGTTCAGCCCGTTGGGAGGGAGAGGCAATGACCGATGCGGATGGTAAGTTCAGCGTTCCGGTGCATTTTGAAATAGACTCGGACAGGAGAGAATCTCCGTTGTGGTATTATACGTACAACATACAGGCGGATGTGACGGATGGTGCAGGTGAGACACAGCAAGCTAATTTGTCATTGCCTTTAGGAAGCACTTCAATGGTGCTGAATATGGATAATCTGCCCGATAATTTGGTGAAAGAAAAGAAGCTGGAAATAAAACTGACAGCCATGAATCTTTCGGGTGAGCCGGTAGATACTCCGGTTACTTATCAAGTAGTCGAAATGGAGGAGCAGAAAGACGGTCAGGAAAAAGAAGGCAGAAAGGTATTGACCGGTACGGTGGAAGCCAACAAGAGTTTTGTTCCAGAGGCTATTTATGCCCTGCCTTCCGGCAATTATCGTTTGAAGCTCTCGGCTAAGGATACGCAGGGCAGAGAGTGTACGGCATCTAAGAATTTCCTTCTGTTTTCATTGAACGACAAGCGTCCGCCTTTCGTGATAACGGATTGGTTCTATCAGGATGGTCTGGAATTTGATGCAGCATCTCCGGCTACTGTATATATAGGTAGCAGCGAAAAGAATGTCTATCTGCTTTATGATGTATTTGCAGGAAATAAGCGCTTGGAAAGCAAACGTATAGAGCTTTCTGACTCGGTGGTCAGTTTCCGCTTCCCTTATAAGAAGGAATATGGTGACGGCATTCTGGTAAGTATGGCATTTGTGAAAGATGGCAGACTTTACAGTCATAATGCACGGATTATGAAACCGGCCCCTGAAAAGAAGTTGCAGCTGAAATGGACTACGTTCCGTGACAAACTCCGTCCTGGACAGCAAGAGGAATGGAAACTGACGGTACTTTATCCGGATGGAAGCCCGGCTGAGGCTGAAATGCTGGCTACTATGTATGATGCTTCTCTGGATAAAATCTATAGTGCACATAAGTTGGACTTTGGAGTGGACTTTCATTATGTGGTTCCTTTGACTTATTGGAATACATCCTATATGCGGAATGCTTATTTGTATGTTGATTTCCCGTTGAAGAGGCTCCGTGCGGTTCCTTTGGAATATAGTGAATTGATCATTCCATCTACAGGAAGAATGGAGGCTATGGTGGTAGGTTACGGAGGCAGTCCTCGTGCCACTCTTGCAGGAGCTTTGAAGATTAGAGGCAGGAGTGCCGCAAATGCTGTGATGAACCAGGAGGCTGTTACTGATATGGTGCTCCAGGAAGAAATGGTAGAAACGTCTGCACAGGAAAAGGTAGAAATGGGCAGTTCTGAAGAACTGGCAGAAACGGGTGATATACAGATACGTGAAAACTTTGCGGAAACGGCATTCTTTTACCCACAGCTCCGCACCAATGAAAAAGGTGAAGTCAGTATTTCCTTTGTACTACCCGAAAGCCTTACCCGATGGACGTTTATGGGCTTGGCACATACCCGGAATGTGGATTATGGAAAGATAGAAGCTACCGCTACTGCCAGCAAAGAGTTTATGCTTCAGCCTAATATGCCCCGCTTTGTCCGCGTGGGAGATAAAGCGAATATTGCCGCTTCACTGATGAACCTGTCGGACAAGGGAGTGAAAGGGACTGTCCGCATGGAATTGTTCAATCCGGAAACAGAAAAGGTATTCTATTCACAAAAACAGAAGTTTGATGTGAAGGGAGGAGAAACCGGGCATGTGAACTTTACTTTTGAAGTGAGTGACAAATATGCGGTAATGGCATGCCGGATGGTAGCGGATGGAGATACCTTCAGTGATGGAGAACAGCGTTACATCCCCGTTCTGACAGACAAACAGTGGGTGACGGAAACCGTTCCTCTGAACGTGAATGGGGAAGGTGCGCATACTTTCTCTTTGGAAAACCTGTTTAACAAGCATAGCAAAACGGCTTCCGAACAACGGTTGACCGTAGAATTTACTGCCCATCCGGCTTGGTATGTCGTGCAGGCTTTGCCTGTAGTGGCTAATCCTCAGAATGAAGATGCGCTTTCCTGGGCTACCGCTTATTATGCCCATTCATTGGCTGCGTTTATAGTCAAAGAAAATCCCCGTATCAAGCAGGTCTTTGATAGCTGGAAGGCTCAAGGTGGCACGAAGGAGACTTTTATGAGCAATCTGCAAAAGAATCAGGAACTGAAAAATATCCTGCTCGCTGAAACTCCCTGGCTGACAGAAGCTACCAATGAAGCCGAACAAAAACAGCGTATCGCCACTTTGTTTGACCTGAATACAATGAATAGCCAACTGGCTGTTTCTGTAGAGAAACTGGGAGAATTGCAAAATGCCGATGGCGCATGGAGTTGGTATAAAGGTATGCAAGGCAGCCGCTATGTAACCACTCAGGTAATGGAAATGCTTGTCCGGCTGAATGCATTGACTCATCAAGATGCTGACAGCCGGATGCAGCCTATGATTCAAAAAGGGTTCGAGTATTTAGGCAAGCAGGCAGCCGAAGAGTATAAGTCAATGAAAGAAGCTGAAAAGAAAGGAGCCGTCGGCCTCCGTCCGTCAGAGCAGGTTCTCAGGTATTTGTATATCTGTGCTTTGGATGGCAAGGCTCCGGTTGATGAAAAGGTGAACCGGTATTTCATAGACAAGTTGTCCGGTGAGGGAAAAGAACTGACGATTTATGGAAAGGCGTTGGGAGCTATCATCTTGCAGCAGGCCGGTAAGGTGGCAGAAGCCAGGCTGTTTATGCAGTCATTGATGGAGTATTCTGTTGTGACGGATGAAATGGGGCGTTACTTTGATACTCCTAAAGCCCGATATTCATGGTTCAGTTATAAAATTCCGACTGAAGTGGCTGCTATGGAAGCTATACAGCGTATAACAAAAGATACGAAAGCTATTGATGAAATGAAACGCTGGCTGTTGAAGCAGAAACAGACACAGACTTGGGAAACGCCGATTGCCACGGCTGATGCGGTGTATGCATTGATGGCTACAGGAGCTTCGGATTTATTGGCAAATACAGGAGGAGTAGAGATTACTTTAGGTAAAGAAGTGATCCGGACTCCGGCAGATAATGCCATCGGTTATATCAAGAAGACGGTGTCCGGTGATGTGATGAATATCAAGAAAGTAAGCGTGGATAAAGAAGGAACCGGAATGGGTTGGGGAGCCGTTTATGCCCAATATCTGGAAAGTATGGATCAAATAGGTGAGCAGGGAAACGGATTGTCTGTCAGCCGTCAATTATATAAAGGAGATGAGGCTTTGAATGAATCAGTTCCATTGAAGGTTGGCGATAGGATTACCGTTCGCCTGACTGTGAAGGCTGACCGTGATATGGATTTTGTTCAGATCAAGGATGACCGTGCAGCTTGTATGGAACCGTTACAGGCAGTTTCGGGATTCCGTTGGGGTAACGGGCTGGGATATTATCAGGCTACCAAAGATGCTTCGACTCAGTTCTTTATCGATCAGATGAGAAAAGGAACTTATGTGATAGAGTATCAGGTGTATGTGAACCGGACAGGAGAATATCAGGCCGGAATTGCAACTGTTCAGTCTGCTTATGCTCCGGAATTCGGAGGGCATACGAGAGGATATCGGGTGATGGTGGAATAAAGACACGGGATGTCTGGAATTAATTGTGTGATTTCATAAAAAGTAAGTTAGCTTGCTAACTTACTTTTTTCTTATGCTTCTGCCGTCCACCCATTCTAGTCTTATTTCAAAACCATCTTCAGCCGTGCCATAAAAATAGCGGCCTGAAACGGATGGATATTCAATTATAAATGTATAACCATCTGAATAATATAGATACAACCAACCGTTTTGAATTTCCCAGTCAAACTTATATACCCTATAAAGTTCATCATTATAGTAACAGCGCTCTTCCGTACCTACACCATGATCTGTGAAAGCACCTGAGGTGAATGTGATGTAACTGTAAAGAGGTTCTCCATATCGGTCTTCAAATCCCATATCGCCCCACCAAGTCTTACCGTATAATCCTGAAATGTCAAATCCTCTTTCCTCATCGCTTTCACATGAAGAAAAACTTATCATTGTAATCAATGCAATGGCAACGAACCAGTAATGTTTTACTATTTTCATAATTTATCTGATTTTTAATGCGGGACAAAGATAAAGGTTATTCATAAGATAAAATAAATTATAGGCTGAAAAAATGGGTAAAGGATGTTTTTTGTCTATCTTTGCTATCTAAAAAGCATAAAATAATTGTATGAAACATATTATACTGATAGTAAGTTTGTTAATGGGAGTGACTTTGGGAGTACAGGCACAACCCAAAGCATTATTTGATAAGACAACGCATGAATTTGGAACTATTTTATGGAAAAATCCGGTGACGGCAACCTTTAAAATCACTAATAAAGGAGATAAACCTTTAGTGATATCTAATGTGACAACGTCTTGTGGCTGCACGGTTGCTGATTGGACCAAAGAACCGATTGCACCGGGAAAGACCGGGATTGTCAGTTCTACTTTTGACGCCAAAGCCATCGGACGTTTTCAGAAGAGCGTAGGCATTTATTGCAATGCCTCGAATAAACCTATTTATCTGGCTATCCGGGGAGAAGTAACAGCCGATCCTAAGAATTATACTTTCACTCATCCTTTTCAAATTGGCGCTATTCGTCTGGATAAGGAAGAAATAGAGTTTGAGGATGCCAATAAAGGTGATAAACCGACTATGGAATTGTTGGTTGCCAATACGTCAGATAAACTATATACCCCTGTGCTGATGCATTTGCCTCCTTACCTCAGTGCTGTTGCAACTCCGGAAAAATTAGGAAGGGGACGTACGGGTAAAATCAAGATCACTCTTGATACGGATAAGCTGCCTAAATTGGGCTTGACAACAGCTTCTGTTTATCTATCCCGTTTTCCGGGAGATAAGGTAGGAGAGGAAAATGAAATTCCGGTTTCTGCCATATTATTGCCGGATTTCTCGCATATCAGCCAGCAGGAACGCTTGAATCCGCCTGCCATTCATCTTTCTGCCAAAGAGTTGCAGATGGGAGAACTGAAAAGCGATGAAAAGAAAGCACATACGATTATTGTTAAGAATGTAGGAAAATCTAATCTGGAAATTCTTGATTTGCATCAGACCTCCAATTAAAAAATTCATTTGTATGTTATCAGAAGAATTATAACAGACCTGTTTTAGAAATTCCAGAGGAAGTTTATTCACTTTCGTATGTCAGGATTCGAGTGTTTTTGTGGAAAAACGACAACATCTGAAAGTGGACTGTGGATAACTTTCAAAAACGCTCACGCCTTGAAAATCAAGGGAAAGGTGAAGTTTAAAAGGGGAAAAATCCAGGCGGGAAATCAGAGAAAAGAAGCATGGAAACAGACCGAATGTAGAATTATGTAGAACGGTTTTGCGGGCATCCTGGGGAGACTTGTTTTATAATGGCCACAGGCACACAATTGAACGAATTGTGAAAAAGACCATAAACAGGAGGTTTAACTATGTGGAAAGAAGCAGTAGCGGAGACAGGCATCATATTTTATCTGATGCTGGGAGTAGGAATTGTTGGGATACTTGCAAAGGTAATGAATTATGTGACTTTGCGTAAGCTGGTGAATGCGGCCGGGAGTATGTCAAAGAGTACACACAAACTGATGAAGCTTGTTCGTGCAAAATACGAACATGCCTGTATGGCGCATGAGTCTGTGGAAAATGTCGGTGTATTTGTAGAAAAATATATCGAAAATTATAAAAAGGCAGACAAGAAAGGCCTGATCTGTATTCCGTCAGGAAATCATGATATGGATCGTCTGGCAAGATTATTGCATGGGGATGAGTTAAAGATTGCATTTGCATTTCTGTTATCTATGCCGGGAGCACCATTCATCTATTATGGTGATGAGATCGGTATGCGTTATGTGGAGGGACTGGATTCGGTCGAAGGCGGCTATGGCAGAACCGGTTCACGTTCTCCGATGCAATGGGATCAGGGGGTGAATGCCGGATTTAGTACCGCACCAAAAGAGAAACTATATATTAGTCAGGATCCTAAAAAAGAC
>OGXH01003074.1_pt1 | contig 11043 bp, 12 predicted proteins | sample 1576241 | NCBI WGS metagenome assembly OGXH01 (sample SAMEA3541529, study PRJEB24748) | human gut metagenome | biome: human gut; feature: human-associated habitat; material: faeces | place: China | collected 2012
GGATTTGTCTGTAAAACTGATGGATAAAGTACCGCAGCAGGCAGCTCAGGAAGAGGCAGCACTGGAAGAAAGCGGATTGAATATATCTACCGACGGTATCCCGATGAGCTCTGCGGATCTAAATGCTTCCAACATGCTCCTCATGCAGTTTGCCGGAACAACAACCATTTTGATCTCCATCTTTGTGTCACTGTTTGTCGGTGGAGAATTTTCACACGGAACGATCAAAAATCTTGCTTCCAAAAATCATACCCGCACCCAGATCTATCTTTCCAAGATAATCGTTTCTGTCATCGCCGCAATCGTCATGACTCTCCTTTACGCCGTTGTAGCTACAGGTCTTGGCACAGCTCTCTGGGGCTTTGGCAAAGTTGACAGTTCGTTTGTCGCTAACGCTTGCAAAGGTATCGGGATTGAATTTCTTTTGGTAAGCGCATTCACTGCCGTGTTTGTCATGTTCAGCATGTTGATCCGTCAAAGTGGAGGTGCGATTGCCGCCAATATCTTCTTTTTGGAATTTATCTCTCTCATCGTCATGTTCGGAGAGATGATCATTAACAAGATTTTCGATACGTCTATCACGCTCTCGAATTATCTGATTGACACAAACATGACACAGATTGCCACTTCCGATATTACCGGAAAACTGGCCGCAAGAAGTATCTGCGTAGCTTTCGGATTTTTTATCGTTGCCACAGCGATTGGACTGATTTCTTTCCGAAAACGAGATATCAAATAACAAAACAGGAACAGAAGGCTTTGAAAACCTCCTGTTCCTGTTTTTATGAATCCTGTCTGCGGCTCTTAAGTCTGTCCAAACGTTCTTTCATATTCTTTTCATATCCAATCTCTGTCGGGAAATAGAACTTCGCATCTTTAATCTCATCCGGCAGATACTGCTGCTCCACATAGTGCTCCGGATAATCATGTGCATATTTATACCCTATCCCGTGTCCCAATTTTGCGGCTCCTTTGTAATGCGAATCCTGAAGATGAGCCGGGACAGTTGTCTTATAATTTCTCACATTTTCAAGTGCGGCATCCACCGCAAGATATGCCGCATTGCTCTTTGGTGCCGATGCGATGTAGGTGACTGCCTGCGCAAGTACAATACGCGCTTCCGGCATACCAAGCCTCTCTACTGCCTGTGCCGCCGAAACTGCTACCGTCAATGCATTCGGGTCTGCATTCCCCACATCTTCCGACGCAGAAATCATAATTCGTCGGGCAATGAATTTGATATCTTCCCCCGCATAGAGCATTTTTGCAAGATAGTATACCGCCGCATCCGGATCAGACCCACGCAGACTTTTGATAAAAGCAGAAATAGTATCGTAGTGGTTATCTCCAGTCTTATCATATCGAACAACTCTCTTCTGAATACATTCCTGAGCCACGTCTAACGTAATATGAATCTTTCCATCTTCTTTGCTTCTCTCTGTCGTCAAAATGCCAAGCTCTATTGCATTCAACGCATTTCTTGCATCTCCCCCTGCAATGTCAGCCAAAAACTCCAACGCATCGTCATCGATATCAGCTCTGTAACTTCCCATACCTTTTATTTCGTCATATACAGCTCTTTTTAAAAGCACTTTGATATCTTCCTTCGTCAGCGCCCTCAATTCAAAGACGCTGGATCTGGAAATCAACGCACTATTCACTTCAAAATACGGATTTTCTGTCGTCGCACCAATTAAAATAAGCGTTCCATCTTCTACAAACGGCAATAGATAGTCCTGCTGTCCTTTGTTAAATCGATGGATCTCGTCGACAAACAGAATGGTCTTCTGTCCATACATGCCAAGATTGTCTTTCGCCTTACGGACAACCTCCTCCATATCTTTTTTCCCTGCAACTGTTGCATTGATCTGTGTAAATTGTGCACTCGTTGTGTTCGCAATAACCTTTGCGAGTGTCGTCTTTCCTGTTCCAGGAGGTCCATAAAAAATAATCGAACTCAGCTTGTCCGCTTTGATCGCCCGATATAAAAGCTTATCCTGCCCGATGATATGCTGCTGTCCAACCACTTCTTCCAGCGTTTTCGGGCGCATTCTGGAAGCAAGCGGAGACTCTTTTTGCGCTGCATTTTCACGCATATAATCAAATAAATCCATTTTCTCAACTCCTCTATTCTACTCCCGCAAGCGTCCGAATCACTTCTCCCGCAATGAGAAGTCCCGCAACCGGCGGCACAAATGAAATACTTCCCGGCAGTGCCCGCCGTTTGCCCATATTTTCTCCGGTTGATTTTCCAGATGTATCCACCGGTTTTTCTTTCGAGTACAACACCTTCAAATGTTTGATCCCTCTTTCTTTGAGCTCTTTTCGCATCACCTTGCACAGAGGGCATACTGATGTCTTTGAAATATCAGTAATCTCAAACAGCTCCGGATGCAGTTTATTTCCTGTTCCCATACAGCTGATGATCGGGATATCCTGCTGCTTTGCATATTCCACAAGCGCCAGTTTTGCGGTAACTGTGTCAATCGCATCTATAATGTAATCCACTTTCCGATCAAAAATCTCATGCAGATTTTCCGGCAGTATAAATTTTTCATGTGTGATGACCTCAATTTCAGATGAAATGTCCCATATACGATCTTTCATCAATTTTGTCTTATACTGCCCTATTGTACTGTGATACGCGATAGACTGGCGGTTAATGTTGGTCAGTGTCACTTTATCATTGTCCACTAAGATCAGTCTCCCAACTCCGCTTCTCGCCAGCGCCTCAATGCAGTGCGATCCGACTCCTCCCACTCCAAGCACCATAACAGTTGCATCTTTCAGTCTTTGTAAGCCCTCTTTTTCGACAAGTAATTCTGTTCTGGAATATTCATGTATCATAAACTAAAATCCTCTTTTCTAATCTAATAGTAGTTCGTCGGCAGTGACAAATTCAAATCCTTCTTTTTGCAGGATATCGATAATACGAAGCGCTGCCTGAACCGAACTTTGATAGCAGTCATGCAATAAGATAATATCATTTTCTTTCGCCTCCGTCACTACCTTATTCACAATTTCATCTACATTTTCGGTTGTCCAATCAAGCGGATCAATCGACCACATCACAGGAAGTACATTCATCTCCTGCTCCAGTTTTTTCTTCCACGCCCCAAACGGCGGACGTACATATTCGATTTCCTTTCCGAGCATCTCTTTCAGTACAGTATTGGTCTTTTCAATTTCTTCTCTCGCCTTTTTGTCCCCTATTTTCGTGATTTCCACATGATTATAGGTATGATTTCCTACCAGATGTCCCTCATTACTTTCTCGTTTTACAATATCCGGATAGGAGACAGCGCTTTTTCCGATCACAAAGAATGTCGCCTTTACCCCTCGGTCTTTCAGTCCGTCCAAAAGCTCTTCTGTATAGACACTCGGTCCATCATCAAATGTGATTGCAATTTTCGGTTTCTCACTCACTTCCACTGCCGCATCTACAGGCTTTGTCTTGTTCCAATACCCTGCTATTCCCAGCAGACATACTGCGTATAGCATGGAAAATGCAAATGCTGCTTTTTTATACCGCATCATTTTTCTGATTCCTTTTGTTTCCTCAACACTATGTATATGTTTGACAGAGCATATATATTTTCAAAAAAAGAAGAAGGAGTTTCCCTTCTAAAACTTTCCTTCTTACTTTTTACGTTTCTTTTTCTTTTTTACACTGTAGCCAAAAGTTCCTATTGTTTTTCCCAACCCGAGATATTCTCCATGTGAGTATGCCAAAAGTCCAGTTTCATTCATTCTTGTAAACTTTCTTTGGCAGACGTTCCTGCATCACTGCATCATTGAATACGTTCTCGCCAAAAATCTCTGCTACATTTAAGTATCCTGTTTCGCTCATGTTCTACATCCTTTCTTCTTCACCGGTCTAATCCCCTGAGACTATTCCCTGCTTTTTTGAACAAATGTAAGAGATTTTAAACCCTCATTTCTTATTGTACCTTGAAAGTGGATGAATGTCAGTAAGAAATTTCTCCTATATGGCTTTTATAAAAAATTGTGCGACAATTTCTTATAAAAAAAGGGCATTCCAAGCTACTTGGAACGCCCTTGTTCATCTCTCACATTTGTTTTGTTGAATTTAAGATAATACTTTTCTCTCCAAAATGCAAGAGAAAAATTTTACTTTTTTATCTTTTTGCTATATTGAACAATAAATTCATGTAAATTCAGAAATCTTTGTCAAATATAACTTTATTGAAAGTGGACTTCCGTCTGTCTGCTAATATTATTCAGCTTTGCCAACAGAACCGAACAGTTCCATTTTCTCTTTTACAGTAGCTTTGATAGCTTCTGCACCTGGAGCTAATAATTTACGAGGATCAAATCCTTTACCCTCTAAATCTTTACCAGCCTCGATATATTTACGTGTAGCATCTGCGAAAGATAACTGGCACTCTGTGTTAACGTTGATCTTAGCTACTCCAAGGGAGATTGCTTTCTTGATCATATCTTCCGGAATACCTGTACCTCCGTGAAGTACTAACGGCATCTGACCTGTTAATTTCTGGATAGCATCAAGAGTCTCAAAACTTAATCCTTTCCAGTTTGCCGGATATTTACCATGGATGTTACCGATACCGGCTGCAAGCATGTCCACACCAAGATCTGCAACTCTCTTGCACTCTTCCGGATCAGCGCACTCGCCCATACCTACAACTCCGTCTTCCTCACCACCGATAGAACCAACTTCTGCCTCGATGGACATTCCCATTGCATGAGCAACGGATACGAGCTCTTTTGTTTTCTCAACGTTCTCATCGATTGGATAATGAGATCCGTCGAACATGATGGATGTGAATCCAGCTTTGATACATTTATAGCATCCTTCGTAGGTACCATGATCTAAATGTAATGCAACCGGAACTGTGATGCCTAACTCATCATGCATAGCTTTTACCATAGCTGCTACAGTACCGAAACCTGTCATATATTTTCCAGCGCCTTCAGAAACACCTAAGATAACCGGAGATCTTAACTCCTCTGCTGTAAGCAGAACAGATTTTGTCCACTCCAGGTTATTAATGTTGAACTGACCAACTGCATAGTGACCAGCTTTTGCTTTGTCTAACATTTCTTTTGCAGATACTAACATGTCTTATTCCTCCATAAAATTAATATTTTTACCCTATGGGTATTATATATTACTTCTTTCAAAAAATAAAGTTAAATTTATAACAATCTTAATCATTTGTTTCCCGGAACCATAATATCAACAGCACGGCAGATATTTTTTACGACAACTTCTTCGTGTGCCCCGCCAAATTCGCCGTCTAACGTCCACGGAACTTCCTCTCTTACAAGGAACTTTACTTCATTAGATTTAAATGAATAAATCATATCTGTGTCATCCACAAGATTGATCAGAGATGCGATAATTTCGTTGAGTTCAATCGGATTGCGTGGTTTTTTGATCAGGGTAACCTCAAACACGCCATCGTCTAAGCGCACATCTTTTCCGGTCATCCCCTTAAATCCGCCCACGGATGTTGAGTTACTGATCATTCCATAGATAAATTCATCCTGGATACGCACATTATTATACTCAACCTGCATGGTAAACGATGGGATATCATGCAGACTGCGCATTCCTTCCAGAATATATGCTGCATGTCCAAGTACATTTTTCCATTCCTGGCTTGTCTTATAAGAGACCTCCGTAAAAAGTCCGAAAGCTGCCACATAGACAAAATAATCATTGTTAAATGCACCGATATCACACGGAAATGCTCTTCCATTCACTGCTGCATCTGCTGCCTTTACCATATCCTTTGGAATTCCAAGTGAAGTTGCAAAATCATTGGTGCTTCCCGCCGGAATATATCCTAACGGTACAGTAAGTCCTTTATGCATGATACCACTTACCACTTCATCAAGCGTACCGTCTCCTCCGCTGCATACAACAAGATCATATTTTTCTGCATCTGTTTCCACTTTATGTATCGCATCTTCCGGTGCCTGTGTCGGATAAATTGTTACCTCATACCCTGCCTTCACCATGGTATCCACGATATCCATAAGCTGGTTTTTAATCTGCGCTTTTCCAGAAAATGGATTGAAAATAAATAATAGTGTTTTCTTTTCTTCCATAAGTTTCCTACACCTGTCCTGTTATTTTGTCAGAAATTCCTCGATTGCTGCGATTGCTTCCTGTTCATCCTCGCCCTCAGCATCGATCACAACTTCTTCACCATTTAAAAGAGCCATGTTCATCACTCCCATAATGCTTTTGACATTCACTCTCTTGTTGTCAGCAGATTCCATATAGATCCGGCTTGAAAACTGATTTGCCTTCTGCACTAAAAGTGCGATCGGTCTTGCTTCCATGTCGTTTTGCATATTTACCACTACACTCTTTTTCATGATATCCTCCATTCCTGTTTGCTCTGTTCTCAATTCTAAGAGCATGTCAAGTTCGTATGTGAAAATATTATTTTTCACACGGTTCTTTCCCACGCAGTTCATCTGCGATCTCACTGATTCTGCGCAGTCTGTGGTTCACTCCTGATTTTCCGACAGGCGGATCAAGGTAAGTTCCCAGTTCCTTAAGTGGTGTATCCGGGTACTCTAACCGCAGCAATGCCATTTCTTTTAAGTTTTCCGGCAGACTGTCTAAACCTGCATTCTGCTTAATATATTCAATATCGCCAAGCTGTTTTACTGCTGCTGTAACAGTTTTGCTGATATTTGCCGTCTCACAATTTACCTTGCGGTTAACGGAGTTTCTCATTTCTTTTAATATCCGCACATTCTCAAGATTCATCAATGCCACATGCGCTTCCATAATATTTAACATATCCACGATCTGCGCACCCTCTTTTAAATATACGACCTGATGTTTTTTTCGCACCACGATCTTTGCTTCCATATCAAAACTGTTGATCGTATCCTGAAGCTGTTTTGCCTGTTCGATACCTCTGCAGACAATTTCAAAATGGTAAGATTTATTCGGATCACTGATCGATCCACCCGCTAAAAATGCTCCCCGGATAAATGCCCGCCTGCAGCAGGTCTGCTGCAGCAAAATTCCATTTACCGTATCAGTGATCTGTGCCCCTCCAAAAGACTGGTTCCACATTTTGATCGTCTCAAGGACACGTTCGGCTGACAGTGTATCTATTTCCTCTATATTAATCTGGAACAACTGAGTCAGTAACAGTCCATATTTTTCCTGCAAAAGCGGATTTTCCGAATCTAACACATCACCTGCATCCCCGATTAGCCGCTGACGTTTTCCTTCAAAAGCAACCAGCGCTGCAAGTTCTGCGATCTGGCAATGTCTGCTCTTTCCACTCTGCTTTGCCAGCTCCTGTTTCACTTCACTTGAAAAAGACATTCTTTATTTTCCCCTTAAAGCATCTTTGCCAATATCCCGATGCTCGATTTTAAGTCCATAACCTTTTCTTCCCGACAAACGTTTGTATAATTCATTCGCCAGTGTAACAGACCGGTGTTTTCCCCCGGTACATCCGATGGAGATCACAAGCTGGTTCTTGCCCTCCGTAATGTAATTCGGGATCAGAAATTCCAGCATATCTTCGAGTTTGTCAAGAAAGACATTTGCCTCCTGAAACTGCATGACATAATCCTGAATTTCTTTATCATTTCCGGTCTTTGCCCGCAATCCCTCCACATAATATGGGTTTGGGAGAAAACGGACATCAAATACCAGATCGGAATCGACCGGTATTCCATATTTGAATCCAAACGACAGAATCGTGATAAATAAATTCTTATAATCCTGATTCTGTATAAATATTTTGTCCAACTCGGCTTTTAACTCTCTCGTCAAAAGCTGGCTTGTATCTATAATATAATCTGCACGCTCTTTTAAAAACGCCAGACGCTTTCTTTCCTCTTCAATTCCCTTATCCACACGCTCGCCGCCGGATAACGGATGGTTTCTTCTCGTTTCTTTATATCGTTTTACCAGGACAGAATCCTCGGCATCCAAAAACAGGATCTCATATTCAACGCCATTATCTTTCATCCGGTCTAACACACTATGCAGCTCATCAAATGACTGACCGCTTCTGATATCAATGCCGACTGCAACTTTCTGCAGTTCCGCGCTCTGTAATGTTGTAAGTTCCACAAACTTTTCCAGCAGTGGGATAGGCAGATTATCCACGCAATAAAATCCTATATCTTCCATCATTTTTATCGCTGTACTTTTTCCTGCTCCTGACATTCCGATAATTCCGTAAATTTCTCCTGATCTTATTGTCAGGCTTACATTTTTTAACGCCTGAACAGTTCCTTCTTTGGAAGAATATGTTTTGGACACATTTTCAATTTTAATTTCCGCCATTGCTTTTTCCTTCCATTTTTTATTCGTTTTCCCTTATTCTGTTTGGGATGTATTTAACTATATCATTTTAGTTGGAAATGTGTTAATTCTAAAAAAATACAGTCAGTAATAGTTTTTTCCTATTACTGGCTGTGATATTTTAATTGATATCCAACGTTTTGTCTTTATATTTTGATATTTCTTCCAGATATTTTTTCCCGAGTGGACTGATTGCAACTCCGCTTCTGACCAAGTATCCAATGGTCATCACTTCATCTGATTTCAGCTTTACTGCACAATACTCTTCCCCGTTAAGTTCCTCGCAGATGATACCGGAACATAAGGTATATCCATTCAATCCTACCATAAAATTCAGAATCGTCGCCCGATCATCTACCTTGATCAGCTGCTTATATTCAAATGTACTCAGCACTTCTTCTGCAAAATAAAAGGAATTGTACGTCCCTTGTTCAAAAGACAGACAAGGGTATTCATTTAGCTCTTCCAGTTCAATTTCTTTCCGATTTGCCCAGGGATGTCCTTTCCACATATACACATAAATACTGCACTTAAGAAGTTCATGAAATTCAAGATTACACTCATGGAATAATTTTGTCAGTACTTTCCGGTTAAACTCATTGACATACAGAATCCCGATCTCACTTTTGAAATTCTTAACGTCCTGAATCACGTCATATGTTTTTGTTTCATGAACAGCAAACTCGTATTCTTCCATGCCGAACTGTCTCACCATCTCTACAAAGGCATTTACTGCAAATGTATAGTGCTGCATTGATACGCTGAATTTCTTTTTTTGATTTTCTTTTTCCACGTATTTGGATTCGATCAGCTGGTACTGCTCCACAACCTGCCTGGCATACCCGATAAATTCCTCGCCCTCCGGCGTAACAGACACGCCTCTGTTGGTTCTTCGAAACAGATCAATCCCGATTTCTGTCTCCAGTTCTTTGATTGCTGAGGATAAGCTCGGCTGGGAAATAAACAGTCTTCTCGCCGCTTCATTCATAGATCTGGCATGTGCAACAGTGATCGCATATTTTAACTGTGTTAATGTCATTGTATTTCAGCCCTTTCCGGACAATTTTCATCAATTATTTTCTGGATACGGTCATGTACGATCTCTGCAATCTCCGTAGTTTTCATATTTTTGTATTCTTCATAATACAGCGGTTCTAAAAAGTGTACCTGTACCGTAACCTGACTGATTGTTTTCGTATCGAATGGTTTAAAAGAATCAATCAATGCAACCGGAACAATCGGACATTTTGCTTTGGTTGCAGCTTTAAAGCTTCCGCCTTTGAAGGAGCCGATCTGATTTCCATTTTTAGAACGGGTTCCCTCGGCAAAAATCAGATAGTTCTTTCCATTTTGAACTTCCTTTGATACATCAATGATCACCTGCATAGACTGCCTGATATCTTCCCGGTCTATCATATATGCATGCATACAGGAAAAGACCTGCTTTAAAAACGGAACATCCTTTACTTCTTTTTTGGCTACTACAGAAAACGGATATGGACATGCGTCTAATATAGCCAGCACATCATACATTCCCTGATGGTTCGGAAAAAACATAAATCCGTTCTCTTTTGGAAGATTTTCTGCACCATGTTCTTCTATTTTTACATTTCCGCCTTTGTTGGCACGAAAAACAATCCACTTTAAAAACTTAACATGTTCTTCCAGTGTATAGTTTTCCGGGTGTGCCGCTCTGTGACACAATTTGATCCACATGTACGGAACCAGTAAGATATTCCGAAACACCATTAATAAAATACGTTTCATTTTTTCTGCTCCTGAAATTACTCATTTTTATAGGTGCAATACTCTTTGATTGCACTTTCATATAAATTATTGCCCTCACTGTCTATGACAACGATTACCGGAAAGTTTTCTACCTGAAGCTTTCGAATTGCTTCTGTCCCCAGATCATCATATGCAACAACTTCTGATTTTGTGATACATTTTGACAGCAACGCTCCTGCGCCTCCTACTGCCGCAAAATAGACTGCACCATTTCTGATTACAGCATCAATCACATCCTGTGTTCTTTTTCCTTTTCCGATCATCGCACCCATCCCAAGATCCAGAAGCTGTGGTGTATATTTATCCATGCGGCTGGCCGTTGTCGGACCTGCAGAACCGATAGGACGTCCTTCCCTTGCCGGAGACGGTCCCATATAATAGATAATCTGATCCTGGATATCAATCGGAAGATTTTCCTGATTCTGCAGTGTTTCATACATTCTTTTATGCGCAGCATCCCGCGCTGTATAAATAGTTCCTGTAATATATACATAATCTCCTGATTTCAGAGTTTTTAATTCTTCTTTTGAAATCGGAGCCTGCAAATGTCTTTCCATAATGCTTTCCTTTCTGTTTTTCTTTTAAAGTTCACGAACGACATGTCTGTTTACATGACAGCAGATATTGATTCCTACCGGAAGCCCTGCAATATGTGTCGGATATGTATTGATATTAACTGCAAGCGCAGTAGTTGTTCCTCCAAGCCCGCCGGGTCCGATTCCAAGGCTATTGATTTTCACAAGCATCTCCTCTTCCATGTCTTTTACATATGGAATGTCAGAATGTACCCCCACTTCTCTTGTCAGAGCTTCTTTTGCCATCAGCGCACATTTTTCAAAGGTTCCCCCGATTCCTACTCCAACTACCATCGGAGGACAGGCATTCGGACCGGCGTCCCTGACTGCCCAGCCAAGAAA
>OGXH01003075.1_pt1 | contig 11034 bp, 8 predicted proteins | sample 1576241 | NCBI WGS metagenome assembly OGXH01 (sample SAMEA3541529, study PRJEB24748) | human gut metagenome | biome: human gut; feature: human-associated habitat; material: faeces | place: China | collected 2012
GGCGTTTATGACTTTGACAATCAGCTCGTCAACACAGTCTGTATATCTGCCTTGCTGAATAAGTTGATTTTTCAATTCCACAAGGCTATGTAAAAGAATTGTTCTTTCCTCACTATCCAGATATGCGTGGTATTTTATTTCTCTCATTGTCAGCACCTCCGTTCTTGATTTCATTATATAGAAAAACGGTCAGGGTACTTAAATGTGTAATAGAAGTATAAAAATAAGCGTACCACTATTTCTAATGATACGCTTATCTGCCCTTATACAAATGAATGTCGCCTACATTTTTGTAGCAAGGTGGACACTACATAGATAAATATATTTCAAAAAACCTTTATTTTTCGTTTGTGTTCCCATACCCGATATCTATTACCACTGAAACATCAAAATAGTTTTTTAGGTGTTTATTGCGTGAATTTTTGCCCTCTGAAGTAAAGGTAAAATGTTTCGCAAAGTGCCTAAAATAAAGGATTTCTACGAGTTTTTCTTTTGTATCAACACAATAGTCTCAACTGTTGTTTCGTTGTCCCAACTAAGTTCCTGAATTTCTTCACCGTCAAAAAATACCGGAAACTTAAATTTTATATGCTTCAAAAATCTTCCGTTCGGCTGTTCATCCTCGTAAATATCAACTCTTTCAACAAAACTGTTCATAAATTCTTTTTTCTCCATATCGGTGAATTTATCATACAGTTTGTCAAAGTACAAAAGATATTGATACACTCCATCCTCAGAAATTTTCTGCTGACGGATATACTCTTTTCTGGATACTATATCATCGATCAGACTTTCCAGTCGTTCAATCTCATCATACAAACCATTTAACCGATCCTGCATATCCTGATACTTCCTGTCATACATTTTATCAGAAATATCCAGATTGTCCATCTGTTGTCCTAACCTATTTTTAGCTCCCAATACTTGCCGCAGCTGTTTTTTCAAGTTCTCATGCTCTGTTTCCAATTCTCCGGTATCTATCTTAGAATTGATTTTTGCACGTATAGCGGCTTCAAATTTCGGATTATTCACCAGCTTTTTAATAACTTCTGCTACCGCATCATTTACTTTTTCTTCGTTCCACTGCTTCCGGTAATCACATTTATGACCATTCACATAATACCTATGCTTGCAGGCATAATAAAAATAATCCTTATAAAATGTTCCGTCTTTTTTCTTCTTACGGTTTACATTTCCATACATTCCCTTTCCACAAATTGGACATTTAAGAATTCCGGACAAAATATGTTCATGCTCCAAACTATGGATTTTCTCATGCTTTACTCCATTTATATTTCGTTTCTGTTTTGCCAAGTTCCAATCATCTTCGGAAATAATGGCTTCGTGAATACCATCACTTAATATATAAGAATCCTGCTTTACAATACGGAATTCATTTCTCTTGCCTGGCACTCTTTCAGTTTTCCTTCTTCCAAATGCCAATTTACCACAATAAATAGGATTATCAAGGACACCCTTTATAAAAGAAGTAGCAAACGCATCCAACGTATTATTCTGTCTCTTTTTCTTCTTGTAGCCATGCTCATTCAGATAGGCTGCAATGCCATTTACTCCCATATTGGTATGAATATATTTATCAAAAATAATACGAATGATTTCTGCCTCATCTTCTGCAATTTCCAGTTCTCCATTTAACAGCTTATATCCGTACGGAGCAAATCCGCCGTTCCATTTGCCATCTCTCGCCTTTTGTCTGCGCCCCTCCATTGTCTGTACCAGAATATTTTCACGTTCAATTTCTGCTACCGCAGACAGAACAGAAATCATCAGCTTACCGCTGTCTTTAGAACTGTCTATACCATCTTCAACACAGATCAAATTTACTCCAAAATCCTGCATTCTCTGCAAAGAATTAAGTACATCTGCAGCATTTCTTCCAAAACGGGATAACTTATATACCAAGACAAACTCTACACGATCTTTACCTTCTTCAATATCCCGAAGCATTTGCATAAATTCCTGCCGTCCTTCAATACTTTTTCCTGACTTTCCCTCATCCGAATACTCTCCGACAATCACCATTTCCTGAAAATCTGCATATTTTCTCAATCTTTCTTTTTGTGCTTCCAAGCTGTATCCTTCTACCTGCATAGACGTAGATACCCTTGTGTATATATAACATCTTCGCTTTTTCATTTATATTCTCCATACCAAATTACAGTTTACTTTTTATTTGTCCCAACTATATTTTACCGTAGCTGCACATACTCGTCAATATAGGTAAAATGCACAAATATCACGCAAGAAAAAAGAGAGCCAACATCTATGCTCTCCCTAATCATTTCCCAATGTATTCTGTTGCTGCTCTTGCTGGCAGTTATCTTCTGCTTTGTCCTCCTTCGGTAATCCATTCAGTTCCTGAAGGAGCTCACTGCCATATTTTTCTATCATTCTGGCAAGAAAATCAACACATCGTTCAAATTCAACTGTGTGTGCCATAGCTCCTCCTTCCAAACCGATATTTCTTGTCACCACGCATTTTTCGGCGGTACTCTTTAGCTGATCTGGAATTTGTGCTATAATTTCTATTAGACCAACTCCGTTCAGCCTGATGTCAGTTTAATGGAATTTCATAAGAAACTCATTGAGCATAGATTGAGCGGAAATTGAGTATTTTACAGAACAGGAGGGGATTCTATTTGGAAAGATGTGATTTTGGTTCGATTATGACGATCATTCGCCGTTATATCAGCGAAGATAAAGGAATGAATCAAATAGATTTTACCTATCTGTTATTTGACACGTTTATGTGCAGCGATGAAGCCATAGACTTTGATTTTGACAATGGACAGGTCTGCCGTTGGATGACAGGACAGGCAAAAGTAAGTCCCCGGATCGTAACCTACTTTTTAGATAAAGAACATCAATTAGAATTGGCAGGAAACATTCAGCGACATATTATTCCTCTGATGTATGATTCTGCTATGGCAGCAAAAGAATTATATGAGTTAGTATTACAGGATACATCTATTTCAGAGCCAAAAAAACAGGAACTAATCTGTTCTTATTCTCCCGCTGATATAGACACCATACATATTTTCATAACAAGGGTTCTGTGTTTCGGAATGGAACGGAATTTTGTGAAACGTGACACACGAACCAAGAAATTATTAGCCGCCGGAAATCTTTCTCCTGTCTTAACAGATTTTGTAATGGGAAATGACGTTCCCCGTCCATGCAGGCATTTTTGTGGACGTTCTGAAGAAATCGAAGTGCTGCATTCTCTGTTGGAAAAAGAGCGTAAAGTATTTTTATCTGGAATTGCCGGAATCGGGAAAAGTGAACTGGCAAAGGCTTATGCCCTGCAGTATAAGAAAGAATATACCAATATCCTGTATCTCACCTACAGCGGTGATTTAAAACAGGATATTACAGACATGGATTTTGCGGATGATCTTCCGCAGGATTCTGATGAAGAACGCTTCCGAAAACACAACCGTTTTCTGCGTTCTCTCAAAGAAGATACTTTGATGATTGTAGATAATTTCAACGCCACTTCCATACAGGACAGTTTTCTTTCGGTCATACTCAAATACCGCTGTCAGATATTATTTACTACCAGAAGCCGTCTGGACGGACATTCCTGTATGCTGTTGGAAGAAATTTCCGATAAAACAACGCTTCTGCAACTTGCAGGAAAATTTTTCTCCGACACAGAAGAAAAATCTGATGTCATAGAACAGATCATAGAAGCTGTCCATGCCCATACGCTCGCTGTAGAACTGGCATCACGCTTACTGGAAACCGGAATATTGGAACCAGAAATGCTCTTAAAAAAATTGTTGGAAGAAAATGTCGCTCTTGATGCAACTGATAAAATCAATATTATAAAAGACGGGCAAAGCAGCAAAGAAACCTACTATGGACACATACATACTTTATTCTCTCTATATCAGCTTTCTGAAACTCAACAAGATGTAATGAGATGTCTGTGCCTGATTCCTTTAACCGGTATTCCGGCACGAAGATTTGCTGCATGGCTGAATTTACCGGATTTGAATGCCGTAAATGATTTAATTGAAATGGGATTTATTCAGCCAAAAACCGGAAGAACCATTGTACTGCATCCCATGATACAGGAAATCGCTGTTGCAGATATGCAGCCGTCTGTAAAAACCTGTTTCCCTTTACTGGAAAGTCTGCAAAACATCTGCCTTTTACACGGCAATGATATTTCCTACTACAGACTTGTTTTCCAAACCGTTGAAAACATTATTACAAAAACAACTAAAGATGATATTTCTGGTTATTTATTATTCTTAGAAGATGTTTTCCCATATATGGAAAAATACCACGAAGAAAATGGTATGCAAAGAATCCTGCGTGAACTATCTTCTTTGCTGGAAGACACTTCTATCGGAACCGTGTCTGACCGGGCATTATTACTGGACTATAAAGCTACCCTTGAAAGAAATATTGGAAAAGCCGTAAAGCTGGAAAAAGAAGCGATGTCTTTGCTTTCTCCTGTTACACCTGAAAACGCCCACCTCGTCGCAAATCTATATGGAAATCTGGGTGGACTATATCACCAGCAGGGAAATACCGAACTGGCAAAACAGGCTATGGAGCAGGGAATCAGCTTATTAGAACAATACCAGCTTCTCTATATGAATGACAGTATTGTTCAAATCTGCAACTATGCAGCTCTCCTTACAGATACCGGTGAAGCGTCTCGTGGATTATCCTCCTTACGCAAATGTGCCCGGCTGGTAAAAGAATACAATTCCGATCAGTGTCTGGACTATGCCATTATTCAGGAAGCTATGGGAACTGCCTATCTGGTACAGGCTGATATAGAACAGGCTACCTCCCATCTCAAAAAAGCTATGGCAATCTATGAAATAGTATGGGAATCTGAACCGGAAGCTATCGATAATAAATACCAACAAATACAAGAATTGTATATCAATGCTGGAATACAAATTGGACAACAATTATTGAGCTCTACTAAAAATGTCTGAATAGTCTACAAATCAAACTATTCAGACATTAAAACTTATAACAATATGAATATTTTATATTAATTAGTCGGCAATAAATTTCCCATACTCTTCAAACTGATAGCTAAAGTAGAAGTATTATGTAGTAACGCAGAGGTCGTTGGTTGAATAATTCCTGCCACTCCTAGTGCAATCAGCATTGCATTAATACCGACAATCCCCCTGTAATTCCCCTGAATACGGTGCATCATCGCATTAGACAAACGTTTCAGTACTACGATTTCCCGCAGATCCTCAGCAGCAATCGTAATGTCTGCGATCTCTCGCGCAAGTTCTGCTCCATCACTGATTGCAATTCCCGCATCTGCTGCTGAAAGCGCTGGCGAATCATTGATTCCGTCACCGATCATCACTACTTTTCTTCCTGCCGCTTTCTCTCTTTCAATGAATCCTGCCTTATCTTCCGGAAGTACTTCGGAATAATATTCATCCACTCCCACTCGTTTCGCAATAGATGCTGCAGTACGTTCACTGTCTCCCGTCATCATGACGATCTTGGAAACACCTTCTTCTTTCAAAAATCTTACCATCTCCCCGGCTTCTTCCCTGAGAGGATCTTCAATACAGATTACAGCAACTAATTCTCCGTCAATGGCAAGGAACAAATGAGAGTATTCTTCAGGAAGCGTATCAAATCGTTCCTGATATTCCGGACGTATCCGGCACTTTTCATCCTCAAACACAAAATGACTGCTCCCTATTATGGTCTTCTTTCCTTCTATATAGGAGGAAATACCATGGGCTACAATATACTCCACTTTTGAATGCATTTCTTCATGATACAGACTTCTTCTCTTTGCAGCATCCACGACAGCTTTTGCCATGGAATGTGGAAAGTGTTCTTCCAGACAGGCAGCAATCCGCAGAGCTTCCGGTTCAGGATAATCGCCAAACACAATGACTTCTTTTACAGTTGGTTTCGCCTTTGTCAGCGTACCGGTCTTATCAAATACGATGGTATCTGCCTCTGCCACAGCCTCCAGATACTTCCCACCCTTTACGGTAATTCCATTCTGTCCGGCTTCCCGTATTGCAGAAAGGACAGAAATCGGCATAGCCAGCTTCAATGCGCAGGAAAAATCCACCATAAGAACAGAAAGAGCTTTTGTCATATTGCGTGTGACAGCCCAGACAAGCCCTGTCCCCAGAAGCGTATATGGTACCAGACGGTCCGCCAGATGCTCTGCCTTGCTTTCCAGATTGGATTTCAACTTTTCTGAGTCTTCAATCATAGTCACAATCTTTTCAAACCGGGTAGCACCTGATACGGCCCTGACTATGATTTCCAACTCTCCTTCCTCCAAAACGGTTCCTGCATATACGGACTGACCCTCAGTTCTTCGTACCGGAAGAGATTCTCCGGTCAAAGATGCCTGGTTCACCATTCCTTCTCCGCAAGACACCTCTCCATCAAATGGGATTACATTACCCATCCGGATTATTACATTATCTCCGTCCTTAACATCTTTCACAGATACCTGTACTTCTGCATCATCTGTCTTTAACCAGACCTTATTAACGTTAAGTGACATCGTTCTTGCAAGGTCGTCAACCGACTTCTTGTGTGTCCAGTCCTCTATTATCTCACCTATACCAAGAAGAAACATTACTGAACCAGCTGTATTAAAGTCTCTTCTTAAGATAGAAACTCCTATTGCAGTTGCATCAAGAACTGGCACTTCAAGTTTTCTTGCAAGCAGTGTCCTGATTCCTTTATAAATGTACTTCATTGAAGATACCGTTGTTAATACCGCACATACCGGTGCCGGAATAAACAATTTCTTAGTCATTCTCCACAACACCTGATCTGCCAGCTTTTCAGTATAATGAGAATTGATTGCTCTTCCTGATGTTGCAAGAACATCTTCAGGAACCTCTACATTGCTGTATCTGAACTTAGCAATAGCTTCAATCACGGTCTTTCTTGAACATCTGTACTCAACAACTGCATCAGCAGTTCTCTCATACACCTTGGCATTCGTAACGCCATGCAGATTCTTAAGATAATACTGCAAGGTATCTGCCTGTATAAAAGTCATGCTGGAAGCATCCATGTGAACACGGATTCTTCCGGGCACATCATGCTTTATTGTGAATTTCATACTCTATTACGCTTCCTCATTTTCATCTACTGAATCAAGTACAACTTCTTCTGTGTTATACTTTGTCTCATTGATTGTCTTAGCATCAGCATATATATCCTCACAGTTTTCCTGAACAGTTGTAGCTGTCTTCATTATACATGATTTAGCTCTTAAAACTGCTGCTGTGCAGTTAGTATAAAGTTTCTTGGCGTCCTTGCTTGTAAGAATCTTAATTCCAGCTGTTCCAAATAATACACCTGCTGCAAAAAGTCCTGGTTTCTTTAAGTTATCAATTTTCATACTGTGCTCCTCTCTGTCCATATTGGACAATAAATGTTTCTTAAGTTTGTCGGTTATTATATTACACATCATGTAACATTTCTACATAAATCCTCTTATTGAGAAATCTTCTCAATATAGCAAAATGGAGAGATGAAACAGTTTCATCTCTCCATTGTTAGCAAATATTATTTAACTGAAACTGACTTTTTCCTGTCAACTACACTTGTTATCTTCTGATTCTTAATGTATCCGCAGGCTTCCAGCCCTGACTCAATAATTTTACTCCATTTGCTTTCTGATAAATTAATTGACGAATCATCGTTTAATCTTACAGTATAACCGCCATTATCGTTTTCATCACAAGTTATTCTGTACATATTCTTACGGTTAATTGCACCTATCTCTTCAAGTGTATTAACCATACGATATACAGTAGCAGCTCCTATTTTAGGATCCTTCTTTATTGCCTTGTAATAAATCTCTTTACAGCTTGAGCAGTCCTCTTCAAGAATTACATCAAGAAGCATAAGCCTCTGTTTAGTTATCCTGCAACCCTGCTGCTTGAGACGAGAAATAATAATGTCTTTGTCTTTATCAGGATTTCTGACCACCCGTTACCTCCTTTTAATGGCAGTGTCCTTTGCATTTTCCGCAGTCACCACCACATGTGAACGATTTACCGTTTTTCTTGTCGTGTACCATACTGCGTACAATAAGTACAACTATAATCACCAATATAACTCCTACTATAATTGTTCCCAGCATAATTACACCTCCGATAATATATCATTTAATTACTTTGTTGCATTTAAAATCTTCTTAGAATCAACCTTTAATGTCTTACTTTCCTTATATGGTCTGAATAACAGGTAAATGAAACCGACAATTATAAGAATAGCGATTACTGTGAATACGTTAAATGCTGTGTCGCCAGTAATAAGACCAGCAATCTGGTTAATTACAAGGCCTACAAGGTAAGCATATCCACACTGGTATCCGATTGCAATCCAGAACCACTTAATGTTGTTCATCTCTCTCTTGATAGCACCCATAGCTGCGAAGCAAGGAGCACAGAGAAGATTGAATGCAAGGAATGCATATCCGCTTACTACTGTAAATGTAGCTGCCATATTGGCATATACTGTTCCCTCACCTGCTGAGTAAAGGATACCCATTGTACCAACGATATTCTCCTTAGCTACAAGACCAGTAATAGAAGCAACAGTTGCCTGCCAGTTACCAAATCCTAAAGGAGCAAATATCCATGCGATTGCCTTACCAATTCTGCCAAGAATAGAGAAGTCAATCTGATCATCTGCAAGCATTGTAAATGTTCCATCAACGAATCCGAAGTATGTTGTGAACCAGATAATGATTGTTGAAAGTGTGATGATTGTTCCGGCCTTCTTGATGAATGACCATCCACGCTCCCACATGCTTCTTAATACTGTACCAACTGTTGGAAGATGGTATGCTGGAAGCTCCATAACGAATGGTGCAGGATCTCCAACGAATAACTTTGTCTTCTTTAAGATGATACCTGAGCAGATAATTGAGAATATTCCAAGGAAGTATGCTGATGGAGCAACCCATGGAGCACCATCAAAGATAGCTCCGGCAACCATTGCTATGAATGGAAGCTTAGCTCCACAAGGAATAAATGTTGTTGTCATAATTGTCATCTTACGGTCTCTGTCGTTCTCAATTGTACGTGAAGCCATGATACCAGGAACACCACAACCTGAACCGATAAGCATTGGAATGAATGACTTACCTGAAAGACCGAACTTACGGAAAATTCTATCCATAATGAATGCTATACGTGCCATATAACCGCAAGACTCAAGGAATGCAAGGAATATGAATAATACAAGCATCTGTGGAACGAAGCCAAGTACTGCACCAACACCGGCTACAATACCATCAAGGATAAGACCCTTTAACCAGTCTACACAACCGATTGCATCAAGTCCTGACTCAAGAAGCACTGGGATACCAGGAACCCATACACCATAATTAGCAGGATCTGGAGCTGCACCATCATTGTCTATACACTGTTTTATAGCTTCCTTAACACCGGCTGCATCTGTTGTCTCTGTTGTTACACTAAGATTTTCCTCATCTTCTACATCATAATCTAATGTAAGGTTAGCTGGAACTGTGTTTTCAAGTTTCTTTAATGCTGCTACTGCTACATCTGAATCATAATCATCAGCTTCTGTATCAATAGCATCTGCATACTCTTCACCTTTATCACCAAGGCTGTCGATATATGCCCCGATGATTGCATCTGAATCACCATACTCATCAGCTACTTCTTCGTAAGCTGAAGTGCCAATTCCGAAGAGATGCCAGCCATCACCGAACACACCATCGTTAGCCCAGTCTGTTGCCCATGTACCAACTGTTGTAACTGATACATAGTATACGATGAACATTACAACTGCAAATATTGGAAGTGCTAAGAATCTGTTAGTAACTATTCTATCAATCTTATCTGATGTAGAAAGCTTCTTCTCAGACTTCTTTGCAAAACATCCACTGATAATTGAAGATATATATGTATATCTTTCATTAGTGATAATACTTTCTGTATCATCATCAAATTCTTTCTCAAGAGTCTCAATCTCAGCTGAAACATCTGGAACATCCTTCATAAGAACTTTAATCTTATCATCCTTCTCAAGCAGCTTGATAGCAAAGAATCTCTTCTGTTCTTCAACAATATCAAGACCAAGCTTATCTTCTACTGCAGATATAGCTGCCTCAACCTTATCATCAAACTTGTGAGCAATTGTATTGAGCTTCTTGCTCTCTGCAAGCTTAACAGCCTTCTCTGCTGCTTCCTTAATGCCAGTTCCCTTAAGAGCTGATATCTCAACAGCTTCACATCCAAGGTTCTTTCCTAACTTGGCAAGGTCAACCTTATCTCCGTTCTTTTCCATGATATCGACCATGTTAACAGCCATAATAACTGGAATCCCCAGTTCCATAATCTGTGTTGAAAGATAAAGGTTTCTTTCAATGTTAGTACCATCAACGATATTGATGATTGCGTGGAAAGTGGAAATCGGAAGCACGTGCATTGCGGGCATACTATTATTTTGAATTGCTGCGCCTTTACGGTCCCATTCCGTTGATTGGCGAAGATCCCATTCCTTTGGACGCTTCCTTGGAAGAACTGATTAAAGAACGTAATTCGGTAGATGAATGCGTAAACTTCATTGCTACGGAATTGCAGAGCGCCATTGATTCCGGCGATTTGCTCCAGAGAGCCGGGAAGGCAAACCTGGGACGTATGGATGTCGCCACTTGTATGGCACTCAAGGCAAAGCTGTACCTCTATTGGGCAAGTCCGCTTTTCAACGGAAATACAGATCAGGCGTCAGTCAAGAATAAAGACGGCAAACAACTTTTCCCTCAGACCGAAGACAACTCCAAATGGGCTCAGGCACGCGATGCGTATGAACGGTTTATGACCTTCGCAGCCGGACAGGGATACAAGCTGACCGAGGTCTATACGAATGGAAAACTAGCCCCTTATGCTTCGTGCAGGGCTGCGGGCGAGTTTTTCACCACAACCTGGGAAGCTGTTGATGAACTGATTTTTGTGATGACGATCAGGGCGGCGCCGATGAATACCATAC
>OGXH01003077.1_pt1 | contig 11031 bp, 9 predicted proteins | sample 1576241 | NCBI WGS metagenome assembly OGXH01 (sample SAMEA3541529, study PRJEB24748) | human gut metagenome | biome: human gut; feature: human-associated habitat; material: faeces | place: China | collected 2012
GTCCGCGATAGGGTCCAGTGTCAGGGTGGGGGCAGCGGGGGCGGTCAGGTCCAGTTCATTGTTCAGTTCAGCCATGGGAAATCTTCCTTTCCATTTCAATATATGAATATGATCCAATCAGGTTGCGGCTCAGGTCAGGTTCTGGCTCTTCAGGATGCCGTCCAGCACCTCAATATCGGTGGAAATGTCCATCGCCTCGGCACTGTACAGGGCGTCCAGCTGGTTTTCAAAGGCTTTGGCAATCGTAGTCGTATTTCTTCTCACTTCATTCAAAATTTGCTGGGAGTTCTCGCCTTTAAAGCCTGCCTGGACTACCGTTTCATAGGTCGTCCGCTCTCCCATATCCATTCCGACATCGGCGAAATCTTTTTCAATACGCGCATATGCAGCCAAAATCTTTACAGCTTCCGGCAGATAATAGCGGGCAAAACGGTCTACCTGCTTTGCCTTTTCCGGCTGCCGTTCGACCACTCTCACAATACTGCGCCCGGCCTTCTCCATTCTATCCATTTCATAGGAAAGTTGGGCATCCGGGATTTCATCGTTCAGTTCATGCAGTTCATCCAGCTTTGCCGTAATTTCTGTCAGCATGGCATCCACATCCTCACTGCCCGTGGCGTAGGGCACCTGCTTACGGATGACGCGGGTAGGGCAGAATTTGGTGCCCAGCCCGTAGGCCGCCAGACTAAGCCCTGCGATGATGAGCAGGTTGGACAGACGGTAAGCCGGCAGCAGCAGTGCGCCCACCGGCCACACCAGCGCCGCCAGATAGATCGGCAGCACCGGGCGGGTGCGTTTTTCTTCCCATTTATTCATCTGCAAAGTTCTCCTTTGCGCTGCTTACGTTAAAATTGTAGCGATATGTCCTTATTATAGAACAAAATCGGTACGTTCGCAACCGTTTTCCTGCAAAAAAGGCAGCAGTTCCCGGCCCCAGGCGGTGCGCAGACGGTCCATCGACCACGCCGCGTTGGCGGGGCTGGTGCTGGGCAGCACCACGGCGGGCATACCCGTGCTTGCCTGGGCATATTTTGCATAGACACGCCCCGAAGCCGCGCCGTTGCAGAACACCGCCTGCACCCCCAGTTTGCGGATGAGGGCGGCGACGTCGTTCGGTTCCACATTGCGGATGGAGGCATCGGACGCGCCGCGGATGTCGCAGGCACCGATGGTATCCCACACCGCCAGGCCGTGCTTCAGGATGATGGCCTTTTTCGCCTCGATGTCCTGCCAGGCGGGCACCGGCTCGCCGGTCAGGCTGGCCATCAGCGGCCAAAAGCGGTTTTGCGGGTGGCCGTAGAAAAAGCCCTGCTCCCGGCTTTTGGGGCTGGGAAAGCTTCCCAAAATCAGCGCTTTGGCCCGCGCCCCATACAGCGGCGGCAGGCCGGGGCCCACATGGGTGTAGGCGGCTTTGGTCTCGGCCATGTTAGAATGCCTCCGGCCAAAGTTCCCGGCAGAGGTCAGCCACGCCGTGGGGTTCGGCGTCGGGGCCGGTGCGGTCGGCGGCGGCTTTGGCGTTGGCGCTGCCGTTGGCCATGGCGATGCCCATGCCTGCGGCAGCCAGCATGGCGGTATCGTTGTCGCCGTCTCCGATGGCCACACACTCCTCCGGCGTCAGACCTGCCAGCCCGGCCAGCTCGCACAGGCCGGCGCCTTTATTGACGCCCTTTTGCATAATATCGCAGCCATCGCTGCCGGGGTAGGAGTAGAGAAACTGCAGGCCGAGATAGCCGTACTTTTCCTGGAACTGCGCGGCTTGTTCCCGGGGCAGGAAGCCGAAGCAGCCGAAGGGCATCTCCACCAGATGGTGATCCTGGTCCTCGCCGTCCACGATGTTGTTGTACAGGTTCTTGGCCTTTTCCCGGCGGTCGAACTCGGCAAAATCGATGTAGGCGTAGTTGGCGTCGTGGAAGGTGAACCGCAGGGGCAGCTCATAATCCTCGAAAAAGTCCACGAGAGCGTACATTTCTTCAGCAGTCAGGCGGTGGAGGGCCAGGTCATTGCCTTTGGCGTCCACCAGCTGGGCGCCGCCCGCACAGACCCAGTACTGGCAGCAGTTGGATGCGGCGTATTTGATTCGGTGGAAGAGGCTGCGAAGAAAACAGCTGCCATGAAAAAGAAAACCCTGAAGGAAGAGCTGACCGAAAAGGCAGAGCAGGCGGACAGCGCGATTCTTGAGGGAAAAGAAAAAGAAAAGCCTGCATGCCGCACGACCCGCAAAAAGACAGCGACCGCGAAGGCTGTCGCACCGAAAGAGCCGACGGCTAAGAAGCCTGCGTCTGTAGCTAAGAAGTCTACCTCTTCCGCGAAAGTGACGAAAGGAACCAAAGCATGAGGAAGGTGCTGATGTCCGGCGCAGCATTTTTGACATCCTCTGTGACGCTGACAGGCGAAGAGATAGAAAGCCTCGCGCCGGACGAATCCTTAAAGGATATGGAAAAACAGCTGAGCCTGCTGGAACGCTACTTAAACGAGCTGCCGGACAAGCTTCTGGGGCTGGGCGTCCGCACGGTGCTGGCGCTCATCCTGTTTGCGATCGGCAGCAGACTGATTGCGATGATCCGGCATTTTATCAGACGGGCGATGGAGCGTTCCAGCGCGTCGGAGGAAGCGGCGCAGTTTCTGGATTCCTCGATTAAGTTTGTTTCGTATACGATTCTGGTGTTCATGATTCTGCAGCTGTTTGGTGTGGAGGCAGCAAGCATTGCGACGGTGATCGGTTCGGTCGGCGTAACGATCGGTCTGGCGATCCAGGGAAGCTTAAGTAACTGTATTGGCGGAATCCTGATTATGATGCTGAAGCCGTTTCATGTCGGAGATTATATCATTGAAGGGGGCGGTAACGAAGGGATTGTTCAGCAGATATCTGTCTTTTATACGAAGCTTGCAACCTATGACAATCAGATTATTCTGATCCCGAACGGAAACCTCGCAAATAGCAGCCTGACGAACGTGACGGATGAGGCGGAACGGCGTGTGGATTTGAAAGTCGGAATTTCGTATGATTCTGATATCCGCAGCGCACGGAAAGCAGTGCAGGAAATTGCGAAGAAAAACCCGTATGTGCTTCCGGAGCGGGAGATCGCAGTCAACGTAGACGAACTGGCAGACAGCAGTGTTGTCCTTGTTGTGAAATTCTGGGCGAAGAAGGAAAACTACTGGCAGGCGCGCTATACGATGCTGGAGGATATCAAATACGGATTCGATGAAGCGGGCATCCGCATTCCGTATCCACAGATGGATGTACATCTGGATTCCGGGACTTGACTTGCAAGAAAATCCATGTATAATTATTTCATATCTGCATAGATCAGAAAAAGTCGGCGTGCGAGCCTTATCGCCCGCCGCTTTTTTTCCTCTTTACGCACCGGTTTGAGCGTATACATAGCCTGCCGGGGCAAAAGGTGGACACAAAGCTCGTGTGAACGGGCAATTTCACAGATGAAAGGAGACAAATGTAAAAAGTATGATAAAAGAACTGATGAAGTCGATCAGGGAATACAAGCGTGATTCGATCCTGACACCGATTCTGGTATCTCTGGAAGTGGTCATGGAATGTATCATCCCGTTTGTAGTCGCTCAGCTGGTCAATGAAATCAAAGCCGGAAGCGGTATGAGCGTCATTTCACGGTACGGTCTGATTCTGGTGGTGATGGCGCTTATGTCTCTCGCATTCGGAGCCGGTGCCGGTTCGGTCTGCGCGTCCGCGTCCTGCGGATTCGCCAAAAACCTGCGCAAGGATATGTTTTACCGGATTCAGGATTTTTCCTTTGAAAACATCGACAAATTTTCTACCTCGTCTTTAGTGACGAGAATGACGACGGACGTTATGAACGTCCAGCTGGCATTTATGATGCTGATCCGACTTGCGATCCGCAGCCCGCTGATGTTGATCTTTTCCTTTACGATGGCGTTTATTATGGGCGGAAAGATGGCGCTGATCTTCCTGGTGGTCATCCCGATTCTGGGGATCGGACTGTTTGCCGTGATCCATAAGGTAGGCCCGCTGTTTAAACGGGTATTCCGTAAGTACGATGCTCTGAACAATTCGATTCAGGAAAATGTCAAGGGCATGCGCGTGGTAAAATCCTTTGTGCGCGAGGCGTACGAAAAAGAAAAATTCCATCATGCGGCAGAAGAGGTTTGTCAGGATTTCACCCGCGCGGAGAAGATTCTGGCGATCAACAGCCCTCTGATGCAGTTCTGCCTGTATGTGGTTATGATTTTTGTCCTGTCCTTTGGTTCTTATACGATCATCACGAGCGGCGGTCTGGATCTGGACGTCGGACAGTTTTCTGCCCTTTTAGTATACAGCTTCCAGATATTAAATAGCCTGATGATGTTCTCGATGGTATTTGTCATGGTGACGATGGCTGCGGAATCCGCACAGCGAATCGTGGAAGTGTTAAAAGAGGACAGTACGCTGACAAGTCCTGCAGACCCGGTGGAGGAAGTGGCAGATGGTTCGATCGATTTCGACCATGTCAGCTTCAAATATTCTCTGCAGGCGGAGAAGATGGCGCTTGCCGATATCGATCTGCATATCCGTTCCGGGGAGACGATTGGAATTATCGGTGGCACCGGTTCTTCGAAGTCTTCCCTGATCCAACTGATTTCCAGACTTTATGACGCGACAGAAGGCGTTGTAAAGGTTGGCGGAAAAGACGTCAGAGAATATGATCTGGAAGTGCTGCGCAACCAGGTAGCAGTCGTATTACAGAAAAATATTCTGTTTTCCGGAACGATCAAGGAAAACCTGCGCTGGGGCAACCAGAACGCGACGGATGAGGAATTAAAGGAAGCATGCCGTCTGGCGCAGGCGGATGAATTTATCATGCAGTTCCCGGATCAATACGATACGCATATCGAACAGGGAGGCAGCAATGTGTCCGGCGGTCAGAAGCAGAGACTTTGTATCGCAAGAGCGCTGTTAAAGAAGCCGAAGATCCTGATTCTCGACGATTCGACCAGTGCGGTGGATACCAGGACGGACGCACAGATCCGCAAAGCGCTGCGCGAATACATTCCGGAAACGACCAAGATCATCATCGCACAGAGAATTTCCTCCGTGCAGGATGCGGATCGGATTCTGGTCATGGACGGCGGTACGATCTGCAATATCGGCACCCATGAAGAGCTTCTCAAGACGAGCGAGATTTACCGGGAAGTATATACTTCCCAGAACAAGGGAGGTGATTCTGATGAAAAATAAGGGACAGGCGAAAAAAGGAACGATGAAGCGTCTGATCAGGATGCTGTTCGAGTTTTATCCGGTACTTCTGCCGTTAGTTTTGGTCTGCATCGTACTGAATGCACTGATCAGCTCGATTCCCGCTATTTTCCAGCAGAATATCATCGCAGTGGTCGAGCAGTACTGGCAGACGAAGGACTGGGCGGCGGCAGCGCCGACGGTGACCAGACTGGTCCTCATCCTGGTTGTACTGTATGCGCTGTCTCTGGCAGCAGGCTATGCGTATTCCTATGGAATGGCGATTATCACACAGGGCTCCCTGAAGAAGATGCGGGAAAAAATGTTCAACCGCATGCAGGATTTGCCGATCAAGTATTTTGATACACATAACCACGGCGATATCATGAGCTATTATACTAACGATATCGACACGCTGCGCCAGCTGATTTCTCAGAGTATTCCGCAGCTGTTGATTTCCTGTATCACCGTGGTTACGATTTTTTCAATCATGCTGTATTACAGCATGTGGCTGCTTTTGGTCGTGCTCTGTGGCGTTGCATTGATGTTTGTCGTTACCAAAAAGGTCGGCAGCAGCTCGGCACATTTTTTCTTAAAGCAGCAGATCGCAGTCGGCAAGACAGAGGGCTTTGTGGAAGAGATCATGAACGGACAGAAGGTTGTCAAGGTGTTCAGTCATGAGACCGAGACAAAAAAGGATTTTGACCGGGTCAACGACGAGCTGTTTGAAATGTCCTGTCAGGCAAACCGTTATGCGAACATGCTGATGCCGATTCTGATGAATATGGGCAATATCCTTTATGTTGTCGTAGCGCTTGCTGGAGGCATGCTGCTATTGTCCGGCGCGCCGAACTTGAGTTTGTCAGGCATGGCACTTTCCATCAGTATTACCGTACCTTTTTTGAATATGACAAGACAGTTCTGCGGCAATATCGGACAGGTGTCCAATCAGGTCAACTCAGTTGTCATGGGTCTTGCGGGGGCAGATCGTATTTTCAGCCTGCTGGATGAAGAGCCGGAGACAGACGATGGCTATGTAACCCTGGTCAATGCAAAAGAAGAAAATGGTGAACTGGTCGAATGCAGCGAGCGTACAGATATCTGGGCATGGAAGCATCCGCACAGCGCGGACGGCAGCGTGACCTATACGCGTCTGACGGGCGACGTGCGCCTGAAGGAAGTGGATTTTGGTTACAATCCGGATAAAATCGTCCTGCATGATGTCAGTCTGTACGCAGAGCCCGGACAGAAGGTGGCGTTTGTAGGCGCGACCGGCGCCGGAAAGACGACGATCACAAACCTGATCAACCGGTTTTATGATATCGCGGACGGCAAAATCCGTTATGACGGAATTAATATCAACAAGATAAAAAAAGCGGATCTGCGCCGTTCTCTTGGCATTATTCTGCAGGATACGGTGCTCTTTACCGGCACTGTCATGGAAAATATCCGCTATGGCAAGCTGGATGCGACAGATGAAGAGTGTATCGGGGCTGCAAGGCTTGCGGGTGCGCATGATTTCATCACACGTCTGCCCGAAGGCTACCAGACGGTAATCGACGGTAACGGATCGAACCTGTCCCAGGGACAGAGACAGCTGATTTCGATTGCGCGTGCTGCAGTTGCAGATCCGCCGGTTATGATTATGGACGAGGCGACATCTTCGATCGATACCAGAACAGAGGCGATTGTGCAGAAAGGTATGGATGCGCTGATGCACGGACGAACCGTATTCGTTATCGCACACAGACTGTCCACAGTTCGGAATTCCGATGTGATCATGGTTCTCGAGCATGGACGGATTATCGAGCGCGGCAGCCATGATGAGCTGATCGCGCAGAAAGGAAAGTATTATCAGCTTTATACCGGCGCATTCGAGCTGGAATAAAGCGTAGTATGAGATTGCGCAGCTTCTTTTGCGCATGAAATAGCGCTCCCCTCGTAGCTGTCTGTAAACAGATTTTTATGCGAGCATAAAATCTGTTTACAGACAGCTACGAGTGAATTGGGAAAACAAAAAGGCACTGGAATACCAGTGCCTTAAACAATAGAATGCTCGCAGAGCGTGCATTCTATTGTCATGAATTAAAATTCCTATAAAGAAAAGCCGGAAAAGGGACTCGAACCCTCGACCTACTGATTACGAATCAGTTGCGCTACCAACTGCGCTATTCCGGCAGAACTCCAACAATAGATATTATACTGATATTTCATCGGTTTGGCAAGTCTTTTTTGAAAAAAGTTTCGTCTTGACAGCATTTCTGAATTGTGGATAATGTAAGGAAGAGTAAAAAAGAAAATAAACTCGCAAATGAAAGGCCGGTTACGCGGCAGAATGGGAGGAAGCATGACAGCTTATAAAGACAGAAGCAAAGAAGAGTTACTGCAGGAAAAGAGTCAGCTGGAGGCTCAGTATAAGGAGTTCCAGGGTAAAGGACTGAAACTGGATATGTCCCGCGGTAAACCGAGCGCAGCGCAGCTGGATCTTTCCATGGGTATGATGGATGTACTGGACAGCTTTACAGATCTGAAGTGTGAGGCAGGAATTGATTGCCGTAACTATGGTGTTATGGATGGCATCCCGGAAGCAAAGCGTCTGTTGGGAGAACTGATCGAAGTGCCTGCAGATAATATCATTATCTACGGCAACTCCAGTCTGAATGTAATGTTCGATGTAGTGAGCCATGCCTTCACCCACGGTATTATGGGGATGACTCCCTGGCATAAGTTAGACAAGGTAAAATTCCTTTGCCCGGTTCCAGGCTATGATCGTCATTTTGCGATTACAGAATATTTTGGCGTAGAGATGATCAATGTTCCGATGACTCCCCAGGGCCCGGATATGGATCTGGTGGAAAAGCTGGTCAGCGAGGATGAAGCCATCAAGGGTATCTGGTGTGTACCGAAGTATTCCAACCCGCAGGGCTACACCTACTCCGACGAAACCGTCCGCAGATTCGCTGCCTTAAAGCCTGCGGCAAAGGATTTCCGTATTTTCTGGGACAATGCTTACAACGTACATCATCTGTATGACGAGCCTCAGGATGTTATCCTGGAGCTGCTTTCCGAGTGTGAAAAGGCTGGCAACCCGGATATGGTTTATAAATTCAGCTCCACCAGTAAAATCAGCTTCCCCGGTTCCGGCGTCGCTGCAATTTCTGCTTCCAAGGCAAACCTGGATGATTTAAGAACACATCTGACGATTCAGACGATCGGTCACGATAAGTTAAATCAGCTGCGTCATGTGCGTTACTTTAAAGATATCCACGGCATCGAGACGCAGATGAAAAAGCATGCAGAGATTCTGCGTCCCAAATTTGAAGCAGTGCTGGAAATCCTCGACAGAGAGCTGGGGAATCTGGAGATCGGTACCTGGACAAAACCCCACGGCGGCTATTTTATTTCCTTTGAAGCTCTGGACGGCTGTGCAAAGGCGATCGTTGCAAAAGCAAAGGAAGCCGGAGTTGTCATGACCGGTGCCGGGGCAACCTACCCTTATAAAAAGGATCCTCATGACTCCAACATCCGTATCGCCCCTTCCTTCCCTCCGATCGACGAGCTGGTTCAGGCAACGGAGCTGTTTGTTCTGTGCGTAAAGCTGGTAAGTGTAGACAAGCTTCTGGAAAACATGTAAAATAACACAATAGAATGCACGGTGCATGAGGCTTCTATTGCCATGAATAATGATGCGCGCCTGAGATTGTAGCAGCTGGGCGCGCATTTTTATCGTATAGGAAACTCTTTTTGTAGGGGGATCAGGATGTCACAGGAGGAACAGACAATAAAGCTGGATCAGCGGGATGTGCTGGACGCAGCGATGACAGCAGGGCATATTTTGCTGGAAAACGGCGCGGAAATATTCCGTGTGGAAGAGACGATCGACCGGATCTGTCATCATTTTGGCGTACAGTCAGAAAACGCCTTTGTACTCAGCAACGGCATTTTTCTGACGTCCGGAGATGAGCATGAGAAACGCTTTGCCCGGGTGGAGCATATTCCGGTTCGCGGTGCACAGCTTCATCGGGTTGCGGCGGTCAATCAGCTCTCACGGGAAATAGAAGAGGGAAAATACACACTGCCGGAAATCCGGGAAAAGCTGGAACAGATCCGAAATGCGCCGGGCGCTTCCAAAAGGACACTGGTGCTGATGTCCGGTCTTGGCAGCGGCTGTTTTTGTCTGATGTTCGGCGGAATGTGGCAGGACTGTGTCGCAGCCTTTGTGATCGGGTGTCTGCTGTATCTGTATTTGCTTTGGTTAAACGGCAGATGCTCTAAAATTGTGGAAAATATCGGCGGCGGAATTATTATTACGGTGTGTAGTCTTTTGTTTATCCATATGCCGTTTGGAATGGATATGAGCCATATGATCAGCGGTTCCATCATGCCTCTCGTGCCGGGGCTCGCATTTACGAACGGAATCCGGGACATCGCGGACGGCGATTACATTTCCGGGACCGTCCGCATGATCGACGCGGTGCTTGTTTTTTTGTCTGTGGCGGCAGGCGTCGGCTGTGTGCTGAGCATTTATCATCATCTGACGGGAGGTGTCATGCTGTGACGGATTTGCTTCAGATTCTTGCGGCTGGAATCGGCACGGTTGCGTTCGGCGCGTTATTTGGCGTGCCTTCCAAATATTATCCCTACTGCGGTCTGATCGGAGCGTCCGGCTGGGCGGTCTATGTTTTTTTGTGGATGCGGACGGGCTTTTGGTCGGAAGCGGTCGTTGTCTTTTTGGCGACAGTGCTGGTTATTCTGATGTCCCGTTTTTTTGCCGTGCGGGAGCGTTGCCCGGTGACGATTTTTTTAATCTGCGGTATTTTACCGCTCGTGCCTGGAGCCGGAATATACTGGACGTGCTATTACCTGGTGACGGGACAGCTGGATGAAGCTTCTACCCGCGGATTTTCTGCCCTCAAGGCGGCGGTTGCGATTGTGCTTGGAATTGTGTTCGTATTTGAAATTCCGCAGCGTTTCTTCAAGGGAAAGGCGGTCAGAAAAAATGACAAACTGTGAAGCGTGCGCTTATTACAGCTATGACGAGGATTATGAATGTTATATCTGCGAAATGGATCTGGACGAGGACGAGATGCTGAAATTTTTAAGCAGCACGTTTGATGCCTGTCCCTATTACCGTTCCGGAGATGAATACAGCGTTGTGCGGCACCAGATGTGACGGCGCATGGGAAATTCGATGATTTCCTGAAGAAATCGCGTTTTCCCATGCACCGCTACATCCAGATTCCAAAAGCTCTATCGTGCCAGCACGAATCGTTTTTTAAATCTGGGCGTCACTTGCTTTCATTAAATTTTTATATCCCAATTATAATCAATTTATAAAATTGGAGAATCCGCTTGACGGGTTCTCTTTTTTCGTGCTATCATCCAGACACATACAGAGCAGGAGCTCGGAAAGTTCGCCCCATGCAGAAATAGCAGGAGGCAATATCCTTTCGGAACGAAAACGTTCCATTTCTTTTGCAGATAGCCGATTGGGTCTGCAGTCTTTTTCAAACAATAGAAGATCCCCGGACGGGATGCTATTGTTTTCAGAAATTGATTTTCGTTTTTCAACGACAGTTTCCAGAGTTAAAAAATCAAACAGACAGTCAGATTTTGCTGTCAGACAGGAGGTTTATGCAAAAGCAGACACTCCTTGGACGCGCAAACCGGGTGAGGGACAAGCCTGAATTCTACCCTGTTGGTTCACGTCATTTCGTCCGGCTGTTTTCGACGTATCCTTCCGATACATCCGTCGGACGTCGTCTTGCAATTTTATGCCGCTATCTCCCAGCATAGCCATTTTAACACTGGACAAGTCGGAC
>OGXH01003080.1_pt1 | contig 11016 bp, 13 predicted proteins | sample 1576241 | NCBI WGS metagenome assembly OGXH01 (sample SAMEA3541529, study PRJEB24748) | human gut metagenome | biome: human gut; feature: human-associated habitat; material: faeces | place: China | collected 2012
CCGCATTTACTGCATAAAATTCTTTTAGATAAAAAATGTCTGGTACAATGTCGTTGCCCTTGGCATCTGTAATTTTTATGATGCAATCCGGTGTATGGTATTCGCCATCATTGGCGATTGTCGCATAACCTGCCGCCATTTCTATAACAGTTGTTCCATTTGTAAAACCACCGATACAGGTTGAGTTATATTCATAATCTCTTTTATCGAGTCCCTTGAAATTCAATGCTTCAAGATACTTCATACAACTGCGTGGCCCAAGGTCTTCGTACAGACGATAGGTCGCTACATTACTTGACTTCTCTACCGCTCTTCTCAAGGAAATGGAACCAGAATAGGAGTAGCCTGCATTCGATACGGAATCGCTTCCTGTCATACGGCTGTCATCTAAGGTACTATCTGGTGTATATCCTTTTTCGAGTGCTGGTGTGTATACGAGGAGGGGCTTAATCGCACTTCCTGGCTGACGGAAGCTTTGGTAGGCTCTGTTTAAACCGTAACCTTCCTGATCTTCCTCACGGCCACCTACGATGGCTGCCACTTTTCCTGTGGAGTTATCAATGGATACAGCTGCTCCCTGTACCTTGTAAACACCATCGTCCGTCTTTTCTGTAAACATGGAAAGCTGGGAAGATACGGAATCCTGCAGCTGCTTCTGCTTCTCCATGTCTATTGAAGTATAAATACGATAGCCTGCTGAATATAAGCTTTTTTTGCATGCACTGGATTCCAAGACGGAGGATACGCTCTGGTTTGTATTACAGTCCAATGAGGAAACTATGGAAAAATATCCCTATGCATTTACTCTTCGCATTGGATATCACATAGAGGGAAATAAGCTGGAAGTGCTCTGGCAGGTGGAAAATCCTTCGGAAGAGGAACTTCCGTTTTCGATTGGCGGACATCCGGCATTCAACCGTCCAAAGAATTGTAAAATCCGTTTTGATGTGGCAGGCCCGCTCACAAGTACAACAATTGTAGATGGTCTGGTCGGAAATGGTACGGTGGATTATGAACTGAAAGACAGTTATCTTACGGTCACGGATCATCTGTTTGATGCGGATGCACTTGTTATCGAAAACCAGAATGTGCACGAAGTCTCTCTCTGTGATAGGGAGGGAAATCCGTATCTGACCGTTACGATGGATGCACCACTGTTTGGAATCTGGTCACCGGCAGGTCCGGATGTTCCGTTTGTATGTGTGGAACCCTGGTATGGACGCTGTGACAGCGTTGATTTTACCGGCGATTTAAAAGACCGGGAGTGGGGAAACCTGATTGCACCGGGCGGCATCTGGAAAGCACGTTATACCGTGGAGGCAGTATAAGAATAATTTTTCCTTGACAGAGAAGGAAAGAATGATTATAGTTTTATACATAGACAATTTTATAGATATCTTCAGGGCAGGGTGCAATTCCCTACCGGTGGTACAGCCCACGAGCCGTAAGGCATGATTCGGTGAAACTCCGAAGCCGACAGTACAGTCTGGATGAAAGAAGATATCAAGTGCAGAACCCGTACGGTCCTGCGCTTGTGGAGGTTGCTCTGGGATGCGTTTGCATTCTGGAGCTTTCTTTTTTGCACAAGGATCCCTTGTGTTTTTCGGCTTGCCCTGAACGTTTTTGTTCAGGGCTTTTTCTTTTGGAGGCAACACGATGAACGACAAAGACTATATGCGTCTGGCTTTGCAGCTTGCAAAAAAGGGCTGCGGGTGGACATCGCCCAACCCGATGGTGGGTGCCGTGGTCGTAAAAGAGGGCAGGATCATCGGACAGGGCTGGCACCAGAAATACGGTCAGGCTCATGCGGAGCGCAATGCGCTGGCATCCTGCACCGAAGATCCGCAGGGAGCGACCATGTATGTGACATTGGAGCCGTGCTGCCATTACGGAAAGCAGCCGCCCTGCGTGGATGCGATTCTGGACGCGGGCATTCACCGGGTGGTCGTGGGTTCCGCTGACCCGAATCCGCTGGTAGCCGGAAAAGGAATTGCAATCCTGCGCGCACACGGCATAGATGTGACCGAAAATGTTCTGCAAGAGGAATGCGATGCGCTGAACAAGGTGTTCTTCCACTATATCACCACAAAACGCCCCTTCGTTTCCATGAAATACGCCATGACAATGGACGGAAAAATCGCCACATACACAGGCGCTTCCAAATGGATCACCGGGGAAATTGCCCGGACTCATGTTCAACGGCAGCGACACCGATTCCGCGGCATTATGGTGGGAGTCGGAACCATTCTGGCAGATGACCCGCTGCTGACCTGCCGGATAGAGGGTGGCCGTGATCCCGTCCGGATCATCTGTGATACACATTTGCGGACACCGCTGCAATCACAGGTAGTCACGACCGCCAAACAGGTCCCCACCATTCTTGCGACCTGCTGCGGCGACCCAGAGAAGCAGGCGGCATATCAACAGACCGGGTGCCGAGTCCTTTGTCTGGAAGAGCAATGCGGTCATGTGAATCTTCCGCAACTGATGGAACAGCTGGGGCAGGAGCAGATCGACAGCATTCTGCTGGAAGGCGGCGGAACCTTGAACTGGTCTGCACTGGAAAGCGGCATCGTGCAGCAGGTACAGGCTTACATCGCCCCGAAGCTGTTCGGAGGTAGGGATGCCAAAGCACCCATTGAGGGTGCAGGTGTTTCGTTTCCGGATGCTGCATTCCGCCTGAAGAACAGCCGATTGGAACAGCTTGGCGAAGATTTCCTGATCGAAAGTGAGGTGGAGTACCCGTGTTTACCGGAATCGTGGAAGAAGTCGGAACAATAAAATCCATCAATCGGGGACAGCATTCCGCTGTACTGACTGTTCGTGCAAAAACGATTCTGGAAGAAACCAGGATCGGCGACAGCATCGCCGTCAACGGCATCTGTCTGACCGTCAGGCAGCTCTTCCCGGATAGCTTTGCTGCGGATGTCATGCACGAGACCTTGAACCGCTCTGCACTTGCACAGCTCACCGTTGGAAGTGCTGTCAATCTGGAACGTGCCATGCCGGCCAACGGACGTTTTGGCGGACACATCGTAGCAGGCCATGTGGATGGCGTCGGACGCATTGCTAATATCCGAAAAGACGATACGGCTATCTGGTACACCATTCATGCAGATTCTGCGATCCTTCGCTATGTCGTTGAAAAAGGCTCTATCACAATAGACGGTATCAGCCTGACCGTGGCTGCGGTGGAACCTACGGGCTTTTCCGTGTCCACGATACCGCACACCGTCCGTCAGACGAACCTGAACCAGCGGCACAAAGGGGATTTTGTCAATTTGGAAACCGATGTTGTTGGAAAATATATCGAGAGGCTGCTTCCATCAGAAACACCGAAGCAAAACACGCTCACAAAAGAAATGCTGCTGCGTTGCGGCTTTTAAGGAGAGTTTACGATGAACTTCAATACCATTCCCGAAGCTTTGCAAGACCTGAAGCAAGGAAAAATCATTCTGGTAACGGATGACCCCGACCGTGAAAACGAGGGGGACTTCATCTGTGCTGCCGAATTTGCCACCACCGAAAACATCAACTTTATGGCGACCCACGGCAAAGGTCTGATCTGTATGCCGATGTCCGAGGCTTTCGTCCAGAAGCTGCAATTTCCGCAGATGGTGCAGCATAACACCGACAACCATGAAACGGCATTTACGGTGTCCATCGACCACGTTTCTACTTCTACGGGCATTTCTGCCGCAGAGCGTTCCATTACGGCGATGGCTTGTGTGGACGATCACGCAAAAGCAGAAGATTTCCGCAGACCGGGCCATATGTTCCCCCTTCTGGCAAAAAAGAACGGTGTGCTGGAGCGCAGCGGTCACACAGAAGCAACGGTTGACCTGTGCCGTCTGGCAGGGCTGAAAGAATGCGGCCTGTGCTGCGAGATCATGCGGGAGGATGGCACGATGATGCGCACCGCTGAACTGGCAAAGCTGGCAGAGCGTTTCCAGATCAAATTCATCACCATCCGTGATTTACAGGAGTACCGCAAGTGTCACGATAAACTGGTCGATCGGGTAACGGCGGTGAACCTGCCCACCAAGTATGGCACCTTCAGAGCTTATGGTTTTGTGAGCCGCCTGAACGGAGAGCATCACATTGCACTGGTAAAAGGTGACATTGGCGATGGAAAGAATATTCTGTGCCGCGTCCACTCGGAATGCCTGACAGGAGATACATTTGGTTCTTTGCGTTGCGACTGCGGCCAGCAGCTGGCCGCTGCCATGACGCAGATTGAAAAAGAAGGCCGGGGTATCCTGCTCTATATGCGGCAGGAAGGCCGGGGCATCGGTCTGATCAACAAACTGCGTGCCTATGAACTTCAGGAGCAGGGCATGGATACGCTGGAAGCCAATCTCGCTCTGGGGTTCCATGGAGATGAACGGGAGTATTATCTCGGCGCACAGATTCTCCGGGAACTTGGCGTAAAAAGCCTGCGCCTGCTTACCAATAACCCGGACAAAGTATATCAGCTCTCCGAGTTTGGGCTGGAGATCTCCGAGCGCGTACCCATTCAGATGACGGCGACCCCGTATGACCTGTTTTACCTGAAAACGAAGCAGGCACGGATGGGGCATCTTCTGGAATATTAACAACGAAAGAGGTATTTAAAAATGAAAACATTTGAAGGTAAGCTGGTTTCTCAGAACGTCAAGGTCGGTATCGTAGCTGCCCGCTTCAACGAATTTATCACGTCCAAACTTCTGAGCGGAGCAATGGATGGTCTGCTCCGGCACGATGTGCAGGACGCTGATATTCATGTTGCATGGGTTCCGGGTGCTTTTGAGATCCCACTGGTTGCCTCTAAAATGGCAAAAAGCGGAAAGTATGATGCTGTGATCTGCCTTGGTGCCGTGATTCGCGGTTCTACCAGCCATTACGACTATGTGTGCAATGAGGTTTCCAAAGGCATTGCCACGGTCTCGCTGGAAAGCGGGATTCCCGTCCTCTTTGGTGTTCTGACCACCGAAAACATCGAACAGGCCATCGAGCGGGCAGGCACCAAAGCAGGTAATAAAGGCTATGACTGTGCAGTCAGTGCCATCGAGATGGTAAACCTGCTCCGGGAAATGGATACCGCCGCAGAGTAAAATACACGCAGGAGTTTGCCATGATCGTTATAAAGACCCGACAGCCTGACCCGGAATTGGAGCAGAAGATCCGGATGCTTCTGGAACGAGAGCACATCGAGGCAGAGCAAATATCCATTGATTCATGGGAGAAGTTGGTTCTTCCGGGGCTTACACTGGACGGAATGACCCACGAAGTGTCGTGCAACGGCAGAAAAGTCTCCCTTACACGACTGGAGTTCGATTTGCTGCTGATGCTTGCCTCCCACGAAGGACAAATCTTCTCAAAAGAAGAGCTTTTCCGTGCTGTGTGGGGACAAAGCTGTGACGACACCTTAAAGGTCGTGGCAAATACCGTTTCCAATCTGCGAAAGAATGTCATTAGTGTTCTGGAGAGTCAGTTCAACAGGCTGAACGAACTGGATTTACAGACAGATGATATTGAAAAACAGCTTACCAGCGTGGCGAGACAGAATGAGACCTGTAGACGGTGGCGGATATTCCCGGCGTTGGACCACTTATTGTGACGGCAGCGGTGGCCACCATGGGGGAAGCATCAGCGTTTAAATCAGGGCGAGAGTTCGCGACTTATGTTGGTCTGGTGCCCAGACAGACTGGCTCAGGAGGAAAAATCCGCCTGCCGGGGATAAGCAAACGTGGTGATAAATATCTGCGAACCCTGTTTATTCATGGCGCAAGGGCGGCAGCATTACTGACCAGAGAACCTGGTCCGTGGATAACCGAACTGAAAAAGCGTCGTCCGGCCAGCGTGGCAATCGTCGCAATGGCAAACAAGCTGGCGCGAACGGTGTGGGCAATAGCAGCTCATGGAAGTAAATACGACAAAAATCATGTCAGTATCAGACCATATTAATCACTGATACCGATAAACGATAAATAATGAACTCTTAACAAAAGGGTGAATGCTGAAAGGTTGCGTGGGCAGCCGTAGTGATGACAACGACAGGTAAGACCGGGACTCGCTAAACCTGAATCTGTTCCTGAGATTAAAGCTCGCCGTGAAAATAAGGTGTGAGTCGGCGAATTACATAGGGGCTCGCAGCGTTACGGCTGCAATAAAGCCGGATATAAAGCTGCAACCTACCCGTCATGTCAGAACAACGGAAGCCTTGCAAACGGGATGCGTTCATATAAATACTATGAATTTTGTGTACTGAATGAAGTCAAGGGGGCGTTACGTTCCGGAGATATTTGGGTAAAAGGGTCGCGTCGTTACAGAAATTTTGATGATTATCTCATCCCGGTCACTGAATTTGAGAAATCCCGACAAAATGACCAGTTACAACTGGCTGTGCAGACCGATTGCCATGCATATCTTCAGGCCCGTATGACGCTTCTTGCATCTCGTCTGGAAGAAGTTAACGCAATGGCTCTTGCCGGTGAGCTGCCGGATGTTGATATTTCAGATAAAGGAGTGAAAATCACTCCGCTGGAGAACGGGGTTCCTTCCGGTGTTTCTGCCTTTGCCAGTCTGGTTTATAACATGCTCCCCCATCCGAAAATTACAGAAATACTGGAAGAAGTTGACAATTGGACTGGTTTTACACGTCACTTCACGCATCTCAAAAATAATAACATCAGGCCAAAAGACGGAAGGCTAATGCTCTTGCGCGAGCGGTTTTTATGCATCGGCTGGGTGAAATCAGGGACAGGGGGCTGGATAATCAGAGTTACCGGGCTAGTGGGCTGACGTTACTGACAGCGGCAATCGCGTTATGGAACACGGTATACATAGAAAGAGCCATTGAGTCCCTGAAACGAAAAAAGCTCCTGATTAATGACCAACTGCTCTCTCACCTTTCGCTGTTGGGCTGGGAGCATATCAATCTTAATGGGGATTATGTCTGGCGTAATAATCTTAAGCTGGGTACAGGGAAGTACCGACCATTACGCAGTGTCGATATAGAATCGTACAAAAAACAGTCTTAGCGTGGGATATTTTCCGTTTTCCAAGCGGACCCCATAATCATTCTCTTCCCTTTTTTTCTGATACGCAGTCCTGTTATCAGTAAGCGTGCAGCAAGAACCGTATTGACGGGGATGTGTTATTCAGTCGGCAGTGCTACGCGCCAGGGGAGCAGTTCGCCGACCCGGTTTATCGGCCAGTCGGCTATGACGTCAAGGACATAGCGGAGGTAGCTTTCTGGCTCCACTCCGTTCAGTTTGCACGTCCCGATCAGGCTGTACAGCAGCGCTCCCCGCTCTCCTCCATGATCCGAACCGAAGAACAGGTAGTTTTTGCGGCCCAGACTGACCATCCGCAACGCATTTTCAGCGATGTTATTGTCCGCCTCAGCCCAGCCATCATCTGCATAGTACGTCAGCGCCGGCCACTGGTTCAGGGCGTATGCGAACGCTTTCGCCAGTTCTGAGTGTCGCGACAGGGTTTTCATCTTTTCACGCAGCCAGCTTTCCAGGGATTTCAGCAGCGGTTTCGTTTTCAACTGACGTTCGGCAAGGCGCTGCTCCGCCGTCATTCCCCTTATCTCTGCCTCGATGGCGTACAGTTCGCCGATCCGTTTCAGCGCTTCCTCCGTCAGGGCTGACGGGGTGCGAACGTGCACATCGTGGATTTTACGGCGGGCGTGAGCCCAACAGGCGGCTTCCGTTATCCGGCCATCCCGGTACAGCTCGTTGAACCCGGCGTATGCATCCGCCTGCAGTACACCACTGAACCCCGCAAGATGGGTCTGCGGATGGATGCCTTTTCTGTCCGGGCTGTAAGCGAACCACACCGCCGGCGCCAGCGTTGACCCGGCGTTACGGTCGTCACGAACGTAGGTCCATAACCGCCCGGTCTTCGTTTTCTTATTGCCTGGCAACAGCACCGGGACAGGCGTGTCATCAACATGGAGCTTACCGTCAGTCAGCACATAGCCATGAAGCGCCTCTTCCAGCGGAGACAGCAGCCGGCAGCATGCATCCACCCAGCCCGACAGCAGTGAACGGCTCAGCTCCACACCTTGCCGGCCGTATATTTCTGACTGGCGATACAGCGGGGTGTGCTCTGCATACTTCGAGGTCAGCACGCGGGCCAGCAGCCCCGGTCCGGCGATACCCCGCTCGATGGGCCGCGAAGGTGCAGGTGCCTGCACGATGGCATCGCACTGAGTACAGGCATGTTTTTCCCGTACCGTCCGGATAACCCGGAAGGCGCTACGCATCAACTCCAGCTGTTCGGCGGTATCCTCGCCCAGATAGCTCAGTGAACCGCCGCAGTTCGGGCAGCACGGCGCCGCAGGCAACAGTCGCTTTTCGTCACGGGGTAGTGATTCAGGGAACGGCTTACGGGTGCGGGTCTGACGCAACGGACGCTGTACTGCCGGGTCATACACCCTACCAGTCAGCGTATCGCTCTCTTTCTGAAGCCGGTTCAGATCGGCTTCCATTTGTGCGATACGGCGGGAGACTTTTTCGGAACGACTGCCGAAGTTCATCCGGCGGAGTTTATCCAGCTGCGCCTGCAGATGGTCTATTTCGCGCTCCCGGTTGCTCAGCTTTTCCTGCAGGGCGTGGATCAGCGCTTCCTGTTCGGCCAGGCGCTGTTTCAGCAGGAAGATGTCGTCAGAAGAGATGTCGTTCATAAGCCCGTATTTTACCGGGCTTATTCTGTGACAACCAGGATAAAGAGATTTACAGCATGGTCAGGGAGGTCAGCAGCCGCTTGGGCTGTCGCCAGTCGATACCTTCCAGCAGCATCGCCAGCTGCGCCTGTGTAAGGAACACTTTGCCATCACGGGCTGACGGCCAGGCGAAGCGCCCACGCTCCAACCGTTTGGTCAGGAGGCACAGTCCGTCACCGGTGGACCACAGCAGTTTAACCTGACTGCCGCTGCGGCCCCGGAAGATAAAAACGTGACCTGACATCGGATCGTCTTTCAGCGCCGTCTGTACTTTCGCAGCCAGGCCGTTGAAGCCATTTCTCATATCGGTGATACCGGCAACCAGCCAAATTTTGGTCCCGGAAGGTAACGGGATCATCGCTTCAGTTCCTGTATCAGCAGAGTCAGGAGCTTTTCGCTGACATTGCCATTGAAGCGGAGCGTCCCGTGCCGGAACGTTACCTCACAGCTGATACTGAGGGTTTTCGGGTCCTCTGCGAGCGATTCTGGCTGTTCGGCAGCTGCATCGAGAGTCACAGGAAGTAGCTGGGGGCTCTCTGAAGAAGGTAATAGCAGCTTTCCCTCGCGCCATTGTTGTCGCCATTTGAACAACAGATTGGCGTTAATGCCATTTTCAAGAGCAAGTTTTGAGATGGATATCCCGGGTTCACAGGAGGCAGCAACGAGCTGCTGTTTAAATTCGGGAGGATAATTAGGGCAGCCTTTTCGCCTGCCGGGAGTCACATTTTTCTGCATATCTGACACTTTGGTTCCCACTACTTATTTGGTGGACACCACTTTGTCTAATTCGTCAGATTCTGACCAGACGGTTCAGGCTGTACGCTTACTGTTATCAGGAGTGTTTATTGCTCAGAAATATTCTCCTGCTGTGCCTTCATCCTGAGCCACTTTTGTTCTAATATTGCCAGTCTGCGGCCGGCACTCTGTGCTTCAGATTCTGAAACCTGCCCTTCAGGGTGACCATCTAAGCCATAACGTGGGACTCCGGCGACAGCGGTTCGCTGCAGATATACGCGGCGGGAGGTGATGCAGGACACTGCACAGAGCCATTCATCCGTGGACAGTTCTGTCTCCGGGTGTTCTGCCAGAAATGCCGAAATATCATTGTTTATGCCAATTTTCAGGGGAATAAATCCACCACCTTCAGCACGAAGATGAGGAAACAGGGCCTTTATTTTTTCCACGCACTCGTGAGTATACTCACGGGTCCAGTGGGAGGGACGAGGGAAACGGTGTCTTTTCTTTTTCTTCTTCCTGGCTGGCGATTCGGGGATATGTGTTTCGACGGCAGATGAATTGATTCCGGCAGGGGCTGATTCTGCTGCCTGTTCAGTAAATGCAGATTCGATAATATCTGTTTTTTCGGATAAGGACGGTGGCGAAAAGGTACGACGTTTTTTCACAACAATGACGGGGTTTTTCCTTTCTTCCTGATTTTTTCCCATAAATACCTCGGCTGACTGATTTTACTCTTTAATAATATCACAATCCATGAATTAGTAAATTTTCCGTCAGGTGATTTTTTATGGTTAATAAGTCCGTTCTCTTAATATTTATACAGTTATGGCGCGACAGCCCTTTCATTTTCCTGAAAGGGCTTTGCAGAATATAAATGTTAAGTAAATGGCAACCACAGGAACTGATATAACGAAACAGAATAATTCAAATATTGCAGTCAGAACCTGTCCCAAAAGGAATTGTCGGATAATAAATAATGGTCATTTCTGAGGGCGAAACATGGCGGGCAATAAGTGGCAGCTCAGTGATGAGCTCCGGGAGAAAATGGCTCCACTCATCCCGGAGCATACAACTCAGCACCCGCCGGGTACGCATCGCAAACGCGTTGATAATCGTGCTGCAATGAACGCCATTTTCTTCGTGCTCAGAACGGGTTGCCAGTGGAATGCCCTGAATGCCACTGGCATTTGCTCATCAGGCTCAGCTCACCGCCGCTTTCAGGAATGGCGTGTGGCCGGGTCTTTGAACGCTTCCGGCAAAACGGGTTGCTTGTCAGCGAGGAGCTGAATGCCATTGACTGGTCATGGTTGTCGGTGGATGGCTGTATGACCAAATCACCACCTGCAGGCTCAAAAAAACAGGCCGTAACCCGGCTGACCGGGGAAAACAGGGCGTAAAGCGGAGCCTGATGACCGACGCGAACGGGCTTCCGCTTTGGCAGGTTGTCGCAGGGGCAAATACCCACGACATAAAGCTGGTTGAATATACACTCGACGCGCTACTGAACCGCCCCGGGTTTCCTGGAGAGTGTTTTATCTGTGAACTCAGGCTGCCAGATCATC
>OGXH01003082.1_pt1 | contig 11005 bp, 10 predicted proteins | sample 1576241 | NCBI WGS metagenome assembly OGXH01 (sample SAMEA3541529, study PRJEB24748) | human gut metagenome | biome: human gut; feature: human-associated habitat; material: faeces | place: China | collected 2012
ACCATTGAGGATCTTCTCGATCTGGCCCTGTCCGATGATTGAATAACCCTCCTTACCGATACCAGTGTCAAAGAAGAGAGAATATACATCCTTCAGTCTGCTGACAGTACCGTTAATCAGATATTCAGACTCTCCTGATCTGTATACTCGTCTTGCAACTGTGACTTCATTATAATCTATAGGAAGGCTGTGATCGCTGTTGTCAAGAGTTATGGCAACATATGCGGAGCCCTGCGGCTTTCTGAGCTGTGTTCCCGAGAAAATGACATCCTCCATCTTGGAACCACGGAGACTCTTGGCACTCTGTTCACCCAGAACCCATCTCACTGCATCCGCTACATTGCTCTTACCCGAACCATTAGGTCCAACGATACAGGTTATTCCGTGATTGAATTTGAATACTATCTTGTTTGCAAATGACTTGAAGCCATTTACCTCTATACTCTTTAAATACATAAATTAATCCTGCTTTTTTCTTAATTGTAACAATGTTTTGTATGCAGCCATCTGTTCGGAGTTTTTTCTGTTTGAACCCTCACCTCTGGCTGTAGCCTGGCCATCTATCATGGCATCCGATACAAATATCTTGTTATGTTCAGGCCCCTTCTCCTCTATGAGCTCATACTTTAATTCTTTTCCATTCTTCTGGCAGAATTCCTGAAGGGTTGACTTTGCATCGTAGAACAATGATTTTGTCTCAACGTCATCCAGCAGGAACTGATGGACAAACTTCTTGGCGACATCCATTCCACCATCAAGATACATCGCACCGAGAACGGATTCAAAGAGATCACACAGAATGGATTTCCTTGTTCTTCCGCCTGTCTGGGCTTCACCCTTGCTAAGAAGGACAAATTTGCCATATCCAAGACTCTCGGATATCTGTGAAAGAGTAAATTCGCATACGAGACTTGCCCTCAGCTTTGTGAGTTTTCCCTCCTCATATTCTCTCTTCTTGTGGAAGAGATAGTCACTCACAATATACTCAAGGATGGCATCCCCGAGAAACTCAAGTCTCTCATATGACTCAGTTTTATTAACCTTAAGCTCATTTGCAAATGACGTGTGTGTCAGAGCCGTTATCAGAAGTCTTATATCCTTGAATTCGTATCCTATTCTTTTTTCAAGCTCACCATAATCCTTCTTCATTATGCCTGCTCCTCACTCAGCTTATCAGCTATCTTGGCATTTACACCGGTCTCGCTGAAACTGATACACTGGAATATTGCACTTTTAACTTCTTCGTTATGTGAATTGCCGTGGATCTTGACAACAAGACCCTTGAGACCGAGGAGCGGTGCGCCACCCTTAGTCTTGGCATTAAATCTCTCCTTGAGCTCGCCGAGTGAACCTTTTATCAGTGCGCCTCCGATCTTGGATTTGAATGAGGACATGACCGCCTTCTTTATCTCTCCAAGAAGCATTTTTGCAAGCCCCTCATAAAGCTTTAATATTACATTTCCCACAAATGCTTCACAGACAATTACATCTGCAGCACCGTTTGGTATCTCACGAGCCTCTATACTTCCGATAAAGTTGATATCCTTACATTCCTTAAGAAGCGGGTATGTCTCCTTTACGAGAGCGTTGCCCTTCTCTTCCTCGTCGCCGATATTCACAATGGCTACTCTAGGTTTTTTGATCTTCTCTATGTTCTCCATATATACAGTGCCCATCTTAGCAAACTGAACAAGATGCTCAGGTCTTGCATCAACATTCGCACCACAGTCTATGAGCAGGGAGTATCCTTTTGTTGTTGGGATGAGAGGCGCAAGTGGTGATCTCTTAACACCTTTAGATCTTCCAACTATTAGCTGACCTCCTGCAAGTATGGCTCCTGAGCTTCCCGCAGATATTATCGCATCTGCATCACCGCTTTTCACCATATTCATTCCAACTGTAAGTGATGAGTCTTTCTTGCTTCTGATTGCCTGAACAGGTGCATCGTGACATGTGATCTCCTCAGTACAGTTCTTTATCTCTATCTTGGAGGTGTCATATGTGTATTTTGCAAGCTCACCCTTTATGACAGCCTCTTTTCCAGTGAGAATTATATGAGCCTTTGCCCCTTCGTTCACAGCTTCTACAGCACCTCTTATGATCCACTCCGGTGCATAATCTCCGCCCATAGCATCTACTACAATTCTTGTATCGCCCATATCAAAACTCTCCTATCTTACGTGTATTATTGGATATCCCACCATATAATTATTTTTAGGTGCAAACGCACAAGGTCATTATATATTTCTGAATTGTCAAAGTCAAATATTTCAGTACAAATATACAAACCGCTATGTATATATGTGCACGAAAAAAGACCTTCCTTATTATAAAAATAAGAAAGGTCTTGTTTATTCTACTACTCAAATACCGAGTGAGAACTGGAAATTACTCAGCAACTGAGATAATCTCTTTCTTGTTGTATGAACCGCAGTTCTTACAAACTCTGTGTGGAACCATTAACTCGCCACACTTGCTGCACTTAACTAATGCTGGTGCAGACATCTTCCAGTTAGCTCTTCTCTTATCTCTTCTAGCCTTTGAGCTCTTATTCTTTGGACAAATTGACATTATTCACACCTCCTCAATTCTTTAAGATGTCATTAAAAACTGATAATCTCGGATCAGGAACAAAATCATCACAGTTACATGTACCATGATTCAGATTCGTTCCACACACCTTACAGAGTCCCTTGCAGTCATCCCTGCACAGAATCTGTATTGGAACTAAACCCATCAGTTCCTTTTTCAACAGTGCGTCCATATCGATATTACAGTCTTCAAAATAGCTTAACTCATCTATCTCATCTACCTTATCAGAATCCAAAACGGAAGTATCAATAACTGTGTCGATATCTATATGGAAAGTTCTCTCAAACTCCTCCAGACATCTGTCACACACAAGCTCCATGACAACATCAGTGCTTCCGGTAACCTTGACTCTGTTCTTGCCGTCATTCGACAGATTCAGTTGAAAATCATCTGCCTGTCCAATCCGGTAGTCCATTCCCTTAAACTGGAAATTATCAAAGTCTACATGTACTTCAACGCTTTTAGTCAATCCCTCAGTGGATAAAATCTCAGATAAATCAATTAACATAATATCTCCTAAAAATCGCACATCTGCTATTATACATATACAGATATTTATTGTCAACAAAATATTGCAAAATTTTTATACAATTCCGTCAACAGAATCCTGTCGTTATACAGAAGACTTATTTTGTAACAAGCTCTACAGTCTCTCTTGCAATGGCAAGCTCTTCGTTTGTAGGAACTACCCATACCTGAACCTTTGAAGCGTCAGTGGAGATCTTCTGCTCTTCGCCGCGGATCTCGTTCTTAGTCTCATCTATATCGATACCCATGAATGAAAGATCCATTGTTGAAACTCTTCTTACATATGGATTGTTCTCTCCGATTCCTGCCGTAAACGCTATCGCATCAAGACCTCCCATTGCAGCTGCATATGCTCCAATATATTTCTTGACACTGTAGCAGAATACATCGAGAGCGAGCCGGCATCTGTCATTGCCTTCCTTCATACCAGCGTCAAGATCTCTGAAATCACTTGATACGCCCGAAAGTCCTGATACACCTGACTTCTTATTAAGAATAGTTGTTATCTCCTCAACGCTCTTGCCTTCTTTGCCGGCAATGAACTCAAGGATAGCAGGATCTATATCACCGCTTCTTGTGCCCATAGGAAGACCTGCAAGAGGTGTGAGTCCCATGGAAGTGTCCACTGACTTACCGCCGTCAACTGCTGTGATACTTGATCCGTTTCCAAGGTGGCATACGATAAGCTTGGTATCTTTGATATCTTTGCCTATGAGCTCTGCCAGTCTCTTGGATACAAAGCTGTGGCTTGTTCCGTGGAAACCGTATCTTCTTATCTTATAATTCTCGTAATATTCGTAAGGTATTGCATATGTATATGCTTTATCAGGCATGGTCTGGTGGAATGCTGTATCAAATACCGCAACCATAGGAACACCCGGCATATGTGCCTGACATGCTCTGATTCCAATGAGGTTGGCAGGGTTGTGAAGTGGTGCAAGATCATTACACTCTTCTATGGCCGCCATTACTTCGTCTGTTATAACTACTGAATTCGCAAACTTCTCACCGCCGTGAACTATTCTGTGTCCAACAGCGTCGATCTCTGACAGTGAAGCGATAGCTCCCTTATCTGTATCAAGAAGAGCGTCAAGAACAAATTTTACAGCAGCATTGTGATCCGGCATAGCGGCATCCACTGTATATTTATCCTTACCCATGGTCTGATGTGTGAGCTTTCCGTCGATACCGATCCTCTCACACAATCCTTTTGCTATAACAGCCTCTGTATCAGAATCAATAAGCTGATACTTCAGTGATGAACTACCACAATTAATTACAAGAACCTTCATTTCAATCCTCCTGCACAACTTATGTGTAAATAAATCATCTTTAAAAATTATCTTTTACTATCTCTCTTTTGGAGTTACCTTCATTCTGCCGTCCTCCTGAGCCTGAGCCTGGATAGCTGTTATGGCAACAACTCCAACTATATCGTCTGCAACACAGCCTCTTGACAGGTCGTTTACAGGCTTTGCAATACCCTGTGTAACAGGGCCATATGCATCAGCCTTTGCGAGTCTCTGTACAAGCTTGTATCCGATGTTCGCTGCATCAAGATCAGGGAACACAAGAACATTCGCATGTCCTGCAACCTTGCTTCCAGGTGCCTTTGATGCTGCAACCTCAGGAACGAGTGCTGCATCTGACTGAAGCTCACCATCACACAGAAGGTCAGGGAACTCAGCGTTAACGATCTCTGTAGCTTCAATAACCTTGTCAACGTCAGGATGCTTTGCGCTTCCCTTTGTTGAATGTGACAGCATAGCCACAACAGGTGTCTCATCAACCAGAAGTTCAAATGACTTCGCTGACTGCTCTGCGATATCTGCAAGCTCTGACGCTGACGGGCTCTGATTGAGTCCTGCATCTGCAAATACAAATGTTCCATTGGCACCATACTGACAATCTGGAACTACAACCAGGAAGAATGCTGATACGATTCTTGTTCCCGGAGCAGTCTTCAGTGTCTGAAGTGCTGCACGGAGCACATCTGCTGATGCGTTGATCGCACCGGCAACCATACCGTCTGCATCATCCTGCTTAACCATCATACATCCAAAATATAATGGGTTTGTTAAAAGCAGTTCCTTGGCTCTTGCCTCGGTCATGCCCTTCTTTCTTCTCATCTCTACAAAAGCATCCACGTATTCATCAAATTTCTCATAATTCTTAGGGTCAACAAATGATGCTCCGCTGAGATCGATATCACCAGCTCTGCTCATGATATCTTCCTTGTCTCCAACCAGGATAATGTTCGCAATGCCCTCTGCCAATACCTTGCCGGCTGCCTCGATTGTTCTCATGTCTGATGTCTCAGGCAGTACGATCGTTTTCTTATTCTGTTTGGCTTTTTCTTTTAACTGATCAATAAACTTCATGTTTATTTCCCCCTTTGAAATAATGAAAACACACATAGTTAAAGTTTAACTCATTGCCCCATTATTCTCAATAGAAATAGCCAAAAAAATTGTCTTTTTATCCGTACAATCCGTGATAATAACTAAAAAAATCTAACACTCAATTCCCATCGCCAGCTTAAGCTGGTTTCTCAATTTTTCTAAATTGCCTGAATTGTCTATCTTTTTTGAACAATTTTCCTCATAATAGCTGTCAGGCTCCTGCGAAGCGATGACTTTTCTTGCTTTTTCATCGGTAAACCCGCGATAAGCGCACAAACGTTCAATTCGTTTTGAAACGTCTGCATAGACATACCACATCTCATCGCAGATGTCCAAATACCCATCCTGGATAAGCAGTGCAGCTTCAAGAACGTATAGTCTGCATCCTGACTTTTTCTGCTCCTCCATGGATTCAAGAATGGCCTTTTTTACATTTGGGTGGGTTATGGAATTGAGGATATCGAGCTGCTTCTGATCGCTGAAAACGACCGCTGAAAGTTTTGCTCTGTCGATCCTGCTGTCTTCATCAAGAATATCTCTTCCAAAGTGTTCCACTATGTCATTGTATGATATCTGTCCCGGTTCCATGAGTCTGTGAGCCAGGGCGTCGGCCTCCATAATGAATGCTCCGTAGTCTCGCTGCATTATATCAAGCACAGCGGTTTTTCCAGAACCGATACCACCAGTTATTCCTATGATCTTCATATTATTTTGCCTCATACCAGTTATTTCCTGATGCAACGCCCACCTCAAGAGGTACGGTCATATCTGCGGCATGCATCATCTCATCAACGAGAAGCTTCTTCACTATGTCCACTTCATCCTCGGCAGCCTCTATAAGAAGCTCATCGTGTATCTGCAGGATAAGCTGTGACTTCAGTCCGAGCTCCTTGAGCTTCATGTTAACTCTCACCATGGCGATCTTGATTATGTCCGCAGCGGTTCCCTGTATAGGCGAATTCATGGCAACCCTCTCGCCAAAACTCCTCTGCATAAAGTTGGATGACTTCAGCTCAGGGATAGGCCTGATCCTTCCGAACATAGTCGTCACATAGCCTTTTTCCTTTGCGTGGGCTACCTGTTCATCCAAATACGCTTTTATACTCTTATAGGTGTCGTAATACTTTGCAATGAAATCGGAAGCCTCTTTTCTGGATATACCCAGATCCTCACTCAGACCAAATGCGCTGATTCCGTACACGATTCCGAAGTTGACAGCCTTGGCATGCCGTCTCTGGAGAGGTGTCACTTCACCAATCGGAACCTCAAACACCTCAGATGCCGTAGTGGCATGAATATCCACGTTATTCAGAAAGGCATTCTTCATAACCTCATCTCCTGACAGATGGGCAAGCACACGGAGCTCAACCTGGGAGTAATCAGCATCTACAAATACATATCCTTCCTTAGGGATAAATGCCTTTCTTATAAGTCTTCCAAGCTCCAGCTTCATAGGTATATTTTGAAGATTTGGCTCCGTGGAACTGATTCTTCCAGTTGCCGTGATGGTCTGGTTAAATGTTCCATGGATACGTCCGTCATCTGATATATAATTTACAAGCCCCACTGCATATGTGGAATTAAGCTTTGTGAGCTGTCTGTATTCCAGAATATCCCCTATGATCGGATGTTCGTTCTTGACCTTCTCAAGTACATCTACACTTGTAGAATAACCTGTCTTGGTCTTCTTGCCACCAGGTATTCCCATATCTTCAAAAAGGATAGGTCCAAGCTGCTTCGGAGAATTGATATTGAACTCTTTTCCTGCGTAACCGATTATCGAATCGTGAAGCTCCTGAATCCTCTTCTCAAGTTTTTTGCTATATTCCTCAAGTTCTGTCTTGTCGACTCTTATTCCGCGTTTTTCCATGTCGTATAAGGTGTAAACGGTAGGGAGCTCAACCTTATTGTACAATTCGAGCATGCCTTCTTTGGCAAGCTTATCCATGACGACATCCTTTGCAAGGAGCGGAACGACCGCCTTGTACGAAAATACTTCAAGGAAATTATCACTTATAAATGTAAATATATTCAATTCATCTTTGCCGATGAGTTCCTTCTCAGAAGGAAGTATGTTGCCAAGATATTCCTTTGCGACATCATCGTAATCGTATGAATCCTCCATCGGATTAAGGAGATATGCTGCCACTCCTATATCAAGTACATTTGTGTCACATTCATGAAAATCTACATATTTCAGCGCGCTCTTAAGATCCTCCATGCATATGATGATTCCGGCATTCTTCAAATCGTATATGAATTTGACTGCCTCATCAGGATCTATACCCGATGAACAGTTTATCACATACACATTCTTTGAATCACAGGCAACGGCTATGCCGAGCATCATGTCATCACTGTGGGCAACGTATACACCGACAGCTTCTGATTTCTTTGCAGCATCCTCGATATAAGTAAAGTCGGCTGTAGAATTTACCACTGTTATATCCGGTTTCAGTTCACTTACGGTCTGCTTGTTGTCAAACTTCTTTAAGAGACTCTTGAATTCCAGCCTTTTGAAAATGTTGTATGAACTGTCATTAAACGCGTTCTCATATGTGGTATCCTCAAGCTTGAAATCCAGTTCACAGTCAAGCTTGATCGCTGCAAGCTCCCTGGACATTATTGCCTGTTCTGAGAACTCCGCAAGATTTTTCTGGGCTTTAGGAGGTTTGATCTCGTCTATATGTTCAAGAGCTCCGGTCACAGATCCCCACTGCTGAATGATCTTGGATGCGGTCTTCTCGCCTATTCCGGGAACCCCTGGGATGTTATCTGACGTATCTCCCATAAGTCCCTTCATATCTATAAACTGGACTGGTGTAACTCCGTAGAGATCCTTCACATCATCTGCGTAATAGTTCTCTATCGTGGTTCCACCTGCTTTTGTCTTCGGAATACGGACGAGGATATTGTCTGTTGCAAGCTGCAGAAGATCCCTGTCACCCGATACTATCACGACTTTGTATCCGGCAGAATCTGCAACTCTTGACAATGTTCCTATAATGTCATCAGCCTCATACCCACCCTTCTCAACTATGGTGACGTTCATCGCTGTCAAGACTTCTTTTATGAGTGGTACCTGCTCCCGCAGTTCATCCGGCATAGGCTTTCTTGTGCCCTTATACTCTTTGTACACAAGATGTCTGAATGTAGGCTGTTTAACGTCAAATGCCACGCATACATTTGTCGGATTCTCTTCGTCGATTATCCTGAATATAATATTAAGAAAACCGAGGACAGCATTCGTGTGAAGTCCCTCATAGTTGGTGAGATCCGGAAGCCCGTAAAAAGCTCTGTTAAGTATGCTGTGTCCATCTATTATCAATATCTTTTTACCTCTATCTGGCATGAAAACCTCCTCTTATTTACCGCTCGCCATAGAGTATTCTGACTATTCGATACCCTTATGATTTGCATTATATTTTTTGATATTCTGCATAAATTCCGTACTTTCATCCCTGACTTTGTTTTGTTCTTCGTAATATCTGTCGATATCACTGAGATCATAGCGGGAATCGTCCAAAAGTCTTGAGCCAAAGAATTCAGCATAATAGTATTCAGGTTGCTCACTGAGTTTGGAATTCTGTTCATAGTTGTAGACCTTGTCAAGAGCACCGCTGTACAGCCATATAAGTCCGGCAACAACGGCTGCAATTCCGACCAGTATCGTGGAATTTGCTATTCTCTTTACCGTGGTAAGTCTGTTCATCTCTTCCTCAAGATGCTTATCCAGGGCATTCTTAAAATCTGTAGATATGTTATCAGACTCGTCCAGTTGTTTCATACCAACTATAAGCGTGTAATAGATATCCAGCTCTTCATAGCAGTTTTTGCATGATCTGACATGCTTAATAAACTCTCTGAGTTCATCGTCAGGGAGTTTATTCTCAATAAACGCCATTATCTTTGACTGTGCTTCCAAACAATTCATATGATCCACCTAGTTAATCTCAAATGATCCATCATCCTGTGTGTTTTCAATCTTTCTTATGACCAGATAATACGGTTCACCCTTCTCTGGAACGACCTGGACTCTGTCGCCAACCTTGTGTCCCATGATCGCCCTGCCTATAGGTGATACGTTGCTCACCCTTCCGTCAAGCACATCAGCACGAACGCTTGTGACAACTCTGTATGTTTCCTCCTCGTCGTCATCCTCAAAATAAACGGTTACCGTGTTATCAATTCCAACCTCATCGTCTGCTGAAGTATCATCTATTATATCTGCAGTCCTGACAAGCCTGTCCAGATATCTGATCCTTCGCTCATTGGCATTCTTGTCTTTCTTTGCTGCATAATATTCGAAATTCTCACTGAGATCCCCCTGAGCTCTGGCCTCCTTTACGGCTTCAAGCTTCTCCTTCCTGACTACACATTTTCTATATTCGATCTCCTGTTCCATCTTTTCGATGTCTTTTTTTGTAAGCTGCTTACCCATATCGATACGCCTCCAAATCTAACGCAATACTTTATATATACTATCACAAAATCCATTCAAAGTAAAATGAGGTGTTGCTGCACTGGTTATCATAGCGGCTGCCTGTATCCAGTGCGGATACGACCCTCAAAAAAAATACCCGGCATAATTCATGAGTGGTGTGGCACCATTGAGTTGAACTAAATCACAAAGATTTTTGCATTTATAGGAAGTATGCAGTTGCAAAGAGTTTTCAGGGATTGGAATAAGCGAATTCTCTTCCCATTCATAGAGTCCATCAATTTCTTTGCTTCTAAGTCCAAATACATCGAGTAAGCTATGTGGAGTTCCCTCAAGGTAGCACAGATCCGTTTCATTTACGATTCCACTCCAGTATGTCATGATTAGTATCCCACTATTTTCAACGAAAGTACGCAATTTTGTTTCGATACCAGATCGAAACATATATAACATTGGTGCAACCACAAGTTTATAAGAATCAAGGGATTGCTCCATGTTAATGATATCCACATTGAGTGCTGCTTTTCGAAGCGCCTGGTAGGATTTTAAGACACTTTCATGGTAAAAAAGTCCTTCATTTCGGGGACCTTTCGCGTCTTCCATTGCCCATCTGTTTTCCATGTCATAAATAATAGCAGCGGATGAATCTACTTTGCTTCCAATAACTTGTTTTAATTCTATGAGGGATGCACCAGTTTCAGTTACTTCGTTGAAAACGCGTGTATCAGATCCACCATAATGATCAATGACCGCTCCATGGAATTTTTCGAAACTTCCACGACTTTGTCTGATCTGGAAATATTGTACGCTGTCCGAACCATGTGCAATTGCTTGTAGAGAAGCAGATTGTAACAATCCCGGTTTTTTTAGTTTACTTATTGCTTGCCAGTTTGGACTGGAGGGGCAGGATTCCATTAAAAGAAATGGCTTCTGTTTCATACTCCGCATGAGGTCATGCTGCAGTGCTGTATTGTATGCTGTACGAATTTCGTCAGCTTCCGGAGTCGATCAAGACCTTCGGCATGCATGAAGTGCCCGTAAA
>OGXH01003087.1_pt1 | contig 10995 bp, 10 predicted proteins | sample 1576241 | NCBI WGS metagenome assembly OGXH01 (sample SAMEA3541529, study PRJEB24748) | human gut metagenome | biome: human gut; feature: human-associated habitat; material: faeces | place: China | collected 2012
GGGCAGAGGGGACCGCTCAGTACGAGGGGGACCGCCGTTAGGCGGTGGAGAGGTTTTTCGTAAAATCTTTTTATAGCGTTTTCGGCATAAGTGGAGACCCCTCAGTCAGTGCTGCGCACTGCCAGCTCAGCACAAGGCACGCCCTTCGGGTGCCCTTTCAGGGGAGCCTCACTTGTCAAACTTCATTTTTTGAAAATTGATTTATGTGGCGAAAACTGCTATACATATTATAAAAAACAATCGCATGGAGGAAAATAACTATGCCAATTCGTGTGGGCATGGTCTCTCTGGGATGTTCCAAGAATCTGGTAGATTCCGAGCGTATGCTGGCAAAGCTGCGTGCGCACGGCTATCAGCTTGTGACAGAGCCCGGCGAGGCGGAAATTGCCATTGTCAACACCTGCGGATTCATTCAGTCCGCCAAAGAAGAAGCCATTGAGACCATCCTGGAACTGGGTGCGCTGAAAAAAGACGGCACGCTGAAAAAGATCATCCTCACCGGATGTCTCACCGAGCGCTATAAAGAAGAGGCGGCGGAGCTGTTCACAGAGGCAGATGCTGTTATCGGCATCGGCGACAACCGGGACATTGTGGATATTCTCGACCACGTTCTCGCCGGCGAGCGTGTGGTGCGTTTCGGCAAGAAGAGCGATGCCGAAATGAAGGGTGACCGCATTATCACCACCCTGCCGTTTTTCGCCTATCTGAAAATCGCCGAGGGCTGTTCCAACAACTGTACCTACTGCGCCATCCCTGCCATCCGTGGCCCGTACCGCAGCGTCCCCATGGAGGATGTGCTGGAAGAGGCACACTGGCTGGCAGAGCATCACGTGACAGAACTGGTGGTAATTGCACAGGATACCACCCGGTACGGCTGCGACCTGTACGGCAAGTCCAGACTGCCGGAACTGCTCCGGGAGCTGTGTCACATCGACGGCATCCGCTGGGTGCGTGTGCTGTACTGTTATCCGGAACGCATCACCGATGAGCTGCTGGATGTGCTGGCGGAAGAGCCGCACATGGTGCCGTATCTGGATCTGCCCATCCAGCACTGTGACGGAGAGATCCTCCGCCGGATGCACCGTCCGGGCAATGAGGAGACCCTGCGGAAAACCATCGCCCACATCCGGGAGCGTGTGCCGGATATCACCCTGCGCACCACCCTTATCACCGGATTCCCCGGCGAGACCAAGGAACAGTTCAACCGGCTGGGCGATTTCGTTCAGGATATGCAGTTCGATCACCTGGGCTGTTTCGCCTATTCCGAAGAGGAAGGCACAAAGGCTGCCGAGTTTGAAGATCAGATCGACGAGGATGTCCGGGCGCACCGTGCGGATATCATCATGGAACAGCAGGCAGAAGTCAGCGCCGCCAAGAATGCGGCAAAGCTGGGCAAGCGCATGACCGCCGTAGTCGAGGGCTATGACAAGTACGCCGGATGCTACTTCGGCAGAACCGCAGCCGATGCGCCGGATATTGACGGCAAGGTGTTCATCAAGAGCGACAGCCGCCTGCGTCTGGGACAGTATATTACCGTTGAAGTTTTCGACACCATGGACTACGACCTGCTGGCAGAGGAGGTAACCGATGAACCTGCCGAATAAACTGACGCTGATGCGTGTGATACTCATACCTTTTTTTCTGGTGATGATCTATGTGGACGCCATTCCGCTCCACTTTTTGTGGGCGCTGGTGATCTTTGCGGCGGCATCTCTCACGGATATGCTGGACGGTAAGATCGCCCGTGCCAGAGGGCTGGTGACCAACTTCGGAAAATTCCTGGATCCCCTGGCGGATAAGGTGCTGGTCATCACGGCGCTGACCGTTTTTGTGGAACTGAAAGAGTTCCGGATGTCTGCCATTCCGCTGGTCATCATCATTGCCAGAGAGTTTATGGTCTCCGGTCTGCGGCTGCTGGCTGCGGAAGAGGGCGTTGTCATCGCCGCCGGCATCTGGGGCAAGCTGAAAACCGCTTTCACCATGGTGACCATCGTGGGCGTTGTGGCATATCTGTCTCTGGCGTATGACTTCGGTCTGGCTGTGCCGGATTTCGTGAGAACGTGGATCCTGGGCGGACTGATCTGGATTTCCACCATCCTGACCATCATTTCCGGTCTGGTCTATCTCAAGGGCTGCTGGAAGTATATTGACGGGGATAAGTAAAGGCAATATCGCACAAATCGACAGTAAGCGGAAAAACAAAAAGAACCGCATTGCTTTCGGGAATAATCCCGGCGGCAGTGCGGTTTTTCGTGTGCTTGTGTGATTTGACAAATATCGGTGTGTGTGGTATACTGAGAGTCTGAGGGCTTATCGTAACGGTAGGCGGTTTGTTTCTGCTCCCACTGTGCATTTGCAGCAGATGGGAGGTGATCGGTATGATGGATCAATATGTCACCTTTGGTGATTTGCTAAAGATCTGTAGTGTTCTGCTGAGTCTGGCAAATTTGATCGCTTACATTTACTATAATCATAAACATAGTAACCAGCATCACCATGAAAAGAAAAAGAAATAACCGCCCACAGCTCGCTACTTTGTGGCGGTTATTTCCTTAACCAAAACAGTGGGAGCATACCGCTTGCTTGGTAGGCTCTCTTTCTATTTTATTATAATACACCGCAGCAGGTTTGTCAAGGGGGGTGCCCGAAAATCTCAATATTTTTCTCTGTTTCTATAGACAAACCACGAAAAGTATGCTATAATAACAAAGAGATGCGCATTCTCAGCGGCACAGTTCGTCAGAATGCCGAAAAATGAATACATTTCTCCACATCTGTGGAAAATCATAGGAAAGGATCAAACCATTATGAAGAATACCGCAACCAAGATCAACTGGAAAGGCATGGAGTGCATTCAGCTCTGCGCCGGAGGCTATACCGCACTGATCGCTCCGGGCATCGGCTCCAACGTGCTGCGTCTCCACGATGACGCACACGGCGTGGAATTTTTCCGCTGGGACGAGAACAACACCCCGGAGGACATCAAGCAGTCTGCCGAAGTCTGGGGACTGCCCACCCTGTATCTGCCGAACCGTTTTGCAGACGGTGTGCTGAAAACCTCTGATGCGACTTACCAGCTACCGGTCAACGAGGCTGCGCCGTTCCACAACCACATTCACGGATTCCTGCACAAGCGGGAACACACCGTAGTGGCATACTCTGCCAACGAAGAGGGCGCATGGCTGCGGACTGCTTATATGTACAACGAAAGCGACCCGTTTTTTCAGTATATGCCCCTGCCGTTCACCGCAGAGTTTTTCTTTGTGCTGAGTGAATACGGTCTGGAATACAAGTTCTCCATCATCAACCAGTCCCAGAAACAGCTGCCCATTTCCGTGGCGACCCACACCACCATTTCCGCACCGTTCGTAGACGGCGCAAAGGAAGAGGATATCCGCATCCAGGCTCCGGTTGTGGAGAAGTGGACGCTGAACGAACGCTGTCTGCCCACCGGCGAGATCCTGCCGCTGAGCGACTATGATAAGGCTTATCTGAACGGCACGACCTGCCCGGTAAAGCGCATTGTGGATAACGATATGTACACCGCCGGCAAGCTGAGTTACCGTGGAAAGCCGTTCCGTGGCGTACTGATGACTGACACCGCCAGCAAAAAGGGTATCGGCTATGAGGTATCGGACGGCTACCACTTCTGGATTCTGTGGAATGACCGTGGCGAAAAGCACTACTTCTGCCCGGAGCCGATGACCGCAATGATCGATGCGCCGAATCTGGATATGCCGGCAGAAAAGACCGGCTACACCGAACTGCCCAGCGGTGCGATCTACCACCTGGCACAGCATTTCTTCACCATCCTGCCGGAAGAGGCATAAACGCCGGCTGACACTGCTTTTCGATATTGTAACATTACATATACCGTAGGGGCGAACATCGTTCGCCCGGGATGTCCGAGACTCCTCCGTCAAGCCTGCGGCTTGCAAAAAGTCTCCTCTCATAGAGGAGATGCCCGACAGGGCAGAGGAGTATTTAGTTTCCCTTGAAAAGGGGGATTTCAAAAGCTACTCTTCTTTTTTTCTTTCCTGAAAAGAAAAAAAGAAGCAAAAAAAGAAAAGCTTACCGCCTACCCTTTTATGAAAAGGCAATGTATCGCACGACTGGCAGTGTGACTCCTCCGTCAAGCCTGCGGCTTGCCACCTCCTCTAGGAGAGGAGGCTTATATTGGATTTTCCAAACAAAAATACCCAACCTCAAGTGAACACTGGACACCCTGCCCTCTGTTCACTTTGTTCTATCCGAAGAAAGGAGACCGCCCATGCAAATACAGGAAACCCTTTCCCGTCTGGACACCCTGCTGCACCAGTGCAAACTGGACGAGGCAGAGGTCTGCCTTACCCAAGCCATCGCCCAGGCGCAGGCAGAGCAGGACATGGAAAGCGAAAAGCTCCTGCGCAACGAGCAGATCGGGTTTTACCGGGACTGCGGCAAGTTTCCCCAGGCGCTGGGCACCGCCGCCAAAGCCCGTGCCCTGTTCGAAAACGCCGGGGACACCCACAGCATTTCCTACGCCACCACCCTGCTGAACTGCGCCAACGCCTATCGTGCTGCCGGGAAGTACCAGGATGCCTTTGCCGCCTTTGAGACTGTGCAGCAGCTTTACGACGCTTTGCTGCCGCCCACAGACGGCAGAGTTGCCAGCCTCTGGAACAACCTGGCGCTGCTCTGCCAGGAGACGGAACAATGGGAACGGGCGTGCAGCTGTCTGCGCCGGGCGCTGGAACTGGTGCAGAATGACCCCGATCCCACCCGAACCGGCATCTCTGCGGCGAATCTGGCGGTGTCCCTGCTCCGGCTGCACCGGACCGAAGAGGCGCTCTCTTACCTGGAGCAGGCGGACCGCATCCTTGCCGGAAAAACGCCCTCGGATTTTCACTACAGCGCCGTCCTCGCCGGGTTCGGCGATGCGTATTACCAGCAGGGAAAGTTTGAACTGGCGGCGGATGCCTACGAAAAAGCCCTGCCGGAAATCGAACTGCACATGGGGCGCAACAACTTTTATGATATCGTCTCCGACAATCTGACCCAGACCTATGCCAGACTGAGCGGCAGCCGTCCGGCGTTTTCTGGGCTGGAACTCTGCCGGAAGTACTATGACGCTTTCGGCGCACCCATGCTGGAACGAAATTTCGGGGACATTCTGCCCCGGCTGGCGGTGGGACTCGCCGGCGAAGGCTCGGAGTGCCTGGGCTATGACGATGCCCTGTCCCGTGACCACGACTTCGGCGCAGGGTTCTGTATCTGGGTGCCGGACGATCTCCCGGAAGAGACAGTTCAGCGGCTGCAAAGTGCCTATGCCGCCCTGCCTAAAAGCTATTACGGTATCACCCGGACGGAAATGCCCGAGGCAGACGGCAGAGTGGGCGTGTGCCGGCAGAGTGCCTTTTTCCGGCGGCTGCTGGGAACGCCCGGCGTGCCGTGGACGGAACAGGAATGGCTTGCCGTCGGGGACGGAATGCTGGCGGCGGCGTGCAGCGGCGCTGTGTTCCGGGACGATGCCGGAGCATTTTCCGGCGTGCGCCGCAGGCTGGCGCTGGGCTATCCGGAAGAGGTGCGGCTGCGGCGGCTGGCACAGGCGCTGGGACGCATGGCGCAGTGCGGACAGTATAACTATTCCCGGATGCGCAGCCGGGGCGATATTCCCACGGCACAGCTGTATCTGGCAGAGTTCTGCAAAGCCGCCATGCAGGCAAAACACCTGCTCTGCGGCAGATATGCGCCCTATGAAAAATGGCTGCTGCGCAGTACCGGAGAACTGCCCGGCAGCGAGAAACTGGCACAGGAGATTCGGCAGCTGCTGTGCCTGTCTCCGGCAGAGGACGGCAGCCAGTACATCGAATCCATTTGCAGCTGCATCAGAAAGGAGACCGCAGACATGGAGACAAGACCCCAAGAGAATACCGGCGCATTCCTGGCGGAAAACGCCAAAGCGCTGGCGGCGCAGGCACAGGCGCTGGAAAGGCACAAAGCCACAGTAGAGCGTCTGACGGAATTGGAATTCCGCACATTTGACAAGGTGCAGGGCATCGGCGGACGGGCTGCCTGCCAGGACGACTGGGAGACCTTTTCCATCATGCGCCGCAGCCAGTATCTGCCCTGGGAAGAGGAACTGCTGGAGCAGTGGCTTGCGGCATTCCAGGCGGCGGCAGATGCCGGACGCAATCTCATTATGGAAAAATATGCCCGGATGATGGAAAGCACAGACCCGGCAGAATATGCCGCCTTTGCAGACCAGCTTCCGGCGCTTTCGCCGGAATTTGTCCAGCTCCGGGAGGCGGTCATCGCCATTCAGATCCCGTGGATGGAGGAATTTGCGGCGCAGTATCCCAATCTGGCATCCCGTGCCAGAGTCATTCACACGGCAGAAGATTCCCCGGCGCAGACCTCCTATGAGACCTATCTCCGGGGCGAGCTTTCCGTGTATCCCTTTGAGATCCTGTACGGTTACGGCAGATGGGTGGTATCCCTGTACCAGTCCGGTGAAAATCTCACGTGCCTGACTATGGCGGAGACCGTCCGTGCGTATGGATACGGCTCACTGGAGGACGCAGAAAAAGCCTGCGGAGAAACACCGCTCAGCGGCATTCCACTGCATCTCTGAGCCACGACAGAAAAGGAGAACCGACATGAAAAAAAGACAGCGTTTCGCCGCTTTGCTCCTTGCGGCAGGGATGACCGTTTCCGTTGCCGCACCCCTGGGCGCAGCGGCGGAGACTACGGACAAGACAGCCGACATGACCGCATTCTACCAGGAATGGAAGTCGAAATATGTGCGGCAGAATCCCTATGTGACAGACGAGACCCAGTACTATGTGTACTACAGCGAGGATACCTACAGCGGCGGCGAGCCTGTGCCGGTGACAGTTTCCGAGGCGCACGGCTACGGGATGCTGATCGCCGTTTCCATGGCGGACTATGACCCGGATGCCAGAGCAATTTTTGACGGCATGGTGCGGTATTACCAGGCGCACCCCAGCGAGATCGGATTGCATCTGATGGCGTGGCAGCAGAGCGACAACGGAAAGTCTCTGACGGAGACGGACGGCGCAGACTCTGCTACGGACGGAGACATGGACATCGCCTATGCCCTGCTCCTGGCGGACAAGGTTTGGGGCAGCGGCGGCAGCTACGACTACGCCGCCATGGGAAAGGCTGTGATCGGGGATATCATGACCTATGAAGTGAACCAGGAGACCTGGACGCTGAGCCTGGGCGACTGGACTTATGGGGAGAGCTCCGACAGCAAATACTACGGTGCGACCCGGGCATCCGACTTTATCCTGCAGTATCTGCCGGTGTTTGCGGCGGTCTCCGGGGACGACCGCTGGACAAAAGTCTATGACAGCACCAACGCCATCATTGACAGCATGGTGGACAAATACGGCACGGGACTGCTCCCGGACTTTCTCATTCCCGACGGCAAAGGCGGTTACCAGCCGGCGCCGGAAAACTATCTGGAGGATGTGACCGACGGACAGTACGGCTATAACAGCTGCCGTATCCCGTGGCGCATCGGCATGGATGCGGAGAACAATCCGGCGGCGAGAAAGTGCGTGGATGCGCTGAACCGGTTCATTCAGAAACAGACCGGCGGCGACCCGTGGGAGATCATGGCAGGCTATACGCTGGAGGGAAAGCCCACCGCAGACTATAACGACCTCTGTTTCACCGCACCGTTCCTGGTGGCGGCGAAGTACAGCGAGGATGCAGACTGGAACGAACAGATCCGGGACTGCGTGGTGAATTACGGGGACGACGTCTACTTCGGAGACACCATTAAAATGCTGTGTCTGATCGTGGATGCCGATGCCTGGATGGTGCCGGAGACCGGGGAGACTGAGACAAAGGGCGATGTGAACCTGGACGGCAGCGTCACCATGGGCGACATGGTGCTGCTGCTTCGGCATCTGCTCGGCAGCGAGACGCTGACCCAGGCGCAGGCGGCACAGGCTGACCTGCATCCGGACGGCGTGGTCAACGGACTGGATCTCTGCCGGATGAGACAGGTGCTGAATGGGTAAAACAGGATAAAGAAAAAAACCGTCTTCCACACACAATTATGTGGAAGACGGTTTTATTTGTATGAGTACTAAGTGAAAATCAAACTGTTTGTGCAGTTAAAGTCAAGCCAAGCGGCTTCATAATCTTTACCAGAGTTTCAAGGTTGGGAACGGTTTTGCAGGACTCAATTCTTGCAATAGAGGACTGCGGCATATGACACATATCAGCAAGTTCCCTTTGAGAATATCCTAAAGCGTTGCGCTGTTCAATCACAGCAGAGATAATAGCTGCCACGGTTTCCATTTCTTCCACATCTGCTTTTCCCTGCGGACTGGTTGTTTTAACGTGTCCTTTATAGTCATTCCATGTCCTCATAGATCATTTCCCCTTTCTGAATAAATAATCATCTCGCTCAGACTTTGCTTTTTCAATCTCACGCTTTGGCGTTTTTTGCGTTTTCTTTCTGAAATGATGCAGCAGTACAAAAGTGTCATTACAGCAGTAAAAATAAAAAACTCTGTTATTTCCTGGTCTCAGCTCCCAGATATCTTCTTCAATGTGTTTTGTAATATTATTTGGAAGTCGTGTACCATTATTCTGAAGCAGCTGAATATGAAGCATCAGCTGTTTATACTGTATTCTGGAATCTTTGCTGCTGTTCGATTTTTCCCGTAATTCCTCAAGGAAATTCCAGACATCCGACTCGCCGTTTTCCTTTTCATAAAATTCAATTTCATACATGGTATTATCTCCGCAGGCTTTACTTCTATTCTTATGATAGCACAAATGCTATCATAAGTCAATAGGGAAAACGGTAATTTGTGCGGTATTGCTTACCCCTTCGACGGCATCACCTTTGCCAGAGCGCCTGCCAGACCGGACAGCGGCAGGGTCTGGAGCCAGATACGTCCCGGACCGGTGACCTTGGTGTTGAACAGCCCTTCGCCGCCCAGCAGCATATTGCCCACGCCCTTGACCATTTCCACATCCAGGGTGCAGGTCGCCTCCATGGCTGCCAGGTTGCCGGTGTCCACCATCATGGTCTGTCCCGGTGCCAGGTCATATGCCACCACGCTGCCGTCGATCTCCAGGAACAGCATACCGCTGCCGGAGAATTTCTGCATGATAAAGCCCTCGCCGCCGAAAAAGCCGCCGGCAATTCTCTTCTGGAAGAACAGCTCAAAATTGACGGTGGATTCCGACGCCAGAAACGCCGACTTCTGCGCAATGATGGAGCGCTGCGGCGTGATCTGGATGGGCATGATCTCACCCGGCACAGCGGATGCAAAGGCGATCATGCCCTGACCGCCTTTGGCGGTGTAGTGGTTCTGGAACATCGCCTCGCCGGTAAACGCACGGCTGAACATCTTGCCCAGTCCGCCGCCTTTGGTCTGCATCTCCATGTTGGGCGTCATCCATGCCATTGCCCCTTTCTGGCACAGAATGGTCTCTTCCGGGTCGGCGGTCACAACGACCACCGGATAGGGCTGTCCCTGAATCTGATACTGCATAATAACATCCTCCTGGTTTTGGCGTATTCCCGTTTGCGGGAACACGGTTTTGTGTGTTTAGGCGGTGTCGCCTTTATCCCTGCAATCCCTTTGCGCCGATGTGTACCTCTCCGGCGTGGAGCGTTTCCACATTGCCGAAACTGTCCCGTACCACTAAGCCGCAGTCATCGGCAATTTCCAGCACGGCGACCTTTTTGACAGTGCCGTCATCCTTTGCCAGCTCCACGGTCTGCCCGATGAGACAGGAACGGCTGCGGTATTCCGTCAGAAAACGCCGCTCCGGAAGTCCCTGGAGCGCCTGCTCCATCTCGTACAGCACCGCCGCCAGCAGCTGCGCCCGACAGACGTGGGTGTCCGGCATGGATTCTTCCAGTGAAGTCACCGTGTGCCGCAGTTCCTCCGGCAGGGCGATGCTGGTGTTCCGGATGTTGATGCCGATGCCGATGATGGCGTGTTCCAGCTTGCCGGATTCCAGGCTCACGCCGCCTTCGGTGAGAATGCCGCAGAACTTTTTCCCGTGCAGATACAGGTCGTTTACCCACTTGATCTGCACCTGTGTGCTGTAAAGGGCATCAATGGCTCTGGCGGCAGCGACGGCGGCGCAGGCAGTCAGCAGCGGCGCATCCTGCAGAGAGACCGCCTTGGACAGGATCATAGAGAAGTACAGTCCCGATCCGGCAGGGGACACAAAAGTGCGGCCCTGTCTGCCTTTTCCGGCAGTCTGGCAGTTGGCGGCAACCACTGTGCCGTGCTTTGCCCCGTCCCGCACCAGCGCCTTGCAGGTGTTGTTGGTGGAGGGAAGCTCCGGGTAGACATACAGGGGATGCCCCAGGATGCGGCTGTGGAGATAGGGACGGACGGTCTCTTCCGTCAGCAGGTCTATGCCCTGTGCCAGCCGATAGCCGGTCTTTTTCTTTGCCTCGATGGGAAAGCCCTCTTCCTGTAACAGGCGGACAGCTTTCCACACAGCGTTTCGGCTCACGCCCAGCTTTTGCGCCAGGGTCTCGCCGGAGAGATACTGTCCGGCGGTGCAAAGAAAGATAATAGAATAAAAGTAATTCATAAAATTAATGGTGGATTAAGTGATGCTAGAAATAAAGGAATGGAAATAGCTAAAGGTAAATATATTGGTTTTGTCGATGGTGATGATTATGTTGCATCAGATATGTATGAAACTTTATATAAATTTTCTGTAAAGAATAGTTTAGATGTGGCGATGTGTAATGTAAGCACTGTATTAAATGATAGAATTATAGAATACAAATATAATAGTGAATTAGTTACAGATGATAAGGATAGAATAATAGAAGAAGTTTTTGTTCATAAAGGAGGGGGAATCGCTATTAGTGTTTGTAATAAATTATTTAAGAGTATTACTCTTAAAAATTTATATTTTGAATATGGTAAAACAAGTGAAGATCTTTTTTTTGCACTAAAATGGATCAATAACACAGAAAGATTTGGGAGAATT
>OGXH01003094.1_pt1 | contig 10983 bp, 9 predicted proteins | sample 1576241 | NCBI WGS metagenome assembly OGXH01 (sample SAMEA3541529, study PRJEB24748) | human gut metagenome | biome: human gut; feature: human-associated habitat; material: faeces | place: China | collected 2012
TATTTTCAACAAGAGAAATAGCTATATTTATATGGTTTCTTATCCTTTTAATTTTTGCTATTAGAACAAAGGAGGTTAGAAACTCTATAGTTCGTGTTATCAAAGCATTTTTCAACAGAAAACTTTTTCTGGCTTTCTGTACGCTGTTAATATATATACTGCTTGTTGTCTTTATTTTATCAGTCATAGGATTCTGGGATATATCTCTACTAAAAGATACTGTATTCTGGACATTGTTTTCAGGGATTGTTTTATTTATGAATATTAATAAGATTGAAAACGTAAACTATTTCTCAAGTCTCATAAAAGACAATATTAAAGTTATCGTTATCTGGGAGTTTCTCTTTAATTTTTATACACTTAGCTTAATTGGAGAACTTGTACTTATTCCTGTTGTATCCCTGTTTTCTATTATGGAAGTTTTTGCAGAACATTCTTCAAAGCAGGAGGAAAATCAGAAAAAAGTCGTTACTTTTTGTAAGAATGTATTGGGATTGATAGGACTTGGTCTAATTGTGTATGTTGTATATAAAACAATTACAAAATATGAACTTCTATTCTCTGTTTCCAATATAAAATCTTTCCTATTACCTATCCTGTTGGCGATATTAACATTGCCATACTTTTATGCCGGCGCCTTAGAGCAGCGCTCAAGTACCTCTCTTGGTTTGACCGTGATCAGATAACTTGTAAGAAATACTGTTTTACCTCCTGACGGTGTCTGTGATCGATGCGGACAACGGAAGTGTTACGGCCAGAGCACTGCCATTGTCATTGCTTTCCTCCACCCAGACGCGGCCGCCGTGGAGCCGCGCAATCTCCCACACCAGCGGAAGGCCGAGCCCCGCTCCGCCAAGCTCGCGGCTGAGTGACTTGTCCACGCGGAAAAAGGGCTGAAAGATGCTCTGCCAGAATTCCTGTGGGATGCCGCGGCCAGTGTCCGCTACATGGATGACCGCCTGTCTGTCCCGCTGCTGAACATCTACCTTCACCATACCGCCGGGATGGTTGTATTTGACGGCATTCTCCACCAGGTTGGAAAACATACGGCAAAGCAGCATATCGCTGCCGACAACAGTAATATTCTCCCCTTCACGCGAGAGGGAAATCCCGTTGCGCTCGGCCAGCGGGGCGAGGTCGGCAAAGACCTCGTCGATCATGGGCGAGAGCAGAATGACATCGTTGCGCGGAACGGACTGAAGATCGCTCATGTCCAGCAGCGCATGCGTAAGCCGACTGAGCCGCTGGACTTCGTCCTGCAGGGCGGCGAGGAACGCTGCGCTTTCCGGCAGAATATCCGGATGCTCATCGGAGAAAAGCTCCAGTTGTGTTTGCAGCAGCGTCAACGGCGTGCGCAGTTCATGGGCGGCGTTGCCGACGAACTGCCGCTGGGCGTCAAAGCCGCGGCTCAAGCGCTCCAGCATTTCATTGAGGGCGTGGGTGAGGGAGCGAAGCTCCGGCAGGGTCTCTTCGTCGAGCCGGATCTCGGAAAGGTTGCTTGTCTCCACCTGTTCGGCCTGTTGCGCAAAACGGTACAGCGGACGCAACGCATGACCGCTGACGAAATAACATCGTCTGATGGTATTGCCGCCGAAATGCTCTGATTAAGTGCCGTGAGGGTAATCTCTGTGAATAGAAGAAGCCAGCTATGCTCGCTTTTGAACAATGCCACACAGAGGGAAAAACAAGAGATTTTCAACCCTTGGATGTGCAAAAACAGGCGGCACTCAACCGAAGTTGAGCGCCGCCTGTTTTACTGCCAACCCCTGTCCGGCAGATACCGGACAGGAGTTGCGCCTGATGAAAACACTCAAACGGCGCAAACAATATATTGTGTTTTTATATTGACATCAAACACAATATACGGTATGATTATTGTGTTACAGATTCTCGCTTAGGAGGAGGGAGGCATCACCATGCGCATTGGCGGATTACAGAAACTGACGCTGCTGGACTACCCCGGCAAGGTCGCCTGTACGGTGTTCCTATCCGGCTGTAATCTGCGCTGTCCCTATTGCCATAATCCGGGTCTGGTGCTGCCGGAGCAAAGCGAAGGGTCGGAAATACCGGAAGCGGAGGTACTTTCCTTTCTGGAACGGCGGAAAGGAAAGCTGGACGGTGTCTGCATCACCGGCGGGGAACCGACGCTCCAGCCGGAGCTGCCGGAGTTTCTCGAAAAGCTTCGCCGTCTTGGCTATGCCGTCAAGCTGGACACCAACGGCACCAACCCAGCCATGCTCAAGGCGCTTCTGCATGAGCGCGTTCTTGACTATGTGGCGATGGACATTAAGAACAGCCCTTCTCGTTATGCGGAAACCTGCGGCGGCATCGACTGCCTTTCCAGGGTGCGGGAGAGCGCCGCCCTGCTGATGGGCGGCACGGTGGACTACGAGTTCCGCACTACCGTCTGCGCCCCGCTGCACACGCCGCGGGACATGGAGGAGCTCGGCCGCTGGCTGAAGGGCGCGAGGCGCTATTTCCTCCAGCCGTTTGCGGACTCGGGCGGGGCTGTCAACGGCGGCGCATTTGCGCCGTTCATCTTGACTGTTGACAGGCTCGGCTGGGTTTGCTATCTGCTCACGGCAATTCACTCTCATTGATAGGAATTGCCTCAAGTTCCGTATTCAAATTGTTCCAATAAGAGCCGATATCCGCACTTGTGAAATACTTAAAACCGCCTGCTGCTGACTTCAATTCGCCGTTTTTAACCCCATAGCAGGCGTAAATCAAATCGTAGCTTGTTCCATCTGAGAGGTTAAATCTAAAGCTGGTCACATCTGCTCTGGCAGTTTCCTCAGTCGTTTTGTCTTTTAGGGATAAGCCCTTGAACTTATCATACAGGGTCTTTATATCATTTTCAGCAACAACTACTTTCTTTTCTGCTGATGCAGGCACTCCGTCATAGTGGTACATTTCAACGTTTTCGACATCTTCAACCTCAAATGGGAAGTCGATTTTGACAGGCTCATAAGCAATGTTTATAGGTAACAGAAAGAGAGCTGTAAAAATTGCAATGATACAAAGAGCGATGGAAACGAGAACAGCAATCGTTATCTTTTTTCTGCCTCTCTGCTTTTCTTTTGCCTCATGGCGCATAATAACGCTTTCGCTTTCTTCGTGAAGAACATCTTCGCTCGTGTGAGAAAGCAATTTCTGATAAATTGCGTTACAGTCAGCACAGGCGTTCAAATGCTCTTTTACCATCTCTGCGCTTGCTTCGCTGCAAGCACTGTCAACATACAGCGGAAGAATATCTCGAACAATATCGCATTGTTTACTCATGCTTTTCATCCATCCTTTCTTGAATTTTTAGCTTTGCACGATGATAAGTAACTCTCGCCCATGATTCTGTTTTTCCAAAAATTGCAGCGATTTGTGAAAAAGATAGTTCCCCGAATACGCGAAGCTGAAAGACTTCTTTGTATGGTTCTTCCAAACGGTGAAGAACGAGGTGTATGCGGAACGCCATGTCAGAATCTGCAACTGAGTTCTCAACATTTTCATTTGATGGCAAGTCATTGATTTCACTCACATCAGCTACTCGCTGACGGCTTCGCATTTCATCATGGTAAAGGTTTTTTGCTATGGAGCAGAGCCATGTCAATTCATCTGACTTACCTTTGAATTGTGATGTTGTAGAAACAGCCTTATAGAATGTGTTCTGCGTGATTTCCTCTGCTATCTCACGATTTTTGGCAAGAGAAATAGTATACGAGTATACCTGTAAATAGTAGGCTTTATAGAGCTTTTCATAGTCCATACTTGTCATCACCTCCTTCAGCTTCATAGGTTAGACGGAGAAATCGGAATTTCGTTACAAAGAAGTTTGAAATTTTTATACCTTTACGCTACTCTTGCTTTGTGCGGACTATTGGTAGACGCGCATTAACGGCAAGTAAAGAGATTGCTGTGTCAGCTTGATATGTTCAAATGCTAATTAAGTATAGCATACAGCTATGAATTTTTCTATTGCGTTCCCCTGACTTCGGAATAGTGGCAGGGCTGGCTATCCTTGTTTTGCTTTGTGCTTCTCTACCGTACATGAGCATGGAAGCAGGGCTGTAAGCACAAAAGTACCGGAAAGATGATGCACAATGTAAAGAAGTGGGTGAAGGAAAGCTGTATCAGACATGGGTTTGAACAGGTGGATCTGCTTACCAAGAAGCACAGGGATAATTACTGGGTGGAAAAGAGGCTTATGAATAAAAATGCCAGCGATGGTGTCGGCATCACATCGAATAGGGAATTGATTCGTAACACTATTGACAAGATGCTGCCCGCTGTAGATTCTTTTGAACAGATGGTAGAATGCCTGAAGGGGATATATGGCTGGAAGGTCCGTGTTACGGATAAAACAGTAACCTTTGCCACTTCGGACATGAAAAAGGGAATACGAGGGAATAAGCTTGGTGATGGATATGGCAAAGCGGAGCTTGTGGAACGGATAGCCCAGATTGTAACGGAAAGAGAAGCGGTAAATGAGGCGCGAAGGATTGCAGAGGAGCAAGCAAAAGCGAAGGCAGAAGCTGCTGCAAGAGAGGAAGCAATCCGGAAGAAAAAGCAGATTGAAGAAGAACGAAAGAAAACAGAAATCCTGTCGAGGAAACGGAAGCTTGCATATGAGCGAAATAATATTCAGCATAAATATTATAGTGCGGAATTGGATCGTCCTGACTGGAACAGGGAGTATGTAGAGTATCTGGACGCACAATTTATCAGAGATGCTGCCTTGTTATCTGAGGAAGAACTTATAGCACCGATTATGACAAGGGAAGAGTTTGAGAAAGAACAGGCGGTTGTTTTGTATCGTGAAAAGGCTGATAAGGCAGGAGAACTTTGGGATAAGGCATTGTCGGAGTTATACAGTGTAACACATAAGTGGAAATGGGAATATATGGATTATCTTGAAGAAACACGGTTTAAGGAATTATCGAATGTAACGCTTCGTGAGGCTAAGGAAAAGATTCTGTCTTATGAGGAATTTGCAAAATTAAAGAAAGCAGTAAAAAAGATACAGGAGCAGACTTTTGAAGTGTTTGATAGTTCGGCTGATGCAAAAGATGAGACACAGACTATTGTAGTGTCAGAGAAAGCAGATATTGAAGTTCCTAAGATAGAAGAAGTGGTATTAGAAAAGGCGGAGCATGTTCCAGAGGTAATTGATTATACCAAGTTGTCTATAGAAGAACGCGCGTCTATTTTGCAAGCACCTACAGATGATTATGTAGCAGAGTACGATGCGTATTGTCAGCGTATGGGATATACAGCAGAAAAGATGAAAAGTGTTCGTTATAAGATGGATGTGTATGATGAATTTATAGAGGAATATCAGTATCGAAAAAAACATTGTGGTATGAGAGGTGATTCAGGAATAGTAAATATTTCAGAAAAGAGAAGAGGAACAAGGTAATATAGTGTTAGATTACTAGGCGGCCTGCGAATTATTGGCAGTACGCCTAGTATGAAAATTAAAGATTTCTAAATTTTTAAGAAAAGAAAAGGAATACACAAAAAAATATATTGACCATATAAGTACAACTATATAGATACACATACTGTAATGAAGAAGGTGTTCACTTGATAATAAAAGAAAAACTATACTCTATTGCACTGCCAGATATGAATGGGAGTACCTTGCTCTATATTTTGTGGTAAGTAGAGAGTGAAAGTGATATAATTGAACAAGGAAATTTAAATTCGTGTAAAAGCCAGAATAAGATTTTCATTAGTCATGGGTTGGACATAGTGCTAGCACCATGTAAGTTGATAGGGATAAGCAAAGCATAGTTTTATAGCAGTTCATAGTAGTAAGTACGTTGTTACGGTGAAATAATATATAAAGAGATAGGTAAAGCAAATGGAATACAAATGTGAAATACCTGTGGAAGGATCAGAAAAAAGGATAATTAGTAAGTTAATAAAGCAAGTGAAAAAAGAGTGGCTTATAAAGGAAGTTGTTAAAAGCAGTCCTGGGTTTTCTGTAATTTACGAAGACAAATTTGAAGAAGGCGAAAATATTTGCTATTTTGTAAAAAAAGAGAATTATTTGTACTATTGTGGACCGATTAATGTACGGCAGAAAAAAATGAAAACTCACAGACTTTGGATATTTGATTATTTATTTTATTTAAATAATCGAATGTGCAAAATTAAAAATCTTTCATATATGTGGGATACGCTGTTTCTAAACAAAATACCTGAAAATATGATATTTAATCCATGTGTGGTCGGAAATTTTGATGGTGTATGGAAAATGCTTAAAGCAAAGGCGGTTTACGATGCCGAACAGATTAAAGATTTGATTGTTGTAGATATGAACCCAAACAGTGATGATATAGACAGAACATATACATTGACTTTTTATAAGAATAGCTATGAAATAAAAAGACTGGAAGGTATATGTAAATTTGAACCTTCGCTATTAAGACAAGGTATTTTTTATTATAAAGCAAGTGATATTGGGGGTTATAAAGAATATGATTTTTCTTCTGAAAAGGAATGCGAAAGCAGTATTAATGATTTAGAATCACGCATTTACTGGCGAGAAGAGGATGATTTTTGGAAGTTGCTTTATTTCCGAAATGATGGGAAATATTTACCTGCTAGAAAAATGAAAGCAGAAGAATTGGAGTTGTTTCAAAAAAGAATACCTCGACAAACTTTTGGATATCATGAATATTATTTTGCAATAAAAAATCCTATTGCTGAAATTGTTATAAAAGATTATTTTGCCCAATATGCAGAAGTAAAATTGCTAGAACCAATGTTTTTGGAGGATTTTTCGCATAATTATAGGATTAGGATTGCAAATGATAAAATGGAGTTTATTTATCTATGGTTATTTCTTTTGAAAGAGAGAATGATTACATATCCTTCTGTTTGTGGTATTGAAATTAGGCATATAATAAGTTACTTGAAAAATAATTTGTGGATCATAGATAAAAAGGAGATTGACGAAGCAGTAAAGACTATTCTAAAAAAAACATCTAAAAATTCGCATGAATTAATAAAGTATTGGATGACAGTATATCCTTATAATACACTGTTGGATGACTGTTATATGACTGATAAGACAGAGTATTATCATTTGTGTAATAATCTAGAAGCTATTCGACGAGAGTATTCAAAAGTTGTGCAAAATTTAACTGAAGAGGGGAAAATAAACGCAAGATGGAAAAGTGAATTTTCTTTGTTTATGTTGGTTAAATCATATTTTCCAAATACTATTTATCAATATCGTTCAGTATGGTTGGAAGGACAATCTCTTGACATGTTTATACCAGAATTGTCAATGGGAATCGAATATCAAGGTTTGCAACATTATGAAGCAGTTGATGTTTTTGGTGGAGTAGAAGGCTTGCAAAATACAAGACGGCGAGATGAAATAAAACGTAAAAAATGCAAAGAAAAAGGAGTAAGACTTATAGAGTGGCATCATAATACCGATATTATAGATGTTAATTTTATCAAAATTTTAAATGATTTGCATATAGAAGTACCGCAGAAAAAACAAGTAGAATTTGTATTTGAAAAAGAATCACCCAAAATAGAAGTTAAAAAACAGGCTATTTATCAGTATGCTCTGAATGGTAAATTTATTGCTGAATTTTCTGATATTTCAGAAGCAGCAGAAAAGAGTGGAATTAAGGAGTTTAATATTCAACGTGCTTGTAGGGGCTTTAGAAGTACAGCAGGTGGTTATCAATGGAAAAAGGTGGAATTGCCTTGTGAACAGAACAGCATTGCACCGATTGTTAAGAAAAAAATAAGTGGCGAGGCGAGAAAAATAAAGCAGTTTAGTTTAGATGGAAATTATATAAGAATGTATGACTCCATAGCGGATGCTGTAAGGCAGACTGGTATAAATTCTAAAAGTATTAGAGATGCGGCGAACGGAAAACAGAAGCAAGCAGGTGGATATAAATGGAAATATGATATGACAGAGTTTGGTGTGGTAAAGGGGAGTGATTGATGGATTGGGAGAGACAAATATGAAAAATAAATTAATCAGTTAGGGTTAATAGAATAAGATTATTATAAAATAATCAGAAAGTATAGAGATGGAGAATGAAAGATAAATTCAAAAAATTTGTAAGACAACATTGGATTTTTATATGGGCTTTGCTAAGTGTTGTTTATGCGGTTATAGTTCAATTATTGTTTTCATTAAAAACATCAAATAAATTTTTTGTGGCACATTGGGGAGCAGGAGATATATTGACATATGCATCAACTATTTCCCTTGGTTTGCTTGCAATGTGGCAAAATAAAAAGCAGCAAGAGGAAAATGATATAACGCAAGAGCGAATGGAACGAATTATAATTCATGCAAACGAGCTGAGTATAATATCTAAAATGATAGAACATGAAGAGCGGCGCGTTAATGAACTTGATAAGTTGTTGAATAGATTTATGCAAAATTGCGATCCGCAGGCAGTAGCGATGGCGTATAGTTCTGATGATAAAATAGTGTGTATGACACAAGTGACTGAGTTGGAAAGAACAATAGATAAAGATTTTTTTGCTATAAGTAGATTGTTGGCTGAAGATAAAGTGCTAAAGTTGGATCCTGATAATGCCTTAAAAGTAGCTTTTGCTAAGTTGTATCAAACTGTCAAAAAAGACATTGGTGATATACGTCAGGAGAAAATAGATATGTGTGACATACATGCGGTTGGAAAAATGGCAGGGAAATTGTCGGCAGAACGAGATACATTTATGAAAGAAAAAGAGGAGTATTTGGAGAGTATTCAAAGTAAATTAAGAAAATTGTTGTTTGAAGAAATTGCATTAGAAGATGCTAGAAAGATGTATAATTAAAGCAGTGATATAAAACAACATTCACAGCAGATTTATGTGAAAAATTGAACCCAAAAAAGAGTTTGAATAATTTTTTTTTAATAAAATATAGAAGGATTTATTTTTCAATAGTAAATGAAGAAGGCTCCAGGATATTTTAAGAGATCTTCTGGGACCGTTTATTTATGTGTGGTATACTGGAATATATCTATATGAAAATTTGATTCAAAGCCTTATCCAAGTAAGATATGGAAAATCAGATGCTAAACATATATTGCAGAAGGAGAACAGTGTAATGATAGATATATATACGGAGAGGAAAGATTCAAAAGACTGGATTTTTTACAATGACTTGTACTTCAACCTGAATACAGGCAATGAAGATATGTCACAAAAAGAAATTGATTTGATTCAACAAGTGGATGAAGCGAAGCTGGCACCGGACAAGCATATAGAAACAAAATATGGCTTAGGTACAATCCGAAATTTATCATCAGGTTGCAAGACATTGCTTAATATTATAAAGCATCCCGATAAGGTGGTAAATGTTGAAGAATGCGGTCCGAATGTGCTTAGAATCATTTTTACTATGGATAATATTAGGATTTATATGTCAAGACCAACGCTTTTTGATATTCCGGATGATGCAAAAATCAGATTTAATGATTCTGATATAGTTACCGGTGGCAGAGGATATAATGCTTGGTGGAGTAAGGAGTATCAAAGGAGAGAAGCAGATGATTTATAAGAATATAACATTTAAAGCAGCTCCATTTTCATATGATTTGACATTTGATGACAGGATTACTCTTGTTGGTGGAGATAGCGGTACTGGAAAAACAGTACTTTATGAAATGCTTGAAGATATAAGATTGACAGACGAATACAAAGCAATCAAGCTATTTAACTATAGATCAGATGATTTTTTAGAAGCAATCAAACAGTGTAGAGATAGTTTTATTGTGGTAGATAATGCAGATTGTATTATTTATGATGATGTCAGGAGATTCATTAATTTTGAGTTGTCTAATCAATATATGCTTTTTCTACGAAATTGTTACGGACTCAATGTATCTGATAAGAGCTTTAAGGTGCTGAAGTTTGATAATAACAGGATAACACTGGAAGAGGAGTTGTGATATGAGATATTTATGGACAGAGGATATCGGTGCAGGACTTCACTTCTAGAAATTAGTTAATCAGCTTTTTTTGACAATGAACTTGTAGTTGAGAGTAAATGGAGCAATCAGGGTTTACTGGATGCATTAATAGACTTGGAGACTGAAGATGGAGATGAATACTTCGTTGCGTTTGATTATGTGGTTGATAATCAGGACATGCTGTCAAATGTAAAGTGGGGCAAATATATAATAGGTGATTTGTTTGAAGGATAGAGACAGCAAAGCTTCCTTATAAAGCAGATGAATTGCCAAAGAAGAAGCTTTCTAAAGCGTGAGAGACGCTTAAAGAGTTTTCTGAAAAACGAATATTTCAAAGTTAGTCTCAACGAAGTCTCACGAGATTTGAGACTGAGAGAGACTCTATGATATAGCAAAATGCGATAAAATCGGTATTTGCAGGTGAATTATAAAGTTGTAGTGCCGAGAGCGGATTATGAAAAACTGGAACAGATTGTAAACAGCGAAACGGATACACCGTACCGCGTCATGAATTTTCATAATACAAAGGGTTTCACACTGGCATACGGAAAGCTGGTACACACCGGAACGAGTCTTGTGGAGCACGTGGCAGGAGCTGTGGATACCGGTCTTTTCGTCGACATTTTCCCGTTTGACGGACTGCCGGAAAAAGATACACCGGAGTACGACCGTCACTGGAAAAAGCTGCTGTTTCTGGAAAGCCAGCGGATGAATGCATTCCGCACCTACCGCCAGACCTTAAAAGGAAACAAAGGAAGCTTCGCAAAATGGTGCAAATGGGCGATCCGGAAATGTTATGGAAAAGAGCGGATTCTGCGCGAGATGGAAAAAGAGTGCAGAAAGTACCGCGCGGAGGACTCAAAGTGGGTGGCCTGCCAGTGCGGCGGTTACCGCAAGTCGGACGCGATTCCCAAAACAGCGATCGAAGAGATCGTGCGCCTTCCGTTTGTGTCGAACTTTTCATCATGATACTGCTTGATGCTCTGCAGGCTGATGGACAGCAGCGAAGCAAACTGGGCAGCAG
>OGXH01003097.1_pt1 | contig 10974 bp, 9 predicted proteins | sample 1576241 | NCBI WGS metagenome assembly OGXH01 (sample SAMEA3541529, study PRJEB24748) | human gut metagenome | biome: human gut; feature: human-associated habitat; material: faeces | place: China | collected 2012
ATATCAACATACGAAAAGTACATAATGATCGTTTTGATTCTAAAAAAGCTGCTTTGGTTGGTTTGAAACCTGATTTAAAGGTTTCACTTATGCCTTCAGATCTTGCTCTAAACTGCCGTAACCTATGCCGTGAATACTACGATTTAATGGATAATCGCAGTGCCTATGTGAATAAGCTTCAGGGTGAATTACGCATGGCGTTTCCACAGTATCTTGGCATCTTTTCCAAGGTTACTATCAACACTTCTCTTACATTATTGGAGACTTATACCTCTCCATCAGCTTTTCTTAAAGCAGACAAGCAAGAGATTATTGATATCATCAAATCCACAGCTCGATTTGGGCTTACATATGCTCAAAATAAGTATAATGCCATAATTCAGGCGGCAACTGATGCAAATCAGTTTGGTTACATCATAGACAGCAACATCAAGCGTATTCGCCTTTATATCAGCTTCATACGTAAATATGATGAAGAAATCAACAGCATTCTTGAATCACTCCACGAGCTTGTTGATGCTAATGAAGATTCTGACTTTGTCAAGCAGATTCATTTGATTGAAACTTTCAAAGGTGCTGGTTTCTTGTCTGCTGTATCCATTATGGGTGAGATCGGTGACTTTTCAGCATTTTCAAAGCCCAAACAACTTTTCGCTTATTTTGGTCTTGATCCAGCAGTAAAGCAATCCGGTAAATTTGAAGGCACCAAGGTTCAAATGTCTAAGCGTGGTTCTGCCATAGCTAGACGTGTTATTCACACGTTAACCTTACAAAGCATCAGTATCTCCCGTAATAGAGAAGCTAAAAATCCAGTTCTTCGTGAGTACTACCTCAAAAAATGTGACTCAAAACCAAAGCTCGTAGCAATGGGAGCTGTTTCACATAAGGTATGCAATATGATATTTGCAATACTCAGAGATAACAAACCATTCAAAATCATTGCTCCTCAGGAGCATATCAAACAATACAATTCTGCTAAATGCGACATAGCTGCATAAAATACTATGAACCCAATGAATCAATATCTTTCAAAAAACGATATTTTCACCAAGGGGAAAGTCCGCCCTTTTTTAGTCAGAAAATAAAATAGATTTTTTCTCATTTAACTATTGACATTTATTAGCTGGACTTTGTTCATAGGTTAGACGTAGAAAGGATTGTTTTGTTACAAAAAATTTTAAGATTTTTAGATTATATCATAAAAAGGTAGTTATAAGGTAGGTGGAAATAAGCATATATATCATATTGATAATGAAAAATAATCTTGACATACAAGCCACGAAGGTTTACTATAGTTAGCGTAAGCTAATTAAATAATTATTCTTCAGGGCAGGGTGCAATTCCCTACCGGTGGTATAGCCCACGAGCCGCAAGGCATGATTCGGTGAGATTCCGAGGCCGACAGTAAAGTCTGGATGAAAGAAGATGTGAATACATAGTTATAACAGATATCTACTCTGGAGTGTTTTGATACATTCCGGAGTTTTTTATTTCAAAATACCTTTTGACACTCATATCATAAAATGCAGCTAGCATATATTTAATTGAGAATATGGTATTTGAAATCATGATATTTGAAATTATTGGGCCCTGAACATTAATAGTTTGGGGCTTTTTTAGTGAGCAAAGAAGCGAATTCGAGATGTATGTTGTGGCATATAAAGAATATGCAGAAAGGAACTCAAATGACTGATGAACAATATATGAGAAGGGCGATTGAGCTTGCAAAGCGCGGCATGGGATATACCTCGCCAAACCCGATGGTCGGAGCTGTGATAGTAAAGGACGGAAGGATAATCGGAGAGGGCTGGCATGAGAGATACGGAGAGCTGCACGCAGAAAGAAATGCGTTAAAGCATTGCAAGGAATCGCCACAGGGAGCGGATATGTATGTGACTCTCGAGCCCTGCTGTCATCATGGCAAGCAGCCACCGTGTGTGGAGGCAGTGATAGAAGCCGGTATAAAAAGAGTATATGTGGGCTCGGATGACCCGAATCCGCTTGTCGCCGGAGGCGGTATCAAAATTCTTAAAGAGCATGGGATAGAGGTTGTCACGCAGGTGCTTAAAGACGAGTGCGACAGGCTGAATGAAGTATTCTTTTACTTTATACAGACCAGACGTCCATATGTCGCTATGAAATATGCCATGACGATGGATGGAAAGATAGCCACATATTCAGGACTTTCAAAGTGGATAACAGGAGAAAAAGCGAGAGAAGATGTGCAAAACCTGCGTCACAGATATAAAGCCATAATGGCAGGAATTGGAACAGTGCTCGCAGACGATCCGCTGCTTACATGCAGAATCGAGGGCGGAGTAAATCCAATTCGCATAATATGCGATACGCACCTTAAGCTTCCACTGGAATCGCAGATAGTAAATACTGCAAAGGAAGTGCCGACGATTGTTGCAGTCAGTGAGCGATATCGTGAAACCGCACAGTCAGAAGCCTTACCTGAAACTGAAAAAGTAAGTATAGAAGAAAAAATCGGTAAATATGAAGAAAACGGAATAGAAATTCTGTATGTAGCTGAAAAAAACGGTCATATTGATTTAAATGATCTCATGCAAAAGCTCGGCGAAAGAAGCATAGACAGCATTTTACTTGAGGGAGGCGGCATACTCAACTGGTCAGCCCTGGAGAGTGGGATTGTGAATAAGGTATACGCTTACATTGCACCAAAGCTTTTCGGCGGAGCGAATGCAAAAACACCGATAGAGGGAATGGGAACCGACTCGCCGGCACATGCCGTGATGCTTGGAAACAGTAAGGTAACAAAGCTTGGGGATGATTTCCTCATCGAGAGTGATGTTGTGAATACTTAAAAAGAAAGGCAATACAAAATGTTCACAGGAATAGTTGAAGAAGTTGGAACAATAGATACAATTTCACGTGGAGCAAACTCAGCAGTGCTTACAATCAGAGCTGAAAAAGTGCTCGATGGAACAAAGGTCGGAGACAGCATAGCAGTAAACGGCATCTGCCTCACAGTCACAAGGCTCATGCCACATGCGTTTACAGCGGATGTCATGCACGAGACGCTAAATCGCTCATCGCTTGCAAATGCGCTAAGAGGAGCACATGTCAATTTGGAGCGTGCGATGGCGGCAGATGGCAGATTTGGCGGGCACATAGTGTCGGGACATGTTGACGGAACAGGCAGGATTGTGGAGGTCAAAAAGGATGACAATGCCATCTGGTATACAATACAGGCCGCACCACAGCTCATGCGCTATATAGTCGAGAAGGGCTCCGTCACAATCGATGGAATAAGTCTCACAGTCGCAAAGGTTGCACAGGATAATTTCTCGATATCAGCGATACCACACACTGTAAGCCAGACTGTGTTAAAGGACAGAAAAGTGGGAGCTGTCGTAAATCTGGAAACAGATATCATAGGAAAATATGTTGAGAAGCTGTTATTTAAAGGGCAGTCGGAGGAAATAATAGGAGCACAGACAATTAAGGAAAATGCTTCACATAAATCCAGCGAAAATAAAAAACAACCGGATGGAATAACAAGAGATTTCCTGGCAAAATACGGCTTTTAACAAAACGCGCAATTGAATAGCTACAAAATCACAATAGAAAGACGAGGACATAAAATATGAAATTCAACACAGTAGAAGAAGCACTTGATGAGCTTCGTGCAGGGAAAATAATACTTGTCACAGATGATGAGGACAGAGAGAATGAGGGCGATTTCATCTGTGCGGCAGAATTTGCCACAACAGAAAACATCAACTTTATGGCGATGCACGGCAAGGGGCTGATATGCATGCCGATGTCGCAGGAATATGTAAAGAAGCTTCGTTTTCCGCAGATGGTGCAGGAAAATACAGACAATCATGAGACAGCATTTACAGTCTCAATAGACCATGTCTCAACGACCACAGGCATTTCCGCAGCAGAGCGCTCAATCACAGCAATGAAATGTGTCTCTGATGACGCAAAGCCTGAGGATTTCAGACGTCCGGGCCACATGTTTCCGCTTCTTGCAAAGAAAAACGGCGTACTTGAGAGAAACGGACACACAGAGGCAACAGTCGATCTGTGCAGGCTCGCAGGACTAAAGGAATGTGGACTGTGCTGTGAGATAATGCGTGAGGACGGTACCATGATGCGCACAACAGAGCTCATGGAGCTTGCAAAAAAATGGGACATCAAGTTCATCACAATAGCGGCACTTCAGGAATACAGAAAGATACATGAAAAGCTCGTTGACCGTGTCACAGAGGTAAAGCTTCCTACCAAATACGGTGAATTCAAGGCATATGGCTTTGTAAACAGATTAAATGGAGAGCATCATGTAGCACTTGTAAAGGGCGAAATCGCAGATGGAAGGGATGTGCTCTGCAGAGTACATTCAGAGTGTCTCACAGGAGATGTATTCGGCTCACAGCGCTGCGACTGCGGTCAGCAGCTTGAGGCAGCCATGAGACAGATAGACAAGGAGGGCAGAGGAATACTGCTCTACATGCGTCAGGAGGGCAGAGGCATCGGCCTGATAAATAAGCTAAAGGCCTATGAGCTTCAGGAGCAGGGCATGGATACACTCGAAGCAAATCTGGCACTCGGCTTTGCCGGAGATGAGCGCGAGTACTATATCGGAGCCCAGATATTAAGAGAACTCGGCGTACACAGTCTGCGCCTTCTCACAAATAACCCTGACAAGGTATACCAGCTCTCAGAATTTGGTATGGAAATAAGCGAGCGCGTGCCAATCCAGATGAGCGCCACAGCACATGACCTGTTTTATCTGAAAACCAAGCAGAACCGCATGGGACATATACTCTCATATTAGTACACCGCATCGAGCGTTTTTGCAATGTGTGCGGGGTTTCTGAATAGTAACAAATTCTAAATAGTTAATAATTGCAGATAAACTCATCTGAGTAAAAATAAAAAACATAAGGAGAACAAAAAATGAACGTAATCGAAGGAAAAATGACACAGGATGGAATCAAGGTAGGAATCGTAGTAGCAAGATTCAATGAATTTATCACATCAAAGCTTTTAGGAGGAGCAAAGGATGGACTCGTAAGACATGACGTGCCGGAGGAAAACATAGACGTAGCATGGGTGCCGGGAGCATTCGAGATACCACTCATCGCAAAGAAGATGGCAAAAAGTGGAAAATACGATGCAATCATCTGCCTCGGAGCAGTAATCAGAGGCGCAACAAGCCACTATGATTATGTGTGCAACGAGGTATCAAAGGGAATCGCATCAGTATCACTCGAGTCAGAAATCCCGGTAATGTTTGGAGTAGTCACCACCGAAAACATCGAGCAGGCAATAGAAAGAGCCGGAACAAAAGCCGGAAACAAAGGATATGATTGTGCACTCGGTGCAATCGAAATGATAAATCTTGTCAGACAAATTGGATAGTTACAAATTAATTGTAATAAGGCAGAGGGTGGATTGCTATGTGTAGCAGTCCACCTTTTTAGGATTCTTTGGGAAAAAGAATCTATTACCAAAAAAAGAATTATTTTCAAAAAATGGTAATAAAAATTATCAGTATGAAGGTATTAAAATTGTGGATATTTGTAGATGGATATTGTATAAAGATATATAATTATGGTAAGATAATAAGCAAGATAATAAGCAAGATGAGGCGATTCTATGGAAGAATATAAACCACCATATACTATAACAGAAAAAATGCTTAATCTGGTTTCATCTATTTCGACTAAGCTAGGGAGAATAGAGATATACCACAATTTGGATAATAAGCCACATTTAAGGAGAAATAATCGAATTAAATCGGTGCATTCATCATTGAAAATTGAAGCCAATTCGTTGACTATAGGACAAACAAAAGATGTCATAAATGGTCGGATGGTTCTTGGACCAGAGCAGGAGATTCAAGAGGTTAAAAATGCGTACAAAGCATATGAAATGATTGGAAAGGTCAATCCATATAGTTTAGATGATCTGAAAAAAGTTCAAGGAATTATGGAATACCTATTAAAAGATGACGCAGGAAGGTTTCGCGATGGTGATGAAGGTGTTTTTAATGGTGATACCTGTATTTTTATGGCTCCGCCACCGCAGTTTGTACCTTCACTAATGCAAGATTTATTCGGTTGGATGAGTACAAATAGAAAAGAGGTACATCCATTGATAATGGGAGCTGTTTTTCATTATGAATTTGTATTTATTCATCCGTTTTCAGATGGCAATGGAAGAACTGCAAGACTATGGCATACCATGTTATTAAATGAATGGAATGCAGTATTTGCCTATATACCATTAGAAAGCCAGATAGAAAAATTTCAAAATGATTATTACAATGCAATTTCAGAGTGTCACGTAAATGGAAACTCGAATGTTTTTATTGAATTTATGTTGGAGCGTATAGATGATATTCTTGATGAAGTGAATGAACAAGTTCGTAAATCCACTAATGATGAGTCAGAATATGTAAAACGTTTGATTGAGGTAATGGAATTCGACGTGCCATATACAGCTGTTTCTTTGATGGAACAGCTAGGGCTTAAATCACGTGAGACATTTAGAAAGAATTATATGGATCCTGCATTAAATATTGGGGCGGTGGAACGTACTATTCCAGATAAGCCTAATAGCAAGAATCAAAGGTATATAAAGCGTTAAACTTGAAATCGCAATGAATCGGAATTTTCAAAAATGGACACGCCCTCCCCACAAAAAAGAAGAAAAATTTAATATCTCAGCAATTGCACGAAAAATCTGTATATAGTATAATGATAGTTCAGGAAAACAAAACGGAGGACCATGAATTTTGATAGATATACATTGCCATTTATTATACGGAGTGGACGACGGCTCAAAGTCGCTCGAGGAATCGGTAGAGATGCTCAAGATAGCCAAAAAGCAGGGAATTACAGGTATAATCCTCACACCGCACCTGCGCCATGGAATGTTTAAGCATCCGCTTGAAAAGATAGAGCGACACTATAAAAAGCTGATGCCATATGCAAATAAGCTTGGAATAGAATTAAAGCTCGGCACAGAGTATCATGTGGCAACCGATATGATAGATGCCTTTCATGGTGGGCTGTGTCATACACTGGCAGATACACAGTATATACTCACAGAGTATTCACATTCCAGTGAATACTCGTTTATATACAAGATGACGCGCGAAGCTATATTTGCAGGATATATACCGGTGATAGCACATGTGGAGAGATATGAATGTCTCAGTGATATAAGCCGTATAGAGGATTTGCAGGAGCTTGGAGCGCTCATACAGGTCAATGCAGACTCAGTGCTTGGCATAGATGGCAGACACTTCAAGAGATACACAAAGAAGCTTTTGAAGGCAGGACTTGTTGATGTAATAGCAAGCGACAGCCATGGCACAAAGGAGCGCGTCTGCAACATGAAAAAATGCTATGAGTATGTGGCAAAGAAGTTCGGTGATGACTACGCGCAGGAAATCATGCAGACCACACCGGAAAATATAATAAACGGAAGATAATAAGTGTAAATGCGGGGATACGTAATGGAGAGAGAACAGGATTTTGACAACGAGATAGAGATAGACTTAAAGGATCTGTTTCTTGAGATAATTTCATATTGGCAGTGGATAATTCTTGTTACGATAGCGACAGGTGCAGTGGCATTTGCGATAAGCAGATTTATGATTACACCTATGTATGAATCGACATCTGAGCTTTATGTACTTTCAAAGAGCACATCCATCACGAGCCTTGCGGATATCCAGACAGGCACCAGCCTGACAAATGATTACATAGTTGTAGTAAAGGGACGTCCGGTGCTGGATCAGGTCATAGAAAATCTGAATCTGAATGAGAGTTACAAGACACTTGGCAGCAGGGTGACGCTTGATAATCCGTCCAACTCGCGAGTACTCAATATCACAGTAACGGATCCCGATCCGCAGATGGCAAAGACCATAGCAGATGAGATAGCAAAGGTTGCATCGGCATATATAGCGGAAAAGATGAAGCAGGATCCGCCGACCATCATCCAGAGCGGATATGATGATGGAGGCGCGGTAAGCCCTAATATCGGCAAAAACACAGTGATAGGAGCCTTTGCGGGAGCATTTCTGTCGATTGCGGTTATAGTGGTTTCTTATCTGTTCAATGATACAATCATAGATACAGAGGATGTGGAGAAGAAGCTTGGCATGAACGTGCTTGGTACACTTCCGCTTGATGAGGCGGAGGATGATGGCGAGCATGGAAATGGCAGAAAGCATGGCAGAGGCAGCCACAGAAAGAAAAGAAAAAAGAAATCGGCTTCAGCATAAGGAAGCCTGTATCAGGAGATGGGCAGATGGAATTAGTAAAATTTGGCAAGCTAAAAGAACAAAGCTATACGATGAAGGAATCGCTTCGAGCTTTGAAGACAAATATACAGTTTTGCGGGGATGATATACGCACGCTTCTTGTGACAAGCTCTGTACCAAATGAAGGCAAAAGCACCGTGGCACTTGATCTGGCGCGGTCGCTTACAGAGTCAGGAAATAGAGTGCTTTTCATAGATACCGATATGCGTAAATCAGTCCTTGCAGGGCGTCTGCGTGCCACAGCGGCAAGTGGAGGGGAGATATGCGGATTGTCGCACTATCTTTCCGGTCAGAGACGTCTTGAGGAAGTGATGTATGGCACGGAAATACCGGGCCTTTTTATGATATTTGCAGGGCCGTCTGTGCCGAATCCGACAGAGATTCTTGAGAAAAAATACTTTCAGGAGCTTCTTAATTTCGGCAAGGAGCACTTTAACTACATAATTATAGACTGTGCACCGATAGGAGCTGCCATAGATGCGGCAGTTGTAGCAAAGTATTGTGACGGAGCTATAATAGTGATAGGACAGGGCATGGCGAGCGCCAGGATGATACAGAGTGTGAAAAAACAGCTCGAGGCATCGGGAGTGAGGATACTGGGAGCTGTGCTCAACAAAGTAAACAACAAGAAAAACAGCCATGTCAGTGGGTACTATGGCAATTACTACGGCAGCTATTACGGGCGGTCGGATAAAGCATGAAAAGCATCGATGTAGAGTTAGGAAAATCAAATATGCTGCCGCTTATTGCAAGCCAGCAGTTTTATGCTTCGTGGAAGGTCTTTATCAGGGAGCTTTTGCTCAATGCCATGGATGCCTGCAATGTGCGGCAGGCGCTTGAGTGGAGCTGGGGCACGGAGTTCCTTGAGATGGAGCAGGCAAGCCAGATGCGCGATGTCAGGGCCATTTATGAGCCACGCATAGACATCACGTACAGCAGTGATACAAGACTGTTTACGATAGAGGATAATGGAATAGGCATAAATGAATATGATCTGGAGCACTTTATCGCACAGATAGGGGCAAGCTATTATACAAGCACAGATTTCTTCAATCAGCAGCTGAAGTATGAGCCGTATTCCCACTATGGCATTGGGCTGTGCTCGTGCTTTACAGTCTCAAAGGCTGTGCTCATCGAGTCGAAAAAGGATAAGGTCATAAACACTGCCTGGAACATAAGCAATCCGCAGGATACCGCACCGGTCATGGCAAAGTGGTTTGGGGAGAGCGGCCAGATAGAGTATGTCATATCGCAGAAAAAGACACCGGGCACACGCATCTCTATCCCCGTAAAACCATTATATGCGCCGTATATAGATCTGGACTTTATAGTAGAAACCATAAAGCACTATATGCTTACACTGCCTATACCTGTAAATATCAGGTGTGATACGAGGGAGGTATGCCTGTCACAGCCAAAGGCAAAGTGGAACTATCCGATGAATGAGCTTGTTGGCATGAATATCATACGAGTGGATAACAGCCTGCTTGAGGGCTATGTTGCCATATATCATCCAAAGCACAAGGGGTATTTTCATAAGTCCACGCTGTACCAGCAGGGAGTCCTTGTGTCAGATGCTACAGACATACTGGGGCTTGCACCATCATGGATAGACAATTTCTCGTATCAGCTCAATATCAAAAAGAGGTTTTTAAATATAAGCATATCAAGAGACGGAGCAGCCTTCGATGAAAAGCTCATAGAGCTCCGCCAGTATATAGGACAGATTATCATAGATACCTTTGGGCAGAGCCCGCTTACACTTGGCCAGTATCTGTCAGATGGCAGAAAACGGCTGGTATGTGAATACGAGGCGGAAAATGAGCTGGTAAGCAGAGCTGTACAGGTGCTTGTATATATAAAGGAGCGCGAGGTAGAGGTCCCGGTGAGGACAGTAATAAACGGCTTTATCGGGCGGAAAATAAAGATAGCTTTCATGCAGAGGGCACTTTTTGCGCACTATAGGGAGAACTACCCTTATGATTATGGTCAGTTTATTGACAAATACGATATCATAGTATTTGAGCAGAATATCAGAGCCTTCTGGCAGTTTATGACACCTTACATCACATCGATGGAGTATGTTATGGGTGACATGCCGGGCATCATATACACGGATGTATCGGCAGACCTAACCGTGGCAAAGACAGCAGCAACGTTTCGAAACGACTACGTGCTAAGACCGGAGTATTATGATCTGGACCCTGTATTTTGTCTGGTGTCAAATGAGCTGACAGACCCGATGGAGCTGGTGATAAATACCCACAACCGCAATGCAATGCTTTTGCAGCGCGCCGAAAAGTACAAAAAGGTAAGGATTGCAAGAGCTGTGATCATAGAAAATATCAAGCAGAGGATACTGGGCAATGCATCCAGATGGAACAGTATCATAGATTTTGGAGGCGAGCTCGTGCACCAATATGAGCTGGAAAAGCCAATGAGCCTGCAGGCACAGTGGTGCCTCGAGAGAGACTTCCCGGATGAAATCAATGCGTATATAGCAAAGACCTTTACAGACAGGGAAATCGCAGATTACGGGCTTACAAGTCTTTATTTTACAAGGAAGGACTTTATAAAGTGGTGGATGGCACCATAGGCTGTACCGCCATGACATATATTATCAAACACTTATTGAAGTATGAATAAGGAGAACATGAAAATGG
>OGXH01003101.1_pt1 | contig 10955 bp, 9 predicted proteins | sample 1576241 | NCBI WGS metagenome assembly OGXH01 (sample SAMEA3541529, study PRJEB24748) | human gut metagenome | biome: human gut; feature: human-associated habitat; material: faeces | place: China | collected 2012
CGGATTCTTTTGCATCGGACCCGGAAATAGTGAAGCCTTTTTCCAGAAGAATTTCCCAAGTGGCGATGGTCGGCACGAATGCCGCGCCGACGATGGCGGCCAGGTTGTAGCCGATGCCGGAGCCGGAGTAACGCACGTTGGCGTCGAACAGCTCCGGCAGGAACGCGCCGATCGGACCGAATGCGGTGCCCATCAACGCGAAGCCGATGCATAGGAACAGCAGGTTGGCGGCGAAGTTACGCTGGCCGACGACCGACGGATCAAGCAGGAACGGGAAGAGCAGCGCGAATGCCACGAGGCAGCAGGACGAGATGACGATCACGCGCTTGCGGCCGAATTTATCGGCGTTCACGCAGGAAATGACGATGAACGCGGCGAACACGCAGATGGCAAGCATCAGCATGAGCAGGTATTCACGATTGGTGAAACCAAGGTCTCCGCCGCCCTGCTCGACGGTTTTGGTGCCCCAAGCGAGGGACCAGGTTGCCAGCGTGTAGAACAGCGTGTAGGTGACGGCCACCAGGAACGTGGCTTGGATGACTTCCTTCCAGCTCTTCTTGAACACTTCGGTCAACGGGGACTTGACGACCTTCTTCTGCTCCTGGGCCATACGGAAGATCGGGGTCTCCTCCATGTGAACGCGGACCACGAGACCGACGATCACCAGGATGGCGGACAGCAGGAACGGCACACGCCAGCCCCATGCCAGCATCGCATCGTCATCGTTGAACGTTTCCAACAGGAAGTAGGTACCGTTCGACAGGAAGAAACCGATCGGAGCGCCCAATTCCGGGAAGGAGCCATACAGCGCGCGCTTGTCTTCCGGAGCGTTCTCGGTGGCCACCAAAGCGGCACCCGACCATTCGCCGCCCAGACCGATGCCCTGCACGAAACGGCACAGGCACAGCGCGGCGACAGCCACAATGCCCCACTGGCTGTAAGTCGGCAGGCAGCCGATCAGTAACGTGGCGATGCCCATGGTCAACAGCGAAACCACCAGCGTGGTCTTGCGGCCCATGCGGTCGCCGAAATGGCCGAACACCAAGGATCCGAGCGGGCGTGCGATGAACGCGATGGCGAAGGTCAGCAGGCTGGCCAGCAGTGCGACAGTCGGATTGGTGGTGTCTCCGAAGAACACCTTCGGGAAATAGTTCGCAGCGGCGGTGCCGTATGCGTAGAAGTCGTAGAACTCAATGGCGGTGCCGACCATGGAAGCGGCGATAACGGTTTTCACCGAATCGCGCACCATTGCCTGCGCTTTGCCAGCGGCTGCTTCGACTGCACTCATTGGATTACTCCTGTTACGTCTGTCATGCGTTGCCGGCTCCCAACATGCGCCGATAACGTCTTTCTTCTATTCTCTTGTGTGCAGTCTTCATTTCGTTGCCTTACGCCTTGTGGGCGGCAACAAAAAGACCCCGCAGCATGCAGGGCCATCAACGTGTGTGTTTTGCGCGCCTCAAACCCTGCCTCCGTTGGCGAGGGATTGAAGCTGCATTGCTCGAATCAGTCCGCCAACGAAAGCGGAATAATAATTCGTGCGGACAGCAGTACGCGTGCAACCATTCCGTTCATCGTGGCGAACCTCCTTTCGCAAAGTCATTTCCCCGGGCGGGATTTCCGCTCGAACTAAGCCGTAAACATAGGCGCGTCCATCTCCCCTATCCACTAAAGGTTCACTATGTGGACGCGCAATTTTGAATTTGATATTCGTTTTTCGGATTATCTCAGGTCATCCAAATCATTTCAGCAGCAACGTCACCGCAACTGAAAGGGGTGGATAAGGGCGTTTTCGAAACCTTGAGAAACATTTACCGTAACTTCTCCGAAGCCGACGCGCAACGCATCAAGGATATTGAGAGCGTGACGAACCATGATGTGAAGGCTGTGGAGTATTTCTTAAAAGAAGAGTTTGACAAGTTGGGTGGTATGGACGACTATAAGGAGTTCATCCATTTTGGCCTGACTTCACAAGATATCAACAATACGTCTGTTCCTTTGTCTGTAAAGGAGGCGCTGGAGCAGGTGTACTATCCTCAAATAGAGGAACTGATAGCGCAGCTCCGTGCTTATGCGGAAGAGTGGGCCGCTATCCCCATGCTTGCCAAGACACACGGACAACCGGCTTCGCCTACCCGTTTGGGCAAGGAGGTAATGGTGTTTGTCTACCGTCTGGAACGCCAGTTGGCAACGCTGAAGGCTTGTCCGGTGACAGCAAAGTTCGGTGGCGCTACGGGTAATTACAATGCCCATCATGTGGCTTATCCGGAATATGACTGGAAGGCATTCGGCAATAAGTTCGTTTCCGAAAAGCTTGGCTTGGAACGCGAGGAGTATACTACCCAGATATCCAATTACGATAATCTGTCTGCCATCTTTGATGCCATGAAGCGCATCAATACGGTGATGATTGATATGAACCGTGACTTCTGGCAATATATCTCTATGGAATATTTCAAGCAGAAGATTAAAGCCGGTGAGGTGGGCTCCAGCGCGATGCCGCACAAGGTGAACCCGATTGACTTTGAAAATGCGGAAGGAAACCTGGGCATGGCGAATGCTATTCTTGAGCACTTGGCGGTAAAACTGCCGGTTTCCCGTTTGCAGCGTGACTTGACGGACTCTACCGTGCTCCGCAATGTGGGTATGCCGTTCGGGCATATCATTATTGCCATACAAAGTTCTTTGAAGGGTTTGCGTAAGTTGCTGTTGAACGAACCGGCCATCTACCGTGACCTGGACAATTGCTGGAGCGTGGTGGCCGAGGCTATCCAGACCATTCTGCGCCGCGAGGCCTATCCGCATCCCTATGAAGCGTTGAAAGCGTTGACCCGTACCAATCAGGCCATTACGGAAGCGTCTATCAAGGAATTTATAAAAGGACTGAATGTGAGTGAAGAGATAAAGAAGGAATTGCGGGTGATTACCCCCCATACTTATACGGGAATTTAAACAACCACAGAAGTGTACCGGAGGAATTTCAACTTTTTACTCCGGCAATTGTTATAGAAACATATAAAATTCAAGGTATAATAGAGACAATGAATGGCCGTGAGGCCAAGGTTTAATTTTATTCGAATAAAAAACAATGAGTACAGAAAACGAAACTTGGCGTGATGCTTCTTCCGCAGAGGAGAACTCAGGTGCCGGCCGCGATGGTAACCAATTTAACAAGGAAGGTGGCTACAGCCGTCCGTCTTACAACCGTGATAATGGCGACCGTCCTTATCGCCCTAGATTTAACAGTGAAAACGGGGACCGCCCGCAGCGTCCTTATAACAGTGACCGCCCTTATCGCCCGCGCTTTAATCCTGGTGCGGACAATGGCGACCGTCCGCAGCGTCCTCGTTACAATAACGATAATGGCGACCGTCCCTATCGTCCGCGCTATAACAGCGAAGGCGGTGACCGTCCGCAACGTCCTCGTTACAATAACGATAATGGCGACCGTCCTTACCGTCCGCGCTACAACAGCGAAGGTGGTGACCGTCCGCAACGCCCTTATAATAGTGACCGTCCGCAGCGCCCGCGCTATGGCAATGAAGATGGTGACCGTCCGCAACGTCCTTATAACAGCGACCGCTCCTATAACAGCGACCGTTCTTATAATACGGACCGTCCTTATCGTCCGCGCTATAACAGCGAAGATGGCGACCGTCCGCAGCGTCCTCGCTACAATAATGAGGGTGGTGACCGCCCTTATCGTCCACGCTTCAATTCGGGTGGTGGAAGACCTGGTGGATATGGCAACAGAGACAGCTATAGCCGTCCTATCCGTCGTTCGGCCGATTATGACCCCAATGCTAAGTACAGCAAGAAGAAACAAATAGAGTATAAGGAACAGTTTGTGGACCCGAACGAGCCTATCCGTCTGAACAAATTCTTGGCCAACGCCGGTGTTTGCTCCCGTCGCGAGGCCGATGAATTCATCACTGCCGGAGTCGTTTCTGTAAACGGAGAGGTGGTGACGGAATTGGGAACCAAGATTAAGCGCGGTGATGAAGTGAAGTTCCACGACCAGACGGTCAGCATAGAACGTAAGATTTACGTCCTGCTGAACAAGCCGAAGGATACTGTGACTACTTCGGATGACCCCCAAGCACGTCGCACGGTGATGGATTTGGTGAAAGGCGCTTGCAACGAACGCATTTATCCGGTAGGTCGTCTGGACCGTAATACTACAGGTGTGTTGCTGCTGACAAATGATGGTGACCTGGCTTCCAAGCTGACGCATCCCAAGTATCTGAAGAAGAAGATATATCATGTGCATTTGGACAAGAACCTGACAAAAGCCGATATGGAGCAGATTGCAGCCGGCATTCAACTGGATGATGGAGAAATCCATGCAGATGCCATCAGCTATACGGATGACTTCAAGAAAGATGATGTCGGTATTGAAATCCACTCCGGCAAGAACCGTATCGTGCGTCGTATCTTCGAATCGCTGGGATACAAGGTGATGAAACTGGACCGTGTGTATTTTGCCGGTTTAACCAAGAAAGGCCTGCGCCGCGGCGAATGGCGTTACCTCACGGAACAAGAGGTGAACTTCCTGCGCATGGGTTCTTTTGAGTAATATATATAATAAGGTATAATAACTGTTTTATGGAAAAGATTAGTAGAACAAAGATTGTTGACCTGCTGAAGCGTGAAGATTTTGGCGCTATGGTCAACGTGAAGGGCTGGGTTCGTACCCGCAGAGGTAGTAAGCAAGTAAACTTTATCGCGCTGAATGACGGTTCTACAATAAATAATGTGCAGATTGTAGTAGACTTGGGTAACTTCGATGAGGAGATGCTGAAAGAGATTACTACCGGTGCTTGTTTGAGCGTAAACGGTGTGCTGACGGAATCTGTCGGTTCCGGTCAGAAGGCCGAAGTGCAGGCCCGCGAAATCGAAGTGCTGGGAACTTGCGATAACACGTATCCGTTGCAGAAGAAAGGTCATTCCATGGAGTTCCTCCGTGAGATAGCCCATCTGCGTCCCCGTACCAATACGTTCGGGGCTGTGTTCCGTATTCGTCATAATATGGCGATTGCCATTCACAAGTTCTTCCATGACAGAGGATTCTTCTATTTTCATACTCCGATTATCACGGCTTCCGACTGTGAAGGCGCAGGCCAGATGTTCCAGGTGACTACGAAGAACCTTTACGACTTAAAGAAAGATGAGAACGGTTCCATTATTTACGATGATGACTTCTTCGGAAAGCAGGCCAGCCTGACTGTTTCCGGACAGTTGGAAGGCGAACTTGCCGCTACTGCATTGGGAGCCATCTATACATTCGGTCCTACGTTCCGTGCCGAGAATTCCAATACTCCCCGCCACTTGGCAGAGTTCTGGATGATTGAGCCGGAAGTGGCGTTCAATGATATTACGGACAATATGGACCTGGCGGAAGATTTCATCAAATATTGTGTACAGTGGGCTTTGGACAACTGTGCCGACGATGTGAAGTTCCTCAATGACATGTTTGATAAGGGCTTGATTGAACGTCTGCAAGGTGTCTTGAAAGAAAGCTTCGTGCGCCTGCCTTATACGGAAGGTATCAAGATATTGGAAGAGGCTGTTGTCAAAGGGCATAAGTTTGAATTCCCGGTGTACTGGGGAGTTGACTTGGCTTCCGAACACGAGCGCTATCTGGTGGAAGACCACTTCAAGCGTCCGGTTATCCTGACTGACTATCCGAAGGAAATCAAAGCGTTCTATATGAAGCAGAACGAAGACGGCAAGACCGTGCGTGCCATGGATGTACTCTTCCCGAAGATTGGAGAAATCATTGGCGGTTCCGAACGTGAATCGGATTACAACAAGCTGATGACGCGCATTGACGAACTTCACATCCCGATGAAGGATATGTGGTGGTATCTCGATACCCGTAAGTTCGGTACATGTCCCCACTCTGGGTTCGGTTTGGGCTTTGAGCGCTTGCTGCTGTTCGTTACGGGCATGACGAATATCCGTGATGTCATACCGTTCCCGCGTACGCCGCGCAACGCCGAGTTCTAAGTTTCGGAATATACAAACTGGATAAAATCATCCGCACAAACATTCTGTTGTTTGTGCGGTTTTTTTATACCCAAAAATGTTATAATCTCAAAATAAATCTTTATATTTGTGTCTAGCGGAACGACATAACGTTAACCAACATCATACGAATATGAAACGGAACTATTTCTTTACCATGCTGGCAGCGGTGCTGCTTGCGGTAGCGGGAGCCAATGCGCAGGAGAGCGCAGAGTTTAGGCCTGCGGAACTGGCAGGAATTTGGCAGTTATGTCATTATGTGTCCGAAATCCCGGATGTTCCCGGGATATTGAAACCGAGTAATACCTTTAAAGTGCTGAGTGATGACGGCCGCATTGTCAACTTTACAATGATTCCTGGCAAGGATGCCATCATCACGGGGTATGGGACTTATCAGCAGCTGACGGATAATTCCTATAAAGAAAGTATTGAGAAAAACATCCATCTGCCCATGTTGGACCACAAAGACAATATATTGGAGTTTGAAATAGGGGACGACGGGGTAATGTACCTGAAGTATTTTATAGCTAAGGACTTGAATGGGAATGAACTGAATACATGGTTCCATGAAACATGGAAGCGGGTGGGCATGCCCGCGAAATTCCCCGAGGACCTTGTCCGTTGATATTTCTTTCTCTTTCCCGTTTCTTTCTCAATGCAGCTTTGAAGGCCGTCTATGACGGCATTGGCCGATGAAGGCCGCATCATAAAGAGTTGTTCTAGCGGAGATTCTTTCGTTTCTCCGCAGGATAACTTTGTCTGTTGTATATCAGCCAAGTGGCTCTCTAAAAAAAAGTGGAAAACTTTTGCCAGTTCTAAGAAAAACCGTACCTTTGCAAGCCGATTATTATCTCAAAAGGATAAGCATTTAATTCATAGCGAGTTAATCTTCCATTGTCCGGGATGACTGGCTTGCGGTGAAGAAAAACATTTTAGTAGTAACATTTTAAAAAACAATTAAGAGTGGATACTTTAAGTTACAAGACCATTTCTGCAAACAAAGCTACAGTGACTAAAGAATGGGTCATTGTTGACGCTACAGACCAGGTATTGGGTCGTCTGGGCGCAAAAGTTGCGAAACTGTTGAGAGGAAAGTATAAACCTAACTTTACCCCTCACGTAGATTGTGGCGATAATGTGATCATTATCAACGCCGACAAAGTAAAATTAACCGGTAACAAGTGGAATGACAAGGTATATCTGTCATATACAGGTTATCCCGGCGGCCAGAGAGAAATCACTCCTGCCCGTTTGCAGGCAAAACCGAACGGTGATGACAAGTTACTGAGAAAAGTAGTAAAGGGTATGTTGCCTAAGAACAAGTTGGGCGCAAAATTGCTGGGCAATATGTATGTATATGCCGGCAGCGAGCACAAACACGATGCTCAGAACCCGAAAATGATTGATATTAACGTACTTAAATAAGAGATAATGGAAGTAGTAAATGCATTAGGCAGACGTAAAAGTGCAATTGCACGTATTTTCGTAAGCGAAGGTACTGGAAAGATTACTATTAATAAGAGAGACCTCGCAGAGTACTTTCCATCAAGCATTCTTCAGTATGTAGTTAAACAGCCGTTGAATAAGCTGGGTGTTGCTGAAAAGTACGACATCAAAGTTAATCTCTGCGGTGGCGGTTTCACCGGCCAGTCTCAGGCTTTGCGTTTGGCAATTGCCCGCGCACTGGTGAAAATCAATGCTGAGGACAAGGCTGCTCTCCGTTCTGAAGGTTTCATGACTCGTGATCCTCGTTCTGTTGAACGTAAGAAACCGGGACAACCGAAAGCACGTCGTAGATTCCAGTTCAGTAAACGTTAAGAGTTGGAGAACGGTTGGGGCGGACAAGTTGCTTAATTCTCGACTTTCACCTCTCAACTCTCAACTGAAAAAGCGTTTAGTATCTAAACTACCGGGACTCTTCAGATTCAGACTACCCGGCGGTTGGTTTAGAAGAAACAAAAAAGAAAGTAAACGATTAATTTAAAAGAAAATGTCTAGAACAAATTTTGATACATTATTGGAAGCCGGTTGCCACTTCGGTCACTTGAAAAGAAAGTGGAACCCTGCAATGGCTCCTTACATCTTCATGGAGCGCAATGGTATTCACATCATTGACCTCAACAAGACGGTTGCTAAAATTGACGAAGCTGCTGAAGCTTTGAAGCAAATCGCTAAATCAGGAAAGAAAGTCCTGTTTGTTGCTACTAAAAAACAAGCTAAGCAGGTGGTTGCCGATAAGGCTGCATCTGTAAATATGCCTTATGTAATCGAGCGTTGGCCGGGTGGTATGTTGACTAACTTCCCGACTATCCGTAAGGCTGTCAAGAAGATGGCTACCATCGACAAGTTGACAAGCGACGGTACCTATTCAAACCTCTCCAAGAGAGAAATTCTTCAGATTTCACGTCAACGTGCAAAGTTGGACAAGACTTTGGGCTCTATCGCTGACCTGACTCGTCTGCCGTCTGCTCTGTTCGTTATCGACGTAATGAAGGAAAACATCGCAGTTCGTGAAGCTAACCGTCTGGGGATTCCCGTATTCGGTATCGTTGATACAAACTCCGATCCTACGAATATCGATTTCGTAATCCCGGCAAATGATGACGCTACTAAGTCAGTAGAAGTTATTCTTGATGCTTGCTGCGCTGCTATGCAGGAAGGTCTGGAAGAACGTAAGGCCGAAAAGGTAGACATGGAAGCTGCCGGTGAAGCTCCTGCCAACAAAGGTAAGAAGAAAGCTACAAAAGCAAGACTCGACAAGTCCGACGAGGAAGCAATCAATGCCGCTAAGGCTGCTGCTTTCATGAAGGAAGAAGAGGCTTAATCATACTGTTGAGAGTTGAGAATTGAAAGTTGAGAGTTACTTTACGGCAATTCTCAATTCTCTATTCTCAACTCTCAATTACTTTATAAGGATATTATTAACAATTAAAATAAAAAGATATTATGGCTGTAAGTATGGCTGATATAACCAAGCTCCGCAAGATGACCGGTGCTGGTATGATGGATTGCAAAAATGCTTTGACTGAAGCTGAAGGCGATTTCGACAAGGCAATGGAAATTATCCGTAAGAAGGGACAAGCTGTTGCAGCTAAGCGTTCAGATCGCGAGGCTTCTGAAGGCTGTGTGCTGGCTAAGACTACGGGTGACTTTGCCGTTATCATCGCTCTGAAGTGCGAAACTGACTTCGTGGCTCAGAATGCTGATTTCGTGAAATTGACTCAGGACATTCTGGACCTTGCCGTGGCTAACAAGTGCAAGACTCTGGACGAAGTAAAAGCTCTGCCGATGGGCAACGGTACTGTACAGGATGCTGTAACAGACCGTAGCGGTATCACTGGCGAGAAGATGGAGTTGGATGGTTACATGACTGTAGAAGGTGCAAGCACTGTGGTTTATAACCACATGAACAGAAATGGCCTCTGCACTATTGTTGCTTTCAACAAGGCTGTTGAAGAAGGACTGGCTAAGCAGATTGCCATGCAGATTGCTGCCATGAACCCGATTGCAGTAGACGAAGATGGCGTATCTGAAGAAATCAAGCAGAAGGAAATAGATGTTGCTATCGAGAAGACAAAAGCTGAACAGGTACAGAAGGCTGTTGAGGCCGCTTTGAAGAAGGCTGGTATCAACCCGGCTCACGTGGACAGCGAAGACCACATGGAAAGCAACATGGCCAAAGGCTGGATTACTGCTGAAGACGTGGCAAAGGCAAAGGAAATCATTGCTACTGTTTCTGCCGAGAAAGCTGCACATCTGCCTGAACAAATGATTCAGAATATTGCTAAGGGCCGTCTTGGCAAGTTCTTGAAAGAAGTTTGCTTGCTGAACCAGGAAGACATCATGGACGGCAAGAAGACAGTTAGAGAAGTCTTGAAAGAAGCTGATCCTGAATTGAAGGTTGTTGACTTCAAACGTTTTACTTTGCGCGCTGAATAATTCCGCTTAGAAACGATTCTATAAAAAGAAGTGGCCGTATATGGAGGTGAATTCCTAAACGGTCACTTTTTTTATGTCTCTACAATTGCAGTGAGACGGATGATGGTTTAGTTTATCCCACGGGCTTAGTTTGCGTGTATCCTTCGGCTTTCAGCAGGTCGATGACACGCTGTTTGAAGTCGCCCTGCACAATGATTTCTCCATCTTTGGCACTTCCACCCACTCCGCATTTGCTTTTCAGCAATTTGCCCAGTTCTTTTAGGTCATTGTCGGTGCCCACGAAACCGGTGACAAGAGTGACGACTTTGCCACCCCGGTTCTTGCGGTCCAGCTGTACACGCAGGCGTTGTTGTGCAGGGGGGAGGGTAGCTTGCTCCTCATCGTCATTCATCTCATAGTTGTAGTCCGGGTTGGTGGAATAGACTATATTCAACCGTTCTTTCCAATCATTATTCTTCATACTTCTTTCTTTTAGACTTCCCAAAAGTACGATATTATGTGGAATTATGCAATTAGAAATTATGTTAAGCTTTTGTTGCATCCGTATTATTGATTAGAAAAAAAGCACTACTTTTGTCAATCGCAATATTGAGAACTTAAATAAGAAACTATGAGCAGTCCGTTACAGAAAAAAGAAACCATGAAGGTGCCAGAGCCTACCTTGCGCCGACTTCCGTGGTACCTTTCTAATGTAAAGTTGCTGAAACAACAGGGTGAACGATTCGTATCATCTACTCAGATTTCCAAGGAAATCAATATTGATGCTTCACAAATTGCCAAAGACCTTTCGTATGTCAACATCTCCGGACGTACGCGTGTGGGCTATGAGGTGGACACACTAATAGCTGTACTGGAGGATTTCTTGGGATTTACCAATATACACAAAGCCTTTCTGTTCGGTGTTGGAAGCTTGGGAGGTGCCTTGTTGCGCGACTCGGGCCTAAGCCATTTCGGTTTGGAGATAGTGGCTGCTTTTGATGTGAAGCCTG
>OGXH01003110.1_pt1 | contig 10932 bp, 6 predicted proteins | sample 1576241 | NCBI WGS metagenome assembly OGXH01 (sample SAMEA3541529, study PRJEB24748) | human gut metagenome | biome: human gut; feature: human-associated habitat; material: faeces | place: China | collected 2012
CAATAAAAAAACACCGGAGGAACTGACCGTTTTCGAAACTGTGCGCCTCTTACAATACAAATTGTTTCACACCAACCTTACGCAATTTGCAGAAAAAGTCAACCGTTATTTCCATGCGAACGGAAGTCCTTCACAGGAAGTCCGCTACGTACTCGATTACGACACCGACAACCTTCTGCATGTTTCCACACAAATTTATAACAAGGATCGGCATAATCTCGTCGGACCACTCAATATGCTGAGCGAAGGGTTGCGCAGTATTTACGCACTTTCCCTCCTTGAAGCCTATATTGATGAAGAAAATACGCTTCCAAGCATTATTATGATGGAAGATCCGGAAATCTATCTCCATCCACAGCTTCAAAAGAGTGCCAGCGAAATTTTATACCGCCTTTCCAAGAAAAATCAGGTTATTTTTTCGACACACTCACCAAATCTCATTTTTAATTTTTCATCCCGGCAGATACGGGAGGTCGTTTTGAACGAGCGTTACTTCACAACGATTCATACTGAAACAGATGTAGATGAGATTTTGGACGATCTCGGCTATACCGCGAATGATCTGATGAATGTCAGCTTTGTTTTTATCGTGGAGGGCAAGCAGGACAGCAACCGTCTGCCGCTTCTTTTAGAAAAATATTACTCCGAAATTTACGATGAAAACGGCAATTTACAGCGTATTTCCATTGTTCCCGTCAATAGCTGCACCAACATCAAAACTTATGCAAATTTGAAATATATCAACAAATTGTATTTAAAAGACCAATTTTTGATGATACGTGACAGCGATGGCAAAAATCCAAAATATCTCAAGAAGCAGTTGTGCAGCTATTATAGCAAACGCTCTTCGGAAGATGTTGGTAATCTTCCGCGCGTCGAACCCAAAAACGTACTGATCCTTAAATATTATTCATTTGAAAACTATTTTTTGGATCCAAAGGTTATGGCAAAGATTGGCGTGATTAAAAATGAAGAAGAGTTTTACAATATATTGTATAAGAAATTTAAGGACTATCTGTTTAAGCTTAACAGCGTAAAGCGAATGCAGCGTACTCTCAACATCCGCATTCGCAGCAAGCAGGACATCAAAGACAATATTGAGTCGATCAAAATTTATGTGAGAGGTCACAATCTGTTCGACATTTTTTATGGCAGATATCATGGTAGTGATGAGCAGGCGATCCTCAAAAAATACATTGATGTTGCTCCTCGTGAAACCTTTCAGGATATCTTTGATGCAATTGACTCTTTCGTGTATTTCGAAAATCGCCGAAAGTAATTTTCGTAATAAATGTTTTTTTGGTTGACATGTTAGCACTTTTAATTATAATATAGTGATGTGTTGACTTCTGTTTATTTGGAAATAGCCTAACAAACTGTGTGAGGTGTAATATGGAAAATCAGTATATAATCAAAGGAGGAACACCATTAAATGGTGAGGTGACGATCGGCGGTGCCAAAAATGCTGCGTTAGGCATCTTAGCTGCTGCTATTATGGCAGATGAAACCGTTGTCATCGATAATCTTCCGAATGTTAGAGATATTAATGTTTTGTTAACAGCAATTGAGAGCATCGGCGCTACTGTAAAGCGTATCGGTCCTCATGTGGTATCTATTAATGGCAGCACGATCAATGATATGACCATTGATTATGACTCCATCCGCAAGATCCGTGCATCTTATTATCTGCTTGGCGCATTGCTTGGCAAATACAAGAAGGCACAGGTTGCTTTGCCGGGTGGCTGTGAGATCGGAAGCCGTCCGATCGACCTTCATTTGAAGGGATTTCGCGCACTGGGTGCTACCGTTAGTATTGAACACGGTATGATCAATACCTCGGCCGACGAATTAGTAGGAAACCATATCTTTATGGATACTGTTTCTGTTGGTGCTACGATCAACATTATGCTGGCTGCCTGTATGGCAGAGGGCAAAACAGTTATTGAAAATGCTGCTAAAGAACCACATATCGTTGACGTAGCCAACTTCTTAAACAGTATGGGTGCCAATATCAAAGGTGCCGGTACTGACAAGATCCGTATGACTGGTGTAACATCGCTGCATGCGAGCGAATATTCCATTATTCCGGATCAGATTGAGGCAGGTACATTTATGGTTGCCGCTGCCGCAACACGCGGTGATGTTTTAATTAAAAATGTAATTCCTAAGCATTTAGAGGCAATTTCTGTAAAACTGATGGAAATTGGTGCTACTGTTGAGGAATTTGATGACGCTATCCGTGTTACAAGTGATCATCGTTTAGGACACACCCAGATAAAGCCTTCTGCCCGCTGGGCGGCCTCGGCGAGGTCGGCAAGAACATTACGCTGTATGAGTGCCAGGGCGACATGATCCTCATTGACTGCGGCCTTGTGTTCCCGGATGCCGATATGTTCGGTGTCGATCTGGTCATCCCGGACTTCACCTACGTGCTCGAGAACAGGGACCGCATCAAGGGCCTGTTCATCACCCACGGTCACGAGGACCACATCGGCAGTCTGCCGTACCTGCTCAAAAAATTCAATGTGCCGATCTACGCCGCCAAGCTGACGATTGGTCTTATCAAGAACAAGCTCGAGGAGCACGGCCTTGCGTCCAGCGCGATCTTCCATGAGATCCGCCCGCGCCAGAAGGTCACGCTCGGCTGTTTCACCGTTGAGCCGATCCACGTCAACCACTCCATCCCGGACTCGCTGGCCTTCGCCATCGACTGCCCGGCGGGCGTGGTCATCCACACCGGCGACTTCAAGGTCGACTACACGCCGCTGTCCGGCGACGCCGTGACCGACCTGCCCACGATTGCCGAGTATGGCCGCAAGGGTGTGCTGGCGCTGCTGGCAGATTCCACCAACGCAGAGCGCCCGGGCTTCACCGCCACTGAACAGACCGTCGCTGAAGGTGTGCGCCGCCTGTTTGTCAAGGCCGGTAAGCGCCGCATCATCGTGGCAACGTTCGCCTCCAACATCTACCGCGTGCAGCAGATCATCGACCTGGCGATTGAGTCGGGCCGCAAGGTCGCCGTCAGCGGGCGCAGCATGGTCTCCAACACCGAGATGGCCCGCGAACTGGGGTACCTGCATGCCCCTGACAATGTGCTGATCCCCATCGAGGAGATCAACAAGTACCCGCCGGAAAAGGTCGTGCTCATTACCACCGGCAGCCAGGGCGAGCCGCTGTCTGCGCTGTCCCGCATGGCGCAGGCCAGCCACCGTCAGGTGCGCGTCGGCCCCAATGACTTCATCATCATCTCGGCCCGCCCGATCCCCGGCAATGAAAAGACCGTCACCAAGGTCGTCAACGGCCTGCTGACTCTCGGGGCCGAGGTCATTTACGAAAATATGTACGACACCCACGTGTCCGGCCATGCCTGCCAGGAGGAGCAGAAGCTCATGCTGACGCTGGCCCACCCGCAGTTCTTCCTGCCCGTGCACGGTGAGTTCAAGCAGCTCAAGCGCCACGCCGAGACCGCGGAGCATCTGGGCTATATCCCGAAGCAGAATATCTATATCGCCGAGAACGGCCAGAACATCCGCCTTTCCGCGGATGGCATGACCGTTGAGAACACTGTTACGGCGGGCGCTGTGATGGTCGATGGCTACGGCGTCGGCGATGTAGGCAACGTGGTCCTGCGTGACCGCCACCACCTGTCGGAGGACGGCATCATCATTGTGACCGCCGCCATCGACGGCAGCAACGGACAGGTTCTCTCCGGTCCTGATCTTGTCAGCCGCGGCTTTGTCTACGTGCGTGAGAGCGAGGAGCTGATGGAGGGAGCCCGCACCCAGGTGGAGATGGCCCTGGACCGCAGCCTGGCCGACAACCTGCACGACTGGGCCAGCGTCAAAGCCCGCGTGCGCGAGGCGCTGTCGAGCTATATCTACCGCCGCACCAAGCGCAGCCCCATGATCCTGCCAATTCTGTTGGAAGTGTAATTGTTTTCCTGAACAGGGGAGTGTACGATGAAACACAAGGATGGATTGGATATTGCCGCTCTGCTGCTGTTGCTGCTGGTCGCCATCGCCGCGATGGCCGTGCCGGTGGCCCTGACGCAGCCTGCCCTGCTGGCCGTGCCTGCGGTGCTGGTACTGATCGCGCTCTGTGTAGTGCTCTACCAGCGCCGCCGCCTGCGCACGTTTCTGGCCAGGCAGCTTTGCAGCACCGATTTTGAGAACAGCCGTATCCAGTACAGCCTGGCAAATCTGCCCATCCCCACGGTGCTTGTCAACGACGGGCGCATTTTGTGGTACAACCAGTATTTCAGGCAGGATGTGCTGAACGATTACGACGCGGTGACCCGCCCGGTGAATCGCGTTCTGCCGGAGCTGGATCTGGCTGTCTGCTCCCGCCCGCACGGGCAGGACCTGAAAGTGGGGGAGCGCCGCTTTACGGCCTATGCAGGCTCAGCCAAGGGCAGCCGCGGGGCCAGCCTTGTGTATCTCATCAATGATACGCTTTATAAAGAAACGCTCGATGAGTACAACGAGAGCCGCCCGGCCTGTCTCATCATCGTCATCGACAGCTATGACGAGCTGTTTGACGATATGAAGGACAGTGAGCAGGCCAAGGAGCTGGAGGCCATCAACAGCCTGCTGGAGGAATACATCGGGCGCAGCACCGGCTTTTTGCGCAAGGTCACGAACAGCCGCTACATCGCAGTGGTGGAGGAGCGTGACGTCCGCTGGATGCTGGCGGAGCGCTTTGACATCCTCGATAAGGTCCGTGCGCTGCATCCCGGCGGGCTGACCACGCTGTCCATCGGTGTCGGCCACGGCGGAAAGACCCTGCAGGAATGCCACCAGATGGCACGCGAGAGCATCGACATTGCCCTGGGCCGCGGCGGCGACCAGGCCGCCGTTAAGACCGTTGACGGCTTTGAGTTCTACGGCGGTATCTCCCACGGCGTCGAGAAGCGCAGCCACGTCCGCAGCCGCATTATTGCCAACGCGCTGTGCGACCTCATCAAGCGCAGCGACAGCGTTATCATCATGGGGCACCGCATGAGTGACCTCGACGCCGTCGGCTCCGCCATCGGCGTGCTGCGCATCTGCAAAATGTGCGATGTGCCCGCGGTCATCGCCATCAACAGCGAGGCTACGCTCGCAGGGCCGCTGCTCAAGACTTTTCTTGATGCAGGCGAGGGCCACGACTTTATCGCACCCGATCAGACGCTCGACGTCATCACGCCGAATACGCTGCTGATCGTCGTCGATACCTACCAGAAGCGCCTGCTGGAAAGCCAGCAGATCTACGAAAAGTGCAAGCGCGTCGTCGTCATCGACCATCACCGCATGGCGGTGGGCCACATCGACAACCCGACGCTGATCTACCATGAACCCTATGCGTCCAGCGCCAGCGAGCTGGTGTGTGAGCTTCTGCAGTTCATGCCGAAGGAAAACAACATCACCCCGCTGGAGGCCCAGGCACTTTTGGCCGGCATCATGCTGGACACCCGCAGCTTTGCGCTGCATGTGGGCGTGCGCACCTTTGAGGCTGCCGCCTGGCTGCGCAGCCGCGGTGCCCAGACGGCTGACACCAAGCTGCTGTTCAACACCTCAAAAGAGGAGTACGAGGCCCGCGCCCACATTGTGGAAAGTGCCTACATTTACAAAGGCTGTGCCATCGCCCTCTCGGAGGAGCTGGATGCTGGCATGAACGTAGTGCTGCCCATGGCGGCCAACGATCTGCTGACCATCAACGGCGTGGACGCCAGCTTTGTGGCTGTCGCCAAAAACGGCGGCGTCAACATCTCTGCCCGCAGTATGGGCGCCTTGAACGTGCAGGTCATTCTGGAGCCCTTGGGCGGCGGCGGTCATTTGATGATGGCCGGTGCCCAGCTGCATGACTGTACCCTGCAGGATGCCGAAACGCGCATCCGTGAACAAATTGACATTTACCGCGCCGCTCAGGCTGCCCAGCAGGACGCGGCACGGTAAAAATAGAGACATACGGAGGGAATCTATATGAAGATCATTCTGAAACAGGATGTCAAGACCATCGGTAAAAAAGACGAGATCCATGAGGTTTCGGACGGTTACGCCCGCAACTTTCTGTTCCCCCGCGGCCTGGCTGCCCCCGCAGACGCCGCTGCCCTGAACCAGGCCCGCACCAAGAGCGAGGCCAAGGCCCACCATGAGGCAGAAGCCCGCACGGCTGCCGAGGAGCTGGCTGCCAAGATCAAGGGCCAGGTCGTCACCGCCAAAGTCAAGGGCGGTGCCTCCGGCAAGCTGTATGGCAAGGTCACCGGCAAAGAAGTCGCTGAACTGCTGACCCAGCTGACCGGCACCGAGATCGACAAGAAAAAAGTCGAGCTGCCGTCCGCTATCAAGGAGTTTGGCAGCTATGACGCCGCTGTGCGCCTGTATGCCGGCGTTGTCGCACCGTTCAAACTGAAAGTGGAAGAACTGTAAAGCCAACCAACTTCACAGGAAAAAGGAGGGGAGTCTGCCATGCCGAGAAATGAAGAATTGAGCCTGTCCAGTCTGGGCATCCAGATGCCCTACAACATGCAGGCCGAGCAGAGCGTGCTGGGCGCCGCCCTGATGGATGAAACGGTGCTGAACCGCCTCATCACCGATATGGAACCTGAAATGTTCTATTCGGATCAGAACCGCGCCGTCTACGAGACGATGCGCTCTCTTTACACCGAGAGCGAAGCCGTCGACCTCATCACGCTGGTCAACGCCCTGGGCAACAACGGCACCTTTGTCGGTGCAGACGATGCCAAGGTCTACGTTACCCACCTGGCCGAGACGGTCCCGGCTATCTCCAACGTCGATTCCTACTTAAAGATCGTCCGGGAAAAGTACCAGGCCCGCCGCCTGATCGAAGCCGCCCGCAGCATTTTGAGCGAGACATCCTCCGGCGAGGATGCCGACATGCTGCTGGAAAGCGCCGAACAGAAGATTTATGACATCCGCAGCGGCCGCGATAAATCCGGCGTCAAGACCATCCGGGAATCCATCCTGGAAGTTATCGACACTATGCAGAAGCTGAGCGGTGCCGACCGCGACAAGTTCGCCGGCATCCCCACGGGCTTCAACTACCTGGACACCGTGCTTACCGGCCTGGGCCGTTCGGACCTTATCATTCTGGCCGCCCGCCCCGGTATGGGCAAGACCTCCTTCGCGCTGAACATCGCCACCAACGTGGCGCGTCAGCAGAAGGTCCCAACCATCATTTTCAGCTTGGAAATGACCTGCGAACAGCTGACCGACCGTATCCTTTCCAGCACTGCCAACATCGACAGCCAGGCGTTCCGTACCGGCCGTTTGAACAACTCCGACTGGAACGATTTTGCCCAGGCTACGTCGCTTTTGTATAACGCACCCATCTATATGGACGATTCCTCCGGCATTTCGGTGCCGGAAATCAAGGCGAAGATCCGCACCATCAACCAAGATCCCAAAAAGGAAAAGATCGGCCTTGTCATCATCGACTACCTGCAATTGATGCAGAGTGCCAAGCGCACTGAGAGCCGCGTGCAGGAAATCAGTGATATTACCCGAAACCTGAAGATCATGGCCAAGGAACTGAACGTCCCGGTCATCGCTCTGTCGCAGCTTTCCCGTGCAGCGGAAAAGACTACCGGCCGTTCGGACCACCGCCCCCAGCTTTCCGACCTGCGTGATTCCGGCTCTATCGAGCAGGACGCCGATGTCGTGTTGTTCCTCTACCGTGCGGCCTACTACAACTCCCAAAACGGCGAGGACAGCCAGGCCAACGAGAACGAGGCCGAGTGCATCGTGGCAAAGAACCGTCACGGTGAGACCAGCGTTGTGCGCCTGGGCTGGGACGGCGCGCATACCCGCTTCAGCAACCTGGATGTGAGCCATGAGTACTGACGCGGAAAAAACTGTACAGTGTATCGAGGAGACTCTGTTGGCCTACTGCCGCCAGCAGGGTCTGTTCAAGTCTGGCGACAGAGTCATTGCAGCCTACTCCGGTGGAGCAGACTCTATGGCTTTGTTGCTTTTTTTGCTTCGGCGGCGCAAAGACTTGGCCATCGAAGTGCTGGCCACCCACGTCAACCACGGTATCCGCGGTGCGTCGGCCCGGGCTGACGCCAACTTTGTCACAGCGTTCTGCCGCCGGAACGGGGTAGAACTGTTCCTGTATGATGCCGAGAAAGAGGGTGTGCCCATCCCACCCCAGCCCAGTGAGGAATGGGCGCGGGAGCTGCGCTATACCTGGTTCGACCAGCTGGCCGCGCGGGAAGAAGCGCTGATTGCCACGGCCCACACCTGCTCTGACCAGGCGGAGACGCTCTTGTTCCGCATGGCGCGGGGGACAGGCCTGCACGGGCTGGCAGGTATCCCGCCCTGCCGCGGCATCTACCGCCGCCCCTGCCTGTGCCTGACCCGCGCCGATACCGAGGCATACTGTGCCGCCCTTGGGCAAAACTATGTGCAGGATGAGACCAACGCCGCCGACCTTTACGCCCGCAACCGCATCCGCCACACGGTGGTGCCGGCACTGCAAAGCGTCAACCCGGCGGCGGAGCAGGCAATCGCCCGCCTGTGCCGCCAGATGCGGGCACTGGATGATTGGCTGACCGCCGAAGCGGCTGCGCTTTTGCAGGCGGCTGCTGTGCAGGGCGGCTATGAGGTCGAGACCCTCTGCCGCGCCCGCGGCCCGGTGCTGGATGCAGCGCTGCATGCGCTTATCAGCCCTGTGCGGGACGCCGAAGAAAAGTATGTAAACCTTCTGCGTTTCCTTGTTTTGCAGCGGGAAGGTGCCCTGCAATTGACGCCGGAAGTGACCTACAAGATCAAAAACGGCGTGCTGCTGCGCCTGACCCCGCAGGGCATAAAACCGCCGCCGGCCCCGCCGCAGCCCCTTAGCGAGGGCAGTTTTAGCCTTCCGGGTGGTTATTTTGTGGAATTTCGGCGCGTAAAGTATGAAGAATTTCTAAAAAATCAACCAATTTTCAAAAAAGACTTAAACTGTTGTGCGGATTGTGCTAAAATACAAGGGAATGTTATGCTGCGCACACGGCAGCCGGGGGACAGTTTCCGCCCGGCTGGCAGGCATGTACGTAAAACACTCAAAAAATATTACAACGAACTGGGCGTCCCGCTGGATGAGCGGGCGCTGCTGCCGCTGCTGGCCAGCGGCAGTGAGGTGCTCTGGCTCTGGGGCAGCGGCTTTGCCGAAGGCTGCGCCCCCGATGCGTATACGCATGAAGTGCTGACGGTGAGGACGGAAAAAACAGGGGAGGCATAAATTATGCAGAGTGTCATGGATCGGGATATTGACCATATCCTCGTCTCGGAAGAACAGCTCAAGACCCGCGTGGCTGAGCTGGGCACGCAGATCAGCAAGGACTATGCAGGCAAGAATCTGCTGCTGGTCTCCATTTTAAAAGGTTCGGTCGTCTTTATGGCGGACCTGATGCGGGCTGTCAGCATCCCGTGCGGCATCGACTTTATGGTCGTTTCTAGCTACGGCGGAGCCAACACGTCCTCCACGGGCCTTGTCAAGATCATCAAGGATCTGGACGCCGACCTCTCCGATAAAGACGTGCTGATCGTCGAAGACATCCTGGACACCGGCATCACCCTGTCTCACCTGGTGCCGATGCTGAAGATGCGCAACCCCAACAGCGTTAAGCTCTGCACCATCCTCAGCAAACCCAGCCGCCGCAAGGCGGACATTGAGCCGGATTACTGCGGCTTTGAAGTTCCTGATGAGTTCGTTGTCGGCTACGGCCTCGACTATAACGAAAAATATCGCAATCTGTCGTATGTCGGTGTCCTCAAGCCGGAAGTGTATTCCAAGTAAAGCCCGGGCGGGCGTAAAATCGTCCGGCCTCGCGCCGGATTTTAGGAGTTGATTTCTTGCAGCGCAAACCTCGTTTCAGCGGCATCCTGCTGGTTGCCGTGCTCATGGTAGTGGTACTGCTTTTCGTAAGTCTCTCGCCGCTGGTGGCGGCTTCGGCTTCCAAGCATGTCAATTACTCTGACATCTACTATTATTTCCAGAATCAGCAGGTGACCTCTTACCGGCTGGACCGCAACACCAACGTCCTGGAGATGTGGCTTAAAGAGGGCAAGATGCCTCTGCCGGAGGATACGTCCTCCACGGCAGATCTGCCGTCTGGCGGCTTGCTGACCAACCTCAGCGGCAGCCAGGACGATGACGACGAACCCGCCAACGGCGGAACCGTCTACGTCAGCTATAAGCTGCCCTACGGCGGCGACTTCAACACCGGTAAGATCACCGAGTTTGTGGACGCCTACAATGAGGCCAACCCCGACGCCCCGATGATTTTCGACTATGTGGCCGTCAAGACCAGCGTGCCCTGGCTGGAGATCATCTTCTACTCGGTCATGCTGGGCAGCGTCGGTATGCTGTTTATGTCGATGTACCGTGGCGGTGCGGGCGGCGGCATCATGAATGTCGGCCGTGCCAAGGTCAAGGACCAGCAGGAAAGCCAGCGCAAGGCGACCTTCGCTGATGTGGCTGGTGCTGATGAAGAAAAGGAAGAACTGCAGGAAGTCGTCGAGTTCCTCAAGGCTCCAGGCAAGTTCAATACCCTGGGCGCACGTATTCCCCACGGCGTGCTGCTGGTGGGCCCTCCGGGTACTGGTAAAACGTTGCTGGCCCGTGCCTGCGCAGGCGAGGCGGGTGTGCCGTTCTACGCCATCTCCGGCTCTGACTTCGTCGAAATGTACGTCGGTGTCGGTGCCTCCCGTGTACGTGACCTGTTTGAAAAAGCCAAAAAGACCATGCCGTCCATCGTCTTTATCGATGAGATCGATGCCGTGGGCCGCCAGCGCGGCGCCGGTTTGGGCGGCGGCCATGATGAACGCGAGCAGACCCTGAACCAGCTGTTGGTCGAGATGGACGGCTTCGATGCCAACGATGGCGTCATCGTGATGGCTGCTACCAACCGTGCCGACATCCTGGATAAGGCGTTGCTGCGTCCCGGCC
>OGXH01003126.1_pt1 | contig 10884 bp, 8 predicted proteins | sample 1576241 | NCBI WGS metagenome assembly OGXH01 (sample SAMEA3541529, study PRJEB24748) | human gut metagenome | biome: human gut; feature: human-associated habitat; material: faeces | place: China | collected 2012
GGATGCGGACGAGCCGCTGCTCAGCGTGCGTCATGGTGCAGAGCCTTGACCGACTGAGCCACGACATTACAACCTTGTACCGTATCCTGCGCTTTTTGCAGAATCATGGTGCGGTGCTTATCACCACCAAAACAAACCTGCAATATGAACTCTATTTGACCGGGCTGGAAAGCCGCCTACTCAAAAAATCTTTGCACATAGACGGTCATGTACCGTGATTCATCGCCTACGAAACGACCACGATACCAGACAAAAGCTGATAGACAAACGGTTGAATTTGAGCCGTTATTTGCGGCTTTCTTTGTTGGGTATCGTGATAGCTATTTGCGTGCATTACTGGTATGCTTGTGCTACCAAATCAAACGAAGATATGGAAAAAAGTACAGGAGTGACAAAAATGAGAGCAACAACACAATTTCCCGAAGCAACGAAACGCGAACGCATCGCTGTCAACACCAAGGAACTGCAAGCTATGCTGGGCTGCGGGCGTAAAACTGCCGTGGATATCGGAGAACAGGCTGGTGCCAAAATTCAAATCGGACGGCGTGTGCTTTGGAATCCCATCGTAGTCAAGGAATACATTGCCCAAATTTCATTGTAAAGGCAGGAACAAAATCATGGCAGCGCAAAAGAGAGTTGACAACAAACGCCGAATCTTAAAAGAAGGCGAATCTCAACTACCGGATGGACGGTATCGCTACCGATACTTCGATATGGATGGATGTCGACAGGTCGTTTACAGTTGGAAACTGGTCGAGCGTGACCGCATGCCGCCGGGCAAGAAGGATGACCTAAGTCTCCGTGAAAAAGAACGCCAAATCGAGCGCGACATGGAGGATAGCATCAAGACAGGGCGTGATGCCAAAATCACACTAAACCAGATGTTTGAAACCTACATGACCGGAAAAATCTCACTCAAGCAATCGACCCGAACTAACTACATTTATATGTACACGCATTATGTGCAGGATGGGTTCGGAAAGAAAATGCTGAAGGACATCCGCTACTCCGACGTAAAAGCATTTTACAACTCGCTAATCGTTGAGAAAGGCTTTAAGGCCAACAGCATGGAAATCATCAATACCCTAATTCACCCGGCACTTACCCTTGCAGTACGAGATGGGTATATCCGCTTTAACCCATCGGATGGAGTTATGATGGAAATTAAAAAGAGCCATCAATGGGAAAAGACTCATCGCCACGCTCTTACGATTGAGGAACAAAGCGCATTTTTGAACTACATTGCATCCAATGAGCAGTACAAACACTGGCTGCCGATGTTCACCTTATTTTTAGGTACAGGCTGCCGTGTGGGTGAAATCGTCGGTCTGCGCTGGGAAGATTGTGATTTTAAGCAGCGCATCATCAACATCAATCACACACTGATTTACCGTCTGCAAGACGATGGCCGGGTAGCGTACCACATAACCACCCCAAAAACCGAAGCGGGCATCCGAGAAATTCCCATGATTGATGAGGTCTACGATGCGCTGGTTCAACTTAAAAACTGGCAGGTGCTTGTCGGGGATGCCCACGATGAAATCGATGGTTACTCCGGGTTCATCCTAACAAACCGCTTTGGGAACGTATGCAACCCGCATACCATCAACCGCGTCATCGAGCGGATGTACAAAGGCTACAACAAACAGGAAACAGAGCAGGCCCGCGCAGAAGGGCGACAGCCTATGCTGATCCGCCACTTTTCCGTACACAATTTACGCCATACATTCTGTACCCGATTCTGCGAGAATGAAACGAACCTAAAAGTCATTCAGGACATCATGGGTCACGCAGACATCACCACCACAATGAACATTTACGCCGAAGCCACCAAGGAAAAGAAGCAGGAGGCAATGGCAAATTTGAACGGGAAAATCAAGATTATTTAAATAATGTATATGCCGGAGCGGTATTCGCAGGATTACCGCTCCGGCACTTTCTGTTCCTATTCCTAAGCATAGTTTAACCCGCCTATTTTATCGTGAAAGAAGTTGCTGATATAGTTAGGACTATGGGAAAATCTGTCAACGTGCTTTTGCATGAGATTTGATTTGTCAAAGTTCATCAGTCGACAGCCCACCCTTTGTGCTACATCATCATTGCACTCAACTAGTTAACAACTCTTTTCGATAGATATTTATCCTGATTAGATGCGATGTCTATCCCGGTTTATCACGTGGTTCATGTACCAAGCCGTGTACCAAATGCCGAAAGCGTGACAGAATAATACATAATATGATAAAACTGAAATTTGCGGTGTATCGCAGTAATGTCACAATGATGAACCGAGATATAACCATAAAATAAGCGAATTGTGCAAGTTCCCACGATGAAGCCCATTGACTAAAAAGCATTGATTCTACGCCTTTTATCAACCCGGTTTGGCTGATTTGACACCACATTGACACCAAACTTGTGCAGAAAAGGCTTTACAAGAAAGCAGAGAGTTATCCTCTTACGGATGACTCTCTGCTTTTTTTGTTTATGCAGTTGTGCATTTCTGCGCGGAAGTAATGAGGTGATAGCCGATGCGAAGGAGCAGGGCCGCAAAGGTCTTGTCCTGACCTGCAAGAAGCGACTTGTCCACTATTACGCCAAGTTCGGATTCGTAGACGAGGGTGTGACCGATAAGTCCACGCACGGCAATGTTGCGTGGCATCAGATGCGATTGACATTCTGATGCGAAACGCATGCCGCTTGCAATTCTAGCTTTCGATTTTCCTTATACCTCTGTAACAGAAATGAGCCCCCGGATTTCTCCGAGGGCTCTTGCATTTTAGTGTGTATTGGTTTTGTTTGTGAACTGCTTTGCGTTCAATTTATGAGCGGTCAGGAAAAATCATATCCTTTTATTCCCATACTGGCATAAACCATTTTTTTCGTCCAATGAAGGTCGTTTTCATTTCTAAGATAAATAATTTTTCCAAGAAAAAAGCTATAGTTAGTCGCATACCCTTTTGCTTCGTCTTCTTTAAACGCATCGGTTTCACCTTCATCGCCACAATATATTCCGATGTATCCCTTTCCGTTGTTGTAAACGGTCCATTGAACAGCACCCTTTTTATTTATGATAGCGAAGAAGGAGGATTTACCGGTAGTGGATTCAAGTTCCTCTTCCAAAATCGGCACTTCCGAAAGGTGAACTATTTCAGCATAGCGTTCTTTTAGCGAGTCATCTAATTGTCCGTTGCCTACTCCATAATCGCCGTCTTTTGACGCAATCGTCAGGTTTTTGCCAATATTCTTTTGCCCTTGAAACGAATTATTGAGACCGTATATCGTAGACATCTCTGTCTGCACAGCCTGCGTCAACGCTCGCGTTTCTGCCACGACCTGACTCTTTCTGGCCTTGTCAATGTACCCGGTAAGTGCCGGAATCAGCAGTGCCGCAAGAATAGCCAGAATCACCAGTACAACAATGAGCTCGACCAGCGTAAACCCGCGTTTCGAATTTTTCTTCGCCATAGAATCGACATCCTTTCGGTGCATTTGATGTATTGTAACATATCTTTGCAAAAAAGTCTATTCTTCTTTTTGAGGTTGTAAATACAAAACAGCCTCTACGGGAGTAGCCGACATTAGTAAACATCATACTCCTATATGAATGACAACACATGGCACTATGCGGTATCGGACACAGAGGTCCTGCAGCCGACCCAAATCGAGGAGATGGCGGTCAAAACGCCCGAAAACAACTGGGACCTGACATTGTTTACCTGTACCACGACCGGCCAGGCACGGTATGCGCTGCGCTGTGTCCGCACAGACGAGTGAGCATTATTCATAGTCATCGCTTCCAAAACGCAAAAGTATTTCCGCTACACCAACCTTGCAGAGAAAGTTTTACAAAACAAAGCAGAGAGCCATCCTTTTGCGGATGGCTCTCTGTTTTTGTTTGTAAAATTATTTTCCGTAGGTCTTATTCTCCGGCGGGCGGCCCAGCAGGGCGCGCAGGAGGTACCAGGCAATGCACAGGCAGGTGTAATACACGTACACAAAATGCAGCAGCATGGTGGCGTCTTTATGGTGCAGTGCCAGGCGGATGCTGTCTACCAGAGGGCCGACCAGCGTGGCGGCGTACAGTACAAACAGATATTTGCGGGAGGTGTAGCGGGAGCGCGGCTGCTGGGATGCCCGCGCACTGAAGCCGCTTTCCTCCTTGTGAAACAGGTTGTTGATGACCCGGAACCGCAATTTGGCCAAATACCCACTGAATGTGGCGCGGGTGTGGTGGATGACATCATCACCAGTAATGCAGCCGCAGCAGCCAGTCTCGGCAAAAATACGGCTGGAGGTAGCGCAGACGAACTGCTGAGTGTTCCAGTCGGCAAAATGCTCTTTGACCCATTGCAGGTCAAACATAGTGGTGGCACCATCACCAATCGGCATCAGGTCACCAGGTGCGAAACGAAGAACGCAGGCATTGCCGTCACGTTCGGAAACGGCGGCTTTAAAAGTGCGAAGAATGTTCTCCTTCTGCCGATAGACAAAGAAGGTGAACGGGTCGCCATAGGTGCAGAGATAGTGCGTGGAGATACCGCCGTTCAAATCGGGGCGCTGTTCATCGCAGACGATGCAGCGGACCTGCGGATGACGGGAGAAAAATTCGATGCGTCGCTCCAGCTGACGAGGATCAATCAGTTCTTCGTCGGTATCCTGCTTTACAACATACCGCCCCTTAGCCCGTTGGATGCCAATCAGCTTTGCCGGTTCCGGCAAACGATGAGGATTTTCCAAAATCACAGCACCATACTGCCTGGCAATCTCACGGGTAGCATCGGTGCTGCCGCCGTCAATGACCAAAATTTCGATTTGGTCAGCAATCGTCTGCATACGGATGCTGCGCAGCGCCAGTTCAATCGTGCGCTCGGCATTGTATGCGGGCATAATAACACTGATTGAGGGAGACATAACCTTACTCCTTTGTAAGTGCTGTGGCAATCATCCGGGCAGGGGACTGCGCGGGTACGATGGGCGGGCGCTGGTAGTCGGGATAGTGGACAATAAAATCATCCACGACCTGCATGCTCTCCTGGTACATGACCACATTCTGGCCAAGGCCGTCGCTGCGCTCGGTATGAGTGCGCAGAATTAAGCAGGGTTTGCCCATGTAACTCAACTCTTCCTGGTTACTGCCACCATCCGTAATGACAAACGCCGCGCCCTCCAGCAGTTTCATGAAATCAAAATACTCCACACGGGGTAAGGCGGTCACGTGTGCATTTTGCTTTACAGTGTCCAGTAGCCCCATCTCCTGCAGCGTTACTTCAGTAGGCTTATGCAGGATCATCACACAGTGCATGCTTTCAGCCTGTTGCAGCGCGCGGGACAGCATATCGCGCACCAACGTTTTGTTGGCAAGATTCTCCTGCCGGTGCATGACAAACACAAAGTAAGGAGCGCTCTGCAATTCTGCGATAACTGGGTCCTTGCAGGGAATCGTGCGGGAGTAGGCAAGGCTGTCGGCAATCGTATTATAAGTGGTGTTTACCACAAGCCCCTTGGCCTTGCTCAGGTTAGCAGCAGCCTCCTGGCCGGGGGCAAAGTGTAGCCGTACACAGCGGCTGGTCAGTACACGGTCAATTTCTTCGGGAAAGGGATTCAGCCAGTTGTGGCTGCGCAGGCCGGCCTCTACATGGGCCACACGCATGCCGAAGTGCTTTGCTAGGTACGCACCCATAACGGTGGAAACGGTATCACCGTGTACGACCATCGTAGCGCCGCGCAGGGTATCTCTGCCGAAATGCGCGGGAATGGCCTTTTTCCCTTTGTGCCAGGTGGCAGCAAACCACTGCATCAACCCGGCAGCCGACTTTTTAATGTCGCTTTCCTTGCTCAGCTCCAAATCCACATGGCCGCCGTTGAGGGCGCGCAGAATGGTGCTTTTTACAATATCGTTCTGCCCAGATGCGATGATATGATAGGGAACCTGCTGCGCCTGCAATTGCAGCATTACAGGAAAAAGCTTGATCAGTTCGGCCTCCGTGCCGATGAAAAAATAAATACCTGACTGTGCCATAGATTAAGACCTTTCCAGCGTATCTGCTTTATCATAGTAATGCAGAATGTGCAAACGATAAAAAATTGCCAGCGTATCGACAAACATATTGCGAATGTCCTGATATCCGATCCGCCCGAAAGAAGCCCGGTGGAACACTACCTCAATTGGTGCGGAAGTGATTTTATATCCGCGTGCATTGATGATAGCCAAAACCTCAATATCAAACGCAAAACGCTTGACCAGGATCTGCCGCATGACCGGCTTGATGACCTCGGCCTTAAACAGCTTCAGGCCGGTCTGGGTGTCCCGCACGTTCAAGCGGAAAAGAATTAACAGCAGAATATAATAACCCCAGCTGTACACGCGCCGGATGGCCGGGTAATCGACCTTGGATTCCGGGTGCATCTTGCTGCCAATGACAACATCAGCATTTTCCCGCTGCATACGATCGATAAAGTCTGCCAGCTGTTCGGGCGCTAAATCCAAATCGGCATCACAGAAAGCAATATAGTCACCCGTGGCGTGGGCCGTGCCCTCGCGCAGCGCGCCGCCCTTGCCCTGGTTGGGCTGGTAGCTGATGCAGCAGATCTTCGGATTCTCGGCTGCGGCGCGCTCGATCTCCGCTTTGGTGCGGTCGCTGCTGCCGTCGTCGATGACCAGCAATTCATAGTCATCCGCCAGCGGGCAGATCTGCCGCGCAGCTTCCAGCGCGTTTTCGTAGATGATGGTTTCCTCATTATAAGCAGGCATCAGTACGGAAAGCTTGCCTGACAGTTTTGCCATGGGGTACCTCCTGCAGCGAAAAGATCACGCAAATCAATAGGGGAAAAGCCGTACTACCAGTACGCCGTTATACCAGGCCCAGCAGTTTTCGGAAGGGAAGGGCTCCAGTGCATCAACAACGGCTGTGAGTTCATCCGCATCGGCTGAATACCCAAGCTCCTGCAAGGTCTCGGCAGCGGCCTCAGGCGAGAACGAATCGTCTTTCGTATTCAGCAAATTCATGTCCGCATTGAGATGCTGGTTGATGTAGGCATCTGCCGCAAACGGAGCACAGTAAGACTGCTCCCAGTAATAGTCGCCGCCAATGCCGGCCAGCGAGTTGGTCGCCTCGTAGGCAGGGTGGCCGGGATAACGGGTGGACTGGTAACCGGTCAGTACGACCGGGGTAACGCTCTTTTCGTAACCGGGGACAGATTCAATGCGCTCTACCAGGCGGGTGGTGTCAGCAAGCGTCATTTGGCTGCGGGCGTAGGCCTTTGTGTAGGCAAGGTTTGCCAGGCGGATACCGCAAAGAACCGTCAGCCCTGCTACAACACAAGCCAGCAGAGAGTAGCCCCAACGCAGCATCTTTTCCAGATCCTTGTGCAGATCCGGGCGGCGGTACAGCAGCTCGACCGCCATTACAAAGAAAAGCCATGGGGTCAGGTAGGCAAAGGACATCAGGGTATGGACCCAGCCGGATACGATGCCGATGACGTTCATGGCCAGCGGCAGGCAGATAATGTCGGCCACCAACAGGAAAACACCCAGCGGGCGCTTCCACAGTTGCTGCTTAGCGAACAGCCAGACGACCAACACCGCCGACAGTGCTGCGCACAGCAGAAACAATGAGTACATGACCCGCTCACCGTGGAAATAGGTGATGTAGGTGCCCGGCAGGAAAAAGTCAAACACCTGTTTGACAGAGGAAACGATATTGTTCAGATACCCTTGCAGCCCCAGCGCTTGGGAATCCTGCACGCGTCCCTGAGTGTTGCCGCCTGTCAGCAGGTTGCAGATGACGGTGGTGGCAACCATCGAGCCGCCGAACAAAAACAGCATCCCGAAATGCCGCGCTAAATTGTGCTTGTCATCGCATTTTTCGTTGAATAACAGCTTTTTTAAGCTGCACAGGAAAAACAAACTCAGCGTCATGCCGATATAAGCGGCATAGCTGCCTTCAGACAACAGCATAAACACAAACGCGGCGATCCAGCCGTGCCGCCATTTTTCGTAGGCATAGGCAGCCATGCAGGCAAACAGCAGCGCCCCGGCGTAGATGTGGGCGCTGGTCAGGTAAAAGTTTGAGGAAATCATCGTCGGGCATGTGACCATCAACCCCGAGACCAGCACCACGCCTGCGCGGCTGGTAATGCCCAGTGCTTCACAGACGAACCAGGCCGCCGCGCCGTACAGCGCCAGCGTGACCACACCCAGCAGCCACGGCGTGCGGATGGTACCCAGCAGATCCCAGTACAATTTGATGAGCCAGCGCGTGCCGGAAGCACCATCCGCCCAGGAAAATCCTTGCGTAAACAGTGCCGAATCATCCGCCCCGGTCAGCATATTGGTGTAGCAGTACATGTGCGCGGCCAGGCCGATGATAAAGGTCGCCAGCATGCACAGCTTGAAGTTCCGCGGAAGCTTTTTATAGCCGTCCGCCAGGCTTTCCAGCGGCGAGCGGTCCCAGAACGGTTTAGATCGGAGGTTCTCCATCACACAATCTCCCTATTATAAATAAGTATACGATGAAAGTATAACACACCACAGGGTCAAGTTCAATACTCAAGGCCCGCGGGGCGAATAAAAGAAACATTAAAGAAAATTTTGCATTAAAAATGGCAGGCACCTGTAATAGGTGTCTGCCGTTTTTGCCTGGAGCCTCCCTCTGGGAGAGAGGTGCCCCGCAGGGGCGGAGGGAGAGACAAAACTTTTAGCTGCTGCGGATACAAAGCTTTCTCCCTCACCCGCTTCGCGGGACCGCTTACGCAGCCGGGCCCCTCTGTCGCGCAGAGGGAGCCAAAGAGCGATTACAACTTCATCTCCTGTTGAGCCGTTGCAAAGTAATCAGGATACAATTGAAGCAAAACGTTCTTCTCCGCGATAATTTTCCTTACATGGTCGGTCAGTTCCCGGCGCAGGGCGTCGATGTCCCGGCGGCGGATCTGGTCCATCATCACCTCATGCTGGCGCACCGCGCCGTCAAAGGTGGCGGCGTTCTGCACCGTCAGCACGCGCAGGCGGTTGTAGTGCGGGTTTGTGGATGCCACCACGTCCCAGCTTAAATCCTGCCCCGCAAGCTCAAAGAACCGCTGATGAAACTGGTTGTCCAGCGCGATGAACTCCAGCGGCTTCAGCCCGGTAAAACAGGCTTTCTGCTTATCGATCAAAAGCTCCAGCTCTTTCAGGTCCGGCTCAGTGCAGTTCTGCAAAAACAACGGCAGAATGGCAGTCTCCAGGCTCTCCCGGATGAACCGCTCCTTCTCGGCACGGGTCAGATCGATGCGGGAGACCATCGTGCCTTTCTGCGGCGTGATCTCCACCAGATCCTCTTTCTGCAGGCGGATGAACGCCTCCCGCACCGGTGTGCGGCTGACCTGCAGCTTCGCGGCCAGCTCCTGTGTGCTTACCGTGGTGCCGGGTGCCAGCTGCAGCGAGGTGATATTTTCTCGGATAACGCGGTAGACATTCTCCCGGATGGAATTGTCCTGCGCTTTGTTGGTCGGGCTGGGCATGATGTGCTCCTTACTCTGTAACTGACATGTCAGTATGCCAGATGGCTTACTGCTATTGTAACACATCCGGCAGGGGACTGCAAGCAGTAAATGGAAAAACCACGGAACCAGAAAGACCAACTGCCCAAATACACAAAAACAGGCGCATGCTCGCTAAATACTTAACGATACACTTATGCAAAATGTGCAAAAAACCACCGCCGCTTTTGTTATTTTGATGAATTACAAAACAGGTGTTGACATTCCTGACCCGCCATGCTACAATGACGATGTTGGAACTGACATGTCAGCATGTCAGTTCGCTGAATGAGAGAAACCAAGTCGTTTCTGTACATGAGAAACCCGGGAGGTTTACACATGAAAGCAGTTCAGATCGTAAAGCCCAATGATCTCCGCATCATCGATATGGATAAGCCCACCATCGACGCCAAGAACAACGTCCTGGTCAAGATCAAGGCCGCCGGCATCTGCGGCTCTGACGTGGGCATCTACCACGGCACCAACGCCGCCGCCACCTATCCCCGCGTCATCGGCCACGAGATCGTCGGTGTGGTTGAGGAAGTCGGCGGCAACGCCAAGAAGATCAAGGTCGGCGACCGCGTCATCGTGGACCAGGTCACTGCCTGCGGCACCTGCTATGCCTGCCGCAAGGGCCGTCCCAATGTTTGTGAGCACCTGCAGGTTCGCGGCGTCCACATCGATGGCGGCTACCGCGAGTACATGGCCGTGCCCGAGAGCGACGTTTATGTCCTGCCCGACAGCCTGAGCTACCAGGATGCCGTTATGATCGAGCCCACCACCATCGCCGTGCAGGCTTGCAGCCGTGCCCAGCTGGAGTTCCAGGACACCGTTATGATCATCGGTGCCGGCGCTCTGGGCAGCAGCATGCTGCGCATCGTCAACCTGTACAGCCCCCGCAAGATCATCGTCGTGGACATCGACGAGCCCAAGCTGGAGGCTGCCCTCCAGAACGGCGCTACCGACGTCATCAACTCCAAGACCGAGGATGTCGTCACCCGCGCTAAGGAGCTGACCGATGGCTACGGCCCGACGGTCGTCATCGACTGTGCCTGCTTCCATGGCAGTTTCCTGACTGCCTGCAAGGCCGCCGGCAACGCAAGCCGCGTCATCACCATGGGCTTCAGCATCGCCCCCGATGAGATCAACCAGTTCGTCATCACCAGCAAAGAACTGGACGTTCGCGGCAGCCGCCTGCAGAACCACCGTTTCCAGACCGTCATCGACCTCATCAACAAGGGCAAGATCGACCTGAACGGCTCCATCAGCCACACTTTCAAGCTGACCGACGCCCAGGCCGCTTTCGACTTCAACGACACCCACGATCCGTCCATCCGCAAGATCGCCGAGGAGCAGGGCTTCTGCAAC
>OGXH01003130.1_pt1 | contig 10871 bp, 11 predicted proteins | sample 1576241 | NCBI WGS metagenome assembly OGXH01 (sample SAMEA3541529, study PRJEB24748) | human gut metagenome | biome: human gut; feature: human-associated habitat; material: faeces | place: China | collected 2012
GGGTTTGAGGGAGAAGTGGCTGACGCCCCGGCCGGCGATGCTGACGGCCAGATATCCGCCCGCCCACCATCCGCTGCGCCCGCAATCGTGCAGGCGGCGCACCATAACGGCCAGGTAGGGCATCACAAACGGCAGTCCGACAAGGCAAACGACGTAACGCCTGCTCGTGGCGCCGACCGTACAGAGGGCGCTAACACCCAGGATAACGGCCAGCAAAAGGAACAGCACGAGAAAGAGTCCCAGCACGAAATACCAGAACTCGGGCATCGACGCCCGCCCCCGGAAATCGGCATAATGGCGCAGGCATTTGACAAACCATTTCATCGCAAAGGGTTTTTAAGGGGATCACCATGCAAGATAACGATTTTCCGCCGATCCGCAAAACGAAAAGGCTGCCCGAATGGTTCAGGCAGCCTTTTCAGCTTGTTCGAAAACACGCCGGACAGGCGGTTCCCAAGAGTTGAATGACTTATCGGCCCCCGGGCGTCGCGGGGCGGTTACTCTTCGAACGAGTGGATCACCACGCCCGAGCGGAGTTTCGGCTCGAACCACGTCGTCTTCGGGGGCATGATGTTGCCCGTGTCGGCGATGTTGATGAGCTGTTGCATCGAAACGGGGTAGAGGGCGAACGCCGCCTTCATCTCGCCGCTGTCGACACGGCGTTTGAGCTCGCCCAGGCCGCGGATTCCGCCCACGAAGTCGATCCGCTTCGACGTGCGCAGGTCTTTGATGTCCAGTATTTTATCCAGCACGAGGTTCGACAGCACCGTCACGTCCAGCACACCGATCGGGTCGTTGTCGTCGTATGTCCCGGGCTTGGCTCTGTAATCTCAAGTGCCTGCTCGCCGCTGTCAGGCTGCGAAATATATAAATTATCAATATCAACCCCAATATTCTTAGCATATACAGGATCCAGAGCATGCTCTGCATCAATAAAGCCTGCAATACCGCCTCTCTTCTGTACTTCAGCAACCATATGAAGTGCAACTGTTGTCTTACCACTTGATTCAGGTCCATATATCTCTACAACTCTTCCTTTAGGAACTCCACCGATTCCCAAAGCGATATCTAGACTTAAAGAACCTGTAGGAATACATTCAACATTAAGATTAGCTGTTGATTCCCCAAGCTTCATTACAGAGCCCTTACCAAACTGTTTCTCAATATTAGAAATTGCCGCATCAAGGGCTTTCATCTTATCTTCATTAACCATACCTTAAACTCTCCTTTTGAACATGTGTTCGTTTTCTAAATAATATCTTATTATGTCTGCATTGTCAAGAACCTTTCGAACATTTATTCGTTATGTTTGTTTGTATACTGGAATAGTAAAAATATATCATATTATATATATTTTGTAAACGCCTATTTTATATTATTATATGTTGATATAATATTTTATACATAAGTTCAGCAACATTTTTTTAACTTGCAGTACCTGTCGAATGATAGTTGCATCAATTCATCGTAATATTTAATCCGATATCGTTATAAAACCCACTAAAAGCAATATTTCCCTTGATTTGTAGGTCTTTTTCTACATTTCTGCTTGACAAAAGATGATTCTGAAGGATAAAGACCTACTCAAGTAATACATCTTTCTCATTTAGTAGGTCTTCTCACCAACTCACACTTCCAATCCGGCTCAAAAGACCTACTCAACACTCACTTCTTTTTCACTTAGTAGGTCTTCTCGCCAACTTACGCCTCCAATACGGCTCAAAGAACCTACTCAACGCTCACTTTTTTCTCTCTTAGTAGGTCTTCTCGCCCATTCACGCCTTCAATCCGGCTCAAAAGACCTACTCAACGCTCACTTCTCACTCACTTAGTAGGTCTTCTCGCCAACTCACGCCTCCAATCCTGCTCTAAAGACCTACTCACCACTCACATCTCACTCACCTAGTAGGTCTTCACATTCCAACTCGCTCCAGCCCACTCTAATCCCAGCAAAAAAGACCTACTCAAGCCATCTTTCAAGCTTAATAGTAGGTCTTCAACGCCATAGCAAATAATATAGTAAATAATATAATAAAACTAATAATTACAATAATCTCTACCTGTTAGTCTTAATTATATCAAGCACAAACTTAAGTGCTTCCTTTGTAGACTGACATCTTATCGTGTGCCTGTCGCCTGACAAATCACATTCTTTAACATGTGTCTCACCCTTATAGCAGCATCCAATATACACAAGTCCAACGGGCTTGTCATCTTCTCTTGAAGGTCCTGCAACACCTGTTACGGAAACACTGATATCTGCCTTAGATATTCTTACTGCTCCTTCTGCCATCTGGGCAGCAGTTTCAGCACTTACAGCTTTATACTTTTCAAGAGTCTCATGCTTAACTCCAAGAATACGTTCCTTCGCCTCATTACTATATGTAATATAGCCCTCTTTAAAAATGTATGAAGCACCGCTTATATTAACTATAGACGAAGCAACCATGCCGCCTGTGCATGACTCAGCTGTAGTTATAGTCAGGGATTTGTTCTTTAATGTCTCAACAAGAGCCTTATCAAGACAGCTGAGATAATCAACCATTATTATTTACCCGAACCTTCCAGAAAAACTTTATAATTCTTTGCAATATAATCAATAAGAGAAATCACTGTCAATCCTAATGATATATATATGAGAACAGTATTAATAATATTCATAAATGGTACATTAAGATTAAGAACAAGCATAATAATTGTAATCATCTGAAATGTTGTCTTGAACTTGCCCCAGTAGCTTGCAGCAATAACAACGCCATTATCTGATGCAACAAGTCTGAATCCGCTAATAATAAATTCTCTTGCAATTATAATAATAACAATCCATGCTGCAATTCTTTCAAGGTCAACAAGTGCAATAAGTGCAGAGCATACTAAAAGCTTATCTGCAAGTGGATCCATAAATTTTCCGAAGTTAGTAACAAGATTATACTTTCTTGCAATCTTACCATCTAAAAGGTCTGTTAAGCTTGCAAGAATAAATATTCCTACTGCAATATATTTGCCACATCCAATGTTAAGATACAGACATATCAGAAACAAAGGAATCATAATAACTCTTGCAATTGTAAGTTTGTTAGGTAAATTCATTTAAACATTTTCCTCCATTATTCCCATTAAATCATATTCAGTTGAACCGGTAATCTTTACAGATACGAAATCTCCTGACATAAGTTCCCTGTCACATTCAAAGAACACCATTCCATCAACATTAGGTGCATCCTTGTACGAACGTCCGACATAAGTATTGTCCTCTGCAATATAGCCTTCAACCATAACATCAATAGTCTTTCCAACCATCTGTGCTGACTTGTCAATAGATATTTCCTGCTGCAGAGCCATAAGCTCGTCTCTCCACGTATCCATTATATCCTGGTCAATCTGGTCCGGCATTGTTGCAGCCGGGGTATCCTCTTCCCTTGAATAAGTAAATACACCAAGTCTGTCGAACTCAACTTCATCAATAAATTCCATAACCTCTTCATGGTCAGCCTGTGTCTCTCCCGGGAAGCCGGCAATAAGAGTTGTTCTTAATGCAATGTCCGGAATCTCTTTTCTCAGCTTCGCAACAATATCAAGAAGCTCCTGCTTATCTGTCTTTCTTCCCATGCGCTTTAATACATTATCACTTGCATGCTGGATTGGCATATCAAGATAATGACAGACTTTAGGCTCATTCTTAATAGCCTCGATAAGTTCATCATTAATCTCTTCCGGATAACAGTACTGAATTCTTATCCACTTAAGATCTTCAATCTTGGCAAGCTCATGTATAAGCATTGGAAGTGATTTCTTTCCGTAAAGGTCTGTTCCATAAAGAGTTGTCTCCTGTGCTACAAGTATAAGCTCTTTTGCTCCATTGTGTACAAGGTGCTTTGCCTGCTCCACAAGATACTCAACAGGATAACTTCTGAAATTGCCACGAACCTTAGGAATTATGCAGTATGTACAATGCTTATCGCATCCTTCCGCTATCTTAAGGTACTCAAAATATCCCGGCGTAGTAATAATTCTCTTTTCTTTAACAATAGGAAGTCTGTTGGCATCATCAACGACATTAAAGCCCTTACCTTCAAGCACTGAAGTAACAACCTCCGCAATCTTGTCATAAGAAGTTGTTCCTAAAAATGCATCAACCTCCGGAATCTCTTTGATAATCTCATCCTTATATCTGTGAGCAAGGCATCCTGTAACAATAAGTGCCTTACACACAGCATCTTCCTTGTGCTGTGCCATCTCAAGTATCGTGTTGATACTCTCCTGCTTGGCATCACCAATAAAACAGCATGTATTGACAACAATAACATCTGCCTGTGTTTCATCATCTGTAAACTCAAAGCCCTTATCGTTAAGGATTCCAAGCATATTCTCTGTATCTACAAGGTTTTTATCACAACCTAAAGATGCAAACATAATCTTCATATACTGCATTACCTCCTGCATAGTACTCCTCATTGTAACACATTTTTTGCAAATGTAAACATATCCCTTACATAATCTGACCATATAAAACATTATCAAACTGGCACTTTTAATAAGCCCTGAATTGTACTATTCTTTGCTGAAAATATGAATCAAAGGAGAAAAAGATAATTATGAAAGACAAAAAAACAGGTTTAATCCAGACATTAATTGGTACTATTATTCTTGTTATCGGTATTGTGTTATGTGTAAACACATACATAGTAAAAGGTAATAAAGCATACGCATTTTCACTTCTTGTAACAATCCTTGGCATTGTTATTCTTATTGCCGGATTATACAGAACATTTTCAAAGAAAGAGAGAAAGCCTGTAGACGCAAAGGTTATTGCACAGGCTGCTTTGTGTGCCGCACTCTGCTATGTTGGTGCAACATTTATAAAGATAGACATTCCTGTTGGAACAGAAAGAACTATGTTCCACTTTGGTAATGTATTCTGCGTTCTTGCAGCTTTACTTATCGGTGGCGAATGGGGTGGTCTTGCCGGAGCAATCGGCATGACAATAAGTGATTTGTCAACAGCCTATGTAACAAGCGCTCCTAAGACATTTATTCTTAAGTTATGTATCGGTCTTATCGTTGGTTTTGTAGCACATAAGCTCTTCCAACTTTCTAAGGAACATTCTGCAAAATATGTTACTGTTGCTACTGTTGTATCAAGCATATGCGGTATGGCATTCAATATTGTTGCTGACCCTGTAGTCGGATATTTCTATAAGACATACCTTCTTGGTGTGCCTCAGGACCTTGCCAAAACACTTGCCAAAATAGGTGCGATAACCACATCTGTTAATGCAGTTATCGCTGTTATAGTTGCTTCAATCATATATCTTGCATTAAGACCAGCTATGAAAAAGCTGAATATGTTGAGAGATTTATAAAAATGTTTTTCGCCGCTTTGTCATCATGCAGGGCGGCGGTTTTTATTCCAGCATCATCATTATATTCAGTTTAAATGTATCATCAGCCGGCTCAATATTTATTCCGCCGTAATATTTTTCAGCAATACGTTTTATGTTCTTAAGCCCATATCCATGTGCCTGTGCATTATCCTTATCCGTTGCCGGAAGTTTTCCCGGCTCAACAGTTATCCTGCCCGCACATGAATTAGTAATCTCTATAATATAGGCATTCTTTTTTCTAAAAGCCTTAAGGCTTACATATCCATGCGGAGTTTTCTGTGCTGCTTCACAGGCATTCTGCAAGGCATTAAATAAAACTATGCTCATATCAAATGCGTCAACAACACCTTTTTCAGGATAATGAAAATCATAAGTAAAATCTATTCCGGTTTTGATACATTTGTCCTTATATTCTCCTATAACAATATCAGTTACAGGATTACCGCTCTTAACATCAGACTGTGTCTGAATAATCATTTCATTAAGCTTTGATGAATATTCCTCTGCAGCCTCATTTCTGCCACTCTCAATAAGTTCATTAAGCACCATCAGATGATTAGCCATATCGTGGCGCATAGCCCTTATTTCCGCATATGATTTCATTGCAGTATCAATATGATTCTTAAGGTTACCAATCTGTGCCTCAAGAATCTCCTGCTCCTTATTATTCTCCTGCATTTTCTTAAGTTCCTGATACAGCATAAGAAATACAAGAATAGCACCATATGATATCAGATAAAATGCAAGAAGTGTGTAGTTAAACTCATAAACCGGTTCGATTACTCCCGCCTTCATCGCCTTATCATATAAATCATAATAATTAATCACGCTCTGATAGCCTACAACCTGCGCCAGCATCGGCAGTACAAGCATTATAAATTCTTTGACAGTCAGTTCTTCACAGGCATTTTTATAGACTTTAAGAAACATTTTTACTGAAAATCCTATAAAAAGCATGCACAGAACTACCTCAAGAATCTCTGTTGCAACAAACATTGCAATTATTGCAGGAATGTTTGTCATAAATATCTCTATATTATTCATTAATGTAGTCGTCATCTGGTTAATCAGCATCATAAGCTGTGACACGCTTCCTACTGCAAGCCATCTTAATGCAAAAAATGTTATGCACAGAAATGCCTTCAGCCTTATTTTCTTAAAATCTCCCACAATAAGAACAATATAAACCGCTGCCATTGCGATTACATATGCAGCCAGATTAGGCAGTATCTGTGGAATATAATAAAGCACCGTAAGCACTGCCAGATACAGTACTGCCGATGCAAATGCTCTTTTTTTATTAACAAAATCACTTAAAAGTCTGTACAGGAAAAATGCAGCTGCAAGCCTTACACCATTAATCATGCACTGTGAGACTATTTCATAAAATAAATCTATTTTCATTATCTACTCTCCGATTCCCCTCATCGAATATTTCATGTAACTTTCGACAAAACATTTGTAATTCTGCTTTGCCATAGTTACCTGTCCCTTTTCAAGATAAATGTGTGAAGAATCATATCGTTCCACATATTTCATATTGATAAGATATGCCCTGTGGGGACGGAAAAAGCTTTCTCCAGCCATATCCTGCAATTCAGACATTTTGCCATAGTATTCAATGTCATCTGTAGTCGTATGAATAACGATTTTGCGGTTAAATACCTCAGCATATACGATATCATCAAGGTACACTCTTGTATGTACTTTCCCATTGGTAACAGTAATGCTTGCCCGTCCGGCGTTGTCTGCTTGAAGTTCCTGGATTCTTTCTTCCGCTTTTCTTAACACAGCTTCCAGTTTTTCATCATCAACCGGCTTTACAAGATAATTAAGCGCATCTACATCAAATGCGTCATAAACATATTCCTCTGCCCCAGTCACGAATATTATCTGGACTTGAGAATCATTTTTTCTTAACTGCCTTGCCGCCTGCATGCCGTCCATGCCCGGCATCTGGATATCAAGGAGTAAAATATCCAGACGCATCGAACACAGAAGAAGGTTGTCACAGCTTGAAAATTTAACAATTCTTGCCTGTGGCATTAACCTTCTTACTTTGTTTTCAAGGATATCCCGAATTCTGCTCTCATCATCGCATATACCTACAATCATTTTCCTGCTCCCATAACTATTTCTAAATATATCGGCATAACCCTGAAGTAATTAAATGAGCATATTAAAATGTTTATAGTTCTGCTCATTTTCTATATCAGTATCTGTCAAACTCTGCTTAACGGAATTGATATCCCCGCCTGCCTGAATTGTGTCAGACATTTCATCAGCAGACTCCGCTGTCTTTTCAGCAGATTCTGCCATCTTTTCTGCAGACTCGTCAGTCTTTTCACTAAGATCATCCATAATCTCAGACAGTTCACCCTTATCTTCATCTTTTCCTGCTGCCTCATCAAGCGCATCTTTTCTTCTCTCTTCCGGAGTCTTTGGCTTGTTCTTCTCTGCAGCCTTGGCAATCTTTTCTGCTCTCTCCTGTGCCTCATCTAATACATGAAGCATTTGTGAGCTGTTGTATTCCTGCTTGGCAGCTTTAATCTCATCCTCATAAGAATGAAACATTTCCAGCTTCTTGGCAATTTCTTCAACAGTCTGTGCCTCTGTATTCTTGAGATTCTGCTTCTGTTTCTCATAGAATTCGATTTTACCGTCACGCTGTGCCTGTCTGTCCAACCGGTCTTTTGTACTCTTTAGCATTCCCTGATTTTGCAAGCCAAACATCGTTTTCCCTAATAAACTTAACGAATAATTCATGTCAAATCTCCTTCCTGGCTATACATACATGTCAATCAAACTTCTTTATCAATCTTGCCTGAGGCGATTGACGCTGCTGTCTTTGAGTAATATGTACCTTTACTTGTGTATGAACTTCCTGCTCCGTTTGAAGCATTTGATATAGCTGACGCCTTCCTTGATACATTTCCTGCAAATGAATTGTACCCGTTAAATATTGATTTTAATGTGCTTTTATCAGCCTTTTTTAATGTGTCTTCATCTAATTCCAGCTTATTACCTTTTGCGATTGTAATGCCTGCCTTAGATAACAGTTTTGCATTTTTGCCAGTCATTCCTGTAAGCCATGCGGCATTTCTTAATACAGATTTATTATTAGATTCTCCTGATTCACTCACAACATCATTGTAACTTTCGATAAATGATTTAACAGCTTTAACAATTGTGTCATCATCTTTATCAAAAAGCTCCGAATCATTAAGCTTATCTGCTGCCACCTTTAATGAATCCGCACTTGAACCCATAAGAGTTGATTTCTGTACAGTATCCTGTTTTGTAGTTGACTTTTCAGTATCCTGCTTTGCATAATATGCCTTCATCAGTTTCTTATAGCTTCCATTTCTGATTGAAGCATAATCTGATAAATAATTAGCTGTTCCCACTGATGAATTAGATGCTGTTCCAAATAACGCTGAATAATCAATATTACTATTATATTTACTTGAATAATCACTAAAACTATTAATTCCTGACATAAATTTATCCCCCTATAATCTTATATCAATCTTTTTATAAATGTTCTGGCTATCAGGTTCACTACTGTCCTGTGTGCCGTCTTCTTTTACTTTTTCACTGTCATGTTCAGTCTTTTTGCCGTCTGCGGACCTGTCTGTTTCATTATCAGACTCTCCTGCTTTGCTGATTGATTCCTTTGCATCTGCAAGTGAAGACATCTGTGCCTGTGCTGCCTGCTGTGCCTTTCCCTGTAAATCAGCAAGTTCCTGTTCTTTCTTCTCAGTACTTGAGCCTCTTCCTTTGTCCATTGCTATTTCTGACTCAAGAACTCCGGCTTTTCCATTTATCTGTGTGGCAACACTTCCCTGCACCTGTGCCTGTTTCATTGCTGAATCTGCTGAAATCATAGCAGACATTTTGCCCTGTGATATTCCACCCACCTGTCGCTTTGAGCCCTTATTTTTTTCTGTATCATCATAATCAGCGCCAGTCAGCTCATCAACAGAATTACTGCTCTTATTCTGCTGTTGTTTTCTAAGTTCAATCTGATGCTGTCTTAACTGCTGTGTCAGGCTGCTGATTTCCTGCTGAATCTCCTGCCTTTTCTTCATCTTCTCTTCTAATGAAAGTTCCTGATTAGAAGATAGTTCCTGTAATTTTTTCTGTGCATTTGCAATCTGATTCTTTAAATTTCTGCTAATAGAATCCATCTGCATATTTCCACCAATACTGTCCGACCTTTTGCAATCCGTTGCATTTCCGACACCCTCCCGCATGGGGAGGGCCTGCCATAATTTTGCTTATTTTCCGTAACTGGCCAAAAATTTGCGGGTGCGGTCCTCCTGTGGGTGGTCGATGACCTGCTTGGCGTCGCCCTGTTCCACCACCACACCGCCATCCATAAACAGGATGCGGTCAGCCACATCGCGGGCAAACTTCATCTCATGCGTCACGATGATCATGGTGGTCTTGTGCTCGGCCAGATCGCGCAGGACCCGCAGCACCTCGCCCGTCAGTTCGGGGTCGAGGGCCGAGGTCGGCTCGTCAAAGCAGAGGATGTCCGGCTGCAGGGCCAGGGCGCGAGCAATGGCCACGCGCTGCTGCTGCCCGCCGGAAAGCTGGTGCGGGTAATGCCCCGCCCGGTCGGAAAGCCCCATCTGGGCCAGCAGTTCCCGGGCATGCGCTTCCAGCTCGTCGTGGATCTGCTTGCGGTTCTGCTTGTAGTCCGGGCGCTCTTTCGCCAGCAGTTCGCCCGCCAGCATCACATTTTGCAGCGCCGTATATTGCGGAAAAAGGTTGAAATTCTGGAACACCAGTCCGAAGTGCAGCCGCTTTTTGCGCAGCACGGCCTCGCTCTGGGTGCGGGCATCGTCCGCGCTCCACAGCGTTTCGCCCGCCACGGTGATAGAGCCCGTGTCGGCAGTCTCCAAAAAGTTCAAACAGCGCAGCAACGTTGTTTTACCGGAGCCGGAGGACCCAATAATGGCCAGCGCCTCACCTTTTTGCAAGTCAAACGAAATATCCCGCAGCACGGCGGTGCTGCCGAAGCTTTTGCCGATACCGGCAACTTCCAACAATGCCATAGCCGTGCCCCCTTAGCGGAAATAGTCCAGCCGTTTTTCCAGCCAGCCAAAAAACAGCGTCAGTACGCCAACAAATATCAGGAAAAATACAGCCGTGGAGAACAGCGGCCAGATCAGGCCCTTGGCACTGTACTCCTTGGCCATCATGATGATGTCCTTGTTGGCGATGACGTTGGCCAGGGAGGTATCCTTGACCAGGGTGATGATCTCGTTGCCCATGGGCGGCAAAATGCGCTTGACCACCTGCAGCAGCGTGACCTTGAAAAAGATCTGGCTGCGGGTCATGCCCAGCACCTGCCCGGCCTCGGTCTGGCCCTTGGGCACAGCCTCAATGCCGCCGCGGTAAATTTCCGAGAAATAGCAGGCGTAGTTGATGGCAAAGGCCACCACAGCCGCCACCAGACGGCCGCTACTGCCCGATGGC
>OGXH01003141.1_pt1 | contig 10852 bp, 13 predicted proteins | sample 1576241 | NCBI WGS metagenome assembly OGXH01 (sample SAMEA3541529, study PRJEB24748) | human gut metagenome | biome: human gut; feature: human-associated habitat; material: faeces | place: China | collected 2012
TCAACATATTAACTCCCATCATTACCAAAAACGGATGCGTTGCCGCAATAATTCCAGGCGCAAATCCTCCCACATGAGCCTGTATAAATACGATTGCTTTTACAATCCATGATCCAACAACAGCGCCTGCAGGACCAAGTACGAGAACTGTCAACGGATATCCGATCAGGAAAACACATAAAGGTGCAAATACAGACCGCAACATTCCCGGTATGATTTTATAAAATAATTTTTCAAGATAGGCTACCAGTATTGCCGAGAAAATTCCCGGAAGCAACGTACTTCCGTATGTCGTTAAATAAACCGGAAGTTTCATCATTGTCACTGCTTCTCCGGCTTCCATCATAGCGATAAAATTCGGGTATAAAAGCGCCGCTGCCATAGCGATTGAAAAAGCGGGGTTTGCTTTCAATACTTTTGATGTTCCATAAGCTACCAGAATCGGCATAAAATAAAACGGAGCCTGCGACATAAAATCAAACAACTGATATGTAGAACTCTCCGCAGCAGCCGGCGCAAAGTAGCTGACCAGAGAAAGCACAACTCTTAACATTCCGGCTCCGTAAACAACAGTAATAAACGGAGTCATTGCCTGTCCCATAAACAAGATCACTTTGCTGAAATAATATTTAAAGTTCTTCTTTTCACTGCTTTGCACTAAATCTTCATCGAGATTTTCATCAATAGCATCCTCTGTTTCTACAGAATAATTTTTTACGATATTATCGTAAACATTAAATAAATGCTCTCCCAATATAATCTGATATTGTCCATTCCCATATACTACTCCAAGGACTCCCGGCAGTTTTTTTATTTCACTATCTTCCGCTATATTTCTATCATGCAAATAAAACCTCAATCGCGTCACACAATGCGTAACTGTTTTTACATTTTTTACTCCGCCGATATTGTCCATAATTTTTGCAGATAAATCCTGATAATCAATTTTTGACATAGCACATCCTCCATTCAATTCAATGTAGTTTCATATAATCGTACAACATGTAACATAAGATAAATGCAGTCCCCGTCTGTACATCGGTAATTAAATTTTTCCATAATATAATCTGCGATTTTCTTCACACACTCTATAACATTTTTATATTCTGATTTAATCTGAGTAAAAATGAAATCCATCCCTGCAACTTCCGGTACATTCTGCTTTGACAAAACAGTTTTAAACAAAAATTTTAGATGAATAACAAATCTCGAATAAGCAATGGTATCTTCATGTAAAGAGACATTCAGATAGTCTTCTACAATTTTTACAATATCCGAAACAGCCTTCATGATAATCATCATCTGATGATTCGACTTGTTCTCTGTTGCCGTAATCAAATGAAACGCTATAGCCGTTGCTTCGTCTTTTGGAAAAAGAATCTGAAATCTTTCATTAATCATTTGGACGGCAATTTCACCAATATGATATTCTTCTTTATAAAAACGCTTTACTTCCTCATTCACCAGTTTGGGTACGTGATTTCCCTGCCGGTATTGGATTAATGCAAAGTTAATATGATCCGACAGACTCATTAACAAATTTACATTAAATTTAACGTTCAACTTTTCCTGAGCATAATCAATAATTTTTTGCGAAGTTTCAATAACTTCAAATTGTATTTCCTCAAACAACGTAAGCACACCGCTGTCAACTTTGTCCAACAGCACATATGTCTTCATGATCTCAGATCTGTGAACCGCTTCATTCTTACGTTTACGAAACCCGACTCCTTTCCCTATGGCAACTACTTCCCGACCACGAAAATCTTTCGCTATCACAATATTATTATTAACAATCTTATCCACAATCAAAATTTGCCCTGTATCTTCTTTCACTATCACACCTCCTCCCTAAAACAACAAAAAAGACAAACTCTATAAATGACTGCTCACTCTTACAGTCATATTATAGAATTTGCCTTAATAACCAAGATTAAGTAACAAGCCTATGATTCCCTGTTTCGTATTTATTTTACAAAAAGAATACTACAAATCAATCTTTTCGTCAACACTTTTTTGTATTTTGAGCATTTTTTATATATTTTTTTCAACTTCTTTGTGCAAATCTACTATTCCGAAGGAAACGCCGTTTCCGGTGTTCCTCTTTCTTATTTTACTTTGACTACTTCTCGGACATGTTGCCATAACCTCCAAACCAGTTAAGTCACCTATTTTTTCAGTTACATAGGTTTTAACAACATCATACACCACCCCTCATTAGGTTCATCATCCAACAGATTATTTGCTGCCTGGGGATTTTGCAAAGTTTCTGCTATATATACTATTTTTTCCTCCAAATCCCGGTAAAATAGTAGCAAAATATCTTAACTCATAATTTGTATTAGCCATTTATTTTTCTCCGAAGATTTGCAAACACTTCTTCGTGTGTATATCTTTTGTCATTCTCTGCAGAAAACCTGTCTTCTGATAATTCAAACCATAGAATTGGCTTGTCCCTCTGGTATCAGAAGTATTATAAAAATCAATCGTCTCTTTTCCCAAAAGTGTGAATGCACTTTTCCTTTATTTTGTTATCTCGATTTTATTTCATTTTGTTTTCGTAATCTTGAAGTTCATGAAATATGTCATCTATGAACACCGTATTTTCTTCGATTCTATAGAGCATAAAATATCGATGTCTTAAAAAATTAATTCTATGATAACCTAACGCTCTAAGTCTTTGGTTCTCACATAAAGACAAACTTCCTGCAACATTTTTCAAACAATTTAATGTATCTCCAAAATCGTCAAGAATATTTCCGGCTGCTGGTTCATTTTTCTTTTCAAAGAGAAGATATTGAAGAAATCTATCCAAATCTTCTTCTGCATCTGATGTAACCACAACCTTATAATCCATATTTTCCTCTCAGTTCTGAAACAACCACTTCCGCTGATTTGTGATTTCCCTTTGCTGCTGACTCTCTGGATTTCTCCAGTTTTTCTAAAATCTCCTCTTCCGTCATAGGACTATATGGACTTCGTACGATTCTTTTAATTTCAAATGGAAAACCATTATTTGCTACAGCTTGCGTTAAAAACATCCGAATTGCTGTAGTTGTATCTGTCCCAAGATCTTTAAAAAGCTGATCGGATTTCATTTTTAACTCATCATCGACTCGAATTTGTATTGTACTTGACATATTTCACACCTCCGTTTTTCTTTATTATAATGCCTAATCATTTCTAATTCAATACATTTGTAATGATATGACATTTATATTGGTTTTTATATCATATTTTAGGGGGTAAATAGTAACCCGAGAATCCCACTTTGTAAATGAACGTCCTGTTTTGATTAGATAATTTTGAAAGTCAGCGTATCCTCGTGTTTCTCAGGATAGCAGGCTACGCCGTACGAGAAGGGGTTGTTAATGAGGCAGCTGCATATGAGAAATGTCCACCCGGTCAACTTTGCCTTACGATACCTATACGATTGAGGAATTGCGCTGCGATTCCAATAAGGGAATGACGCTGATTCCTGCTTTTGATGTGGTAGTTTCAAGAAATAAGACCGTGATTGACTTAGGTACGCTGACAGATGAATACGAACCAGAAATCACTATCCATACGACTGCTGCCGATAAAGCAACAGGTGAAAAATCAATCGTCGCTGGTAAAAGTGTGACTATTGTTGATACTGTTACTTTAGACGGTCTGAAAAAAGGTACAAATGACTGCCTATCGTGATTTTGGACGGAAGCAGAAACGAGAAGTATCGCTTGAATACTTAATATCCGAAACACCGCTTAAACCGTTCACAACGGATACCTATTTTGAGCAGTACAACCAACCGACCTTCTTTGCTGTAAAAGGGCAAGAGATTGTTGTCGCAAGTAAGCGGTTAGCCGACGCACTATTGAAATTGACCGAATAAAGACGCAATGTTTTGTTCCTGTACTTTTTCTTCGGTTATACCGACGCTCAAATCGGAAAAGAGTATGGGCGAAACAGAAGTACAGCAAATTACTGGAAATTAGCGGCACTAAAACAGCTGCGAAAAGAAATGGAGAGATTAGAACATGAGGAACAAGAAGCTGATCCCCTTTGAAGTCATTGAAAAGGCAGTCGCCGGAGAACCGGAAGCGATTGAATTTGTTTTACAACATTACAGTCCACGCATTAAATATCTGTCCAAATATCGAGGATATATTAACGACGATATTCAAGACCGTTTGAAAACACAGCTTATCAAAGCTATTCTGCAATTCCGTTTTGACAGGTAGTGAGTAGCAAAGTCAGAGAAAGAATTAAGAGGGACGGAAAGGAATGGAATGGGTAATTGATTAAATCTGTAATTATTTTATCTTTACTTTATATATCTTTATTTAATTGCATTGGGTTTTCCGACGTCGGATTATCCGGTATCGGAAAATCCAATATCGGGTAATCCAATACCGGACGCCGGAATTACGCCGCCATTTTTATTCCATGTGAACAAGTACATGATTGCCATAGTAATGTTACGCAGTAGGGGGGGTAAAAAAGCCTTGATTTATGCGCCTTGCAGACACGAAAATATTAAGAGTAAGGGTTTTATACCTTTTCCCTCAAAAATGGCGTTCTACTGCGTAACAAAGCAGAAAAACAGCGTGTACTGTTTTTTCAGTACACGCCGCTTTGGTTGCAATCCTGTCTGTCAGCCGTTAGGTTAGTTTACTTGTGAATACTTCCTTATCACTGTAAACTCCAGGTTTCCAGGGCTGTCACATGTCAGATATTATTCACATGTATAGGGCATCAGAGCTACCCCAACCGCATACCTGAACGCCTAAAAAATTTTTTCTGAACGCCTATTTTTCCTTTAAAAATCAAAGTTTTACGCTTCGTCTGATTCTATACGCTTACATTCTAACCAAGCTCTAAATGAGTACAGATTGGAGTAAAAAGTATGTGGTTTTTAAATTTTTGAGTACAGCCACATTCTCCCCATAAGTCCCCTCTTTATGGGTGTATGGCATCTTATGACAATCTAAAAAAAGCATAAAAAAGGACACTGATTCATATAACCAGCATCCTTTCTTTTTACGCCACACTACTCAAGCGAATCTGATTCAGTTTTTCCAGATCCTTCTCCAGTTCCTTATAGCCATCCTCCCAGTTTTCATGGATATAGATTTTCGTAACACGGCTTCCCTCATTCAGGGCATGCCCCAGCCACTTGGAAATCTGACGTTCTTCTACTCCATTCTCTGCCGCTCTCGTTGCAAACGTATGTCGGCAATAATGAGACGTAAACAGGCTGATTTCCTTTGCTTCTCGCTTTTCTTCCAGCGCCTTCTTTTTCTCGTCCCGATTGAACGCTTTGACGATTTTCTTAATGACATCCGCCAGATAATCCGGTCTGTAAGGAGTTCCGCTACTGGTATAGAAGAAGAAATCACGGTAGCTTTCTTTCAGTTTTGTTTTTCCGCCTGTATATTTTACGGGAACTACTGTCTGACACCGGTGAGGATTGTTCCGATTAAAGGCTCTCTGCCGTTCCACCGCCTGCTTCACACAATCTGGATATGGAAGGGAACGCACTCCTGCTCCGGTTTTGGTCGTACCAATAAAGCTCTCTCTTTTTCCTTCCAGCCCTCGATATTGCAACGATTTGTAGATAAGAACGTGATCTTCTTTCATATCTTCTTCTGTCAGCGCACACAGTTCTCCTGCCCGTAAACCCAGCCCAAACAGAAGCACCAGAACATTGTAATGGTAGCAATAATGCCGATGATTCTTTGCATACTCCAGAAAACGTCTTACATCCTCTTCCGGTACTGCTTCTCTGTCCTTTCGCGCTATAATCTCTGGGATATCCTTTGTAATCTTGTAGGCTACATTACAGGTGATAATCCGCTGCGCCAGTGCTTCTTCCAACGCATTTTCCACAATATTGCTCACACGTTTTACCGTTCCATAAGACAACGGGTGATCCTTACCTTACTCCATTTATTGGGAGACACAGGCAGATGGTAGTTGGAAGTACAAGTTAGATGCTGGAGGCTACGCTACAAATCGTTGGGTACAGGATGAAGTAGATCATAACTGGTATTTATTGGATGACAATGGAGTTATGAGGACAGGAGTTTATAAGTCTTATGGTAAGTATTACTTACTGTCAGAAGTCCATGATGGTCATTACGGACATTTAGTAAAGAATGGTGAAGTTTACAATGGCATTACAATTTCTGCTAGTACCAATGCAGATGACGAAGGAGCATTAACCGATTCTACCCTGTCTGCATTAAGGGGTGCTGGAGTCAATGTAGACAATGTTCAAGACGTATCTGGTACAGCCCATACAACAGATGGACAGGACGTAGCTCCGGAGCTGTCTGAAAATGCTAAAAATAACCAAAATTGGATTGATGAACAGCAAGAGATTTTAGATAAATACTTTGGTGGTGGTGGAGCATTGAGTAGTACAGGGTCTGATATCAGATTGCATTAAAAATAGAGATAAACTGAGACTGCTCTGCTGCTTGAGCTGTGATAACTCCGCTCATCTCGTTTAAGTACTGCCCTAATGGGTTGCTCTGAGTGATAGGAGCCATTGTCATCATCAATAATGCCCCTGTCGTAATCACGATTCTCTTAAGTCTGTTCTTCATAGAAATGCTTCCGCCCTCTTCTACAAAATCTTTATTTGGGAAAAGCTGGCTATACAAACCAGCTTTCCTATGTTTTTATTCTTCATAAAATTCTAATGTACAAGAATTTACCCCTACCGGTACACAAAGTGTTATATCAGTATAATAAGCATCTCCAACTTCTAAATCGTCAGTTACACTAAATCCGTAAATTGTATCCTCCTTTGTTCGCTTTGCACTAATAAAACTATCATGGTATCCACCAGGTCCTTTATGATACTTCTGATTGGTAACAGTATCAAAGAAATTATATTGCCCCCCTACATATCCGGTTTTAGAATTATTCCTTTGAGTCATTTTTCCATTTATGATAAATGTGAGTGCAAGTACTCTCTGATTACCACTTAAATCATCTTTTAATACACTTTCATAACTACATTTATAAAAATTTATATCCTCTATGGTACAATAATTAGTACCTGTAGAAATTCTTGATGACGGATCCCATGTCCATCCACCTCTTATCCAGCTATAATTGGATGTAGCTGGAACCATCGCTCTGATTTCAACTCCTTCTATATTAAATATTTTTTGTTTTGCTACCTCATCGTTATAAATTGATACATTAATAGGTGTTTTGTCTGATACATGACGCTGTACAACCATACCATCCTGTACCCATGCTCCAGTTGAGTCGGTCATATAATTATCAGGTGTCATTTTTCTCTTTGACATTTCTCCTATATCATTAAAGTAATAGCACTCCTCAATTCCGTCCCCTTCTGGATCTCTCCATACCCACTCGTTTCGGTAATCATATACAAATGTCATAATTCCATCATCCCTAATAAACTGATGGCTATTCTCTGCAAATGCTGTCATGGAAGTTAATACTGATAAACCAGCCACTAAACCAGCTATTACTAATCCTTTACGCTTCATCACACTTTTTCCTCCGTACCAATTCATTTTCTTTGCTTATTAGATAACTTTTACTGCTGCTTATTTTGTATTGCTAACACTAGAAAAGTCTTAGGTTCCTTATTTAGAACAGCTGGCTACATAAACCAGCTGTTCTAGCTTACCACAGTCAAAGTCTACTGACGAGTCCAAATACCATCTGCATCATAGGTTGCAGTAGAGCCGTCCTCAAATGTAATGGTAGAATCCTTAATCATAGCTCCCTCTGGTAAATCCGAGCGTACTCCATCATTAAAATATTGCCAGGTAATTAATTCATTATAATGACCTGTAACCATAGCTCCTGGATAAGGATTTCCAGTAAATCCATACCAGTAAGTAATTGTATCGCTATTTGACTGAGAGCTTGGATCAAATTCTTTTATTGTACACATTTCCTCTGTTCTCAAAAGATATGTATAACCGTTTACTTTCCAATAGCCAGTACGGATATACCCATTTTCATCAAACAAATACCAACGCTCAACACCATCATCGTCTTTGATTTTCTGCCAGTTGTTTGTAGTATAGGAGCCATCATCATTCTGATACCATCTTCCTACTTCGTCTGTTTTCCATTCGCCTGCAAACGCCGACATGGAAGATAACACTGATAAACCTGCTACCAATCCTGCTGTTACTAATCCTTTACGCTTCATCACACTTTTACCTCCGTACTCTTTAAATTTTAATGTTTATTAGATAATCTTACTGTCAGTACTTATTTTATATTGCTAAATACTACTATACATAGTCAAAGCTGACCTTTTTGATATGATTACTAATTCCGCAACGCTGGAAATATTCATCCAAGGAATACGCCAGAATCAATGCCGTCTCTACCGTAGTATCGTATAAGTCAATACGGACACCTGTTTTATCTGGGTATGTCTCCATTGATTGGAATGTAAAGTCACTGTCAAAGTCTTGAAGTAACTCTGTAAACTGTTCTGTATCCCAGAATAAACTTGATTCTTCACTGTTCCTCTAATGTCGGTCTCCAAATATCCTCAACTTAAATCTGTTAAACCACTTTGCAACATAGGACTATTTTCATATCTAATGCCTTCTTCTTGTGCATACCATTCTTCTGCACTGATCATGTTACCATCCGAATCTATGTAATAATTCTGTATAGCTGTTAAACTATTACCGTTATTGTTCTGATTATTTGAAGGAGCTGTATTACTACCATTGTCATCCGTGATTCCTAAAGAATATTCTATATTCGTTGGAAATTCATATGGTCCAACAATTTCTGGTGTTATGCGAAGTGCTGTTGCCGGATACTGAACTTCTCCATTTTTAACCCATGCTCCATCTGCATTTACTGTATATTTACCATCTATGGTAATATTAGTTGCAAGCCAGCCTTCACTATCAAAGTAATACCACTCTGCGACTCCATCTCGATTGCCGTCAATCTGATACCATGCCGAGGTTGGATAGGAGCCGTCATCATTCTGCCACCACCAGCCTCTTTCATCCTGCTTCCATTCGCCTGCAAACGCCGACATGGAAGTTAATGCTGATAAACCAGCTACCAAACAGGTTATTGCTAATCCCTTACGCTTCATCACACTTTTTCCTCCGTACTCTTTAGATTTTAATGATTATAAAATGCTTTTGTAGTTGCTACCTTTTTACTGAAAGCTATTTCTTCCTATCTCGCAAAAGAACTATCAAATACACTAAGCAAACAAACAGAATCACCGCCACTGCTATTGTAAACGCCTTAAGTTCAGTACAAAGCTGACTAATGATTATATTGTCCAGCCCGATAATTGCAAGAATACAGGCTTGTGCTGATAATACTAAAGTCGCTATCATCAGAGTTATGTTCATTTTCTCTGTCGTTGTTATCTTTGATTTGTCTGACTTACAAGGTTCTTGCTGGGTTTCCACTAAACCAGAAAATGACTCGTCACACTTGCCTATGCCACTTTTCTGATCTGTTTGGGCTATGGGCTGTTCTTGTGCCTGTTCTGCAACCGTAACTATGTAGGTTCTCGTTTTACCTTCAGACTGCATTTTCTTTTAGACTGTCCCCCTAAAATTTTATAGGAAAACCAAAAAAGCAAGGTGTAAGCCTCCAACCTCACGCCTCGCTGTCTTTTTGAGTACAACAAATAAACTCCTAGCCATTTTCCATCTTGTCTAAAGCCTAAACTTAGATTATAATGTAATGGCATAGTAGTGGTAGCAACCATTGCGAAAGGTGTTCTGCAAAACACGTTTCACACCTAGGAGAGTGTTCCAGCACTTTCCTAGGTGCTATGCTTTTTTAGTTTTCAAGCTTATTCTAACACAGACAGCCTTTTTATTCAATTAGATTAACTCAAATTCTTATGCAATCATATTTTCTTATCACGCTCCATTTCTTTTGTATGCTCCTATTGTAACGCTAACACATCATTTTGGCAGTAGACAATCTGCCGGATTTCACGCTATCCATTTATGGACTATGCCAGTTCTTTGCTCAGAATAGTCAGAATCATTTTAGATATGCCATATGTTTGTATTTATGTTGGGACTATTTTGCTTTCCAAGCTATTGCATTTTCTTATGTCAACCATTTTTAGACTTGCCATACATGGACTTGATATGTATAAATCCACACTGAGGAATGTTATCCCATACCAGTCTCATGCTTAACAGGATTTGACACAGCTATAAATCTGGTAATTTGGTAATCAACTTGTCTATGGAATGTCAGCCTAAAACAGGAATGCTCTACTGCCATTAAACTCAAAGCATCACAGCAGTTCTCAAAGTATCGAGTCTCAATGCCCAATCTACAAGAAAAAGATCCCATAGCTCAAGCAGAGAGGAGATATATCTCAGATTTTTCTAGCACCTATTAGTCACTTAAAAGCTTTGAGAATGGTAGGAATTATTTTTCCTACTGCTCCCAGCGTTTAAGGGAGTCTAAAGTAGCAGTGGCAAGCCAGAGCGTAGCGGTAAGCCAAAGGAATCTCTTCTGAAATGTCAGCGGGGAGGAAGTAGAAGCTATAAGCTCCTATCCGAAGATAAACCAAATATCTCACTCAGCTCCCATACTCCGATATGTCATACCGGATAAACAGAAAAAGCTGCCGAATCCACAGGAACGCTTGCTACCAGCTCTCAGAAGCCATACCCGTTACAGCCTTATGCTATCCTGAACGATTATGCCATACTATATCAACCCAGAATGCCACTGAACCCACAGGAACGCTTACTACTATCTCACTGAAGCTATACCCTTAGTTCTTATGCCATACTACTCCGATATGCTATATCGGATAAACCTGACCTGTTAAATAATTCAGTCCGAAGAT
>OGXH01003144.1_pt1 | contig 10837 bp, 8 predicted proteins | sample 1576241 | NCBI WGS metagenome assembly OGXH01 (sample SAMEA3541529, study PRJEB24748) | human gut metagenome | biome: human gut; feature: human-associated habitat; material: faeces | place: China | collected 2012
GCTGGACAGCTTTACCGCCCAGCCCACTTATATTGCGCCGGAAACCGCACCCCAGCGCACCGCGTACTGGGAGGCAGACCTTGCCGAGAACTGCCGCTTTGGGGCACAGTACAGCTACCGCAGCACTGCGCACTACGCTGCCCCGCTGGAAATGCAGGCCGACCCGGTGCAGCCGGATTTTGACACCGCCGAGCAGCTGCCCCACATCGCCTTTACCCCCTATATGAAGGCACTGGCTGCGCAGCTGACTGAGGGTATCACCGACCCGGTGCAGAAGGCAAAGCGCATTTATGATTTTGTCACCCTGAATGTGCACTACCACTTCCAGCCTATGTATTTTGTACACGAGAACATCACCGATAACTGTGCCCGCAGCCGCCGGGGCGATTGCGGCGTGATGGCCGCCACCTTCATCACCCTTTGCCGCATTGCAGGCATCCCGGCAAAGTGGCAGAGCGGCATGGTGGCACGGCCGGAGACAGCCGGCTGCCACGACTGGGCAATGTTCTATATTGCCCCCAAGGGCTGGATGTACGCCGATTGCTCTGCCGGTGCCTCCATGGCGCGTGCGGGCAACGAGAAGATGCGCCTGCACTACTTCGGCAATCTGGACACCGACCGCATGGTGGCCAACAGCGACATCTGCGCCCCCTTCGACCCGCCTATGTGCTCCTTCCGCGCCGACCCCTGTGATAATCAGGTAGGCGAGATGGAGGTAGACGGTGTGGGTCTGTACGGCCAGCAGGTGGAGACCACACAGGAGATCGTAAAGCATCAGGAAGTATAAGCACATCCGGGTCTGCCATTACCGCAAGACCCGGATTTTTGAGTTAAAAGGAGAATGTCTATGGAATTTTTGGCAGGACTGTACACGCTTCTGCTGGTGGCCATCTGCCTGCTGCAGGCGCTTTTGCTGTACCGCACCGGCAAGCCCGCCGCCCGGCAGGATGACGAAGCCCTGAAGGAGTGGCTGCACCAGCAGCTGGAAGCGCAGGCGCGGGTGCTGGAAGAAAAGCAGGCGCAGCAGGCACAGCAGAATCTGGCCGCGATGGCGCATATCAGCGATACCCTGCAAACCGCAGTGCAGGGCATGAGCAGCACCCTGACGGCAGGACAGAACACCCAGCAGCAGACCATGGAGCAGCGCTTGCAGGGGCTGGAAGCCTCCAACGCCCGCAAGCTGGAAGAGATGCGCAAAGCGCTGGCAGACGGCCTTGCCGCCATGCAGGCACAGAACGCCCAGAAGCTGGACGAGATCCGCCACACCGTGGACGAGCAATTGCAGGACGCACTGCAAAAGCGGGTGACCGAAAGCTTTAAGGCGGTCAACGACCAGCTGGAGCAGGTGTACAAGGGCTTGGGTGAGATGCAGAGCCTTGCCGCCGATGTGGGCGGGCTGAAGCAGGTGCTCTCCGGAGTCAAGACCCGCGGCATTCTGGGCGAGATCCAGCTGGGCGCAATCCTGGAAGAAATCCTTGCGCCGGAGCAGTACGACACCAACGTGGCCACCATCCCCGGCAGCACCCAGCGGGTGGAGTACGCCATCCGTATGCCCGGTGTGGACGGCAACAGCGTCTGGCTGCCCATCGACTCCAAATTTCCCGGCGATACCTACGCACACCTGCAGGACGCGCAGGCTTCCGGCGATGCACAGGCAGTGGAAAACGCCCGCCACGCGCTGGAGCTGGTGCTGCGCAGCGAGGCAAAGGATATCCGGGAAAAATATGTGGAGCCGCCCTATACCACGGCCTTCGGCATCCTGTTTCTGCCCTTTGAAGGTCTGTATGCCGAGGTGGTGAACGCCGGGCTGCTGGAGGTTTTGCAGCGGGATTATCAGGTGAACGTGGCCGGCCCCAGCACCATGGCGGCGCTGCTCAACAGCCTGCAAATGGGCTTCAAGACCCTTGCCATCCAGAAGCGCTCCGGCGAGGTGTGGCAGCTGCTGGGGGCAGTCAAGACCGAGTTCGATAAGTTTGGGCAGGGGCTTTCCAAGATGCAGCAGCGCCTGCGCCAGACGGACGAAGAACTGGACAACCTCATCGGGGTGCGCAGCCGCGCCATCAGCCGCAAGCTGCGTGCGGTGCAGACGCTGGACGAAAACACCGCCGCCACCCTGCTGGAACTGGACACCGAGCCGGGCAGACCGGTAACGGCACGTCTGCCGGAGAGCGGGGAAGAGCTTTGATGCGCAGAAGCTCCCCGCATTATCCCTTGCGAAATTTCTGACGATGTGCTACAATAGGAATTGTTCTCAGAAATATTTGCCAATTTACGGCACAAGATAAACCCAAAAGGAGTCTGAACGGTATGAGCATGAAAAAAATCAGCGAAGCCATCCTTGGTGTGGGCGTGGACGATACTACCATCGACCTGTTCGAGAGCCAGTATCCGGTGCCCACCGGGGTCAGCTATAATTCCTATGTCATTCTGGACGAAAAGACCACCATTCTGGACACGGTGGACGCCCGCGCCACCGAGCCTTGGCTGGAAAACCTTGCCGAGGCACTGGGCGGCCGCAAGCCCGCCTATCTGGTGGTCTCCCACATGGAGCCGGATCACGGTGCCAACGTGGCAAAGCTGGCAGCCCTCTACCCGGAGATGCAGGTGGTAGGCAACGCCAAGACCTTCCAGTATATGGAGCAGTTCTTTGGCGCAGATGCCATTGCCCCGGAGCGCCGCGTGGTAGTGAAGGACGGCGAGAGCCTGAGCCTTGGTGCCCACACCCTCACCTTTGTGTTTGCCCCCATGGTGCACTGGCCGGAGGTCATGGTCAGCTACGAGAGCAGCGAGAAGGTGCTGTTCTCCGCCGATGGCTTTGGCCGCTTTGGTGCAGTGGCAAAGTTTGACGAAAACGCCGACTGGGCCAGCGAAGCCCGCCGCTACTACCTGAACATTGTGGGCAAGTACGGCCCGCAGGTGCAGGCATTGCTCAAAAAGGCTGCGGCACTGGACATCAAGACGATCTGCCCGCTGCACGGCCCGGTGCTTACCGGTGATCTGAGCAAGTACCTGAACTACTACGATCTCTGGTCCAGCTACAAGGCCGAGGAGCCGGAAAAGATTCTGGTAGCCAGTGCCTCCATCCACGGCCACACCCGTGCCGCTGCCCACACCATGGCTGAAAAGCTGCGTGCACAGGGCGCAAAGGTGGTGGAGATGGATCTGACCCGCACCGATGTTTCCTATGCCGTTACCGAAGCCTTCCGCTGCGGTAAGATCGTGCTGGCCTGCGCCACCTACGACGGCTTCCTCTTCCCGCCGATGGAGAATCTGCTGACTCACCTCAAGACCAAGAGCTTCCAGAACCGCACCGTCGGCCTGATGGAAAACGGCACTTGGGCACCCATGGCTGCAAAGCTTATGCGTGCCGAGCTGGAGAGCATGAAGAACATCACCCTCTGTGAGAACGTGGTCACCATCCGCTCTGCCGCCAACGCTGCTGCCGAGGCACAGATGGACGCCCTTGCCGCCGAACTTGTGGCAAAGTAACGCGATATAAAATCAATTAAACGCAAACACTCCCGGGCTTTCTAAAAAAGCTCGGGAGTGTTTTTTGTTCCTTTGTTTGTTCCATTATCTGCTAGATTATGAGCGGGAAACACAAAATTTTACGTCATTTTTTGAAATGGACACAAACAAAAAGCGGTGAAACGAACAAATTTTGAACGCCTCACCGCTATATTCTGGAGCAGGATACGGGACTCGAACCCGCCGCCTACTGCTTGGGAAGCAGTCGCTCTACCGGATGAGCTAACCCTGCAAGTGCTCCATTATTGTAACAAAGCAGGGCAGGAATGTCAAGGCTTTTCCGCACGAAATTTGCGGTCAGCTCATTTTGGCCCAAGTCAGGTCCAGCACCGGGAAGAACGGGTCGAATACCAAGTCCCGCACGCCGTTTGCCAGCAGCAGACGTTTCTGCTGCGCCATCAGGGGCACCATGGTGCAACTTTCCAGCAGCTGCCGCTCGCACTGCGCCAACAGAGCGCAACGGTCCTTGCCGGTCTGCTGTGCGCTCAAAGCCAGCCGGTCGGCATAAACGGTATCGGCGTAGCCGGTCAGGCTGCCGCCTTCAGCGGTGAATTGCTGCAGCATCTGATATACGCTGCCGCCCTCGGCACGGATGGGTGCAAGGGCAATGGTGTATTTCCCGGCGGCAATGCGGGCGTCAAACTCGTCCTGCTCTACCTCTTCCACCGAGAAGAACAGGGAACACTCCTTCTGCCATGCGCTGTTGATCTGGTCGGCCAGTTCGCCCAGCCCGGCGTTCTTGGGCAGCAGCAGGGTCACGCCGGAAAAATCCGAGGTCGCCATGCCCTGCCGCGCAGCCAGATACAGAGCCTTTGGCTCCGGGATGGTGGGTAGGGGATTCCCGGCAGTTTCGCGGTAGTCCAGCCCATCCACGGTCAGACCCTCCGGTACAAGCCCCTTTGCAGCGGCGTACAGGCCGCTGGAGGGCACATCGGCGTTTTCCCGGGCAATACCGGCCAGCGCCTGCCGCAGCTGCTGGTTCTGGAACACCGACCCCTCTGCCGCGTTGAACAGCAGCGCCCATGTGGTGTCGGAATAGCTTACCGTCTGTAAGCTGGTGGCTTCGCCGCTCTCGTCCAGCGCGGCAGAGCATTTGCCATCAGCAATGAGCTGGGCCGCGCTCTTGCCGCTGCCGCTGGTGTCCTGCACCAGACGCAGACTGCCGACCAGCGGGCTTTCCACAGTACGGCGCAAAAACAGGCCGTTTGCCGTCCAGTTGTACAGGTAAAAGCTGCCGCTGGCAAGCGTAGTCTTGGCGGTCAGTCCGTAGGTGCCCCGGGTGCTCTCAAAAAAGGCCTCGTCACAGGGGGCTGCACCGGGCATGGCCAGCTTTGCTAAAAAGTTATCGTCCCGCTCGCTCAGCCGGAACACCAACGTCAGCGCCCCATTGGCCGAAACGCCCAGACTGCGTTCATCTGCAAGCCCCGCCAGCACGGCGGCGCTGTTCTGAATGGCGGAGAACTCCACCGCATAGGGCGAGGCAGTCTCGGCATGGAAAATGCGCCGGAACGCAAATACAAAATCCTCGGCGGTAATGTCGTACTCTGTGGCGGCACCCTTGGCGGCAGCGTAGGTCAGGCCGTCCTTCAGGGTAAAGGTGTAGGTCAGCCCGTCTGAGGAGACCGTCCACTTCTCACAGAGCCCCGGCACAAGTTCGCCGTCCGGGTCCTTGCGCACCAGCGTGCCGTACAGATTCTCGCAGGCGATGACATCCGATGCACCGGAGGCTACCTGCGGGTCCAGATTTGCGGGGATGCTGTCCACAAACCAAGTAAAGCTGGCAGAGTTTGTGGAGCTGCCACAGCCGGTCAGAGCAAAAAGAAACGCAGCAGCCAGCACCGCTGCGGTAAAACGCAACCATCGTTTCAAAAAGAATAACCTCATTCCGTTTGTCTTCGCGCAGAAACGGCAAAAAACGCTCTGCAACGACAAGTGTAGCAGAAAGCAGCAGAAAAAACAATTGCCTTTTTGTGAATTTACCGGGCTTTTTGAAGCAGACTATGCAGTTTTCCGTTGCCAATTGCGCGCAAATGGACTATAATGGTACAGCGAAGTGATCCCCGCGCTGCCCGTGCGGCGCGGTGTTATACCATGATCCTATTAGAGGAGGAACTGTTTTTATGCAGAAAGATCAGCAGAAGCTTGCCCAGCTTATTCAGGGCAAAAAAGTCGCCTTTATCGGCGCAGGCGTCAGCCACAAGACCCTCATCAAGGAGTTTGTGGAGTTGGGCGCTCATGTGACTTTGTGCGACCAGAAAAAGAGCGTGGAGGACTTTGGCGATTACGCCGCCACCATCCGGGAGCTGGGCATCGACCTGAGCCTTGGCGAAAACTATCTGGACGGCTTCAAGGGACAGGACATCATCATGCGCACCCCGGGCTTTGTGGGTTACTTTGAAAAGCCCCTGCAGGATGCCATGGCCGCCGGCACCATGGTTACCAGTGAGGTGGAACTGTTCTTCGATTTCTGCCCCTGCGAGATCGTGGCCGTGACTGGCTCGGACGGCAAGACCACCACCACAACCCTTATCTCCAAGTTCTACGAGGCCGCAGGCCGCAAGGTGCACTTGGGCGGCAATATCGGCGCAGCACTGCTGCCCATGCTGCCGGAAGTATCCCCGGAGGATGTGGCTGTGGTGGAACTTTCCAGCTTCCAGCTGATCAGTATGCACGCCAGCCCCAACATTGCGGTGGTCACCAACGTGACCCCGAACCATCTGGATCACCACAAGGATATGCAGGAATACATTGATGCCAAGCGCAATATCCTGCTGTACCAGAAGCAGCCCTGCCGCGCCGTGCTGGGCTATGAAAACGAGATCAGCCGCTCCATGCAGGCAGACTGCAAGGGCAAGCAGGTGTGGTTCACCCGCCTGCACGATACCGACAACGGTGCCTTCCTGCGCAAGGAGGACGGCATGCTCTGCATGGCCGAGGATGGTGTCGTGACCCCCTTCCTTGCCCAGAAGGATGTCAAGCTGCGCGGTCTGCACAACATCGAAAACCTGCTGGCTGCTGCCGCTGCCGTGTGGGGCGAGGTGCCCGTAGAAGCTATCCGTCAGGTGGGCAGCACCTTTACCGGCGTAGAGCACCGCATCGAGCCGGTGCGTACTCTGGACGGCGTGCTGTACTATAACGATTCCATCGGCACCAGCCCCACCCGCACCATCGCCGGTCTGCGCAGCTTTGACCGGAAGGTCATCCTCATCGCGGGCGGCTACGATAAGCACATCCCCTACGAGCCGCTGGCACCGGAGATCATTGCCCACGTCAAAAATCTGGTGCTGATGGGTGCTACTGGCCCCCGCATCGAGCAGGCTGTACGGGAGTGCTCCGGCTTTGACGAAGCCGCGCTGCCCATTCAGCACGCAGACAATATGCAGCACGCTGTAGAACTGGCGCGTGCCGCAGCAAAGCCCGGCGATATCATCATCCTGTCCCCGGCAAGTGCTTCTTTTGACCTGTACCCCAACTTTGAGGTGCGCGGCCGCGAGTTCAAAAAGATCGTCAACGCGCTCAAGTGATCGCACAGGTAAAGGATGCAAAGCGCCGTACCCGGTTCGCGAATGCCTGCCGGGGTCTGCCGGTGCTGGACGCTCTGCTGCCGCTGGACTGTGCGCTCTTTCGCAAAAGTCAGCCGTGGCGGTTCTACGCGGGCCCTACGCTGGCGCTGGAACTTTCCGGCAACACGGCATGGCTGGCCGGGCACGCAAACCCCGCAGAACTGGCAGACTTTTTGTCCTTCTGCGGGTGCGAGAGCGCCATTCTGGACGGGACTGTCTGCCCGCCGCCGGACGGCTGGCACAAGGCGGAAGCACTGACCGTGTTCGGTCTGCCGCAGGCTGGGCCGCTGCCCCTGCCTGCCGTGGACGAAGCTTTGTGGGCGCAGCTGTCCCTCTGCCGGGAAGCACCCGCCGCCCGGGTGGCAGCAGCGCTTTACCCAGCAGACCCCGCCCGGCAGGCAGATTTTTACTCAGAACTGTGCACAAAGCGCAGCCGGGGCAGGGCAGTGGCGTGGACATTGGAGCAGGGGAGTACAGTCGTCTGCACCGTGGGCGCTTATGCCCTGTGCAATGGGCAGGCATATATGGCCTGTGGGCAGACCGCAGAGCCGCTGCGGGGCAAAGGCATCGGCGGGCGGCTCATTGTGGAAATGGCAAACAGCCTTGCCGCCGAAGGGCTGCGCCCGGTGTTCCTCTGTGCACCGGAGCGGGTGCGGTTTTATACCCGCCTTGGCTTTGCAAAACAGGCAGAGTACGCCCGCTATGTGCCCGAGAAATGCTAAAGCTTCTTGCACAAAGAACCCAATAATAACAGGAAGGAACTATCACGTTATAATGTCGATTCTGAACCACTTTTTTGATTATAAGCCCGAGGTGCTGGCGCTGGACGAAAAGGCCATGGAGCTGTGCCAACCCTACTTCCGCCAGATGGAGGAGATCCGGGATTTCAACCAGCTGAAAATGCTCAAGGCCTTTGCCGATACCCAGATGTCCTCCACCGATATGCTGGGCACCACCGGCTACGGCCTGTGGGATACCGGCCGTGCCAAGCTGGAGCAGATCTTTGCGCAGGTCATGGGCGCAGAGGATGCACTGGTGCGCAGCCAGTTCCAGAGCGGCACCCACACGCTGGCGGTGGCGCTGTTCGGTCTGCTACGGGCAGGGGACACCCTGCTGGCCGCCACCGGCCGCCCCTACGATACGCTGGAGGGCGTCATTGGTCTGGACGGCAAGGGCAAGGGCACCGGTACCCTGATGGACTACGGCGTAAACTATGACGAAGCCCCCCTTAAAGCAGACTTCACCCCGGACTACGACCTGATCGCCAAAAAAGCCCCTGGTGCAAAGGTATGCCACATCCAGCGCAGCCGCGGCTATTTACAGCGCAACGCCTTTGATCTGGCTACCATCCGCAAAATTGCCGATACCGCCCGCGCCGCAAACCCGGAGATCATCATTTTTGTGGACAACTGCTACGGCGAGTTCACCCAGACGCAGGAGCCCTGTCAGGTGGGCGCGGATATCGCAGTGGGCAGCCTGATCAAGAACCCCGGCGGCGGCATTGCTCCCACCGGCGGCTACATCGTGGGTCGCAAGGATCTGGTGGAACTGTGCGCTTACCGCCTGAACGCCCCCGGCCTTGGCAAGGAGCTGGGCTGCACGCTGGAGACCCCCCGGGATATGTATCTGGGCTTCTACTACGCTCCCGGCGTGGTGTGCGAGGCCATCAAGACCGCCATCTATGCCCAGTGTATGCTGGAGCTGCTGGGCAAAAAGCCCATCCCACGCTACTGCGAGGCTCACAACGATATCGTCACCTGCTTTGATGCCGGTACGGCAGAGGCGCTCATCGGCTTCTGTCAGGGCATTCAGGCTGCCAGCCCCGTGGACAGCTACGCCGCCCCGGAACCCAGCCCGGAGCCGGGCTACACCGACGAGGTGGTCATGGCCAGCGGCAGCTTTACGCAGGGCAGCACCATCGAGCTTTCCTGCGACGGTCCTCTGCGCGCCCCTTATACCTGTTATTTGCAGGGCGGCTTGAACTTTGCCGCCAGCCGCGCCGGTGTGCTGCTGGCTGTCCAGAAAGCTTATTTTAAGGAGTAATGTTTGCCCTGCGGGCAGGATATCATTATAACAAAAGGAGCTATCGCACAACACGCTGCGATAGCTCCTTTTTTCCCTCTATACACAAAGTAACACACAAATAAACGCTTACACGGCACGGGCCTGCATGGCGGGGATCGGCTCGATCATAGCCGGGTGCATCCCTTCGCGGTAGTCCAGATCTCCCTGATCCAGACCACGCAGCAGCACCTCTGCGGTAGCAATGTTGGTGGCAATGGGTACGCTGTGCATATCGCACAGGCGCAGCAGATTCTGCTCGGTCAGGCTGGCGGCATCAGCCTTCAGCGGGTCGCGGAAGAACAGCACCAGATCCACCTCATCGCAGGCAACGCGGGAGGTGATCTGCTGTACACCGCCCAGCTTGCCGGAGAGGTAGCAATGCACCGGCAGACCAGTAGTCTGCGCAAGCATCCGGCCGGTGGTACCGGTGGCGATAACATTATTGCGGGAAAGGATGGCACTGTAAGCGGTACAGAACTGCAGAGCCAGTTCTTTGCGGGAATCGTGGGCAAGAATTGCGATCGTCATAGGATGCTCTCTCCTTTACTTATTTTTACATAGTACCAGTTGTGATGTACGAATTTTTGAAGTTCTGTGAAACGAGAGTGAAATCGATATCAAACCTTACACTATAGTTTTACCGCACAGAAAACGCTCTGTCAAGAGAAAATTTTGCTTTTTTAACCTATAAAAACATAAAAGTACTACTTTTACATTGTGAGAAACGGCGAATTCTTGGATACATACCACCATCCAAGAAAATCCGTTTTCTGGAAAAAGTGAAATATTTTTCACTTTTTCACTTGAATCGAAATACAGTCCATCCCAATAAAACAAAAATACAGGCCAAAGCAGCTTGCATCGGCCTGTACAGGAAATTTTTTTCAACTGTGAAAAACTTGCTCTGCCGCGCCCGCAGGCCGGACAGAATTGTAAAAAAATTATGAAGAAGCTGGGGCAGGGGAGATCACCGGATCTGCCCATCACCGTGAATGATGTACTTGTAGCTGCAAAGCTCCTCCAGCCCCATGGGCCCCCGGGCGTGCAGCTTCTGGGTAGAGATGCCCATCTCACAGCCCAGACCAAACTCGCCGCCGTCGGTAAAGCGGGTGGAGCAGTTCACATACACAGCGGCGCTGTCTACCGCAGCGGTGAACCGGCCGTTTTCAATGGCCGGTGCGCCGGTTCCATCCACGATGCGGACATTTTTCAGATAGGTGCGTGACATGATTGATGCTCCTTTCAAATTTCTTTCCGTTCTTAGCAGCAAATCACTTGCTCTTCATATACTGTAATAAATTTTATTATATACTGAATTTTTATCATGTCAATGTCTGATTCCTACTATATCTCCCTTTTATTTTTGTTTCTTTTTCATAAATAAACTCTTTTTTTGCAAAAAAGGTTGTGCGCCATTTTCGTTTGTGATATTTTGAATTTAACAGGCTTTCAGGAAAGGAAGATGTTATGGAACAGACAGAAATCGTGTTGACTCCCGCGGAGCGGCTGATCCTGAACTCTTACCGGGATCTGGTGTGCGGTCTGGAGGATTATCTGGGCATAGGATATGAGATCGTGCTGCACAGCCTGGAGTCCATGGAGCACTCTGTCATTGCCATCGCCAATGGGCACTATACAAATCGTCACGAGGGTTCTCCCATTACTGATCTGGCCCTGGATAT
>OGXH01003150.1_pt1 | contig 10827 bp, 9 predicted proteins | sample 1576241 | NCBI WGS metagenome assembly OGXH01 (sample SAMEA3541529, study PRJEB24748) | human gut metagenome | biome: human gut; feature: human-associated habitat; material: faeces | place: China | collected 2012
CCGACCTGCAAAAAGCGGCGCTGAAGGCCATGGCGGAGCAGTAATCATAAAAACATTGCTCAGACCTTTCTCAACGGCTGAATCCTCTCCACGACTGGGCCTTCATCGGGAAATTCTTCCAGTCGAGGCATTTCCGGCCTCATAAAATCCTCTCCCCCGCATATACATGTACAGCAGATGCAAAATCCGGGGGAGTTGTTGCTGTGTGAAAGGGAATATCGAGGAACGGGCCTGTCAGCTGGCCCTTTACATCATAGAGAACCGGACCACGGTCCGCGCGGCGGCACAGAAGTTCGGGATCAGCAAGTCCACGGTCCATATGGATATAATAATTTAGAACGGTTTATCTGGACGATAGTTTAACTGACTAAAAAATAGATATAAGATTGTAAGAGCGCCCGCTAACCAGGGGGCTATTGGGAATATATTTTAAAGCTGCCATATGAATTAGAGAGCCTCCTGTGCGTTGCATTTCGTTTGCGCCGCACAGGAGGCTCATTAAAATTTTATACTTCGTATATTCGTATAACTTTAAGAGTATATATTGGAATAAAAAGAAGACCTAGTATTTAATAAAACTGCCAAACGCCAGATTTCTTGTTAGCAATCTAGGTTTACTCTTTTTCCCTCCTCAGCCGATTGATAAGCTGCATATACAATGCGTGCTGTATCGTACGCCAGTGAGAATCCAGAATCCGGAATCATGTCATATGCGATCGAGTCCATAAAATTCTGCAGTTCGCCAGTATAACCACGGACAAATTCATCATTGACCCAAGCTTTATTCCATCCAGTTTTATGCTTCATGAACTGCGAAATTTCGATATCCTCCAAGCCATCGTCATCCATAAAATAGCTCTCAAGCATATTTGTTGGAGTAATATTACATACAAGAGCACTGTCACTGCTGTATACATTGATATAATTTTGCGAGCCTCCCAATACGGTGTCCGAAGCGATGGCCAACGCTTTCGTTCCATCAGAAAATGTGATCGTTACATTACTGTAATCTTCCACATCCTCAGGCTTTACCAGAAGATGACGCTTATCTTCTGGCAGCAGGCAGTCAGTGGTCACACCACAATCCGCTACAACGCTGGTCACCCGGATATTTTCTCCCCGCGCTTTTGCCTCCTGCTGCTTTAGCCAAAGCATTCCGCCAATTGGATGGCAGCCGTTTCGCATTAAGATTCCGCCGCCAGTCCCGCTCCATTTTCCAGCCAAGGGAGAACTGCTACCATTAAGGCTCAATTCTCCGCGCATATATAAAATCTTACTCTTCTTTGCTCGAAGCATTTGGGCCGCACGCTGCACTGGCGGCGCATAGACAAAGTTTTCCGCATACATAAACTTTCTTCCGCTACTCTCTACCACGGCTTTCAGACTGTCCATGTCCCGCATGACTTCCCGGTACATGACAGATTTAGGTGTGTTCTTACCTACATTCAGTTCGCCTTTCTGTCCGAAATATCCGGTCAGTGGCTTTTCGCAGATCACATGCTTCCCTGCTTGGAGCGCTTGAATAGCCATTGTACAGTGGAGAAACGGAGGAGTCACGATATCGATCACATCAATTTCCGGATCTGAAAGCATTTCCTCATAGTCGGAGATTGCCTGTTCATATCCAAACGAATCCTTGACTTTCTCTGCGGCATCCAGTCGAACATCACAAATCGTCTTCAGACGGATTTCCAGTCCACAAACACGCTGAAATCCACTTGCGTGAAGTCCTGCCGCATAGCCAGCACCGATCGTACCAATGGTTACAGTTTTTTTCTGAAACATATCATAGCCTCCATTTAAGATGAATAACCGGCAGCTTTCAGGTACGCATCCAACAATTCAGGGTCAATGCTCTCTTTCATACGCTCAATCGCCTTATCCAGAGTAGCATCCCTCAAGAACTCACGCATGCCATCAATCTGATCGAAGTCAATAAAAGTCATTCCCTGCTCCTGAAGGAATTGCAGATCATCTGCGTTGGACTCATCCGCAACTTGCTGGGAATAAGGCAGCAATTCCTCAGAAACCCGCATGATCATTTCCTGATATTCCGCAGGCAAAGCATCAAATGTGGATTTTCCAATGAAAATCACATTGCACTGGGGAACATGGTTGGAATTTGTCACATACTTCTGAACCTCATAGAATTTGGAGGCCACTGTTGTACGATAAGGATTCTCCTGTGCTTCCAGCAATCCTTGCTGGAGGGACAGATACAGCTCAGAAAATGCCAGGGGTGTGGGAGCCAAAGTGGCATCTGTCCAGAATTCAATATGGTTGGGATTGTCCTGTACGCGCATCTGCATACCGGCCAAATCCTCCGGGCTTTTAATTTCTCTGTTGGTAGGGATGCGGCGGAAGCCCTGATCTGCCACTACCAGCAGTTCCAGATTCTGCTCCACAAACTTTTCTTTCAGCAGGGAATCGAAGGTTTCGTCTGAAAGGGCGGTTCTGATATCCTCCACATTGTCAAAGAGGAATGGAAGATCGGCAACGCCGCAGTCGGCAACTGTATTGGTTACAGAGGCAGTATTTGTACACTGCATCGTCATATCACCCTGAATGACGCTTAGAATCATCTCAGAGTCGCTGCCCATCTGTCCATTAGGAAAAATGTTTACTGTAATCTTCCCGCCACTGTACTCTTCCAGTTTTTCTTTGATGCGCAGGCACATGGCGTGGTTCCAGGACCCGGAATATCCGCGTCCGGCGCTGCGCCGAGACAGCTTCCTGAACCTCAATGGTTCGTGGTCGTACGCCATTACGGCGGATGAAGCCCTGCCCCATGCGTGGGACGGCGAAATCCTCGTGCCGTATTCGCCGGAGACGGCAGCTTCGGGCGTTCGGCGGACGCTTCAGCCGAATCAGTGGCTGCACTATCAGCGCATGTTTACGCCGCCGGATGGGGTTGGCGGGCGCGTGCTGCTGCATTTCGGCGCGGTGGACAATGACTGCGTGATTCTCGTCAATCATCGGGAGGTCGGGCGGCACAGCGGCGGCTACTGGCCGTTTTCGCTGGATATCACCGACTATTTGCAGGACGGCAAAAATACGCTGCATGTCGCCGTGCAGGATGCGTCCGACTGCGGCATTCAGGCGCGCGGCAAGCAGAAACTGACCCCCGGCGGCATGTTCTATCCCGCGCAGAGCGGCATTTGGCAGACCGTCTGGCTGGAACGCGTGCCGGGCTGCTATGTGCAGGAGCTGACGATTACGCCGGACGTGCCGACGCGCACGGTTCGTTTTGCCGTCTCCGTCAGTTCCGACTGCCTTGTGTCCTTTCGCGTGACCGCAGACGGCAGGGAAGTCGCTATGGCACGGAACACGGCGGTTCATAATTCTGCGAGTGTTACATTGAAACTGCCGGAAGAGGCGCTGCACTGCTGGTCGCCGGACGATCCGTTCCTCTACGATGTGGAAATTTCACTGCCGGAGGACAAGGTGGAAAGCTACTTTGCCATGCGGCAGTGGACGTGTCAGCCGGATGCGCGCGGCATTCCTCGCTTCTGCCTGAACGGTCAGCCGATTCTGCTCAACGGTCTGCTGGATCAGGGCTACTGGGTGGAGGGGCTGTACACGCCGCCGTCGGACGAAGCAGTGGTGAACGAATTGCAGCGCGTGAAGGCACTGGGTTTCAACCTCCTGCGCAAGCACGCAAAAATCGAACCGCAGCGATGGTATTATCACTGTGACCGGCTGGGGCTGATTGTCTGGCAGGATTTTGTCAGCGGCGGCACACCCATGAAGTCGTGGTATGTGACGTACTTGGCGAACGTGCTGCTGCCAGTCCTGCGGCATTTCCCAGATGTCGGGCTGTTCCGGCATCTGCTGTCGCGCCCAAATGAAGCAAGCCGGACACTTTTCCTCCGCGAAATGTCGGACACGGTGAATACGCTGTACCATCATCCGTGCATTGCGCTGTGGGTGCCGTTCAACGAAGGCTGGGGGCAGTTCAACGCACGTCAGGTGACGGAAATTCTCCGCCGGATGGATGCGACGCGCCTGATTGACCAAGCGAGCGGCTGGTTTGACCAAGGCGGCGGCGATGTGTACTCCATGCACAACTATTTCTATCCGCTGAAAGTGCGGAAGCATCGGCGCGTAACGGCGCTGACGGAGTACGGCGGCATTGCGTACCCCATGCCCGGCCACTGTACGCACGAGAAGTCGTATGGCTATGGCACAGCGGAAAGTCGGGAGGATTTAACCGCGCGCTATCGCCAATTGCAGCTGGAAACGGTACTGCCGCAGCTGCAAAAGGGGCTGTCCGCGCTGGTGTACACGCAGGTCAGCGACGTGGAGGAGGAAATCAACGGCATTTTCACCTACGACCGCGAGGAGGTCAAGCCGGACGAAACCGCTGTTCGGGAAATCAACGCTGCATTGGCGGTGGAGTTTGCCCGCTGCACCCGCAAAAAACCATAAACGCAAAAAATCGCCGTACCGGATTGATTTTCCGATACGGCGTTTGCTTTATGTGATTAAGCATCCAGATGCTTGTCCGTGTCATCCGCATTTTCCGTTGATTTCGGTGCGCCATCCGCCGCCTCATACGGCTGGACGGTATCCTGCCTCTGCTTCTTGCGGCGGTCGCCCAGCACAATCGGGTATGCGCCCAGCGCGCCAAACAGCATCCCCAACGCGAGGTTCTTCACGATCTCCGTTTGGATGTCCTGCTCCATGAACATGCTTTGCACATACGCTTCAACCGTCGGGCCATACTTCTGAATCCGAGCCTGTTCAAACGTGTTCATTTCCGAAATCTGCTGATTGTAGCTTTGTACCATGATTACTGTTGCCGTTCCTACCGTACCGACGCAAATCGACAGAATCAGCATTACGATAATCGTGATGGCCTTTGCCTTGCCGGGCCGACCGTGCAGCAGATCATAGCCCTTGCCCGCCAAGAATGCCGTCAGCCACGCGACGATGCTTGCGACGTACCCCCATACGCCGACCAGCACCCACAGCGCCGTACCGATGAGCGCACCCAAGAGGGCGCCGAGAATGCCGGTCAGCAGATTGCCCTGCTTCTCCTCGTAAATCGACTCCTGATTTTCCACCGTGCTTTCCTCCCTTTCGCGTTTTCCACAAGATGTTTTCATTATATCGGGGAACGGCTCCCGTGTCAAGTGTCAATCCGCCTGCAGCACCTGCGCCAGCGCCTCCTTCGTGATGTCCCAGCGGAAGCCGCGCCGCGCCAGCATCGCTGCAATGCGCTGATACGTCTTGCGCGGATCCTCGTCGGGCTTCGCGCGCGCCGCTGCTTTTTCCGCCAGTGCAATCGCGTCCGCCAGCTGGGCATCCTCGCCAATCGCGGATAGGGCTTCCTCAGCCTCATCCGCATCGATACCCTTGCGCCGCAGTTCTTGCGCAATACGGCTGCGTCCCAGCTTGCGCCCCGAACGTGCCTCGACCCATTGCCGCGCAAAGTCCGCATCGTTGAGCAAATGCTCACGCTCCAGCTTGTACAGCACCATCTCCACCGTGCAGGGACGATAGCCGACCCGAAGCAGTTTCTGTTCGATTTCATGCTTGCTGTGCGCGCGCGCCGCAAGGCAGGCAACTGCCCGATCCAGCGCATGACGGTATTGCCGCACCATCAGCCAATTGTCGTATTCTTCCAGATTGATGGGCTGACCCTCCGTCAGCGGCCGTTCGCGGAAGAGCGAAAGCGGTACGACGATCGTCTCCTGCTCACTGATGACAATCTGCATTTTGCCGCGCTGGCGGCTGATGCGCGTGATTATGTCCATGATGGCATCTCCTGTTTCAGCGCCCATTGCAGCACATCGCGGTTGACCAGCCCCAGCCGCCCAGTTCGTGCCTCGCTTGCGCCGCCGTTGAGGAACACGACCGCGCGTCCCGTTTCTTCCTCGATGAATGCGCCGTCCACGCAGCCATACGCGAATCCTTGATGCCCCAGCAGCTGGCGCGGCGAAATCTCCGGGCGATTGAGGATGACCAGCCCCAGCCCGTAGGTGCGCGTCGGGGTTGCGGACTGCCGGCGCGTCATTTCCTGCATGAGACTTTCGCCGATAAGACGCGTTTCGTCCATCGTGCCGCGCTGATAAATAAGCGTCAGCATCTGCAAAACAGACCGACCGTCGGTATACATTGCTCCTGCCGTATGCCCGTAATGGCATAGCGAATTCGGCTTTTGCAGCGGATGCCGCCCAAGCGCCGTCACGCGAAGCTCCTGACCCGCGCGATAAGGCAGCACGCGCGTAATCGGCATGATTTCCGCCTCGTTCAGCATAGAAGCATCGAGCGTCGCGCGCATGTGCAGCGGACGGAACAGCATTTCCTGAAACAGCGGCTCAATACACAGCCCCGTCTGCTGTTCCAGAATGCATCCCAGCAGCCCAAAGCCGAAGTTGGAATAAATCAGCTGCTGACCGGGCGCACAGGCGCGAATCTCCGGCTGACGCAGCAGTTCCGTGTACGGCTTGCCCTCTTTCAGGCAATCGTCCAGTATCGGCAGGTCACGCAGACCCGACGTGTGGCAAAGCAAATGCCGCACGGTTACGCCGGAGAGCGCAGGGGCTTTTTCGCCGTCCGGCAATAGGGAAGCTGCCTCGCTGTCCAGCGCAAACAGTCCGTTGTCAATGCAGCGGAGTGTCACGAGTGCCGTCGCCATCTTCGTGATCGATGCGACGCGGTAGCGCGTGTTCTCCTGCGCCAGATGCTCTGGATTCGCCGTTGATGTGTCGCAGAGGGCGCAATTCGCCCCATTCTGCAGCAGCAGCGACGCGCCGAACACATGGTGCTTCGCCAGAATCCGTTCATAGTTCGGAAGACTCGTCAGCGGATGCCCGGATGCGTGGTGTGTCATCTGCCCGCGGCTGCGCGGTGCCAGAATCGGCAGCGCCGCGCGGTAGAGCAGGTTCTTCGCTGGTGTCGTCGGCATAGTTATCCCTCTCTCTGCGGATTTTTCCGCGCGAATGTGCCAATCAGCAGCCAAATCAGCCCGACCGCCGCGAGCGTGATGCTGACAATCTGGCTGATGCGAATGCTGCCGGAATACAGGCTGTCCATCCGCAGCCCCTCGATGACCGCGCGCCCGATGCCGTACATGAGCATGTAGACCGCCAGCAGTTGCCCGTTCCACCGCTTGCGCTTCCGCACGCCGAACCACAGGACGAGGAAAATCAGCACATCGACACACGATTCATAGAAGAACGTCGCCATATGCCACTCGTAGCCTGAATCGACCGGAATCAGAACCGCCGCCGGGAAAAACTGCCACTGCGGATTCGTAATCAGCCGCCCGTAGGCCTCCATATTGAAGTAGTTGCCCCAGCGCCCGATGCCTTGCCCCAGCGCAAGCGCCGGAACAAGAATGTCCGCTAACTGAAGCAGCGGCATATGCCGCACGGCACAGAAAAGCAGCAGCGCAATCGCTCCGCCAAGGATGCCGCCGTAGATGGCGAGTCCACCTTCCCAGATGCGCAGAATCCGCAGCGGGTCGGCGGCGAACACGTCCCACGAGAACGCGACGTAGTACAGGCGCGCACCAACAATGGCGGATGGAATCAGGCACAGCGCGAGGTCAATTGCCAAATCAGCGGGCAGTTTCAGCCGCTTCTGTTCGTGACCGCACAGGAAAAGGCCAATCACAATCGCGCTGACAATCAGCACGCTGTACCACGGCACTGACCCAAAAGCATAGCGGCTTGCGGGCATTGCTCCCATTTCGTTTCCTCCTAATAGACCCGGAAAATGAACCGGCTTGTTCTATTATAATATGCCCGGAATTGGCTGTCAAGCATACTGAATTCAGCGCTTTTTCCCATATCGCCGCACGCCGATTTCATCGTTGTCGTAACAGCCAAGGGACACCGCATCGTTGCCAAGCCGCTGCCGCAGCTTCGCCACTGCCGCCTCCACTTTTTCCTGCTTTTCCAGACCGACCGTCGGTTCTTTTTCTGCATTACCGACCGAAGTACACAAATCAAACAGGCTCAGCTGCTCCGTATATGCCTCGTTTTCACCGGACAGATGCGATACGCCGACAGTGATCGACCGAACAGGCGACTTCGCCGAAACCGACCAGTGGTCTGTAATCAGCTGCATCGTCACCGTGCGGATTTCCTGCTGCAAATACGTCGGGTGCGGCAGGGTAACTTGGTGGGACAGGGTGTGCAGCGTCGGCGCTTTGAGCGTCACGCTGATGACGCTGCCTTTCAACCCGCTTTGCCGCAGTGTCGCCGCGATTTCATCCACCAGCACGGACACACCGCAGCGCACTTCCTCCATGTTGACCAAATCGCGCCGAAAGGTCATGCCGCGGCTGACGGACTTCACTTCTTGTCTGTCCTCATAGCGCCGAACCGGGCTGTCATCCAAGCCGTTCGCGTACAGCCACAGCTGCTCGCCGGACTTGCCAAGCATCCTCCTTAAGTCTGCGCGGGAACGCGCCGCCAGTTCGCCGATGGTGCGGATGCCGTGGCGTGCCATCGTCTGCACGGACGCGCGACCGGCATAGAGCATCGTCGCGACGGGCAGCGGGTAGAGCATTTCTTGATAGTTCTCGCGGAAAATCAGTGTCGTCGCGTCCGGCTTACGGTAGTCGCTGCCCATTTTCGCAAACACTTTGCAGAACGACACGCCCACGGAAATGGTGATGCCGATTTCCTCCCGCACGCGCCGCCGGAGCAAATCCGCCAGTTCGCGCGGGGACAGCCCATAGAATCCCGGCGCGCCTGTCATGTCCAGATATGATTCGTCAATCGAAGCAGGCTCCACGAAATCCGTATATTCGCGGAAAATGGCATTCATGCGCTGTGACACGCGCGCGTACTCGTCGTGATGCGGCGGAACGAAGAGGATGTTTGGACATTTCTGCCGCGCTTGCCAGATGGTGTCCGTCGTCTTGACACCCGCTTTCTTTGCCAGCTCGTTCTTCGCCACGACGATGCCGCAGCGGTCTTTCGGGTCGCCAGCGACCGCCATCGGTACATCCCGCCATTCAGGATGCTCTATGCACTCGCAGGAAGCGAAAAAGTTGTTGCCGTCACAGTGAAAAATCAGCCGTCCCGCCATCAGTACACCTCCTTTTCCGTCCTATTGTACGGCTATTATAGCACGTCTGTTTGCATTTGAAAAGGCGAACAGCGCAAAAAAGCACCCTCCCGCCGTCAAGCGAGAGGATGCGTCAAGTTATTTCTTCGTATTCGTTTCTTCCAACAGGCGCAGCACTTCGCCGAAGTATGTCTCCACTTCTTCGTCGGTCAGCTTCATTGCCTTTTGCAGCATTTCCGGAATCTTCTTCGGGCGCACGCGTGCGTAATACTCCGTCGCGCTGATGTTTTTCTGCCAGTTGCTGAGCTTCATGTTCTTCCAGCGCGCAATATGGCGCGGCAGAATCGGCTCCAATACGTCGATAACCTCGTTGAAGTGCGCCTCGACATCCGGCCACTGGAAGTGCTTTTCCAGAATTTCCGCCACGCGCGTGAGAAATTTCGCCTTCATTTCCGGCACGGCGAGCAGCGCATTGAGCGGCTCGTGCCGGAAGCCTTGAATCTTCGCGGTGACGGGTTTGATATAGTATTCCAGCGGTGTTTTATCCAGATTCCGCCAGCACGCTTCCACGTCGAACAGCAGATACTTCCACTTGCCGCCCGGCACGCGGTATACGCGCACGTTCGTGAAGTCCACATTGCCCAATATGATTTCGTACGCAGCGTGGATGAACAGGCTGTCCACGTCCAGCCGGTCGGTGACGTACTGCAGGTTTTCCGGGTCGTTCAGATCGTTTTTCTTGCAGAAATCCGCCAGTTCCAGCCAATCCTCGTTGCTACCGTTCTGCGTGAAGCGGTCTGTGCCGGTGCGGGCGAGAATATCGATGCTGTCAATGTCCTTTTCGTCCGTCACGCCCTCGTACTGCGCGATGAAATACTTGTTGATTTTCTCGCGCAGGTTGTAGTGCCCCCAGTACTGTCCATTGATGTACACCTGAATCACGACGTGGTCTTGGTACAGAATCCCTTCGCCTTCCGCCAGCGACGATGCCACAATGTCGCGCAGACGGGTTGCGTATGTATCAGAATTGGCGGCACGGAGCAGAATGGACTTGTAGGAATCGTAGTCGCGCGTCGGGAAGGGGTTGAAGGCAAAGCGGTCGTTGCCGTACGCCTTGCGGGCGTAGAGAGCAATCGACTTCTGGGCGTTGATGCGCGCGGAATGCCCGGAGCAGGTGAATGTGCCCATTTGGTTGATTTCACACATGCCGTCACCCGTGAAATACTCGATGTTGATGGGGTATTCAAGCTCCTTGTCATAGTTGGGGATGCTGCCTGTGCCCTTGACCAGCGCACCAGTTTTCTTGTTGAACAGGTAATCCTCGTCCGTAATCAAGGAGACAATCGGCGTCGCGGGGTCGTCGTTGATGAAGTACGTCGCGCTGACCGTGGGCGACGGGACGAGTTCGGGCTGAAACGCACGAATCCGAACGACGGTCGTTTCCTTGATGGTCAAGCCATCCGCCGGGAACTCCTTCGACTTCGCGTTCGGGGTGGAGCCGTCCGTGGTGTAGCGCAATGTTGCGCCGGACAGCACCGAGTGCGCCATGACGATCACGCTGTCCGTGTAGAAGCCGCCCGCCGTGTCCAACACAGGCGCATCCACCCGTCCGGAATAGATGGTCGCATCGTTCTTCTTGCCGCGCGTCGCGTTCTCGAAGAAGCCGTAGGTTGCTCCGTCATCGGTTGTACCGTAGCTCACGCAGCCGTACTGCTGGGGATATTTCAGCTTTTGCAATTGATTGCCGTCCGCGTCCGAAAGATAGATGCTTTCGCCGGACGAACTGAGCGCGAACGTCGC
>OGXH01003159.1_pt1 | contig 10809 bp, 10 predicted proteins | sample 1576241 | NCBI WGS metagenome assembly OGXH01 (sample SAMEA3541529, study PRJEB24748) | human gut metagenome | biome: human gut; feature: human-associated habitat; material: faeces | place: China | collected 2012
TAGCGAAACAAAGTGTTCGCCAGTGAGGAACAATATGTTTCAACGGTTGAAACGAATAGTTTTCATACGGTGGAACAGACAGTTTCACTTGATGGTACTTTAAGTTCCACCCTGGGAACTTCCCTAAAAACCCGCTCTCCAAATCATGAAAGGCAGAATGATATTCAAATTCTCCCGCTTTTTCCTATCTTTGCTGCATGAAAGCAGAATTAAAAGAAAACGGTGGATTACCGGCGCGTATACTTTGGACGCTTGCTATCGTAGCAGGTATCTCGGTAGCCAATTTGTACTACAACCAGCCCTTGCTGAACGTAATACGCCACGAGTTGGGCGTATCAGAATTCAAGACCAACCTCATTGCCATGATAACGCAAATAGGTTATGCCCTCGGCTTGCTGTTCATTGTACCGTTAGGCGACCTGTACCACCGGAAGAAGATTATTCTGACGAACTTCACTCTACTGATATTTTCGCTCATCGCCATAGCCGCCGCACCCAACATCTACATAATATGGGGAGCGTCGTTCGTTACCGGCGTCTGCTCCATGATACCGCAAATCTTCGTACCGATAGCCTCGCAATTCTCCCGTCCGGAGAATAAAGGGCGTAACGTAGGCGTTGTCATATCCGGTCTGCTTACCGGCATACTCGCCTCACGCGTTATCAGCGGCTTTGTCGGCGAAGTATTGGGATGGCGCGAAATGTATTTCATCGCAGCAGGCATGATGCTGTTATGTGCCATTGCCGTACTGAAAGTGCTGCCGGATATACGGCCTACATTTCAGGGAAAGTACAGCGACCTGATGAAATCCTTGTTTTCCCTTATCAAAGATTATCCGGCCTTACGCATCTACTCCGTACGCGCAGGCGTTGCATTCGGCTCTTTCCTCGCAATGTGGTCGTGCCTCGCTTTCAAAATGGGAGAAGCCCCTTTTTATGCCAACAGTGATGTTATCGGAATTTTGGGGCTGTGCGGAATAGCCGGTGCATTAACCGCATCCTTCGTAGGAAAATATGTGAAGAAGGTCGGAATACGTAACTTCAACTTCATAGGCTGCGGGCTAATCCTGCTGGCATGGGCTTCACTCTATTTCTGCGGCAGCACCTACGCAGGTATCATCGCGGGCGTTGTACTGATTGACATCGGCATGCAGTGTATCCAGCTCAGTAATCAAACCAGCATATTCGATATTTGCCCTTCAGCGTCCAACCGGGTAAACACAATTTTCATGACGACCTACTTCATAGGCGGTTCATTGGGGACTTTCCTCGCCGGCAGTTGTTGGCAAGCGTGGGGCTGGGCCGGTGTAGCCGGTATAGGAACTGCCTTAACCATGCTGTCTCTCCTGATTACTATTTACAACAAAGAGAAATAAAACAAGTATTACCACTTCACAAACTTGTATATATCATCCATTAATTTGCAAATAACTTGAAAAATAGTTGTATATTCTGTTTTCATATCGTATTTTTGCGGTGTATTAGACATATAACCCCAAAAAGAACTCTGCAATATGGACAAGAAGTGGATTATCGCTGCCTTTATCGCAATATTCGCATTAAGCAGCTGCCTTGAAAAAGAAGTTTATCAAGGGCCCGAAGAGGATGAAAAAGAATTTAATGACTTTGACTTTTCCACTGTTCAATCAGCGACGAGTCTTGAAGTGAGCTATGCCAACAGTGGGGTAAAAGCCAATGTGTATTTTGAAGTGTACGATGAGATACCTGTCGAACAAGATGAATATACATATACCAAAAAGACAAATGTCACCCCGCTCTTTGCAGCATATACTGCCGATAACAGCGTTTATAAAGGTACTATCGACCTGCCGGCCTATTTGCAAAAAGTATATATCTATACTCCGGCATTCTTTGCGCAAACCCTTATTGAAGCAGATGTGACGAACGGAAGCATCCAGGCATCGGACAGCGCCCCTGCAAAAGAAGCGGAAACCCGGACCACACCTACTCTCCGGGAGTATGACAGCTACATGGCGACTTCCTTCCGGGAAACTCCCGGTAAATATCAAGGTAACCGCTGGAAAACGTGGTTAGGAGAATACAACCGAAGAAGAAACGGAGAAATCGACTATCAGTATCAAGGCGATTTAGCCGCAACTTGGCGGGATGGCTTATACACAATACATTCTCAAGTTATCAATGTCAACAAAGATTGTCCGGAGGAACTCAAATGCTATTCGGACATATCCATCGACAAAGACGCAGAGATTGCATTAACATTCTTGGGACAAAATACCTGCTGGAACTGCTCTATGGGCTATTACTACTATAAAGCGACGGAAACACCTCCGGCAAGTCTGGAAGATGCCGACGTTATCATGCTTTTCCCGAATACACAAGACGGTTATTGGATTAACAATCCGAGCGCCGCACGCCGTACAGCCGGTGTAGACCGCCTCACAGCCGTCAAATTAATGTATTACCCGCACATAGCCGACGGTAGCCGAGAGGATGCCACAACTGTTTTTCCCGCAGGTTATAAGGTGGGACTTGTCATTGCCAACAACGCATGGAGCAACCGAGTGAGCGGATTCGATGACGACAAGCGCTACCGTGCCGCCACTTCCCAGGGATTAAGCGTTGACAATTCCGGGAATGCCTTTGACGCCCCGCGTACCGCCGCCTACTCATATAACGGTTTTGTCATGGTTTCTTTTGAAGACCATATAAACGACAATAACTTCAGCGACATCGTTGTGGCCTTAAAATCCAATCCGGTAGGCGCTATCGAGGTAGATCCCGATGTAGACCCGGACAATAACCGGACTACAACGGAAATACTGAAAGGCATTTATGCTTTTGAAGATCTCTGGCCTAATAAGGGAGACTACGATATGAACGACGTCATCGTCCGTTATAACTACGAAAAGACTTTCGACAAGGACAATCAAATCTACGCCGAGTCCTTCATCTTCAAAACATTCCAGAACTATGCGGGAAATACGAACGGACTGGCATTTCAACTCGTCGGAAGCGGAAATACCTCTTCCGTCACCGGTTTCATCCGCAGGCCGGGAGAAACGGAATTCAGTGAAACCAACTTTGTTTACGAAGAAGACGACCATGTTTACATTCTCACAGAAGACGTAAAGGAGAATATGGGAACCGAATATAAGGTGACCTTAAAATACGACTCCCCTGCCGGCGCAGCATCGGAAGCCCGGCCTTTCATCTTCAAGAATGAAGCGGACGGCAAACGTTGGGAAGTGCATATTCCGAAAGAACATCCGACCTCCAAAATGGATATGTCCTATTTCCAAATAAGAGATGACGCTTCCAATCCGGAGCAAAACATCTACTACGTGCGCCCCGGCAACTATCCTTTCGCGTTCTTCCTAAGCGGAGCCAATGAAACAGACATTAGCAAACTGCTGGATATCAAGAACGAAAAAACGCCTATCGACCAATTATATAGCGGATACTCCGGATGGGGAACCAGCAACGGCAAGGAAAAACAAGACTGGTACAAGAAGTAAATACCTCCCCGAAAAAATAACGCAATTTAAGAAGAATACATTACCCGGTTTTCAGCCGGTAATGTATTCTTCTTTTATAGAAAAGAAATTTCAATATGCTTTGATTTTCTGCATAAATGTTATACATTTGTCAAAACAGGTATAATTTAATAAATATTCATCAAAATTCATCTAATCATGGACACACAAAAGAAAATCACAGTGACAGGAGTTCTCTCCGAAGGTATCGGTTTAGGTATCAAAAATGCAGTATCTATGCTGGGAGCTACTGTTCTTTGGCTGCTTACAATCTGGATTCCCTATTTAAATGTCGGTACTACTATCGCCATGGCAACCATTCCCATTGAATTGAGTAAAGGAAAAGTTATTTCTCCCCTATTCATCTTCGACGGAAAATACCGTAAATTCATGGGAGAATACTTCACATTGATAGGCTTGATGTATCTCGCCATTATTCCCGCCTTATTTTTCATGATAGTACCGGGTATCATCATATCCATAGGATGGTCACTTGCCATCTATATCTTACTGGATAAAGGCGTGGCTCCGGGCGAAGCCATGATTCAAAGCAATAAAGCTACCTATGGATACAAATGGACTATCTTCGGACTGCTTTGCATCAACAAGGATTACTGCAAGGTCTGCAAATGAAGCACCAACCGCCATGTTTCTTGTGTACTCCTCATGTCCCGGAGTATCAGCAACGATAAAGCTTCTGTTGTCAGTTGTAAAATATCTGTAAGCAACATCAATAGTAATTCCCTGCTCTCGCTCAGCCATAAGACCATCAAGAAGAAGTGAATAATCAATCTTACCTTCGCGGCTTCCAACCTTGGAATCAAGCTCTAACGCCTTCTCCTGGTCAGCATACAATAACTTTGAATCATATAAAATGTGTCCGATAAGTGTAGATTTTCCATCATCAACACTACCGCATGTGATAAATTTAAGTAAACCTTTCATTCTAGAAGTACCCCTCTTTCTTTCTTCTTTCCATGCTTCCTGCTTCCTCATGGTCGATTACACGGCTTGTTCTTTCTGACTCAACCGCACTTAAAGTCTCCTCGATAATCTCATCAAGAGTCTCTGCGTCTGACTCAACGCCGCCTGTAAGTGGATAACAGCCAAGAGTTCTGAATCTTACCTTCTTCATCTGTGGCTTCTCGCCCGAAAGAAGTCTCATTCTGTCATCATCAACCATGATGATATTGCCGTCACGGTATACAACAGGTCTTTCTGCTGCAAAATAAAGAGGTACAATATCAATCTTCTCTCTCTGGATGTACTGCCAGATATCCTTCTCAGTCCAGTTAGAGATAGGGAAAACTCTCATGCTCTCGCCCTTGTGAATCTTAGTGTTGTAAAGCTTCCACATTTCCGGACGCTGGTTCTTAGGATCCCATGCCTGTGCTGTATTTCTGAAAGAGAAAATTCTCTCCTTAGCTCTTGATTTCTCCTCGTCTCTTCGTCCACCGCCAAATGCTGCTGTAAAGCCATATTTGTTAAGTGCCTGTTTAAGAGCCTGAGTCTTCATGATATCAGTGTAAGCTGAACCGTGGTCAAATGGATTAATTCCCTGCTTTACACCCTCTTCGTTAGTGTATGTAAGCATCTCGATTCCAAGCTTTTTCGCGGTCTCATCCCTGAACTTAATCATTTCCTTGAACTTCCATGTTGTGTCAATGTGAAGAAATGGAAATGGCGGTTTCTCAGGATAGAATGCTTTCATTGCAAGATGAAGCATAACTGAGCTGTCCTTTCCTATAGAATACAGCATTACCGGCTTTTCGCATTCTGCTGCAACTTCCCTTATAATATATATCGCCTCTGCTTCGAGTGCGTCCAAATGTGATAAATTACCCATGATATTCCCCCCTAATATTTATTAGATTCCTGTCTGTTGACCTCAAGCGTCTTAACTGTTCCGTCCGGCGAAGTCACCGTCCATGTATTGATACTTCCATTCTGTCTGAACGAAAGAGTGCTTCCCTTGCCACCGACATCAGCACCCAGAAAGAAATTAATCGCCTCAAAACGACATTCCTTAAGACAAGATGTACAGCCCCAACAGTCCTTGACATGCTTTATAAATGCTTTTCCATCTGTATCTTTCTTGATAAGGTTGCCGGGACAGGCTTCAACGCACTTCCCGCAGCCAACGCATTTTAACTTATTTATCTGAATGCTCATAGCTGTCGCCTCCTCTCACAAGATCTCTTATGATTATCTTAATCTCGCCATTCTCCTTGCGGGAGTTGACATATTTTAACCAGTCATCACTCTTAGCCGGATAATCCATATTCTCCGCAAAGCTGTGCCAACGGGTTTCTTTTCTTGCTTTCAAATGTGCTATAACACTTCTGCACACCGTAAGTCTTTCTCTTATCTCATAGATTCTAAGCAAGTCATCTGCATCCTGTGCCGCAAGATTATCAATGCTCTGCTCTAAGAATTTAATCTTCTCATCTGCAAGCTCAAGTCTTGCTTCATTGTACTGATAATCAGTGCTTATGCCACCTGCGTACTGGTCCATAATCTTCTGCATTGCTTCCTCAGTCTGCTCGATATCAACCAGTCCCTGCTTATTATTAAGAAATCTCTCATACTCGCTCTTCTTTGCAAATGCGTTCTCAGACAATTCTGAATCTGCCACCTCATTTACAACAAAGCCCTTTCCTGAGCCTTCAAGCCTTTCAGCTATTGCCTGTGCTGCAATCTCGCCCTCTGCCAGAGCTCCTGTTACATATTTCTGAGGACATCCGCCTGCAACATCGCCTGCTGCAAAAAGCCCGTGGATTGTAGTCTCTCGGTTATTATCAACCCAGTAACCACTCGCTGTATGGCCTCCGACTATGTATGGCTCAGTTCCTTCTATCTCAACATTTTCTTCAGAAGGACCGCCCGCCGCCTCAAGCCACTTAAGTGTCTGGCTCGGTGCCATGTTAAGATATGCTTTGTAAAGGTCTTCTTCCTGCTCCCTGCTTATTCCCTTAGTTCCAAGATAACAAGGACCTCTGCCCTCACGGTTTTCCGTAACTGTTCCGTAAAGTCTCTGTGAAGTTGTAAGACCATATTTGTTCTCATACACTTCGCCGTTGGAATTAAGCTGCTTTGCCGGAACTCCCTGTGCGATAGTTCCTGTCGGAGCAATCGTATCTTTACATCTTAAAGCAATGAATCTCATCTCAAATGTGGTCATCTCTGCACCCGCATTGATTCCCATTGCATATCCGGCTCCTGTATTGAATGGTGGATACCACATTTTATGTCTTGAAAATCCCGGATTGTTAGGTCTGTAAAGACCTGCCGCTCCGCCAGTAGCCACAAGAACTGCCTTCGCATTTATCTCATAGAACACTGCATCGTTGACATCAAATCCGTATGCTCCTTTAATCTCGTTATTCTCTACTATGAAATCTGTTATATTCAGGTGATTGATTACCGTTACATTGTCCTGCTTCTTAACTGCATCTGCCAGTATCGGCTTGATATTCTCACCATTTATCTTAATATTGCGGTTTCCTCTCGCAACATAATCTCCATTCTCATTTTTAAGGATTACAAGTCCTAAGTCCTCCATTATCTTAGTGACATGATTAAGCCTCTCAGACATTGAAAGAAGCAAATCCTCTCTTACAATTCCATCTGCATCTTTCTTACAATAATCAACATAGTCCTGTGGAACTCTGCCCTTAGTGATGTAGGCATTAATTGCATTAACACCTGCAGCAAGGCAGCCGCTTCGTACAATGTTAGCTTTCTCAACAATCAGTACATCAAGGTCTTTCTTCCCTCCAAGTGTAATACCGGCAAAACATCCCGCCGTTCCACCACCTATAATAAGTACATCTGTGTCAATAATCCTATTCTTCAACCTCCATGTACCTCCTTGCAAAATCTAATTCCATATAAACATAGTATCTTGGTATGTAAATCATTATATTCTCAATTTCCTATTTGTCAATAGGGTTTTTGCAGATTCTTGTATTCTTGTTATCTTGTTATTTGAATTGTGGGGAAGCTGGGTAATGGCTCGGTATTAGCTGAGTATTTGGTGGTATGTGCTGGTTATTCGTCATGGTATTAGATGGGTGTTGGCTGTGTGCCTACTAATCCGCCACTTGCTTCAACTTTAGTAGGTCTTTCACGGATGTTATCCTCTCTCCTGCTCTTTATCTTGCTTAATTTTGCCTACTAATCTTCCATTTTCCTCAACTTTAGTAGGTCTTTCACAACTATTTTCTTCCCATCCGCTCATCTTCTTGCTTGATTTCGCCTACTAATCTTCCACTTACGCTCTCTTTAGTAGGTCTTTCCCAGCTGTTATCCTCTCTCCTGTTCTTTATCTTGCTTGATTTCACCTACTAATCTGCTGCTTACGCTCTTTTTAGTAGGTCTTTCCCGGCTGTTATCCTCCCTACTGCTCTTTATATTGCTTGATTTCACCTACTAATCTTCCACTTCCCTTAGCTTTAGTAGGTCATCCCCCAAAAAAGAACTTGATTTTATACGAAAAATATATACATAATAAAGCAGAGCAAATATAACACTTAAACAATTGTATACACCATGTCAAAATGGTTATTATATATGTAATGACTAATATACGGCTGTCACCTACACAACAGCAGATGACAGCCGTATATACCTAATCTCAAGGAGGCTTTATGATAATAGATTTCCATACACATACATTTCCAGATGAACTTGCTGACAGAGCAGTTGGCACATTAGCCCACAGCGGAGGAATACACAATTATCTTGATGGCAGAGTACATTCTCTTACAGATTCAATGAAAAAAGCTGGCATTGATTACTCCGTACTGCTTCCCGTGGCAACCAAGCCTAATCAGTGCGACACAATCAATACACTTGCTTTAAAGACTAATGAAACAAGTGAGACAACCGGATTAATTTCATTTGGGGCAATACATCCGGCTTGTGAGAATTTCAGAGAAATATTGAACTGGCTTTCCAACAATGGTTTCAAAGGCATCAAGCTTCACCCGGTTTTCCAGAAAACCAATATAGATGATATGCAGTCATTAAGGCTTATCGAATATGCATCAGCACTCGGGCTTATAATACTTATACATGCAGGCTTCGATGTAAGCTTTCCGAGCTGCGACGAGTCAAGCGTCGACAGACTTACCACAATGATTCAGGAAGTAAAGCCTGAAAAACTCGTCCTTGCACATATGGGTGGCTGGGGACAATGGAACGAAGTCGCCTGCATATTAGAAGACGATTACATGAAAAATGTATATCTTGATACCTCATCATGCATCAAGAAGCTCAATCACAACGCAAGCCTTCCAATAGAAAAATTCAAGAAAATGGTCAACATTCACGGTGCAGACCACATATTATTCGGCTCTGACAGCCCGTGGGACGACCAGAAAGACGCAGTAGATTTAATAAAAGAGTGTGGATTTTCAGAAAAAGATACCGATGCAATACTCGGTAAAAATGCGGTTACACTCCTTAATCTATAATTCAATCAGAAAGTTTTGCGGTTATAACCTAAAAATTTTTTACAGTTTATTTTTTCGACAACGCACATATTCACCAAACATAAATCAAGCAGGCTGTCCCACATAACAGCCTGCTTACAATTTAACCACCAATAAAATCATCCCCACCACATGCACAACAAGCATAGCAGGAACCGTATACTTAAAATACCACTTTTTTGTCTTATGTCTGAACATCTGCATTGCAATAAAAGCTCCAAGCGAACCGCCGATTAGCGCTGTAATAAGAAGAGTCGCCTCCCTTATTCGCCATCTGTTGTGTATCGCTTTCCACTTATCAATTCCATACAAAGCAAATGTTACTACATTAATAATCAATAAATATATTCCTATAATCTTAAGCATTACTTTTCTTTAAATGCATAATCCCAAGTCTTAGCGTTGCCTGACTTATTCTGCACAATCGTCATCTGCCACTTTGCATTATCTTTATCCGTGCTGTCCTTAACAGTATAATATGGCGACTTTCCGCTATCCGACATATAGATTATGACGCTGTCTCCTTTCGCATCTGGTGTATCCATTGTACCATAGAATACGTAAGATGCATACGAATATTCCGTATCAATGCTCTTGCTGCTAATATACTGCGTATTCTCCTGCGGCTTATGCTCTTTAACATACATTTCGCGCTTCTCAATCACAACTTCCGGATACTTAGTCTTAAGAAATTCTTCCGCTTCCTGTGCCGTTTCCTGCGACACCTTTGCTGTGCGATTCTCCTGAACCTTAGACATTACTGGCTTGATAAGCAGTATTACTGCAATTACCACAACAATGAATACTGCAAATGCAATAGCAAGAGTCACCCTTTTCTTAACAACATTTTTATCATCCATAAATCTCGCCCTCCTTTTTCAATGTCTCTTATTAAAAATGTGCTTCTTTATTTACCACAATTATATAACACGAAACTTACATCCAGCTTACATTCACATATAATATACATTTGTACTTGCCAATCTCATGATAATCTGCTAAACTACACAGGCTGTGTTATGATACAGTAACAAATCGTGTGTTCGAGACCTTCCACACGCAAAACAAAACTAAAGGAGATAATTGAATATGAAGAAAAAAGGAATGAGTGTGAAATTCATCACACAGGCCGCTGTAATTGCAGCAATCTATGTCGTACTTGTAGTAATCTTTAACTACATCAGTTTCAGACCAGTGCAGTTCAGAATTGCGGAGGCACTCACAATACTGCCTTACTTTACACCTGCAGCAATCCCTGGATTATTTGTTGGCTGTATAATTGCTAACATCCTTGGTGGCGCAATTGTATGGGATGTAGTATTTGGAAGCATTGCAACACTTATCGGTGCAATCGGAACATACCTGTTAAGAAAGCATAAGTGGCTTGCACCAGTTCCACCAATTGTTGCTAACACAATCATTGTACCATTCGTACTTAAGTTTGCTTACGGCTCAGAGGGCATGTTTGCAATGTTCTTCGTTACAGTTGGCGCTGGCGAGATAATCGTATGCGGAATCATCGGAATGATACTATTATATGCACTTACACCAGTAAGACATGTAATATTCGGTGATGCGGAATAATTCACACAACAATATATAGAACTTTATACAGCCAAAGGCAGAAGAACTACCTAAGATAATTCGGGGAAATCTTCTGCCTTTTTTTAATATCCTTCAGATATTATCCGCCACTTGCCGCCATCGCTCCGTGCAAGAGTCCATCCCTGTTTCTTACCTTTTTCATTTACTGCCTGCAAAGTACTTTCGGAGAATTCGTCATCTACAAAATAGACTTT
>OGXH01003161.1_pt1 | contig 10808 bp, 9 predicted proteins | sample 1576241 | NCBI WGS metagenome assembly OGXH01 (sample SAMEA3541529, study PRJEB24748) | human gut metagenome | biome: human gut; feature: human-associated habitat; material: faeces | place: China | collected 2012
GTGAAAAGGCAACTCCGGAAAATCCGCAGATTTTCCGGAGTTGCAATAAAAAATAATATTTCCTCTAATTATGGCGCAGCGCACGCGGAGCCATTTTAAATCGTTCTGTTCCGGTTTCCCGCAAGCGTACAGGGAACTGTCGCGCCAGCGTCCACAAAAAAAGCACCCGCCATGCGGATGCACAGCGGGTGCCTTGAAGGGCTCTGCGGGGGTGCTCAGTGGGTGGTGCCCATGTTCACAGCCGGGTCGGCGTCGTTCTTCACAACGGCCTCCACGGCCTTCTCCAGACCGCGGGCGATCTGGTGCAGGTCCATGCTGGGGGTGCCCAGGGGCTTGTTGACCACCTGCTCCATGGCGTAAGGCACATGGATGAAGCCGCCCCGGATGTTGGGGTACTTCTTGTCAATGAGGTACAGCAGGGTGTACATCAGGTAGTTGCACACATAGGAGCCTGCGGTGTAGGACAGGGCGGAGGGGATGCCTGCATCCTTGATGCTCTGCACCATGGCCTTCACGGGCAGGGAAGTGAAGTAGGCGGTCTCGCCGTCCTCCTGGATGGTCACGTCGATGGGCTGATAACCGGCGTTGTCGGCGATGCGGCCGTCCATCAGGTTGATGGCCACCTTTTCCGGGGTGATGGCGGAGCGGCCGCCGGCCTGACCGATGCAGATGACCACATCGGGCTGGTTTGCCTGAATGGCAGCTTCCAGCACCTCACCGGCACGGATGAACTCGGTGGGCACTTCCTGCTTGACGATCTCGGCACCGGCGATGGTGTCGGGCAACAGCTTCACCGCCTCAAAAGCGGGGTTGACGGCCTCGCCGCCAAAGGGGTCGAAACCAGTGAGCAGAATTTTCATAGTAAAAAGCCTCGATTCTCAGATATAAATGGACGGCTCCAGAACGGTGAGCTGTCCGTGATCCATGATCATGCGGTTGTCCACATAGATGCAGGGAGCGTGGGTGACCAGATCGTAATGGCCGGAAGCATCCTGCACACCGCCCAGCGCAATGTTGCGCCCGAACCCGATATGGAAGGTGCCATAGGTGGATTCGTCCTCGATGTAGCAGTTGCCTGCACAGCGGGAGTGGGTGTTGAGCCCGATGCCGAACTCCGCCGCCACCACCATGTTCTCCGGGTCGTGGAAGCGGGCCAGAAACTGCTTGAGCCGCCTGCCGCTGGCATTGTCCTCGATCTCCACGATGCGGCCGCCGCGCAGCTCCACCCGCACGGGGCTGTCCACGATGCCGATATAGCCCATGGAGCCGTCCAGGATCAGGGTGCCGTTGGTGTCGCTCTCCACCGGTGCCACATACACTTCCACGCTGGCAGAGGAAAGGCCCTTGCCGTCGTGGCAGCAGCCGTTGAAGAAGCCGGGCACACGCCCCTCGATGTTGAAATCCAGGTTCGTGCCAAGCTCCGTGGTCACATGGATGTGTCTGGCGTTCTGGTAGCAGGCCATGATGATGCTGGCCATGATCCTGCTTTTGGGCAGGCTCATGTTCAGGAAGTCGTAGCTCAGCAGGGACTGCCCGTTGCTGGTGCTCAGCGGCAGCGACAAAAACCGGTTGCGGCGGGCGATGACCCGCTTGACGGCCCGTGTGGTGATGAGGGAATACTCGGCAGCACCGATCACGGCGTTGTAGGGGTCAAAGGCGTCCTCGCGGTCATCGAAATACTGGCCCACCTGCTCGTGCAGGTCGTCCAGCATCAACACATCCGCCACGCTGCCCACCGCCTGTGCGGCTTGCTGCATGGCCGCCACCTCGACAGCATACTTCTGGCTGGATACGATCAAGATGCGTTCGCCTGCACGGAGCCGGACCCAGTCGCGAATAATGATATCGGCTCCGTGCTGAATTGCTTGTTCCATTGAATCACTCGATCTAACAAAAAAATCACTTCAGGAGGATCATCATCACGATCTGGACCACCATCATGATGATGGCGACAGGAACCTGATTCTTGATGACGCCCATGGGCTTCTTCATATCCAGCAGTGCCACGGGCACGGTGTTGAAGTTTGCAGCCATGGGGGTGCACAGGGTGCCGCAGAAGCCGCAGGTCAAAGCCAGCATGCCGATGACCACCGGGTTTGCGCCGTGGGCCAGCACGAACGGGTAGCCGATGCCCACGGTCATCACGGTGATGGCGGCGTAGGCGTTGCCCATGATCATGGTGAACAGCATCATGCCGATGGCGTACACCACGATACCGGCGTTCACATTGCCCTCGGGGATGATGTGGCTGACCAGGTCAGAGATCACATCGCCGACACCGGCAGCGGTGAAGACGGAGCCAAGGCAGGCCAGCAGCATGGGCAGCATGGACAGGGGGCCCACGGTGGACAGCATGCGCTCGGAATCGTTCAGGAAGGTGGAGGGCTTGTTGTCGCGGTTCATGATCATCAGCAGGATGATGGCCACGAGAACGCCCAGAGCCACGCCGTTCAGGGCGGACAGGCCGATGCCCATGCCGGTGATGGCGCAGATGACGGCCAGCATGCCGATGCTCAGGGTGGGGACAAAGATCTTCATGCCGATCTTCTCATAGGTAGCCTCGGTCTCGGCCTTGGTGGCAGCAGAGACAGCGCCCTTCTTGACCTTCTTGAGGATGGCGGGGATGCACATCACCACCACCAGGATGCCGCTCACCAGAGAGGGCAGCCAGCGGCCCAGGGCAAGCACGACGCCCAGCACGGCCCAGAAGATAAAGGTGCCCACGGGTTCCGGGTTCTCCTTATCCTTCAGGTTCTTCACGCCGCAGTAGATGCACAGCAGGCCGATGATAAAGTAGATGATCTCCATCACCTTGGTGGACAGGCTGTAATCAGCACTCATAAAAAAGCTCATTCTTCTGTCCTCCCTTACTTATAGTACTTCTGGATCATCTTGCGATCCTTGATCACATAGAATACGATGGCGACCACAGTGGCAATGATGCACACGGGGATCTCGATGGCAGCCAGCTGGGCCAGCTCCACCTCGATGCCCAGGCCGGCCAAAGTGCTCTGCACCAGCAGGCCGCCGGAGCCGCCCATACTTAATAAATCTCCAAAGTCGATCAAATGCCTCTTATGGGCGTTGGTAGCAATAAGGCTTGTATGTCCGTTTTCTATTGAAAGCAAATTTAGTCTGGCTCCGGATGCAGAAGTTGTGAGCATGGATAACTATGTAGGAATGCCAAATGTTCTATCGAAAACGACGGGTTCTGATCGTTATGTAAAGGGATATGCGGAAAGCTATGATCATGAAGTGGTAACAGTAGAAAAGAAAAACACGGATCCTCTCCATATTTTTTCAATCATTTGGTTGGGTGGCGTTGTTATCCTGGCGGTATACGCTTTGGGAAGCTGCTTGAAGATATGGAGAAGAGTGAAACTGTCTATACGTACAACGGAAAACATATATATCTGTGACCGGATAGATTCTCCTTTTATTTTTGGAATAATCAAGCCACGTATATATTTACCTTCCCGAATGAATGAAGAACAAAAGGAAAGTGTAATAGCCCATGAGCGAGCACATTTAAAACGCTTGGATCATTTTTGGAAGCCGTTTGGTTTTGGCTTACTTTCAGTGTACTGGTTTAATCCGCTATGCTGGTTGGCATATATTCTTTTTTGCAGAGATATAGAACTGGCATGTGATGAGAAAGTGATTAAAGATATGGATGCAAAGCAGAAGAAGATTTATTCCAAAGTTCTTCTTTCGTTTAGTGAATCAGAAAAACATGTATTGGCGTGTCCGCTTGCTTTTGGTGAAGTAGGAGTAAAAGAAAGAATAAAATCTATTTTGAATTATAAAAAACCTACATTTTGGATTATTGCAGTAGCGGTCATTTCAATTTTGGTGACTTCTGTATTATTTTTAACAAACCCTCAAAATAATACATATGAAATAACATTTCATATTCCGGCAGAGTGTGAAGGGGCACTTGTTTTTGCAGATGAGGAGATATCGCCGAAAGGGAAAACTGTTTCCTTTTTAGTAGGACAGGATGTCGGAGATACCGCAATCCAACTGAAGGGTGTTGAGGTAAAGGAAGAAAATGCCTATGATGAGCCTGTGTATGCGACGCCGGGAATGCCTGCCAAAATGGAGGTTGAGAAAGGAGCATGGTTTCAAGTAGGTATTTATGCAAGTAATGATACAGCAGAAGAAAAAACAGTTCATGTGACTGTAAAAGATGTGGAGGTTCGAATTGCAGCAGATAAGGACACTACTGCGGAAATTGCGCCTTTGCAGGATATAATAGAGGTAAGTGTACCGACCATCGATTTGTCAGCTACTACCGGAGCAGATGGAAGTACTATGTATTATGCAGATGAAAGTATGTTCATCTTTGGCGGTTACTATGGTTTGTTTGTATATGATGTAACAAAAAGCCAAATCATTCGAAGTGTTGATTTGGCTCCTATAGGGTGCAATGATACACAAGGTGATAATGCATGTGAAATAGTTGCCACAGAAGATGGCTCAAAGGTTTTATTAAGTCCGGTATCTAGTAATATGATGTATGTTTATTCTGTGGCGGATAATCAGATGTGGAGGGAACCGTACAATTTGGATGGTTATGACTTATATAGGGATAAGTATTCAGATCAAGTTGTTTTTGACGGAAAGCGTGCTCCATATGAAAAAGATGGTGATATCAAGTTTTATTGTCTGGTAAACGATACAACAATTGGGGAACTGGGATATGCGATGGATATTCAGTCGTCATACCATACAATATTTGAAGAAACAAATTCGATTTACCATAATGTTTTATCAGAAGTTGTTAGCAGAGTCGGTTTGGAAAATGCATATTCCTGGAATAATACTGTGGAATTTAAGGAGGATGCGGATGTATTAATAAAAATGGCAAACGATGATACTGATGAATATGAAGTCTATGGCATTATGAGCGCAGAATATGGCGCTTTTGGTTTACTCCTGAATGATAAAAAAGAAGGAGAGGATCATTGGAACTTTGCATATGTTCCCTGGTTTTATTCAGGTGCACCGGATGGACAGCCTGTTTTAGAACCGACATCGGATGGAAAGTTTTTATTTACCTATGTTTATGCATATGATGATGCACCTCTATGGCGGGAGTGCATCCTTGATTGTGGCTACGATACAGGGTATATGGAATTGAAGACTATCATGGAATTCACACAATCAAATGAAACACCATCAAGGGCATATGTTGAAACATTGCAGGAGAGAATTTCGGCAGATATGGTTGCTGGGAAATTACCATTTGTAGTTACCTCCGCCATTAGGGAAAATCCCTTGAGATTGGAGGTAGAATTGACTGAGATGACAGATGAGAACATAAATATCATTCGATCATATGAAACAAATGGCAGTGCTATAACAATTGTACAAAGCAGTGGTATTGTAGACGATTTGCAACATAATAATACAGATTCACAAAGTCGAATGGCTCCGGGAATTTCAAAAGAAGATGAAAATCTGGGTGTGGTGTATGAAGAAGTTGACGGAGGATATGTTGTCGATGGTGATATGTTTTTTGAGTATTACATTGTCTTGACAGGAAAGGATCCCAACGCAGCGCATGGTACACAATTTATAGTGCTTACGAATGATCAGCATATTACATATGAGCAGGTTTCCAAGAGTTTCTTAAGCAGTAATAGTGCAGATAGTTTGTCAGGGACAATAGTTATTGGAATGAAAACGATTGATTGACATAAAGAATCAGTTTCTGGTGTGTCTGCTTGATTTCTTGTTAGAGAGAGTTGCTTTATTTGACAAACTTGGTATAATAAATCATGGCAACACTTTGGCAACAGAAAATCAGTAAGCCAAAATAAAATTTGTAAATAAAGTAAAATACCGGCAGATTTTGAATAAAACTTAAACAAAACAATTTAAGTTAAATAAACAACTTGGCGAGTTTGAGTAGTAAACAGAGCTTCATAAATGGCGTAAATAAGCCATTTATGGGGCTTTTTCTTTTATCGTGATACCTATATGATACCTGTTTTGATAGTACCACTGATATTAATGAGTACTAAACAGAAGTGTCATAGGTATTTTCTATTATCACATTTCTTTTTATTTTCAAAAATTATCCCAATTATATGAAGCACCAAAAACTGGTGCAAATTAGTGAAAATACACCAGTGGTGTCTCTTCCGTAATTTGTTGGTTGGTTATGGAATTAATCGCACAGAAAGTTTTTAACACACAATGTGCCAGTATTGCCACAATGTTACCTGATGACTCCGACAATGTTTGTAGAGACATCTTTATAGGTTTAAGTATGGATTAATTGTACTTAAAGATAAAAAAGTCCGTCAGAGAATATGTTTTGACGAAAAAAGTCCATGAGAGAATATTTTACAAATTAGTGATTTGATTTACCATTATAACTGCAAACGATATCATGTCTGGTTACTTAAAAATATAAAAAATCTGCTTTGAGGTGGAAAAACTCTGCTGATAAGGGATAAAGTAGTGAAAATTTATTTGTTGAAAATTTTGGTAATTATAAATTGATTTATTTGTCACATAATGCATGTTTCAAGTGTCTAATAGACAGAAACAAAGAACTTGATATGAATTATATTTTAGTGCTTATCAAGTTTGGAAAGGAGAGGGCGATGAGTCTTATTGAAGATGCTAAAAATAAGAATCCGGATGCGTTTGAACAGCTTATACAGCCACAATTACAAAGAATGTATCGTGTTGCAATTTCTATGCTGCATAATGAAGAAGATGCTGCAGATGCAATACAGGAAACGGTTCTTAAATGCTGGCAAAAAATTGGACAACTGAAAAGTGAAGAGTATTTTGGAACGTGGCTCACTAGAATACTAATAAATCAATGCAAAGATATTTTGAAAGAAAGAAAAAAGGTTGTTCCACTTGAAGAGTTTCCGGAACTTATACATGAGGATCATTACTTTACCAATGAATGGAGAAAAATATTAAGTAATTTAAATGGAAAGTACCAGATTGTTATGGAACTGTATTATGTGGATGGGTTTTCTACAAAAGAAATTGCAAGGATGCTACATATAACAGAAGTGAATGTCCGTAGTAGAATGGTCAGAGGGCGGAAGCAACTGGAACAGATTCTTACGGTAAGAGCAATGGATTAGTTGGAGGTTTGTTTATGAAAATAGATGAATACAAAAAAATTAGTGATAATGTGCAGGTGCCTGATGTTGTATGGGAAGGATATCAGAATGCTATTAAACAAATTAAAATGGAAAAAAAAACAGATAAAAATATTGTGAAAATTTCTAAATGGAAAAATGTGAATGCTCTTGCTAAAATTGCAGTTGTATTCGGGGCAGTTGTATTGTTATCGGGTGGTACTTTTTTATCTGTAAAAGCCTATATAAGTCATTTAGAAAAAATAAGAAACATGGAAGCTGAAGAAGTTATTGATTTGTATGAGAATATCTTCCAGTATGATAGTAAATATATGTCCAGATCTATGTCTGCAGATGAGGAGAGACGTTTTAGCGAATTATATGATTTGTATTGTAGAGATATGGCAGAGCCGGAGGGAGAAGTTGCTGTTATTTCTTCAAAAGATGAATACAATGGAGAGGGAATTGCGTTTTCTAAAGAAGAGGGTATCTTAAACCTTCCTATGCAGGAAATGACGGACGAAGAAATCCTTCAGCTTGTGGTATTTAATCTGCTGGGACGATATGTTGATTATGAGGCATATGTGAAAGCGAGCAACCCTTTGTACTATTTGAATGCTTTAGAACAAATGACCATGCAGGAGGTTGATGAATTATACATAAATTATAGTTCTGCCAATACGGAGACTAGCTTTTACAATAGAGAGTTATCCTTTGATGAATTGGGAAGAAGAAAAGTTCTGAAAATGCTTTATAAAAGCGGAGAAAAGCAGCCGGAGAACACAATGCCTATCATTCAAAAGGAGAGTGAATATAGTGGGGAAGATATAGCGTTTTGTGTTAATAATTGTACTTTTTATTTTCCGAATGATGAATTGAGCGATGAACAGCTTTTAGAACTAATTGATTTTCAAATAAAAGTTGATTATTGTAGACAAAGAATAGAGGATGAGATAGAGCGTGGGATAAGAAGTGATTGGCCTTATATAGAATATGTGGAAAGAGAAAGAATTATAACCTTGGATTCCGATGTAAAAGTAGATGATGAAATCTTATCCCAGCAATGGTTAAAAGCTTATGAGGATATTTTGAGGGAGTATTATAGAGAAAATAGTACCTATTATGAAAATCCCGAACGCTACTATGCAAATGTCTGTTTTATATATCTGAATGATGATGAAATTCCAGAAATGTTATTTAGTCACGGATGTACTGATTTGGATTATGATGATAGATGTAATTTGCGAAATTACTTATACACTTATAAAAATGGAGAAGCGGTACTTCTGACGCCGGGTGCAGAAACGATAGATGATTTCTACGGATATAATAAACCTTTCAGCTATGTAGAACGAAAGGGTATGGTTTATTGCGATTATTATTATATATATGATTTTACAACATATAATAGCGAGACAGATATGATTGATAATGTAAATGATCACATGTCTAAAATGGATGTATGGGATTTGGATACCTTGACCTGTACCTCGTCGAATGCTAATATTGAAATGTTACATGCTATTTATAATTATGTTGAGGAAGAGTATGCAGACGCCACATTTAATGTTGAGTATTATGTCAATGTTTCGGATATTATACGAGATGAAAACACAGGTTATGTAAAAGAGATTATTGGAGAAAAGGTGGACCGCCAAACTTATGAGAAAAGTGAGGCGAGTCTCTGGAGTGGAGAGCAGATTACGACTCTTTCTATTAGTGATTATGATAAGATATACGCTGATGACAATCTGTTAGAGGCACTTGCGCAATGCTACTTGAAAAATAGAATGTGATTTTTCGGGAGAAATTACTATGAATAAAAATCAAGTAGAAAAAGTGATTTGGTGGGCATTAAAAAATCTTTTGGGAAATCTGTTGCCATTTATTCCTTTTGGTTTTCTTTTGCCTATTGCATATCCCCGAATTAAAGCATTTTTCAAAGTATTTTTAGTAGGAATGTTTGCAGTATTGTTTATAGAAATCTTTCAGTATATGACACGATTGGGAAGTTTTGATATAGATGATATAATTCTTAATATGGTTGGTGTTTTAAGTGGATATGGGACATTTGGGCTGGTTAACCATGTTTTGCTAAAAGAGAGATAAGGTTTTAGATTAAGTTGCATTTATTGAAATGTCGATTGATTTTATCACGTCCTATGTTATAATATCTTCATGGCAACACTTTGGCAACAGAAAATCAGTAAGCCAAAATAAAATGTGCAAATGAGGTAAAATATCGGCAGATTTTAAACGAAACCTAAACAAAATAGTTTAAGTTAAAGCATCAACTTGCCGAGTTTGAATAGTACAAGAGTACATGGATTATTTTATATGGCAGGTGGTCTATAGGATTGCCTGTCATATAAGTATTTATCATATTTGGACTTTATGTTGTTGCCAATGAAAATTAGAAGAGGAATTGTTAAATTATGGAGAATTCTATTGAAAACATTAGAAGAAGTAAGCAAACAATTTCTGAAATCGTAATTACAACTGTGATTATTTCCATAGGAATAAATTTTGTAGTGTTAGGGATAAGTAAGGAGTTAGATTTTAATAATAATTTGATGCTAATTATAATAGGTAGTATCTTGATTATATTATCTTTACTCATTATTTCTTTTCAGAAATTTAAACAATCGAATAGAAATGTGATAATAGAGGCAGCATTGGAGTATGATAATGCAAATAGAGAAATACTAGATATTGATGGTTATGCATTTTCATATGATGTATGCAAATACTTAAATGCGGCGTTGTCAGAAGATAAAAATATAGAAGCAATGTGGATGAAGGATAGACTTGCAATGACTCATATTTTTAATGAAGTCGAATCAGATAAAACTTTTATCGGTGTTTCGCGTTCAGGTGCGTTGTTAAATCAACTTTTAGAATACATAGTTTTGAAGAAATTGTCCACATTAACAACAGATTATTTTAATAACCCAAAATACAATAAAGATAAGATAACAAGAATACAAAGAGAAGAAATTAATGATTTTGTTGCTTCTAATATTTTTGTGAATTTATTTTCAAAGCAGCCATATGAAAGGGCAGCGTTTGATAATAAAGATCTCGAAAGAGATGTTGTATATAGTATTGGTAAAAATGGTGCAATATATGATAAATTCGAACTTTATGTACCAGTGAAATGTCGGTTTGTTAAAGAAAAACCTAATACTATTACTTTGAAGCACCCGTATTTTAAACTTAAAATCACACCAACTTTTACCGGATTTGGAACGGTTTTGCCACGTGATTTCGAGAAGAGATATATGCAAATTGAGAATCTTTCAAATATTTCGTGTTACAAAATAATGATTGGAATAGATTTGAAGTTTTCGCCACTTGCTTTTTTTATGAACAAAGAGCAATATTATGGTTGGATAGATAAATTTGCAAATGAGTTGATAAATTATGCATCAATTGATAAATTTTTTGAGAAAATAAGATGGGATGTGGTTAGAACTTTTATGAAGTGTAATAAGTAATGTATTGGCAACAGAAAATCAGTAAGCCAGAATAATTGATGTAATTGAAGTAAAAACAGGGGTGTATTTGCACAAAACTTAAATAAATACAGTTAAGAACAGCAAAGGACACGCCGAGTTTGAATAACGGATTGAAATGCCGAAAGCTTGTATTTATGCGGGCTTCCGGCATTTGTTTTATCGAATGGCTCTAGTT